>Ga0070741_10002646_pt1 | contig 47144 bp, 55 predicted proteins | sample Coa_R1_4_FD_66440 | JGI IMG/M metagenome (GOLD analysis project Ga0070741, IMG submission 66440) | Surface soil microbial communities from Centralia Pennsylvania, which are recovering from an underground coalmine fire - Coalmine... | ecosystem: Environmental > Terrestrial > Soil > Unclassified ... | reverse complement strand
CGCGCAGGTGGTCGGCGTCGACCTGTCGCCGCGCATGATCGACGAGGCCCGCCGGCTCGCGTCCTCGGAGCGCGAGCGCTACGACGTCGCGGACTCCTCCGCGCTCGGCGAGCCCGACGGCTCGTTCGACCTCGTCACGCTCAACAACATGATCCCGTTCTTCGACGAGGTCGCTCGCGTGGTCGCGCCCGGCGGACACGTCGCCGTCTCGTACTCTCTCGGCCCGCGGACGCCGATCTACGTCCCGTTCGCGCGCGTCCGCTCGGAGCTCGCTGCGCGCGGGTTCGCGCACGTTGCGGACTTCGAGGTGGGGACGGGCGAGTCCCTCCTTGCACGGAAGTCCGAGCGGTCGTAACCTCCAGGGCACAGGGACGTTCGCGACGCGGTAGCACCGGTCCGGACGTCTCTTTTTGTGCGGCTACACTTGCCCGGCTTGGCGAGGTAGCTCAGCTGGTAGAGCACACGGCTGAAAACCGTGGTGTCGCCGGTTCAAGTCCGGCCCTCGCCATCGTTGCCCGACGCAGAACGCGCCCTTGGCCGAGCCCGCCATGTCGGTCTCGGCCGCGTAAGGTCTTTCGTCGATGTCCGGTCTCGCCGCTGAAGGTCACCAGCGCATCGCGTGGGCGAAGGCGCACATGCCCGTGCTGCACCGGCTGCTCGAGGAGCGGCTGAAGGACGGGGCGCTCGCAGGCCGGCGCGTCGCGGTCGTCGTTCATCTCGAAGCGAAGACGGCCTGCCTCGTGCTCGCGCTCCAGGAGGCGGGAGCGAGCGTCGTCGCCGCCGGGTCGAACGCGCTCTCGACGCAGGACGCGGTCTGCGACGCGCTGCGCGACCGCGGCGTCGAGGTGCACGCGCGGCACGGCGCGTCGCCCGACGAGTTCACCGCGGACCTGCTGCGCGTCGCCGAGTCCGGCGCAGAGCTCGTGATCGACGACGGGCTCGAGCTCACGCGGCGGATGGCGGAGCACCGGCCGGACCTCTACGCGAACCTGAAGGGCGTCAGCGAGGAGACGACGACCGGCGTTGCGCGTCTGCGCGCGCTTGCAGCGGACGGCCTCCTGCCCTACCCGGCGGTCGCCGCGAACGATGCACGCTGCAAGCATCTCTTCGACAACCCGTACGGCACCGGGGAGACCGCGCTCACCGCGATCCTCGCGCTCACGAACGTCCTCGCAGCGGGGCGTGAGTTCTGCATCGTCGGCTACGGCCACGTCGGGCGAGGGCTGGCGCGCACCGCCGCCGGGCTCGGCGGTCACGTCACCGTGGTCGAGATCGATCCGGTGCGCGCGCTGACGGCGCACATGGACGGCTGCCGTGTCGCAGCGCTTCGCGACGCGCTGCCGACGGCCGACGTCGTCATCACCGCCACCGGGCTCACGCAGGTCGTGACCGGTGACGACGCGACGCACCTCAAGGACGGCGCGATCCTCGCCAACGCCGGGCATCACGACCGGGAGATCGACGTGCCGGCGATCGCGGCTCTCGCCGACGAGGCGGCCGAGGCGAGGCCGCGGGTGACGACGTACCGGCTCGGCCCGAAGCAGGTCCACGTGCTCGTCGGCGGCGCGCTCGTCAACATCGCCGGGCTCGACGGCAACCCGGTCGAGATCATGGATCTTTCGTTCTCCGTCCAGGCGCTGTCGCTCCACCGGCTCGCCGGCGGCGGCTTCCCGCCCGGCCTGAACGACTTCCCCGCCGAGCTCGACGACCTGACCGCACGCACGAAGCTCCGCACGCTCGGCATCGAGCTCGACGAGCCGAGCGACGCGCAGCGTGCCTTCCGGGCCTCGTGGCAGACCTAGGCGGCGGATCGCCCGCGCGCGATCCGCTCGACCAGCCCGCGGGCCATCTCGTGCTTCTCGAAGACGCCGTCCGCGCCCGCTTCGAGCGCGGCGCCGTGCAACGCGGTGTCCGAATCGCCCGTCAGCACGATCAGGCAGAGGTGCGGATGATCGCGCCGGAGCCGGGAGACGGTGCTCACGCCGTCGAGCAGCGGCATGTGCAGGTCGATCACCGCCGCGTCCGGGCTGAGCTCACCGGCCAGCTCGACCGCCTCCAGCCCGTTCCGCGCGGCGGCCACGACCGCCAGCTCGGGCTGGTGGTCGATCAGCGCCCGCAGCGACTCGAGGAACAACTCGTCATCGTCTGCGATGAGAACGTTGATCCGCCCGTGGGTCATCGGGTTGCATAGCTTTTCCCGCATGAATCGGACAGAAACGCCGAAGCCGGTCGCGATCATCGGCGCCGGGCTCGATCTGGGCGCCGGCCGGCGCGGCGTCGACATGGGGCCGTCCGCGATCCGGTACGCGGAGCTCGCCGCGCGGATTCGCGAGCTGGGCCGCGATGTCGCCGACTGGGGCGACGTCGGCTCGCCGGTCCCGGAGGCGACCGACCAGGGCCGGCCGAACGCCCGGTACCTCGGGCCGATCATGCAGGTGTGCGAGGAGCTCGCGGCGCTCGTCGACGAGGCCGTCGCCCAGGGGAACGTGCCGCTCGTGCTCGGGGGCGACCACTCGATCGCGATGGGGACGCTCGGCGGGATGGCGCGGCGCGCGGGGTCGCCCGGCGCGGCCCTCTGGATCGACGCGCACGGCGACCTGAACCGGCCGTCGACCTCCCCGACCGGCAACGTGCACGGCATGCCGCTCGCCGCGGCGTTCGGCGTCGCCGGCGACGACTTCACCACCGGTGTCTACCCGACGCCCTCGGTGCGCAAGGCCGCGCTCGTCGGCGTGCGCTCGCTCGATCCGGGGGAGCGCGAGCTCGTCCGGACGCTCGACGCGCGCGTCTTCACGATGAGCGACGTCGACCGGCTCGGCGTCGAGCACGTCATGGGCGCGGCGCTCGAGTTCCTGGCCGGCGAGCCGTTCCTGCACGTGAGCCTCGATCTCGACGCGGTCGACCCGATGTTCGCACCGGGCGTCGGCACCCCGGTTCGGGGCGGGCTCTCCTACCGGGAGGCGCACCTCGCGCTCGAGCTGATCGCGGAGGCCGGCGCTCTCGACTCGCTGGACGTCGTCGAGGTGAACCCGATCCTCGACCGGGAGAACGAGACCGCCCTGCTGGCCGTGGAGCTCGTCGCAAGCGCCCTCGGGAAACGCATCCTCTGAAGGGGGGTTGACAGCCGGGGCCGCCCCGGTAGCGTCGCCCCATGGCAGAGCAGCAGCCGGTGCTCGTCGTCGAGGACGACAACGGGCTGCGGGCGTACATGACCTCGATTCTCGAGGAGCAGGGCTACCGCGTGATCGCAGCCGCCTCCGGCGAGGAGGCGCTGGCTGCGCTCGGCGACGAGCGTGCGCTGCTCGCGGTCCTCGACGTCGGCCTGCCCGGGATGGACGGCTTCGCGGTTGCCGAGCATCTGGCGCCGGACGTGCCGGTGATCGTCGTCACCGGCGATCCCCTGCGGGCGAAGATGCGCGCCTTCGGGCGCTCGGGGCGGCTGACGATCCTCGCCAAGCCGGTCACGCCCGATCAGTTCACGCAGGCGCTTCAGGCAGCGCTGTAGCGTCCCGCGCCCGCGGTGTCTCGTCGCCGTTCCCGGACGGCTCGTAGAAGACGGTCCCCGCGAGCTCTTCGGGGAGGCAGTCGACGGCGAAGCCCTGCGGGTCGTCATGCGGGTAGCGGTAGCCCTGGCCGCGGCCGAGTGCACGCGCGCCCGGATACGCCGCCGACCGGAGCGCCGCCGGCGGCATCAGGTTGCCCCGCTGCCGCACCGCTTCCGTCGCCTTGCCGAGCGCGATGTACGACGCGTTCGACTTGGGTGCGCGCGCGAGGTAGATCGCGGCCTGCGCGAGGTTGAGCCGCGCCTCGGGAAGCCCGACGTGCTCGACCGCCTGTGCCGCCGCGACGGCTACGAGCAGCGCCTGCGGGTCCGCGTTGCCGATGTCCTCGGAGGCGAGCACGATCATCCGCCGCGCGATGAAGCGCGCGTCCTCGCCGCCCTCGATCATCGCCGCGAGGTAGTAGACGGACGCCTGCACGTCACCTGCGCGCGTCGACTTGATCCAGGCCGAGATGAAGTCGTAGTGCCGGTCGCCGCCCTTGTCGTAGGCGAGCGGCCGTTTGCGCGCCGCGTCGTCGACATGGCGCGCGGCCAGCTCCGCGCCTTCCGCCCGCGCGGTCTCGACCGACAGCTCGAGGATGTTCAGCGCGTTGCGGGCGTCGCCGCCGGCGCGGGCCGCGATCATCTCCTCGACGTCGTCGGGGACGGTCACCTCGAGCGCCTCGGCGCCGCGACGGACAACGCCGCGGAGCGTGTCGAGCGAGTGCGGCTCGAGCTCGTAGATCTGCGCGCGCGACAGCAGTGCCGAGTTCACCTCGAAGTACGGGTTCTCCGTCGTCGCGCCGATCAGCGTGACGAGCCCTTCCTCGACTCCCGGCAGCAGCGCATCCTGCTGCGCCTTGTTGAAGCGGTGGATCTCGTCCAGGAAGAGAATCGTGCGCTGCCCGTGCGCGCCGAGCCGCTCGCGGGCGCGCTTGAGCACCTCGCGCACGTTGGCCACCGTCGCCTGCACGGCCGAGAGCTCCTCGAAGGCCGCGCCGGTCGTCTGCGCGACGATCCGCGCGAGCGTCGTCTTCCCGGAGCCCGGCGGCCCGTAGAGGATCATCGACGGCACGCGGTCCTGCTCGATCGCGAGCCGCAGCGCCCGGCCGGCGCCGATCACGTGCTCCTGGCCCGCGAATTCGTCGAGCGTCGCGGGCCGGAGCCGCTGCGCGAGCGGGGCGGACGCGCCGAGCCGCCGTCCCGCCGCCTCGCTGAAGAGGTCACCCATCGGCCGAAAGTATCCTTTCGGGATGAGCCTTGACTGGAGTGCAGGTACCTACGAACGGCTCGCGGCGCGGTTCGCGCCGGTTCAGGACCAGCTCGTCAATCTCCTGCGGATCGGGCCCGGCGACCGCGTGCTCGATCTCGCCACCGGGACCGGAGAGGTGGCAGTGCGTGCGGCGAAGCGCGGTGGGACGGTCACCGGCCTCGACCTGACCGAGCCGATGCTCGCCAAGGCACGCGAGCGAGCCGAGCAGGAAGGCGTCGAGATCGCGTTCGAGCAGGGCGACGTCGAGTACCTCCCCTACGAGGACGCGTGCTTCGACGTGCTCGTGTCGAACTTCGGGCTCGTCTTCGCGCCCGACCACGCGAATGTCGCCGCCGAGCTCGCGCGCGTCGCGTGCCCCGGCGCCCGGCTCGGGTTCAGCGCGTGGAAGCCGAACCCGAAGCTCGGCGAGCTCTACCGGCGCTTCACCGAGGAGCCGATCGAGGGGCGCGAGGCGTACGAGTGGGGGCGCGAGGATCACGTCGAGGACATGCTCGGCGAGGACTTCGAGCTCGAGTTCGAGGACGGCACGCTGTGGCTCGACGCCGACTCGGGCGAGGAGATCTGGAAGCTGTTCTCGGAGTCGGCGCCGCCGGTGATCGCGCTCGTGCAGCGCCTCGACGAGCAGCAGCGCGAGGAGTTCCACCGGGCGTTCGTCGAGCTGTACGAGGGCTACCGCACGCCCGAGGGGGGCATCCGGGCGCCGCGGCGCTACCTGCTCGTTCTCGGCACGCGCAAATGAGCGAGGTAGGCGAGCTTCTCCAGCAGCTGATCCGCGTCGACACGACGAACCCGCCGGGGAACGAGACGGCGGCGGCCGGGCTGCTGCGGGCGTACCTCGAGGCAAACGGCGTCGAGTGCGAGCTGTACGCGCGCGTGCCCGAGCGCGCGAACCTCGTCGCGCGCATTCGCGGCCGCGGCGACGGGCCGTCGCTCGCGATGCTGTCGCACACCGACGTGGTGCTCGCCGATCCGGCCGAGTGGGAACGCGATCCGTTCGGCGGTGAGCTCGTCGACGGCGTCGTCTGGGGTCGCGGCGCGCTCGACATGAAGGGCGAGGTCGCGGCGTCGGCGGTTGCGATCGCCTCGCTCGCGCGCGAAGGCTGGCGCGGCTCCGGCGACCTGATCTTCATCGCCGCGGCCGACGAAGAGGGCGGAACCGGTTACGGGCTCCAGTGGCTCGTCGAGACGCATCCCGACGCGGCGCGTGCGGATTTCTCGGTCAACGAAGGCTCCGGCGAGCGCATCGAGCTCGGCGGCAAGGCGTTCTATCTCTGCTCGACGTCCGAGAAGATGACCTCACCGTTCCGCCTGCGCGTACGCGGCCGCAGCGGGCACGCATCGATGCCGAGCATCGCCGACAACGCGCTCGTCAAGGCAGGCCCGTTGATCGCCCGCCTCGGCGAGTTCTCGGTCGAGCCGCAGCTGATCCCGGAAGTGACCGCGTTTCTCGAGACGGTGCTCGGCCAGACACCGCCGCCGGCCGAGGCGCTCGCCGCGGCGCGCGACGTGTCGCCGCTCGCCGCCGAGCTGATCGAGCCGCTGCTCGGCATGACCATCTCGCCGACGATCATCCGGGCCTCCGACAAGCGGAACGTGATTCCCGCCCTGTGCGAGATCGACGTCGACGTTCGGATCCTGCCCGGGCAGACGCCCGCGGACGCCGAGGCTGCGCTCCGTGCGTGGCTCGGTCCGGGAGACTACGAGCTCGAGAACATCGAAGGCCGCGGCGGCACGCAGTCCGAGATCGGCGGGCCGCTGTGGGATGCGGTCGAGTCGTTCGTGGCGGAGGAGGAGCCCGGTGCGCGGGCTGCGCCCATCTGCGTCGCCGGCTTCACCGACTCGCACTGGATGCGCGAAGCGTTCGGCACCGTCGCATACGGCTTCTTCCCGTCGCGCGAGCTCGACTCGGAGATCGCGGCGCGACTGATCCACTCGGCGAACGAGCGCGTGCCGGTCGGCGACCTCGAGCTCGGACTGCGGTTCCTGCGCCACGCCGCGCAGACGGTCTGTGCTTGAGCTCTCGACGTTTGCGGAGCTCGAGGCGGCGGTCGAGGGACGTGACTGCGACGTCTTCATCGCGTACCCGTCACCGCAGCCGCTCGTCGTGCCGCGCATCGCCGTCCAGCCCAGGTGCGATGCACTTCCGGTGCCCGGCACTGCGCGGATCGGCGAGTGGTCGCGAACCTGGTCGGACGAGCAGTACGCGGCCGCGATCGAAGCGGTACGCGAATCGATCCGTCTCGGCGACGTCTACCAGGTCAATCTCGTGCAGCACCTGTCCGCGCCGTTCGCCGGGTCGCCGCACGCGCTCGCTGCGGCGCTCGGGCCGTTGCACACGAAGACGTTCGCCGGCGACGGCTGGGCGATCGTCTCGGCGACGCCCGAGCTCTTCCTCGCGCGGCGCGGTGACCGGCTCTGGACGATGCCGATCAAGGGCACGCGGCCGCTCGGCGAGGACGTCGACGAGCCCAAGGACGAGGCGGAGCACGTGATGATCGTCGACCTCGAGCGCAACGACCTCTCGCGCGTGTGCGAGATCGGGACCGTTCGCTGGCCGGAGCTGATGGCGCAGCACGAGCTCGCCGGCGTGACGCACCTCGTCTCGACGGTGGTGGGACGGCTGCGGCCCGGCGTCGGCCTTGCGGAGATTCTCGACGCGACCTTTCCCGGCGGGTCGATCACCGGGGCGCCGAAGCTCGCCGCGATGGCGATCATCGACCGGCTCGAGCCGGTCGGGCGCGGCGCGTCCATGGGCGCGCTCGGAACCGTCTACGCGAACGGCGACTTCGACCTCGCACTGACGATTCGCACGTTCGCCATCGCCGGCGGACGCGTGCACCTCTGGGTCGGCGGCGGCATCACCTGGAGCTCCGATGCCGAGGCGGAGATCGAGGAGTCGTGGGTCAAGGCGCGGCCGCTGCTGGCCGCCGTCGGCGGGCTGGTGCCCGCGTGACGCTCGTCGCTGCCGCGGTCGCCGGCCGCGGGCTCGTCGATCCGGCCGAGCCCGTGTTCCTCGCCGACGACGAGGCGCTGCTGCGGGGCGGTGCTGCGTTCGAGACGCTGCGCGTCTACAACGGCCGTCCGTTCCTGCTCGCGGAGCATTTTGCGCGCTTCCGGCATTCGGCGAGCTCGCTTGCGCTCGCCCCGCCCGACGGCGTCGAGGAGCTCGTCGCGCTGGTCGTGGGCGCGGCGCCTCCCGACCACGTGCTCCGGCTCTATCGCACGAGCGCCACGCTGCTCGCCACCGCCGCGCCGCTGCCGCCCGACCTCGAGGAGCAGCGCCGTCGCGGGATTGCACTCGGAACGTTCGACGTCGGCGAGCCGCCGGCGGTGCTCGCCGGTGTGAAGGCGACGAGCTACGGCATCTCGTTCGCCGCGCGGCGCGAGGCGGAGCGTCACGGTGCGGACGAGGTCGTGTTCGTCGGTGCGGGCCTCGTGCTCGAGGCGTCGACTGCGAACGTCTGGTGGCGGCGCGGCGACGAGCTGTACACGCCGGCGACGCGCGAAGGCGTGCTGCCGGGCGTGACGCGCGGCTTCATCTGCAGCATCGAGCCGGTCAACGAAGGGTCGTTTCCCGTGGCCGACCTGCTCGGGGCCGATGAGGCGTTCATCACCTCCTCGATCCGCGAGGTCATGCCCGTTGTCGCGGTGGACGGGACGACGATCGGAGACGGCCGTCCCGGCCCGGCGGCTGCGCGGCTGCAGAGCGCACTCCGGCTACGCTCCACCTCGTGACGGAGGAGAAAGTCCGCCTCGGCGGGATGGCCCTCGGCAACGGTGTCCTCGTGCACGGCCCGCGCGCTTGGGCCTGCGCCATCCGCACCGAGGACGGCGAGCTGAAAGTGGTCGCGAAGCGCAAGCGGCTGCGCGCAGCCAACGTCACCAACCCGCTCGTGCGCGGCCCGGCGCGGCTCGCGGAGGCGTTCTCGCTGCTGCCGCAGCTGAAGCGCGCCCTGCCGGAGGCGAAGCTGCCGTTCCAACGGCCGCAGGTTGTCGCCTCGATGGTCGCAAGTGCGGTGATCGTCAACGCCGCCAAGCGGAGCAGTCTGCGGCCCGCTGCGCGGGAGCTGCTCGCCGCGGTGCTGTCCTTCGCGCCGGCAGCGCTTGCACTGCGCGGCGGCGAGCTCGCGGAGTACCACGGCGCCGAGCACATCTCGATCGGCCGCTACGAGCACGACGAGGACCGGCCGAAGGAGCACGAGCGTTGCGGCTCCCATCTCGTCGGCCCGATGCTGGTGACCACGGCCGCGGGCAACCTCCTCGCCGAGCAGGCGCCGGACCGGTATCGCCGCGCTGCGCGCCTGACCGCCGGCCTGGGCGCGGTCGCCGCCTCGGTCGAGCTCTTCGGCTGGATGACGCGCCACCCGAAGCATCCGCTCGCTCGTGCGCTCTCCAAGCCGGGCTACGAGCTGCAGCACCGCACCGGGACGAAGGAGCCGACGCCGGAGCAGCTCGAGGTCGCGCAGGCGGCACTGGAGGCGTGTCTGGAGCTCGAGCGGTGATCACGACCAAGCAGCGGCTCGATCCGCAGATCTTCGACCTGCCGGTCGAGAAGATGCGCGCCGGCTGGTACACCGACGCGTACTTCAACCACACGCGGGCCGCGCTGCTCGAAGCGGGACGCCACCCGCACGTCGTCATGCAGGTCTTCCAGAAGAAGCACGCGTACCTCGGCGGCATGGACGAGGCGATCGCGGTGCTGAAGCTGTGCGCCGACAACTTCGACGAGCTCGAGGTGCATGCCCTCTACGACGGCGACTCGATCGCGCCGTACGAGACCATCCTCACCATCGAAGGCGACTACACCGCGTTCGCGCACCTCGAGACGGTCTACCTCGGTGTGTTGTCGCGGCGCACGCTGATCACGACGAACACCGTCAACCTGCTGCGCGCCGCGAACGGGAAGCCGGTCATCTTCATGCCGGCGCGGCACGATCACCATCGCGTCCAGACAGGCGACGGCTACGCGGCGTATGTCGCGGGTCAGATCGTCGGCGCGGAGATCGGCGTCACGACCGACGAGCAGGCCTCGTGGTGGGGCGGTCGCGGGCTCGGCACCGTGCCGCACTCGCTGATCGCTGCCTACGACGGCGACACCGTCGCCGCCGCGAAGCGGTTCGCCCAGTGGGCGCCGGCGGACATGAGCGTCACCGTTCTCGTCGACTTCGAGAACGACTCCGTGCGCACGGCGCTCGAGGTCGCCGAAGCGCTCGGTCCGCGTCTCTGGGGTGTGCGCGTCGACACGTCCGAGTCGCTCGTCGACCGCGCCCTCTGGGACGAGATGGGCGACTTCAAGCCGACGGGGGTCAACCCGCGGCTCGTCTGGAAGGTGCGAGACGCGCTGGACGGCGCCGGCTTCGACCGGGTGCGCATTGTCGCGTCGGGCGGGTTCACGATCGACAAGATCGTCGAGTTCGAGGAGCACGGTGTTCCGGTCGACGCGTACGGCGTCGGTTCGTCGCTCATCCGCGGCTCGAACGACGTCACGGGCGACATCGTCATGACCGACGGCAAGCCGTCGGCGAAGGTAGGGCGGCGCTACCGGCCGAACGATCGGCTGGAGCGCGTCTCTTGAAGCGCATCCTTTGGGACGTCGACACGCAGGTCGACTTCGTCCATGCGGACGGCAAGCTCGCCGTGCCCGGCGCCGAGGACGCGGTGCCGGCGATGGCCGAGCTCGTCGCCTGGGCGCGCGCGGAGGGCATCCCGCACATCGCCTCCGCCGACGACCACGAGCTGACCGACGACGAGCTGTCCGACACGCCGGACTTTCGCGCGACCTACCCGCCGCACTGCCTGCGCGGGACGCGCGGCGCGGAGAAGATCCCCGAGACGCGCCAGGACGATCCGGTGCCGCTCGGCCTGACGCCCGTGCCGGAGCGCTACCTCGAGGGCCGCGAGTTCCTGCTGCTGAAGAAGAGCTTCGACGTGTTCACGAACCCGCACGCCGAGCGCCTGCTGGAGCTGCTCGACCCGGAGGAGGTGATCGTCTTCGGCGTCGCGACCGACGTCTGCGACGACGCCGCGGTTCGCGGCCTGCTCGCGCGCGGCCGCAACGTGACGTTCGTCGAGGGAGCCTCACGGGGCCTCGACGAGGCGCGAACGGCTTCGTGCCTCGCCGACTGGCGCGCCGCCGGTGTCCGCTTTAGCTCCGGCGTCCCGCTGCCGATGGGGTCATAGATGCTCGCTGCCACGCCGCTGCACGAGGGGTTCGTCCCGGTCCGTTCGGGCACGACGCGGGTCATCCCCGAGCACCTCCACACGGCGGTCGCGAGCTCGGCCGGCTTCAACTTCTCGCACTTCGTGTCGAACTTCGCGTTGAACTGGCTGCCGATCATGTTCTTCCTGCTCATGTGCCTGGTCGTCTGGCTGCTCTGGAAGACGGTCGCGCTCATGCCGCGCGTGAAGCCGATGGAGATCACTCCCGGCTCGGAGGTCTCGGTCACCTGGGGCGACGTCGCCGGTCTCGACGAGGCGAAGGAGGAGCTGCAGGAGATCGTCGACTTCCTGCGCGATCCGGCGAAGTTCGAGAGCCTCGGCGCGCGCGTGCCGAAGGGCATTCTCTTTCACGGCCCTCCCGGCACCGGCAAGACGCTCGCCGCGAAGGCGGTTGCGAACGAGTCGGGTGCGCGCTTCTACGCGCAGAGCGCTTCGGCGTTCGTCGAGATGTTCGCCGGTCTCGGTGCCGCTCGCATCCGCAAGCTCTTCGAAGAGGCGCGCAAGCACGCGCCGTCGATCGTCTTCATCGACGAGCTCGACGCGATCGGCCAGGCGCGCAGCGGGCACTCGTTCAACCGCGAGCACGACCAGACGCTCAACCAGCTCCTCGTCGAGCTCGACGGCTTCGGCCCGCGCGACCAGGTCGTGGTCATGGGCGCGTCGAACCGGCTGCAGGACCTCGACCCCGCGCTGCTTCGCCCCGGGCGCTTCGACCGCCAGATCCTGATCCAGCCGCCGGACCTGAAAGGCCGGCGCGAGATCCTCGGCGTGCACACGCGTGGCAAGCCGCTCGCGAACGACGTCGAGCTCGACTCGGTCGCGCGCCAGACGTCCGGTCTCACCGGCGCGGACCTCGCGAACATCTGCAACGAGGCGGCCATCGCCGCCGGTCGCAAGAGCCGCACGATGATTGCGATGGCCGACTTCGACTGGGCGCTCGAGCGCGTCGTCGCCGGTCTGCAGCAGCGCCGTGTCGTCACCGACAAGGAGAAGCGCATCCTCGCCTATCACGAAGGCGGGCACGCGCTCGTCTCGCATCTCGTCGGCAACGAGCCGCAGCGCGCGACGATCATCGCGCGCGGCACCGCACTCGGATACGTGCTGCACCTGCCCGAAGAGGAGCGGTACCTCGAGACGAAGGAAGAGCTGCTCGACTGGATGGTGATGGCGCTCGCCGGCCGCGCCGCCGAGGAGCTCGTGTTCGGGCGCGTCACGAACGGCGCCGCGAATGACCTCGAGAAGGTCACGCAGATCGCGCGCGCGATGGTCTTCGAGTGGGGCATGGGCGACGCGGTCACGTCGCGCACGATGCGCGCCGACAACTACTCGCTCTCCGAGGAGACGAAGCGGCTGCGCGACACCGAGCAGGCGAGGCTCACCGACGCTGCGTACGAGGAGTCGCAACGGCTGCTCGCGAAGCACCGCGTGGCGCTCGACCGCGTGGCTTCGGCGCTGCTCGACAAGGAGACGCTCACGCGCGAGGAGCTCGTCGAGCTGTTCGCCGGCGTCGAGCCGGAGTCGCGTTCGTCCGAGGCGGTCGGCGTGGTCCGCGCCCTCGGCGTCGACGTGACCAGCTAAACCTCTAGCCTGCGGGCATCGCCAGCGAGCTTCATCACGTCGGCATCGCCGTCGACGACCTCGACGCCGCGGTCGCCCGCTACCAGGCGCTCTTCGGCGCGACGGTCGAGCACCGCGCCCGGGTGGAGGAGCAGGGCGTCGAGGCGGTGTCGCTGCACGTGGGCCCGTCGCGCATCGAGCTGCTCGCGCCGCTCGGGCCGGACACGCCGGTGGGGCGCTTCCTCGCCAAGCGCGGCCCCGGCCTCCACCACGTCGCCTTTCGGGCCGCCGACGTCGGCGCCGAGCTTCGCCGGCTCGCCGCCGAGGGCGTCGAGCTGATCGACCAGGAGCCGCGCCCGGGCCTCTTCGGGCTCCAGGTGGCGTTCGTCCATCCCGAGGCGACCGGCGGAGTTCTGGCAGAGTTCGTCGGCGATGCCTGACAACGACCGCGTACGGATCGAGATCGCCTTCGACGGGCAGCAGGTGCTCTCGGTCCTCGTCCCCCAGCAGACCGCCGACGACCTCGACCGGGCGCTCGCCGGCGACCACGATTCCGCCTGGTCGTTCGAGGCCGAAGACGGCCGCTACACCGTGCATTTGAGCCGAATCGTGTTCGTCAAGCGGTTCGCCCGCGAGAGCCGCGTCGGCTTCGGCGCGGTCGCCTAGCGACGTTACACACTTCCCCGGCAGGGGCAACGAGGGAAGGTCAGGGGGTTATGTCCGAGGCTGCGACCCAGAAGAAGGAATCGGAGGCGAAGCGCGTCCGCGTGCTCGTCGACCGTGCCCAGAAGGGCGACCGGGACGCGCTCGAAGAGCTGTACCTGATCCACTTCGACCGGATCTACAGCTACCTGCACGTCAGCGTCGGCAACCGCCACGACGCCGAGGACCTGACGACGCAGACCTTCCTGAAGATGCTCGAGTCGATCGGGAAGTTCCGCTGGCAGTCGGCGCCGTTCTCCGCGTGGCTCTTCCGCATCGCGCACAACCTGGCGATGGACCACTTTCGCGCGACGAAGCGCTGGCAGCCCGAGGAGGAGGTGCCGGAGCCGGAGCCCGACGAGTCGACCTCGGCCGAGGCGGGCGCGCTCGAGTCGATCGGCCGGAAGTCGATGCTCGAGCTGATCGAGGAGCTGTCGCCGGAGCAGCAGCAGGTTCTCACGCTGAAGTTCGTCTTCAACTTCGCGAACGCGGAGGCGGCCACGATCCTCGGCAAGACCGAGGGCGCGATCAAGTCGCTGCAGCACCGCGCGCTCGTCTCGTTGCAGAAGCAGCTCGAGAAGCGCGAAGCTACGCAGTAGCGATGGCACTCGAGGTTGGAATCGTCGGCCCGCCGGGCGGTGGGAAGACGTCCCTGTTCACTGCGCTCACGAAGACGGGCGGCGGCGAGTACGGCAAGACGAACGTCGGCATGGCGACGATCCGCGACGAGCGCCTCGGGCAGCTCGCCGCGGTCGTGAAGGCGCGGAAGATCACGCCCGCGACGATCCGCGTGCAGGACATCCCCGGCTCGGCCGCCTTCGGCCAGCTCCGCCAGGTGGACGCCCTGCTCGTCGTGGTTCGCACGCCGGACGACATCGAGGAGTTCAACCTCGAGCTGCTCGTCGCGGATCGCGACCATGTCGAGAAGCGGCTCGACCGCGTCGAGAAGCAGGCGAAGTCGGGCGACGCTGCGCTTCGCGCCGAGGTCGAGGAGCTGAAGAAGATCCTCGCCCACCTCGATGCGGGTAGAGGGCTGGCGGACTACGAGTCCCAGATACCCAGTGAGCTCGAGCCGCTGACGCTGAAGCCGTTGATCTCGGTCGTCAACGGGCCCGGCGGGATCGACCTCCAGCTCGAGGCCGAGCTTGCCGAGCTGTCCGACGACGAGGCGGCGGCGTTCCGCGACGGCAGCGAGTCGGCGCTCGAGGACATCGCCGGCCGGCTGGCGCAGGCGCTCGACCTGATCACGTTCTTCACGGCCGGCGAGCAGGACACGCGCGCGTGGACGCTGCGGAACGGCCAGACTGCGCTCGACGCGGCGGCGGCGATCCACACCGACATCGCGCGCGGCTTCATTCGCTGCGAGGTGATCAACTGGCGCGACCTGGTCGAGCTGGGCTCCGCCGCCGAGGTTGCCAAGCAGGGCAAGCAGGGCCTCGAGGGGAAGACCTACGTGGTCAAGGACGGCGACGTCCTGAACATCCGCTTCAACGTCTAGATGCTGATCAGCACGACGCCGGCGAGCGTGAGGACGATCCCCGCCTTCTGGAGGCGGGCGACGCGCTCCTTCAGCACGCTCGCGGCGAGCAGGACGGTCACCACCGGATAGAGCGACGCGAGCACCGACGTGAGGCTCACGAGGCCGCCGTGATGGGACGACGCGGCGAAGAAGACGTTGCCGAGCGTGTCGCCGAGCCCGACGGCGAACACCACGACGAGCAGCTTCGGCGAGAAGCGCAGCGGCGGCCGCCGCGCCGCCACGATCGAGCCGACGAGCAGCAGCGCGGTCGCGCGGAAGACGAACGACGCCCACCAGAAGTCCACCTTCCCCGCCGCGTGCATCCACGGGAAGTAGAACCCGAACCCCGCCGCGGCGAGCAGCGCGAGCCCGACGCCTGCGGCGATGCGCCGCCGCCCTTCCTGGTGCTCGATCGACGCGAAGCCGACGCCGGCGAGCGCGCAGACGATCCCGCAGATCTGCGTCGCCGACGGGTGGTCACCGGTCGCGATCCCGAACACGACCGGGATCACCGCCGACACGCCCGCGATCGGCGCGACCACGCTCATCGCGCCCTCGACCATTCCGCGGTAGTACGCGACGATCCCGAGCATGCCGCCGATCGACGCGAGCACCGCATAGAGGACGCCCCAGCCGGGCGGGCCGTCACCGCGGACGGCGATCGCGATCCCGATGCCCGCGACGCCGCCGATCTGCGCCCAGAAGAGCACCGGCAGCGCGCCGTAGGTCCGCGAGATCAGCGGACCGACGAAGTCGGCGACGCCCCACGCGAGGCTCGCGCCGAGGGCGAGCAGAAGGGCGGTCACTCGACTCTGCGCGTCGCAGCGATCGCATCGAGCTGATTCGCGTGGTACAGGACGGCGGCCTCGGCCGTCCGGGCGCCGCGCGACTCGTGATGCACGGCGACGCAGTGTACGAGCTCCGCGAGCTGCGCCGCGTTGAGCCCTTCGGCGCGTTCCTCGATCAGCCGGAGCCCGAGATGAACATGTCCGAGCAGCCGTCCCTCCGCCGTCACCGTGAACGCCGGCCCGCGCCCGAGCTCGAGCGTCCGCCCGACGTCGTGTACGAGCGCCGCGGCGAGCAGCAGGTCCGAGCGCAGCCGCGGATGGAGCTGCGCCGTCTCGCGTGCGAGCGTCGCGACGCCGACCGTGTGCTCGAGCAGGCCGCCGGCGTAGGAGTGATGGTCATCCGGCGTCGCCGGGTACGCGCCCAGCTCGCGATCCGCGAGCACGGCCGTGACCGTCGCGCGCAGCCCCGGATGCGTGATCTCCGCGACGAGGAACTCGAGAAAGCCGACCAGCTCGTCCTTGTCGCGGCGGATCGCCGGAGTGAGGGTCTGCGGGTCCACGTCGGCGGACTCGAGCGAGCGAACGTCGAGCTGCAACCGGTCGCGGAACTTCTCGACCCGCGCGAGCACGCGCACCGCGTCGCCCTCGTCGAAGCGGCCGTCGAGCAGCTCGACGTCGTTCCAGACGCGCGCCTCGATGTGACCCGTCGCATCGACGAGCTCGAGCGCGAGGTAGGCCGCCCCGGACTTCGTGCGCAGCTTGCGCTTCATCCGGACCGCGTAGACGCCCTCGACGACCCGGTCCTCCTGGAGCTCGGCGATCGTCACCGGAGGAGCCTACCGCCGCGTCCAGATGCGGAAGCCGGCCGGATCGTCGTGCCCGTCGGCGATCTCGTCGAGTACCGCGGCCGCTTCCTTGCGCCGCCAGCCGAGCGCTCCGCCGAGGTCGGCCGCGGTCAGGTCGCCCGCGAGCCCGAGCACGATCGACGCGAGCTCGCGACGGGCATCCTCGCGCGACGGAAGCTTCTTCGGCAGCGTCCACTTCCGGGCCAGCAGGTCGTGCGCGAGCGAGCCCCACGTGCTCCCCTCGTCGACGAGGTACGCGTTCGTGAGCACGAGCGAGTGGTGCAGCGAGGCGAGCGACCGCGCGATCACCTTCTTCTCGAGCCCTGTCGCTTCGCGCAGCTGCGGCGCGGTCAACGGACCGAGCGTGCGGATCGCCTCGACGACCGGGTCGCCGTCATCTGGCGCATCCCCGTTCGCCGCCACGAGCGCCGGCAGGAGCCGCGGAGCAACGCACGCGCTGACTCGTGCCAGATGCTTTCCGACGCACGTGAGGCCGCGCCGCGGCAGCTCGTCCTTGGCCCACCAGAAGAAGTTGATCTCCTCGGCGTTCCAGTCGGTCTCGCCGAGGCCCGAGACCTGCTCCCAGACCGACGGCAGCACCACGTCCGCCTTCGGGAAGAGCAGCGCCAGCCCGACCTTGTCGACGTAGCGCGCAGCCTGCGGCACGGTTCTGATCACCCTGTCTAGTCTGCAGGAGTGCCTACGCTCAGGCCCTTCCGTGCCCTTCGCTACGACCCGCGGGTCGCGGGCCCGCTCGATGCGCTCGTCGCGCCGCCGTACGACGTCATCTCCCCGGCGGAGCGGCGCGCCTACCTGGGCCGCAGCCCGTACAACGTCGTCCACCTGACGCTGCCCGACTCGGAGGAGCAGGCCGCGGCCGATCTCGCGGAGTGGCGGGAATCCGGCGCGCTCGCGCAGGACGAGGCGGAGAGCTACTGGTGGGTCGCCCAGGACTACACCGGCCCCGACGGCGTCCCGCGCACGCGTGAGGGCTTTGCGGCGTCGATCCCGGTGACGCCGTACGAGGCGGGCGAGGTGCTGCCGCACGAGCGCACCCACGCCGGCCCGAAGGAAGGCCGTCTGCGGCTGCTCCGCGCGACGCAGACCCAGCTCGAGCCGATCTTCGTCTTCTACGACGCCGACGCGCCGCTCGAGCGGCCGACCGCGCAGCCGGCGATGGACGTCGAGGAGAGCGGCGTGCGGACGCGCGTCTGGCCGGTCGAGGGCGGGGAGATCACGCTCGACACACCGCTCCTGATCGCCGACGGCCACCACCGCTACGAGACTGCGGTCGCCTATCGCGAGGAGCATCCCGAGGCGACGCACATGCTCGCGATCCTCGTCTCGTCGCGCACGCCCGGGCTCGAGATCTTCCCGACGCATCGCCTCGTGCAGTCGGTCGGCGACGTCCCCGGCGAGCAGGTCGAGAGCCCGGGCGACGGCGTGACGCTGTACCGCGGCGGCGTCTACACGCGCGTCGCGACCGACGACGACTTCGGCCCGCGCGTCGTCGAGTCGTTCGAGCCGGAAGGCGTCTCGTACACCGCCTACGCCGACGAGGCGATCGCCGCCGTCGATCGCGGCGACGCGGCGGCCGCGTTCCTCTTGCAGCCGGTCACGGTCGAGCAGGTCGCGCGCTTCGCGCACGCGGGCGAGACGATGCCGCAGAAGTCGACGTTCTTCTACCCCAAGCTGACATCGGGACTGCTGTTACACCCACTGGCGTAGGCTTGACGGAGCCGGCAAATAGCGGAGGCGCCGGCGTGGACGGCGCCGGAGCGGAGAATTGGCTGAGCTCGTGCCGCGCCGCGCGCGACGACGTCGCGCGCGTGCTCGTCGAGCTGCCGACGCGCGCCGAGCGCGAGCCGGTCGTCGGCGCGGGCGAAGGCGGCGACGAGACGACGGCGATCGACGCGGCGGCCGAGCGCGCGATCCTGCCGCATTTCGCCGGCCAGCGCATCGTCAGCGAGGAGGTCGGCATCTCCGACGGCGGCCCGTTCACGATCGTCGTCGACCCGATCGACGGCTCGCTGAACGCGAAGCGCGGCATCCCGTTCTTCTCCCTCTCGATCGCCGTCGCCGACGGCGACACGATGGACGACGTCGTGTTCGGCTACGTGCACGACTTCGGGACGGGCGAGGAGTGGACCGCGACGCGCGGCGGCGGCGCGTTCCTGAACGGCGCGCCGCTCACCGAGAAGCCGAAGGACGAGCTGGAGATCCTGTCGTTCGAGGCGACGACGCTCAGCTACGTCACCGAGCGCGCCGCGCAGTTCACCGGGATCGCGCACCGCCTCAGGCTGATGGGCTCGCTGGCGATCAGCCTCTGCCACCTCGCCGCCGGCCGCGTCGACGGCGTCGTCTCGCTGAAGCCGGCGCGCTCGGTCGACATCGCCGCCGGTCAGCTGCTCGTGCGCGAGCGCGGCTTCGCGCTCGACCTGCCCGACGACCCGCCGTTCGGGCGGGCGCCGCTCGACCTCGAGGGACGTTCGCGCATCGCCGCGGCGGGGAACGAGGAGCTGTGTCGACGGTTGGGGAACGCGCTGCGCGCATAGGCTGCTCGGGCTGGAACTACGCCCACTGGCGGAACGGCGTCTTCTATCCACCGCGCTGTCCCGCCCGCCTCTGGCTCCAGTTCTACGCGCGCCAGTTCGACACGGTCGAGATCAACACGACCTTCTACCGCCTGCCGCGGCGTGACGCCGTCGCGCGCTGGGTCGAGGAGACACCGGACGACTTCGTCTTCGCCGTCAAGGTGAGCCGGTACGTGACGCACATCAAGCGCCTGCTCGACGTACCCCGTCACCTGCCGCTGCTCTACGAGCGCATCGAGCCGCTCCGGCCCAAGCTCGGGCCGCTGCTCTGGCAGCTTCCGCCCACCTTCAACGTCGACCTCGACCGGCTGGCACGGGCGCTCGAGCACCTGCACGACGGCAACCGCCACGCGTTCGAGTTCCGCCATCCGTCGTGGTTCCGCGAGGAGACGTACACGCTGCTGCGCGAGCACGGAGTCGCGCTCGTTATCGCCGACCGCCCGGAGGTGAACGACTTCCAGACGCACGAGCTGACGGCCGACTTCACCTTCGTCCGCTTCCACCACGGCACACGCGGCCGGAACGGCAACTACTCGCACGCGGAGCTCGACGAGTGGGCGGACCGGCTTGCGCGGTGGAGCCGCGAGGTGGACGTCTTCGCGTACTTCAACAACGACTGGGAGGGCTACGCGGTCGAGAACGCGCGGTACCTCGCGAGCCGGGTACCCTCGCTCCATGGCGACGCATGAAGACGTCCTCGCGGCGCTCGGGAAGGTGATCGACCCCGAGCTCCGCCGGCCCGTGACGGAGCTCGACATGGTCCGCCGGGTCGACATCGAAGGCGCGCACGTCGCCGTGACGATCGCCCTCACGGTCGTCGGCTGTCCGCTCCGCTCGAGCTTCGAGGACCAGGTGCGCGAGCACGTTGCGACGCTGCCGGGCGTCGAGACGGTGGACCTCCACTTCGACGTGATGACGCCCGAGGAGCGCGAGAAGCTCACGACGAAGCTCCGCGGCGGCCAGGAGCGCAAGGGCATTCAGCTCTCGCCGGTGACCCGTGTGCTCGCGGTCGCCTCCGGCAAGGGCGGGGTTGGGAAGTCCTCGCTGACGGTCAACCTCGCCGCCGCGCTCGCCGCGACCGGCAAGGAGGTCGGCATTCTCGACGCGGACATCTACGGGCACTCGATTCCGCACATGCTCGGCGTGTCGCAGAAGCCGGTCGTAGTCGACAAGATGATCGTGCCGCCGGTCGCGCACGACCTGCGCCTGATGTCGATCGGCTTCTTCCTCGACGACAACCAGCCCGTGATGTGGCGCGGGCCGATGCTGCACCGGGCGCTCGAGCAGTTCCTGCAGGACGTGCACTGGGGCGAGCTCGACGTGCTGCTCGTCGACATGCCGCCGGGCACCGGCGACGTCTCGATCTCGCTCGGCCAGCTGCTGCCGCGCGCCGAGGCGATCATCGTGACGACGCCGCAGCCGCTCGCGCAGGAAGTTGCGTCGCGCGCTGCGACGATGGCGCAGAAGACGGGCATGCGCATCGTCGGCGTGATCGAGAACATGCGCTCGGAGGTCTTCGGCAGCGGCGGCGGCGAACGTCTCGCGACCGAGCTCGGTGTGCCGCTGCTCGGGTCGGTGCCGCTCGACCCGGAGTTGCGCGAGGCGTGCGACGAGGGGCGTCCGCATGTGACGCCCGAGATCGCCGAGATCGCGCGCATCGTCGACGAGAGCCGCGCCGGCGGCTTCACGCGCACGCTCCCGCTTGTCTCCTGATCGCAGCGCGGCGTTCTTCGATCTCGACCGGACGGTGATCCGCCGCTCGTCGGTGCTCGCGCTCGCGCCGTCGTTCCGCCGCTACGGCGTGATCACGCGCGTCGACCTGGTCAAGTCGGCCTTCTGGCAGGCGCTGTTCGTCCTCCGCGGCGCGAGCGCCGAGCGCGTTCGCTCCGCCTCCGAGGACGGCATGCGCATCCTGAAGGGCTTCTCCGTCGCCGACATGCAGCGTCTCGTCGGCGACGCGATGGAGCCGGTGCTGCGCCCGCTCGTGTACGCCGAGCCGCTGCGGCTCGTGCAGCAGCACCGCGAGCGCGGCGAGCCCGTGTACATCGTCTCGGCGACGCTGCAGGAGATCGTCCAGCACATCGCCGACGATCTCGGCTTCGACGGCGCGATCGGATCGACGTGCGAGATCGTCGACGGCGTCTACACCGGTCGCACGCTGCGTGCAACGCACGGTGAGAACAAGGCCACCGCCGTGCGCGAGCTCGCAGCAGCGGAGGCTCTCGATCTCGCGCATTCGACCGCGTACTCGGACTCCTACAGCGACGTGCCGTTCCTCGAGGCGGTCGGGCATCCGGTCGCCGCGAACCCGGATCGCAAGCTGCGGCGCATCGCCGCCGAGCGCGGCTGGCCGGTGGTGCGCTTTGCACCCTGACGAGGCGCGGCCGCGCCTCGCGGCGCTCGGCTTCCGGCCGGAGGACGTCGAGACGCTCGCCGAGCACTTTCTCGACGCCGAGCGGCGCGGGTCGCTCGGGCATGGTCTCTCGCGCATCGAGTGGCTCGAGACGCTGGAGCTCGACCCGGACGCGCAGCCGAGGCAGCTCCTCGACGAGCCGGGCTACCAGCGCTGGGACGGCGGCGGCGCGATCGGCTACCTCGCCCTTGCGGCCGTCGTGGCGGCGCAGCTCGCCGAGCCGCCGCCGCAGGCCCGGCTCGTCGTGTGCCAGCGCACGTTCCCGACCGGCGCGCTCGGCTACTGGGTGCGGCAGCTCGCCGCCGGCGGTCTCGTCGCGGCGCTGACCGCCACCTCGCCGCGGCGGCTCGCCGCGCCGGGCGGCAGCGAGCCGCTCACCGGCACGAACCCGCTCGCGATCGCCATCCCGTCGAGCGACGGCGCACCGGTCGTCGCCGACGTCTCGATGGGTGCCGTGACCCATGGAGCGGTGCTCGCGGGGCTCGCGAAGCCGGAGGAGCTCGTGCCGTTTGGCGGTGCGCATGCACACAAGGCGTTCGCGCTCGCAGTCGGGCTCCAGCTTCTCGTCGACGCGCTCGTGCCCGAGGAGGGCCACGGCGCGGTGCTGCTCGTCGCCCGCCCGGAGGCAGATCCCGTGCCGGCGTTTCGCGCGCTTGCGGCCGGGGTGCGGCTGCCCGGCGACACTCTCAGGAATCCCTCAGCCTGAGCCTGCTTTCCTGAATTGCGATGGCTCGGATCCGCGCCCTCCTCACCGGCGGGAGCGACGGGAATGCCCGCCTGACGGCTGCGACGGCGGTCGTGCTGCTCGTGCTCCTGGCGGCGGAAGGCCTGACGCTGCTCGGCGGTGTCGGGCGCTTCCTGACACCGCACATCTTCATCGGGCTGCTCCTGATCCCGCCGATCGGGCTCAAGCTCGCGAGCACCGGCTGGCGGATGGTCGCGTACTACCGGCGGGCCGAGGAGTACGTACGCAAGGGGCCGCCGCACATCGTCCTGCGCGCTCTGGTCGCGCCGGTGCTCGTGGTTGCGACGATCGTGATGTTCGCGAGCGGGATCGCCGCGGCGATCGTCGGGCACGGCGGCCTCCTGCTGGGGCTTCACAAGGTGAGCTTCATCGTCTGGGGTGTCGCCTTCGCCCTCCACGTCCTCGCGCATGCGTTGAAGCTGTGGCCGCTCGCCGTACGCGACTGGTGGCGCGGCGACCTGCTCGGCGGCCGGCGGCTACGCCAGACCCTGCTCGGAGTCTCGCTCGTCATCGGCCTCGGCGTCGCGCTCTTCGCGTTTCCGCTCGCACACGGCTGGCACCACGACTTCGGCTTCAAGTTCCGCTTCCGCGGACACTGATGCGAGCTAGGCCGGGAAGCCCGGCTCGCTTCTGATCGCGGCGAAGTCCGAGTCCTTCGCCGCGTACTCCGCCCAGCGTGGCTCGAGCTCGGCTGCACGCTTCAGGTGGAGCAACGCGTCGAGATTTCGTCCGCCGCGCGCTTCCATGCACGCGAGGTTGTAGAGCAGTGCCGGGTGCTCGGGATGCTCCACGAGCGCCTCCTCGTGCATCCGGATCGCCTCGTCCCAGCGCTCCTCGCGCGCGTACGGCACCGCCGCGAACATCCCCTCCCACGCCGACGGCTCGTGCGCGACACCGGGCTTGCCGCCGAGCGCGAGCACCACCGTCTCCGCGTCGAGGGCGACCGCACCCCGCTTCAGCGACGGGTCGCGCAGGAAGACGAGCTGGCCGGGCCCGAGCTCGTGCTCGTTGCCGTCGATCGTGAAGCGCGCCCGCCCGCGCAGCACGAGATAGATCTCTTCGTGCCCGAGCCGGCTCTCGTCGTGCTCTTCGATCACCTGGCCGCCGGCCTCGCGCGGCGTGTACGCGTTCACGCCGAAGGCACGGATCCCGAACCGGCGGCGGATCGGACGCCAGACGAACCCGTCGTCGAGCTCGATCCGGTCGAGGTCGTCGACGTGCGCGACGTTCATCCGGTCACCTCTGCCCAGCGCGGGTCGTCGCGCATACGCGCGAGGTCGTCGTCGCCTTCGAGGTAGCCGCCGATCTCCTCCGGTGGCGCGGTGGCGAGTGCCTCGCGCAGCTGGGCGAAGGCGGCGTCGAGGTCGCCGAAGCGCGACTCGTAGCAGGCGAGGTTGTACGCGTTCGACCAGTGACCGGGCCGGCCGGCGATCGCCTCGTTGAGCGCCGTGCGGCCCTCCTCGACGCGGCCGGCGACGCCCTCGGCGAACGCGACCTGGACGCTCTCCCAGCCGAACGCTTCGAACGCCTTGCCGGGGGTTCCGCCGGCGACGAGGACGACCGTGTCAGGCTCCTCGGCGACCGCCTCGCGCAGCACGCCCGCTTCGACGTGGACGAGCGTTCCCGCCGGCGCGTCGAAGGTCTGCTCTCCGACGGTGAACGTCGCGCGGCCGCGCACGATGACGTAGAGCTCCTCGTGCCCGCTGTCCTCTTCGTGTCGGGGCACGACGAGCGATCCGACCGGAGCGGTCCAGCAGTTCGCCCCGAACGCCTGCACGCCGAGGCGCAGCCGGAGCGGCATCAGGAGCGGCCCGTCTTTCTGCGGCCGCGGGTACGCACCCAGATCGTCGAGCGACAGGACCTCGTAGCCCTTGCTCATGCGTTCCTCAGCTGTTCCAGGACGACCGCGTCGATGCGCTCGATCCCGTCGGCGCGTTCCTCGAGGTTCTCGGTGCCCGTCCATGCGGCGAACGCCGCTTCGAGCTCGCCGTCGTAGCCGAGCTGCGCGAGCTTGGCGTGGATCTCGGCGCGGAGCTCGCCGTCGACGGCGATCCAGCGCTGCGTCTTCCCGAAGAGCAGGTCGTGCAGGTCGTAGAGGCGCGCGAGCTCGGCAACGGGCTGCGCGTGGTCGTCGACGCGCAGGTCGACCAGGACGTCGCTGAGGCCCGCGTAGCCTCCGTCCTTCTCGACGACGAGCAGCGCCGCCGACTGCTGCCCGCGCCGGTCGCCGCCCGCGGCCTGCGCCGCTGCGAGGCACTCGATCAGCCGCTCCGCGAGCGGACGCCCCTCGGTCGCCTCGAAGGTCGCGGCGAGCGCGCCGACGGTCTCCTCGCCGACGAGGATGTTCCCCTGGGCGGCGAAGCCCTTGCCGGCGATGCCGCCCGCCCAGTCCATGCACTCCGAGCCCGTGAAGGTCGCGCTGCCGCCGCGGCAGTCGACCACGCCGAGCTGGCGGTGGTCACGGCCCTCGTCGGCCACGACGAGCTTGTCGACCACCTCCTGGGCGTCGAGTCCCTTGCGGAGCAGCTCGAGCCCCTGCGGCCCGTAGCGCGGGTTCGCGTAGGCCTGCGTCGCGACCGCCCCGGCGCCGGGCTCGGCCCACGGCACGACCGAGCCGACCGCGAGGAACTTCGACTGCGTGGCGACGCCCCAGTGGCCGGCGTCGAGGTCGCAGGCGGCGATCGAGTACGTGGCGACGACAGGAGCTGCCGGCTCAGCCATACGTGAGCTCCGTCAGGTCGAGCTGTGTGAGCGCCGGGTCGGTGACGAGCGCCGACGCGACCTCGGGCCGGGCGAGCGCCGCCTTCACCTCCTCGGGCGAGGACGCACGCACGACGACCGGCCGGCCCTCGGCGTGCGCCGCGCGCAGCGCATCGTCGTCGAGCGTGTCGAGGACGAGCGCGTCGTCGAGCTCGAGCTCGCCGGCGAGGGCGATCTCCGGCACGCGCCTGCCCGTCGCGCCGAACCAGCGCTCCCTCATACCTCGACGCTGTCTCCCGGCTCGAGCTTCTCCACCGTTGCGCTCGTCAGCTCGGCGAGCCTGTCCGGCGTGCCGGTGAGGAGACCGAAGGTGCCCCAGTGGCAGGGAACGCAGCGGGGATTCCCGAGCAGCTCGAGCGCGAGCGCGGCTTCCTCGGGCCCCATCGTGAAGTGGTCTCCGATCGGCAGCACGGCGACGGTCGGCTTGTAGAGGCGCGCGACCAGCGCCATGTCGCCGAACACGCAGGTGTCGCCCGCGAAGTAGATCGAAAGGTCGCCTTCGCGGATGACGACCCCGGTCGGCTCGCCGGTGTACGTGCCGTCCGGGGCGGAGCTCGAGTGGTACGCGTTCGTCATCGAGAAGCGCACGCCGTCGTGCTCGACGGTGCCGCCCTTGTTGAACGCGACGAGGTCGTCTTCGCCGATCCCGTTCTGCGAGAGCCAGCCGCAGAGCTCGACCATGCCGAGCACCTTTGCGCCGGTCGCCTTCTGGAACGGAACCGCGCCGCTGATGTGGTCGCCGTGTCCGTGGGTCAAGTAGATGACGTCCGCGCGCTCCGGCTGCTTCTCGCTCTCCGGGAACGTGGGGCCGTCTGGGAACGGATCGACGTAGATCCGCTTGCCGCCATCGGTGTCGAGGCGGAACGATGCGTGGCCGAGCCAGGTGAGAGTTGCCATCCCTGCACAATAGAAGCTCTCATGGGGATGGGGCTCGTTCTCCGGGTGCGATCGGCGAGTGCGAGGCAAGGACGCAGGGAGTCCCGATAGTCGAGCTATCGGGACGACCGAGGACGCGGCATCGCGCCGCCGAGCGCGACCGGAGGGCCAGCGCTCATCCCCATGAGAGCTTCAAAGGAACGTCCGGTCCGGGAGCGAACCTTTGGTCGTGGGACGTCGGGTGCTGCCGGGGCTGCTTGCAGTCGCCGCCGCGTATGCGGACACCCACGGCTCCCACGGGCTCGCCTTCTACGCGCTCCTCGGCGCGATCCCGCTCAGCGCGGTCGCGGCGCTCGAGTGCTTCGGCGCCTACCTGGACGACCGCACGAACGCGCTGCGGGGCATGCAGGCGCTTCTCTGGACGCTCGCGCTTGCCCTGCTGGTGCTCTCCTGTGCGGCCCGCTCGCCCGCGACCCAGATGCACACGCTGCCGACCGCGGCTCGCTCGGCCCTCGTCGGCGCGCTCGCGATCTTCGCCGTGAAGACGTGCCTGGCGGCCGCGCCCGTCCTGCGCCGGCTCGCGCTCGCGCAGGTCGCGAAGCCGTAGGAACCCAGGGAACTTAGTTCGACGAAGTCGAACTAAGTTCCAGAGCTTCGCCTCAGAACGGCAGGCTGTTCGCCGCCGAGTGCGCGACGTCGATCAGCGGCTGCACGGCGAAGAACGAGCCGACCGTCACGGCGAGCGAGCAGAACACGCCGAGCGTCAGGAACAGATCGCGCGGCGGTGAGCCGCCGGCCGGCGCGAGCTGCAGCTCCGCGGCGTCGCGGAAGTACATCGCGCGGATGATGCCGAGGTAGTAGTAGGCGGAGATCATCGTGGCGATCACGCCGACGACGATCAGCCACGAGAGGCCGTGGTCGTATGCGGCGGCGAAGACGTAGAACTTGCCGATGAAGCCGCCGGTCAGCGGGAAGCCGAGCATCCCGAGCATGAACGTCCACATCGCGACGCCGAGGAACGGCCGCTCCCAGCCGAAGCCTGCGAGGTTCTGGAGCGTCACCGGCACTCCGAGCTCCCGCTCGCGCGCGGCGACGACGGCGAACGCGCCGAGCGACATCGCCGAGTACGGGATCAGGTAGTAGAGGAGGGCCCGCTCGCCGAGCGCATTCGCGGCGGCGATCGCGATCAGCATGAAGCCGGCGTGCGAGACCGACGAGTAGGCGAGGATTCGCTTGACGTTCCGCTGGACGAGCGCGCCGATGTTGCCCCAGGCGAGCGAGACGACCGCGATGATCGCGATCGCCCAGCGCCACAGGTGCACGTCGTGGGGGAAGGCGGAGACGAACACCCGGTAGGTGACGACGAGTGCAGCGACCTTCGTGGCCGACGACATGAACGCGGTCACCGGCGTCGGTGCGCCCTGGTAGGCGTCGGGCGTCCACATGTGAAACGGCGCCGCGGACGACTTGAACATCAGACCGACGATGATCATCGCGAGCCCGACGACGAGCATCGCGTCGTGGGTGTGACCGGCCGTGGCGATCTTGTCGAACGAAAGCTGCCCGGTGATCCCGTAGACGAGCGCGGAGCCGAAGAGCAGCGTGGCTGACCCGACCGCGCCCACCACCAGGTACTTGAGCCCGGCCTCGAGCGACCCGATCAGGTCGATGTCGATCGCCGTGAGCACGTAGAGCGCGATCGAGAACCACTCGAGCCCGAGGAAGAGCGTCATCAGGTTCCCGGCCTGGACGAAGAAGGCCATGCCGGCGCCGGCCGCCGTGAGCAGCGCGTAGTACTCGGCGACGTGCTCGTCTCGCATCCGTTCGCGGTAGGCGATCAGCACGGCGATCGCGCCGCAGCCGGCCAGGATCACCTGCGCGAGCGCGCCGAAGCGGTCGCGGATCATCGCGTCGTGGACGAGCAGCGTCACGTGCGGCGAGCGTGCGTCGAGGAACGCGGCGAAGACTCCGGCCGCGACGAAGCCTGCGAAGCCGGTGGACGCGGCGACGGCCCGGCGCGTGGCCGGCGGGACGAACACGGCCACCATCAGGAGCAGCCCCGCGGCCGCGAGCAGCGACAGCGACGGCGAGAGCGCGAACCAGTCGACGTGCGGCTTGTGGATCACTTCGCGAGCCTCTCGATCTGCGTCTTCCCGAGCGTGTGCCCGGAGACGAGGTTCGGCCAGGCCGAGAGCCCGAGCAGGCAGAGGACGAGCGGGACGAGGATCGCGAGCTCGCCGAGCCGGAGATCGGTCGCGCGCTCGCTGACCGCGGAACCGGTGTCCTGGTGCAGCACCGCGGAGATCGCGCGCAGCATGTACATCGCCGCGAGCACGATCGCGATCGCGCCGAGCACGGCCCACGCCCAGCCCTGCTGGAAGACGCCGGCGAGGATCAGGAACTCACCCGCGAAGGTCGTCGAGAGCGGCACGGCGAGCGAGACGATGCCGACGATCATCACGAGCGACGCGAGCGCCGGACGGCCGCGCGCCATGCCGCCGAGGAGCGCGAACTCGCCGCGCGTCGCGGTGCGGCGCTCGACCATCCCGGCGAGCAGGAAGAGCGAGGTCGAGACGAGCCCGTGGTTCACGATCTGCAGCACGGCGCCGTCGAAGCCGAGCGAGTTGTTCGCGAACAGCCCGAGGCCGATCAGGCCCGCCTGCGCGAGCGACGAGTACATGACGACGCCGCGGAAGTCCGGCGCGCGGAACGCGAGCAGCGAGCCGTAGAGGAGGGACGCCGCCGAGAGCGCGAGGATCAGCCCGCGCCAGTCGGCGACGACGGCCGGGAAGATCGGGATCGCGATGCGCAGCAGGCCGTAGAGGCCGGCCTTGCCGACGACGCCGGAGAGCACGCCCGACACCTCCGCCGGCGCCTCGCGGTAGGTGATCGGCAGCCAGCCGTGGAACGGGAAGAGCGGCGACTTGATCGCGAAGGCGACGAGGAACCCGAGGAAGAGGAGCGACGAGTGCGACGTGTGCATCTGCGTCAGGTCGAACGTCCCTTCGCGCAGCCCGAGCACGACGATCGACGCGAGCATCAGCAGCGAGCCCACGACCGTGTACACCACGAACGTGAGCGTCGCGCGGAGCCGGTCGGCGCCGCCCCACACGCCGATCAGGACGTAGAGCGGGATCAGCATCGCCTCGAAGAAGGCGTAGAAGAGCAGCAGGTCCTGGGAGGTGAAGACACCGACAACCGCGCCGGTCAGGAGCAGCATCAGCGCGAAGTAGGCGCGGCCGCGGTCGCGGCCGACCCACCAGCCGTAGATCGTCGCCGCCCCCATGCAGACGACTGACATGCCGACGATCCACACCGAGAACGCGTACATGCCCACGTGCCAGCTCACGTGCAGGTCGGAGAACCACGACGCATGCTGCGCGAGCTGCAGCCGCGGCGAGCCGTAGTGGAAACGGGACGCAGCCGTGATCCAGAAGCCGATCTCGACCAGCGAGACAAGCGCGGCGAACGACCCGAGCCAGTACGCGGAGAGCGGCGCCACTGCGACGAGCAGCGCGCCCGCTACCGGCAGCACGATCAGGATCATCGTCAGCCACTGGTTCATCAGCGGGCCGCCAGGAAGATGAGGGCGAGGACGGCGACGCCGCCGGCGAGCGCGAGCGCGTAGGTGCGAACGAGGCCGTTCTGCGCCATCGAGAGCTCGCGCGAGCTCGCACCGGTGAGCCCGCTGACCGCGGTGATCGCGCCGCCGATCAGCGGCAGCTCGATGATCGTCCCGAGGCCGCGCGAGAGCGCGTCCGAGCTCCGGTACCACACGACGTCGTACAGCTCGTCCCAGTAAAACTTCTTCTCGAAGAGCGTCACGGCCTGCGGCACGGGAACGCTGCGCGCGACGTAGAGCACATATGCAACGCCGATGCCGGCGAGGCCGAGCACGATCGCGAACGCGGAGCTCAGCCACTCCTGGAAGTTGCTCGGCTCGGTGATGGGCGCGGCGATCGGATCGAGCCACGTGGTCAGGGGATGCCAGATCGGCGCGAACTGGAGCCAGCCGCCGATCACGGCGAGCACGGCGAGGGTCCCGACGGTCCAGAGCATCGAGATCGGCCCTTCCTTGCCGTGATGCTTGTGGAAGTGCTCCCGCGCCCAGGCGGTCGGCTCGCCGGTGAAGACGATGAAGTACAGGCGGAACGCGTACACGCCGGTCAGGAACGCGCCGATCACGCACGCCACCCAGATGATCGCGCCGTACGTTCCGTGCGCGAGGCAGGCGGCGATGATCGAGTCCTTCGAGAAGAAGCCGGCGAACGGGAAGATGCCGACGAGCGCGAGCGAGCCGATCAGGAAGACCCATTTCGTGAACGGCATCAGCTTCCCGACGCCCGCGAGCTTGCGGATGTCCTGCTCGCCGGTCAGCGCGTGGATCAAGATGCCGGCAGCGAGGAAGAGCAGCGCCTTGAAGAACGCGTGGGTCATCAGGTGGAACAGTGCGTTCGGGTACGCGCCGATCCCTGCGCCGACGAACATGTAGCCGATCTGCGACATCGTCGAGTACGCGATCACGCGCTTGATGTCGGTCTGCACGAGCGCGATCAGGCCCGCCATGAGGAGCGTCGCGGCGCCGAGCCCGGCGGCGAGGTCCTGGACGGCCCACGCGTTCTCGAACAGCGGGTGGCAGCGGACGATCAGGTACACGCCCGCGGTCACCATCGTGGCCGCGTGGATGAGGGCGCTGACCGGCGTCGGGCCTTCCATCGCGTCCGGGAGCCAGGTGTGCAGCGGGATCTGCGCGGACTTGGCGAGCGCGCCGCCGAGCAGCCCGAGCGCGATCAGGTTCGCGATCGCGCCGTGGTGCGGCGCGTTGCGGAACACCGTGACGTAGTCGAGCGCGCCGGTGTGCTGGATCAGCAGGAAGAGTGCGAGCGCCATCGTCGCGTCGCCGAACGCGTTCATCACGAATGCCTTCTTGGCGGCCGCGATCGCGGACGGCCGATCCTGGTAGTAGCCGATCAGCAGGTAGCTCGAGAGGCCGACCATGCCCCACCCGGCGAGCAGCAGCAGCAGGTTCCCGCCCTCGACGAGCAGCAGCATCGAGAACACGAACAGCGACATGTACGCGAAGAACCGTCGCTCCTCGTCCTCGCCGTCCATGTAGCCGACCGAGTAGGCGACGATCAGCGAGCCGACGCCGGAGACGATCAGCATCATCACGATCGACACCTGGTCGGCGAGCAGGGTGAGGCCGAAGTGGTACTGGCCGGCCGCGAGCCACGTCCACGACGTCGTCGTGGCGACGCGCTCGACGGGCGCCTTGCTCCACATGTCGAAGAACGCGACGACGGCGGCGGCGAACGCGCCCATCGTGGTCAGCGTCGAGACGTACCCCGCGATCCGGCGTGGGACCGCCGTGCCGCCGACCGTGAGCACGACCGCCGAGGCAAGCGGAAGCAGGAGGCAGATCCAGGCAGCGGTGCTCATCCGCGCAGCGTCCTCAGCTTGTCGACGTCGAGCTCGACGTTGCGCCGGCCCATCGCGACGATCAGGCCGAGGCCGACGACGACCTCGGACGCTGCGACGGCCATGACGGAGATCGCGAAGATCTGGCCGTCCTCACGGCCGTGCAGGCGCGAGAACGCGATCAGGAGCAGGTTCGCCGCGTTCAACATGATCTCGACCGAGAGCAGGATGATCAGCGGGTTGCGGCGCAGCATCACGCCGAGCGCGCCCGTCGTGAACAGGATCGCGCTCAGGATCACGTACCACTGGATGTCAGGCCCGTGCATCGCTCTCCAGGCTGGCGCGCGCGTGCGCGCCGAGCACGACACCGCCGACGGCCGCGACGAGCAGCACGATGGACGTGATCTCGAACGCGAGCAGATGGTCGGTCAGGAACAGGCGGCCGAGCGCCTCCGGCGTGCCGAACGAGCGGCTGATGTGCTTCGGCTGCTCGAGCAGGTTGCCGGCCTTGAGGCCGACGACGACGATCACCTCGGCGAGGATCGCGCCGCCTGCGAGCACCGCGCCCAGCACCTGCCAGGTCGGGCCTCCCGACCACGGCGACTCGTCGGTGCGGTCGCCGAGGTAGGCGATGACGAACAGGAACATCACCATCACCGCGCCGCCGTAGACGAGCACCTGGCCCGCGGCGACGAACTCGCCGCCGAGCAGCAGGTACAGCACGGCGAGCGAGGCGAGGTTCCCGATCAGCGCGAGCGCCGAGTAGAACGGGTTCGAGAAGCTCACGACGGCGAGCGCGCTCACGAGGCACCCGAACGCCGCGCCGAACCAGACGACCCAGACGAGGAAGTTCGCCATCTAGGGCCGACCCCTGGAACTTAGTTCGCTCCGCGAACTAAGTTCCTGAGTTCCTGAGCTGCTCACGAGTTCGACTTGTAGTAGGGGATCGGGGTGTCGTAGAGATCCGGATCCGCGATCGGGACGCGCTTCGTCGGCGGGGCGAGCAGCATGTCCTTCGTGTAGATGAGGTCGTCGCGGTTGTACTCGGAGATCTCGAATTCGTTGCCGAGCGTGATCGCGTCGAACGGGCACGCAAGCTCGCAGTAGCCGCAGAAGATGCAGCGCGACATGTTGATCTCGTAGATGCGCGCGTAGCGCTCGCCCGCGGACACGCGGTTGTCGGGCGTGTTCTCGGCGGGAACGACGCGAATGCAGTCGGCCGGGCACGCGGCGGCGCAGAGCGAGCAGCCGACGCACTTCTCGAGACCGTTCTCGTGCTTGTGCAGGCGGTGCCGCCCGCGGTAGCGCGGGTAGAGCGGCCGCTTGACCTCCGGGTACTGGAGCGTGATCGGCTTCTTGAAGACCTGCTTCAGCGTGACGCCGAAGCCCTTGAGGGTGTTCGGGACGACGAAGCTCATTTGACGAGCACCACCAGGAACGCGGTCACGAGCGCGTTGACGGTAGCGACAGGCAGCAGCACCTTCCAGCCGAACCGCATCAGCTGGTCGTAGCGGAGGCGCGGCTGCGTCGCGCGCAGCCAGATGAAGATCGACACGAGCGTGAAGAGCTTCAGCACGAACCAGATCGGGCCGAACTGGTCGAGCGAGTGCACCCACGGGAAGTGGTAGCCGTCGAAGAAGAGCGTCACGCAGAGGCCGGAGAGCGTGAGCATGTTGATGTACTCCGCCGCCTGGAAGAGGCCCCAGCGCATGCCCGAGTATTCGGTGTGGTAGCCGGCGACGAGCTCCGTGTCGGCCTCGGGGAGGTCGAACGGCGGGCGTGAGGTCTCGGCCGTCCCGCCGATCAGGAAGACGATCAACCCGACGAACTGCGGAATGAAGAACCAGACTGTCGCCTGCTGCTTCTGCACGACTTGCACGAGATTGATCGACTGCGCCATCAGCACGACGCCGAGCACGGAGAGCGCGAGCGACACCTCGTAGGAGACGAGCTGCGCGCACGTGCGCATCGAGCCGAGGATCGAGTACTTCGAGTCGGATGCCCAGCCGCCGATGATGAAGCCGTAGATGCCGACGGAGCCGAGGGCGAAGATCAGGATCAGCGAGATCGGCACGTTCACGACCTGGCCCTCGATGTGGTGGCCCCACACGGTCCAGCCGGCGCCGAACGGCAGCACGCTGAACGCCGCGAGCGCGGTGAACATCGCCAGGACGGGCGCGATGATGTAGAGCGGCTCCTTGGCCGCCATCGGCGCGAACGCCTCCTTGCGGATCAGCTTCAGCAGGTCGGCGATCGGCACCAGCAGCCCCTTGGGGCCTGCACGGTTCGGTCCGTAGCGCAGCTGCATCCGGCCGAGCAGCTTGCGCTCGAGCCACGTCGTGAAGGCGAAGAACACCATCACGACGTTGATCACGATGAACGCCTTCGGGATCGTGATCCACCAGGCCTCGTGGGTCATGGCGTCACCTCCACGTTCTGGTGAAGCTCGCCCTGCTGACCGTCGGCGACGCGGACGACGCCGCGCGCGAGGTCGCGCATCAGGCGCGCGCGCAGCTCGACCGACGTGCCGTTCGACGACACCGTGACCGTCTGGCCGTTGCGAATCCCGCGCTCGCGCGCGTCGTCGGCGTGGATCTGCAGCTCGCCGTTCGGCTGCTGGAAGTGCAGCTCCGGCGTGCGCGCCACGGCGGCGCCGGAGAAGAGCGGGCGATAGGCGACGAGCTTCAGTCCGGAACCTGGTTCGCTCTGCGAACCAGGTTCCTGTCTTTCGGAGCGCGCTTCCGCCCGCGGCGGCAGCTCCGCAATCTCGTGCACGTCGCCGAAGGTGATCCCGCCGAAGCACTTGGCCGCGACCTCGTCGAAGACGACCGACGCGTACGGCGAGAGCTCGACGCCGAAGCGCTCGGCGAGCTTCGCGATCCAGGCCAGGGTGTCCGGCACGGGAGCCAGCACGGCGCGGCGCTGGCGCTGGAGCCGGCCTTCGAGGTTGACGGTCGTCCCGTCGCGCTCGAGGTAGCTCGTGCCCGGGAGGACGAGATCGGCGAGGCCGCGGAAGCTGTCCTGGAACATCCCGATCCCGATCACTGCATCCGCTCGCTCTGCGAGCGACCGGACGCTGGCGGTGAGGGCCGCTTCGTCACCGGAGATGATCAAGAGCACGGGCTCCTCGTCGACGGGCTCACCGTCGCCGGCGGCGCTCCACGCGTCGGCGACGCCGCGGCCGTTCGGCGTGCGCGGCAGGTGGTAGACGTTCTGCGCGCCGTACGTCGGCCCGGACCGGTCGGTGACGAGCGCGTCGACGGCTTCGTCGGGCGCGCCGTAGGTGACCGTCGCACCGGCGCGCTTCGCCGCCTTCAGCCAGAGCTCGACGACGGGTGCACGCTCGACGACCGGCTCGTCGCAGACGACCGCGATCGTCTTCGCGCTCCGCAGCGCCGAGAGCGGCGCGCGATAGGCGTCGAGGCCGTCCGGGATCTCCTCCGGCAGCACTGCAGTGTTCGCGTCGAGCCCCGTGCGCATCAGCTTCCCGAGCGCGTACGCCTCCTCGACCGACTCGCCGCCCGAGAGCGCCGTCACGGTCGAGGCGGCGCCGCGGCGCAGCAGCTCCTCGGCGCGGTCGAGCGCCTCCTCCCACGAAAGCTCTTCGAAGCGGCGCGGCCCGGCCTTCGCGAGCGGCGCTGTGATCCGGTCGCGCGCATTCAGATGGCCGTATGCGAACCGGCCCTTGTCGCACAGCCAGCCCTCGTCGACCTCGGCGTGGTTGCGCGACAGGACGCGCTTGACCTTCCCCTCGCGTGTCGTCGCCGAGATGTTGCAGCCGACGGGGCACATGCCGCAGACCGTCGGCACGTTCTGGATCTCCCACGGCCGCGCCTCGAAGCGGTACTGCGTCGACGTGAGTGCGCCGACCGGGCAGATCTCCGTGACGTTGCCGGAGAAGTGGCCGACGTACGGTTCGTCCTCGAAGGTCGCGATCACCGACTGCGCGCCGCGGTTGATCGCGACGAGCTGCCCGTCCTCGGCGACCGACTCGCTGAAGCGCGTGCAGCGGTAGCAGAGGATGCAGCGCTCGCGGTCGAGTGCGATCAGCGGCGAGATCGGGATCGGCTTCTCGAACGTCCGCTTCGGGAACGTCATGCGCGTGTTGCCGGGGCCGTAGCGGAAGGTGAGGTCCTGCAGCGGGCACTCGCCGCCCTTGTCGCAGACCGGGCAGTCGAGCGGATGGTTGACGAGGATGAACTCGAGGGTCGAGTTCTGGCCCTCGGCCGCCTGCGTAGAGGTGCGCGCGGTGCGCACGACCATGCCGTCCTGCGCCGTCAGCGTGCAGCCGGCCTGGAGCTTCGGCATCCCCTCGACCTCGACGAGGCACATGCGGCAGGCGCCGACCGGCGGCCCGAGCCGCGGCTCGTAACAGAAGACGGGGATCTCGATCCCGGCGGCCTGCGCCGTCTCGACCATGCCGGTGCCCTTCGGCACCTGCACGGTCCGCTCGTCGATCGTGACCGTTACGAGCTCGCTCACGCCGGCACCTCGGCCACCGGGGCGAGCGTGTGCATGGCGACGGGGGCGAGAACGTGGTCGAGCGACGAGTGCCCGCCGAACGGGCAGCCGCCCTCGTCGATGTGCGCCTGGAACTCCTCGCGGAACTTCGCGACGTAGCTCGCGACGATGATCGCGTCGGAGTCGCCGAGCGGGCAGAGGCACTTGCCGTTGATGCGGTCGCAGACGTCGAGCAGCAGGTCGAGGTCGGCCTGCGTCGCGCGCCCGTCCTCGAGCTTGCGCAGGATCGCGGTCAGCCAGCGCGTGCCTTCGCGGCACGGTGTGCACTTGCCGCACGACTCGTGCTCGTAGAACTCGGAGAAGCGAATGCCGAGCTGCACGATGCAGCAGCGGTCGTCGAGCACGACGATGCCCGCCGAGCCCATCGCGGTGCGGTACTGCGCGAGCGAGTCGAAGTCGTAGCCGACGTCGATCTCGTCCTTGGTGAGGATCACCGTCGAGGAGCCGCCCGGAACGACCGCCTTCAGCTCGCGGCCGCCGGCGATGCCGCCGCCGAGGTCGTAGATGAGCTCGCGCAGCGACGTGCCGGGCTCGATCTCGTAGTTGCCGCCGTTCACGACGTTGCCCGAGATCGAGACGACGCGCGTGCCGCGCGAGTTCTCGACGCCGAGCTTCGCGTAGTTCGCGCCGCCCATCGCGATGATGGGGGCGACGGTCGCGATCGTCTCGACGTTGTTGACGACGGTCGGGCTCGCATAGAGACCGGAGATCGCGGGGAACGGCGGCTTCGAGCGCGGCTGCCCGCGCTTGCCCTCGAGCGACTCGAGCAGCGCCGTCTCCTCGCCGCAGATGTACGCGCCGGCGCCCCGGTGCACGACGATCGTCACGCCGCCGAGCACGTCCTTCGGCACCTCTTCGAGCGCATTGACGAGGATCTCGTACGGCCCGGAGTACTCGCCGCGGATGTAGACGAAGACGTTCGTGCAGTCGATTGCATGCGCGGTGATCAGGCAGCCCTCGATGAAGCGGTGCGGGACGCGCGAGATGATCTCGTTGTCCTTGAAGCTGCCGGGCTCCGACTCGTCGGCGTTGACGACGAGGTAGTGCGGCTTCGGGATCTGCTCCTTGGACGGGACGAACGACCACTTGCGGCCGGTCGCGAAGAACGCGCCGCCGCGGCCGCGAAGCTCCGACGCGAGCAGCTCCTCGGTCACGTCCGCGGGCGACATCGCGCGCGCCTTGGCGAGCGCCTGGTAGCCGCCGTACTCCGAATAGGACGTCGTCGCGTCCTTGAGGACGATCTCGTCGATCAACCTAGGCGCCACGGAGCTCCTCGACGATCCCGGCGACGTCCTCGGGTTTCACGTGCGTGCGGTAGTGGTCGTCGATCGCGACGATCGTTCCCCAGCCGCAGCCGCCGAGGCACTCGATCGCGCGCACGGTGAACGTCCCGTCCTCGCTCGTCTCGCCGGCGTGGCAGCCGCACGCGTGCTCGAAGCCCTCGAGCACCTGCTGCGCGCCGACGACGGCGCACGAGACGTTCGTGCAGACCTCGATCAGGTGCTCGCCGATCGGCGCGAGGTGGAACTGGTCGTAGAACGATGCGATCGACTTCACGTACGCGGGTGTCTCCTCGAGCGCGTCCGCGACCTCGCGGAGCGCCTCGGGCGAGAGCCAGCCGTACTCCTCCTGCGCGAGCCGGAGCGCCGGCATGACGGCGCTCTGCGAATCGGCCGGGTACTTCGCGCGCTCCGCCTGGATCGCCTCGTACAGGCTCATCGATCGACCTCGCCCATCACCGTGTCGAGGGAGCCGACGATCGCGATCATGTCGGCGATCAGCGCGTCGGTCATGCACGTCGCGGTCGCCTGCAGCGCGACGAAGGACGGGGCGCGGAACTTGACGCGCCACGGCTTCGCACCGCCGTCGGAGCAGAGGTAACAGCCGAGCTCGCCGCGCGGCGACTCGATCGCGTAGTAGACCTCGCCCTCCGGGACGCGGAAGCCCTCGGTGACGATCTTGAAGTGGTGGATCAGCGACTCCATCGACGTGTGGAGCTCGTGCCGCGGCGGCAGCACGACCTTCCGGTCGTCGGCGATCCACGGCTCGCCTTCCATGCTCTCGAGCCGGTCGAGGCACTGCTCGACGATGCGCACCGACTCGCGCATCTCCTGCATGTGCACGCGGTAGCGCGCGTACACGTCGCCTTCGGGGAAGACGGGGACGCGGAAGTCGACCTGGTGGTAGGCGAGGTAGGGCTGCGTGCGGCGCAGGTCCCAGTCGACGCCGGACGCGCGCAGCACCGGGCCGGATTGCCCGAGTGCGATCGCGTCAGCCGCCGAGAGCAGCCCGAGGCCTTCGGTGCGCTCGAGCCAGATCTTGTTGCGCGTGAGCAGCGTCTCGTAGTCGTCGATCGCGTTCGGCATCCAGTCGGTGAACTTGCGGCACTCCGGATAGAAGCCGCGTGGGATGTCCTCGGCGAGACCGCCGATCTGGAAGTACCGCGTGTGCATGCGGTAGCCGGTGACGAGCTCGAACAGGTCGAGGATCTGCTCGCGCTCGCGGAACGCGTACCAGAACATCGAGATCGCGCCGAGCTCGAGCGCCGACGTGCCGAGCCACACGAGGTGCGAGTGGATGCGGTTCAGCTCGCAGAGGAGCGTGCGCATCCAGGTCGCCTTCGGCGGGATCTCGAGGTCGAGCAGCTTCTCGACCGCGCCGACGAAGACGTACTCGTTGTTCTGGAACGAGACGTAGTCGATGCGCTCCGGGTACGTGATGCACTTCCACCACGTCTTCTGCTCCATGTTCTTCTCGAAGCCGGTGTGGAGGTACCCGATGACCGCCTCGACGCCGGTGACGTCCTCGCCGTAGAGGTCGACGATCAGGCGCAGCACGCCGTGCGTCGACGGGTGGTTCGGGCCGAAGTTGATCGTCTGCACGTCGCCGGTCGCCTGCACGCCTGGAGGGGTGTGCAGGACCGTCGGGATCGGGCTCGGGATGCGCGTGCCCTCGTAGATCGGGGCGCCGGTGCGGCGGGAAGCGGTTGCCGTCATTCTTCGCCCGAGAACCTCACGGGCTCGCCGCCGAGCGGGTAGTCCTTGCGCAGCGGATGGCCTTCCCAGTCGTCGTCGAGCAGGATCCGCTTCAGGTTCGGGTGGCCTTCGATCGCGACGCCCATCAGGTCCCAGGCCTCGCGCTCGTGCCAGTCGGCGGTCGGCCAGACCGGGATGACCGTCGCCACCGGCTCGCCCTCGTCGAGCCAGACCTGCAGGCGCACGCGACGCGGCGACTCGGTGATCGAGAGCAGGTGGTAGTTGACCGCGAACCGCTTGGGCTTCGCGAGCGGCACGACCTGATAGCCCTGCGTCATCGGCGTGTTCAGGTCGCGCCCTGCAGCCGTCCCGATGTAGCCGGAGACTCCGGCCTTGCCCCAGCCGAGGTAGTCGACCGCGGTGATGTCGGAGAGGAAGTTGAAGCCCTCCTCATCGCGCAGGTGGCGGCCTGCGTCGACCAGCTGCGCCGGCTCGACGACGACCGTCGTCTCGCCATGGGCGACCCGCTCTTCCACGAACCCGGGCGTGCCTTCGTACATCAGCTGGCGACGCTCCGCAGCTCGTACGCGGGCGGCACGCCGGCCTTGACCGCCTCGTGCAGCCGGATGATCCCCTCGATCAGCTGGTCGGGCCGGGGAGGGCAGCCGGGCACGTACATGTCGACCGGCACGATCTTGTCCACCGACTGGACGATCGCGTAGTTGTTGAACATCCCGCCGGAGCTCGCGCAGGCGCCCATCGCGATCACCCACTTTGGCTCCAGCATCTGGTCGTAGATCTGGCGCAGCGGCGCCGCCATCTTGTGCGACACGCGGCCGGAGACGATCAGCAGGTCAGCCTGGCGCGGCGAGCCGCGAAAGGGCTCCATGCCGAAGCGGGCGATGTCGTAGCGCGCGCCGACGATCGACATCATCTCGATCGCGCAGCAGGCGAGCCCGAAGGTGTCCGGCCACATCGAGTTCGTCTGGGCCCAGGCGACCGCCTTCGCGAGCGTCGTCAGGCCGACCTTCTGCTCGAGGTCGGCCACCTCCTGCTCGAACGACGACGCCTTGGTCGGCATGAGCAGGCGCTCCGACTGGAGCCCGTAGTCACGAAGTGGCTTGTCTAGCGCCATTCGAGCGCTCCCTTGCGCCAGATGTAGACGTAGGCGACGAGCAGCACGATCAGGAAGGTCAGGAACTCGAAGAACCCGAACCAGGCGAGCTCGTGGAGGATCACGGCGAGCGGATACAGGAAGACGATCTCGATGTCGAAGAGGATGAAGAGCATCGCCGTCAAGTAGAAGTTGACGTTGAAGCGCTGCTTCTTCGGAACGCCCTGCGAAACGCCGGATTCGAACGGAATCGTGCGCGCGCGGGTACGCCGGCTCGGCCGGGTCGCGAACGTGAAGCTGCCGATCATCATGGTTGCCGGGATCGCCAGGGCGAAGAGCCCGTAGATCGCGAAGGGCAACCAGTCGTTGAACACCTGTCGAGCCTCCTGCGGCCGAATCCGCGCCGGACGCTAGCAGGATCGCATGGGCTGTCACGAGGTCAACTGCAAATGGTGAAGCGAAGCCCGTTGCGGGTGTCACGAAGTTCCGGCGACGGCTCTCCTGGGTACACTTCGTCCGTGGCCACCGTCGAGCAGGAAACCGCCGTCGTCACGCTCACCGAGCGGGCGGCCGAGAAGATCTCCGGGCTGATGGCCCAGGAGCCCGTGGGCGAGGCGGAAGTGCTGCGTGTCGCAATCCAGGGCGGCGGCTGCTCCGGCTTCGAGTACGCGCTCGGCTTCGACCGGGGCGCCCAGCAGGGCGACCACGAGCTCGAGTACCACGGCGTCAAGGTCGTGGTCGATCCGTTCAGCGCGCCGTATCTCCAGGGCTCGACGATCGACTTCCTCGAGACGCTCGCGGAGTCCGGGTTCAAGATCGACAACCCGAACGTGATCTCGTCGTGCGGCTGCGGCTCGAGCTTCCAGGTCGCCGAGGGCGAAGCAGCCGACGACGGCTGCGGCTCCTGCGGCCACGCTCACTGAGCCCGGCCCCTTCGTCTCCCCGCAGTCCGCGCCGCATGAGCGATACCACCTGCCACATGTCCCTCTCGCTGGACGGCTTCGTCGCCGGGCCGGACCAGAGCCTCGAGCAGCCCCTCGGCCGCGGCGGGAGAGATGTGCATCTCTGGCACATCGAGGAGCCGCTGAACGACGCCGACGCCCGCGCACGCGACCTGCTGCTGCGCCCGCGCGGTGCGTACGTGATGGGGCGCAACATGTTCGGGCCGATTCGGGGCCCGTGGGAGGGCGACTGGCAGGGCTGGTGGGGCGACGAGCCGCCGTACCACGCGCCGGTGTTCGTCCTCACGCACTACGAGCACGAGCCGATCGAGCTCCAGGGCGGCACGACGTTCTACTTCGTCACCGACGGCTTCGACGCCGCGTTCGCGCAGGCGTCGGAGGCTGCCGGCGACCGGGGCGTCGACATCGCCGGGGGCGCGTCGACCGTGCGCCAGGCGCTCGCGGCAGGGGTGATCGACGAGCTCGTGCTGGACTTCGCCCCCGTCCTGCTCGGGTCAGGCGAGCGGCTCTTCGACGGCGTCGCCGACCCCGGCCTCGAGCCGTTCGAGGTCATCCACTCGCCGCTCGCGACGCACGTGCGCTACCGCATCCGCCGCTGAGCCCGCTCACGGGTTGAGCTTCTTGACCGTGGCGAGCGCAGCCTGCACGTCGGCGTTCGTCACGCAGGCGAGCACGTTCTCGGTGAAGGAGCGGATGGCGGCTGCGAGCTTCGACCCGTACTCACGCCCGAAGACCACCTTCTGAGCCGTCGTCATCTTGCGCGAGCGCGCCTGCAGCGACTCGAGGTAGGCGTGGTGCGAGTTGATGTAGCTCTTGAGGGCGGTGGCCATCTTCGCGCAGTTCGAGCGGTTCTGGCTCGCGATGTGCGACAGCGCGTTGATGAAGGAGACGTAGTCGCCGCCGAGGTCGCTCTTGACGGTGGGTGCGGCGGTCGCGCCCGTCGTTCCCGCGACCCCCGAGAGCGCGAGGACGAGGACGGCCTGGCAGGCGAGAAGACGCTTCTTCGGAAGACCGCAGAGGGCAGGCATGGCGTTCCTTTCAGGACATGGAGGTCGTGAACGCGCATCCTCTAGCGAACTCCCACCGGGAGTCAACTCGTCCGGGTAGAGATCGCGCGCTGCCCGGGAACTCCTCGCAAACGATATGGTCGTGGTGCGGGGCCGAGCGGCACGGCCCTTTCGGTAGGAGGGAACTACCAAAAGGAGTGCTGTACGTGGCCAAGCGCAGATTCCTCGCGGGCGCGATCGCGGCTACAGCCGTGTTCTTCGCCCTGACCGGAACAGCCTGGGCTCACAGCTCGGCGAGCCCGAACTTCGGCCCGAACGTCATCGTCTTCACCCCGGCGATGGCGCAGTCCGACATCCAGGCAAAGCTCGACGCGATCTCGGCGCAGCAGGTGCCGAACGCCGCCCAGTTCGACACGAGCCGGTACTCGATCTTCTTCGAGCCCGGTACGTACGGCTCGGCCGCCGACCCGCTCGTCTTCCAGGTGGGCTACTACGAGCAGGTCGCAGGGCTCGGCGCCTTGCCGAGCGACACCGTCATCAACGGCGAGGCCCAGGTTCTGAACCAGTGTCCTCCACCCGACCAGAACACGGACGGCACGGGCTGCACGGGGCTCGTGAACTTCTGGCGCTCGCTCTCGAACCTCACGATCAACGTGACCGTGCCACCTGCCGGCCACGTGTGGTCGCCGCCTTCGAACGACCCGTACGGCGGGGACTGCGACGCGTCGACCGAGTTCTGGGCGGCGTCGCAGGCGGCTCCGCTCCGCCGCGTGATCGTCAACGGCAACATCTTCCTGCAGGACTACTGCACGAACACCAACATCAGCGGCTTCGTCAGCGGCGGGTTCATGTCCGACGACCAGTTCGGATTCGTGTGCAACTGCGGGCAGCAGCAGTACTTCGTCCGCAACAGCACCATCGGCAACTGGAGCAACGGCGTCTGGAACCAGGTGTTCCTGGGCGACGTCGGTGCGCCGCCGACCAACTTCACCCCCGGCACGCAGGAGACGAACGTCCCCACGGCGCGGGTCTCCGAGGAGGAGCCGTTCCTGACGACGGACTCGAGCGGGAACTGGAACGTGTTCGTGCCGTCGGTGCGGACGAACTCCAGCGGGACGGACTACACGTCCGGCACGTCCCTCCCGATCTCGAAGTTCTTCATCGCGAGCCCGAGCACGTCCGTGCTCGCGATCGACGCGGCGCTCGCGCTCGGGAAGAACCTGATCCTCACGCCGGGCGTCTATGACCTGAACGCGCCGATCATCGTCACGCGGCCCGACACGATCGTGCTCGGACTCGGCTTCGCCACGCTCGTCCCGCAGCACGGGTTGATGGCGATGCAGACGCTCGACGTTCCCGGGGTGAAGATCTCGGGCCTGATCTTCGACGCGGGCCCGGTCAACTCGCCGGTGCTGCTGCAGGTCGGCGTTTCGCATCTCGTTCCGTTCACGAAGAACGCGAACGACCCGACGCTGCTCTCGGACGTCTTCTTCCGGATCGGCGGCGCGGAGGCGGGCAAGGCCACGAACAGCCTCGTCGTGAACTCGAACAACACGATCATCGACGACGTGTGGGCGTGGCGGGCCGATCACGGCGCCGGCGTCGGCTGGACGAGCAACACCGCAGACACCGGTCTCGTCGTGAACGGCGACAACGTCTCCGCGTACGGACTGGCGGTCGAGCACTACCAGAAGAACGAGGTGATCTGGAACGGCCAGAACGGCGAAGACGTGTTCTTCCAGAACGAGATGCCGTACGACGTGCCGAGCCAGGCGGCGTGGATGTCGAGCCCCACGCAGAAGGGCTACCCGTCCTTCCTCGTCACGCAGAAGGCCAGCGGCTTCCAGGGCTTCGGGATGGGGAGCTACTCCTTCTTCAACCAGGGCGTGGACATCCACTCGTCGATGGCGTTCCAGTCGCTCGCGACGGGCGCCCAGTGGACCGACCTGGCGACGGTGTTCCTCAGCACTGCCGGCAGCGGCGGGATCGACAGCGTGATCAACGGCGTGGGCGGCTCGTCCACCGCCGCGAATCCCGACACGCCGGTCGACGTTCAGAGCTACCCGTAGCGGCACAGGGCGGGGACCGGGCTTGGCGTCCGGTCCCCGCCGCTACGGTGGGCGCATGGCAGACGGGGTTGTCATCCGGGGGCTCGTCAAGACGTGGACCGCGAAGGAAGGCCCCGTCCACGCGGTGCGCGGGATCGACGTTTCGATCAGGCGCGGGGAGACCGTCGCGCTGCTCGGGCCGAACGGCGCGGGCAAGTCGACGACGATCGACATGCTGCTCGGCCTCACACGGCCGGACGCCGGCACGATCACGGTGCTCGACCAGCCGCCTCGTGACGCGGTCGCACAGGGGCTGGTCGGCGCGATGCTCCAGACGGGCTCTCTGGTGCGGGACGTCTCGGTGCGCGAGCTGATCGCGATGGTCGCCTCGCTCTACCCGAACCCGCTCGATGTCGACGAGGCGCTCGAGCTGACCGGTCTCACGAGCCTGGCCGGCCACCAGACGCAGAAGCTCTCGGGCGGCGAGACGCAGCGTGCGCGCTTCGCGCTCGCGATCGCGAGCAACCCCGAGCTGCTCGTGCTCGACGAGCCGACCGTCGCGATGGACGTCGAGGCGCGTCGCAGCTTCTGGCGGACGATGCACGGCTACGCGTCGCGCGGCAAGACGATCCTCTTTGCGACGCACTACCTCGACGAGGCGGACGACGCGGCCGATCGCGTCGTGCTGATGGCGCACGGGCAGGTCGTCGCCGACGGGCCGCCGACGGAGATCAAGGCGAAGGTCGGCAACCGCTCACTGCGCGCGACGCTGCCGGACGTCGACATCGCCGAGCTCATCGCGCTGCCCGGTGTCGCCGCAGGCGATCGCCGCGGTGAGTCGGTCCATCTCGTCTGCACCGATTCCGACGCGGCGATCCGCGCGCTGCTCGATCGCTATCCGGGCGCGCGCGACATCGAGATCCAGGGCGCCGGCCTCGAGGAAGCGTTCGTGGAGCTGACGCGATGACGGGCCTCGTCTACCTGCGCTTCGAGCTGCGGCGGATCTTCCGCAACCGCCGGTTCTTCTTTTTCTCGCTCGGCTTCCCGCTGATCCTCTACTTCGTGATCGCCGGGCCGAACAAGAACGACCACGACTTCGGGGGCAGCGGCATCTCCGCGCCCCTCTACTACATGGTCGGTCTGGCGTCGTTCGGGACGATGATGGCGATGGTCTCGTCGGGAGCGCGCATCGCCGGCGAGCGCCAGGCGGGCTGGACGCGCCAGCTGCGGATCACGCCGCTGTCCCCGCGTGACTACCTGCGCGCAAAGGTCGTCACCGCGTACACGACGGCGATGGTCACGATGGCCGCCCTGTACATCTCCGGCGGCATCCTCGGCGTCGGCATGCCCGTCCGCACCTGGGTGGAGATGACCGTGCTGATCCTGATCGCGCTGATCCCGTTCGCGGCGCTCGGCGTCTTCCTCGGCCACCTGCTCAACGTCGATGCGATCGGGCCTGCGACGGGCGGCACCGTCTCGCTGCTCGCGTTCGTGAGCGGCACGTGGTTCCCGGTGCAGTCCGGCTTCCTGCACGACGTCGGGCAGTTCACGCCGTCGTACTGGCTCGTCCAGGCGGGCCGCATCCCGCTGCATGGCCAGTCGTGGGGCGGCTTCGGGTGGGCGGTCGTGCTGGTGTGGGCCGCCGTGCTCGTCGTGGCCGCCGCGTATGCGTTCCGGCGCGACACCGGCCGCGTCTGACGAATCAGACGAAGCGCGGGTACAGCGACATGCCGCCGTCGACGACGATGGTCGTCCCGGTGACGTAGTCGGCCTGGTCGCTCGCCGCCCACGCCACCGCCGCGGCGATCTCCTCCGGCTGCCCCATCCGGCCGAGCGGGATCTCCTCGATCACCGCGTGCTCGGCCTCCGGATCGTCGAGCACGAACTGGTTGATCGGCGTGACGATCGCGCCCGGTGCGATGTTCAGCACGCGAATCTTCTTCGGTGCGAGCTCGCGGGCCGCGGTCTCCATCAGAAGCTTGAGCCCGCCCTTGCTCGCGCAGTAGTGCGCGAAGCCCGGCCACGGGATGAACTCGTGGACGCTCGACATGTTGACGACCGTGCCGCCGTCTGCTGCGGCCATCACCTTGGCTGCCTCGCGCAGGCAGAGGAACGCCCCGCTCAGGTTCGTGCGCAGCACGCGCTCCCAGTCGGCGAGCGACATCTCCATGAGCGGGGTCTGCTTCTCGATGCCCGCGTTGTTCACGAGCAGGTCGACGCCGCCGAGCTCCTTCGCCGTGCTTGCAACGAGCGCGACGACCTGGTCCTCGTCGCCGACGTCGGCGGCGAGCGCGATCGCCTTCGGCGCCCCCGCCTTCGTCGCCGCTTCGACCACCTGCTGCGCGTCCCCGGCCTCCTGCTCGGAGAAGTAGTTGACGCACACGGAGGCGCCCTCGCGGGCGAGCCGTTCGACGGTCGCCTTGCCGATCCCGCTCGATCCGCCCGTCACGATCGCCTTCCGGCCTTCCAGCAGCACGTCATCCTCCTCTTTCGGGGTCTCCCTGCGGGTCTTCCCGTTCGTGTCAGTGCGTAGACTCGCCCCATGGGACTCATGGACACCATCCGCAGCTGGTTCCGCACCAAGCCCGCAACCGAGGGCGACCTCGAGCGTGAGGACTACGAAGGCGTGAAGGAAGACGCGTTCGTCAGCCAGAGCTACGCCGGCTCGCAGGCCGAGCGCATCGTCGAAGACGAATTCAAGGACGAGTGAGCGACCCGCTTCGCGTCGCCGTCGTCGGCTCGGGGCCGGCGGGATTCTACGCGGCCGATGCGCTGCTGAAGAGCGAGGAGCCGGCGGTCGAGGTCGACATGCTCGACCGGTTGCCGACGCCGTGGGGGCTCGTCCGCCTCGGGGTCGCACCCGACCACGAGAACATCAAGGCGGTCTCGCGTGCGTTCGAGAAGACCGCTTCCCGTCCCGGCTTTCGCTTCTTCGGCAACGTCGAGGTGGGTTCGAGCGTCTCGCACGACGAGCTGCTCGAGCTGTACGACGCCGTCGTCTACACCGTCGGCGCGCAGACGGACCGCCGCCTGAACATCCCCGGCGAGGATCTTCCCGGGTCGTGGCCGGCCACGGCGTTCGTCGCCTGGTACAACGGCCACCCCGACTTCCAGGATCTCGGCTTCGAGCTCGACACCGAGCGCGTCGTCGTGATCGGGAACGGCAACGTCGCGATCGACTGCGCGCGCATGCTCGCGCTCACCGAGGAGGAGCTCGCGCCGACCGACACCGTGGACGACGCGGCGGAGGCGATCGTGCGCGCGCCG
>Ga0070741_10002645_pt1 | contig 47144 bp, 43 predicted proteins | sample Coa_R1_4_FD_66440 | JGI IMG/M metagenome (GOLD analysis project Ga0070741, IMG submission 66440) | Surface soil microbial communities from Centralia Pennsylvania, which are recovering from an underground coalmine fire - Coalmine... | ecosystem: Environmental > Terrestrial > Soil > Unclassified ... | reverse complement strand
GCCTCGTCGCGGTCGACGGTGATGCGCACCAGCTCCGAGCCGGCGCGCGCCAGCGCCGCCACCTGCCGCGCCGTCGCCTCGACGTCGGCGGTGTCGGTGTTGGTCATCGACTGCACGACGATGGGGGCGCCGCCGCCGACGCTGACGCCGCCGACGGCGACGCCGACGGTGCGGTGGCGGGTCTGTGCCGATGCGCTCATGCCTGCTGCCCTGGTCGGGTTCAGGCATGCCAAAGGCGGCCTGACCGGTCAACCTGACGCTGTTTTGGCCCCTGTTCGGGCCGATTGGCGCAATATAGACATAGTTCGCCGGCGCGGTACCCCGCTGGGGATGGCGCGGGCGCAACGCGGGAGCCGGCGACCATGGGACGCGATGACGACGACGGCATGACGCTGATCTTCCGCTGCCCGCCGGAGCTGATCGGCCTGCTGCCGCCGCCGATCCCGGCCGTGCAGGGCCTGCCCGACTGGTTCAAGGCGCTGCCGCACAGCGCCTTCAACGCCGTCACCCAGGCGGAAAGCCAGACGGTGAAGCGCTGCCCGCCCTTCATCGACGCCATGACCTACGGCTTCCTCATTCCGCTGCCCTGCGACGTCACGGTCGAGAACGGCGAGTTCAGCTGGACCTTCGAGGTGCCGACCAACAATGTCGACAATTTCCTGCGCTCGCCGATCGCCTTCCACGACCCGAGCCAGGTCGCCGGCACGCCGTTCCACGACGCCGACCGCTTCGCCATCAAGTTCAACAATTTCTGGAGCATCGAGGCGCCGCCCGGCCACTCGATCCTGTTCACCCACCCGGTCAACCGCGCCGACCTGCCCTTCACCACGCTGACCGGCCTGGTCGACGCCGACCTCTATCACGACAGCCGGGTGAACTTTCCGGCGCACTGGCACGATCTCGATTTCAACGGCGTGCTGCCCAAGGGCACGCCGATCGCGCAATGCCTGCCGGTCAAGCGCGAGCGCTGGCAGGCGCGCGTCGAGGCGCTGAGCGAGGAGGCGGCGGCGCGGGTGCGGGCGATGGCCGCCGCCATCGACGCCGAGGAAGGCGTCTACCGCCGGCAATTCCGCGCCGGCAAGCGCTAGGTCTTGCCGCGCAGCGCGCGCGCGGCATCGCTCGGCCGCAGCCAGAAGCGGCCGCGCCCGGCATCGGCCAGCGCACCGATCACCTCGCCGAACTTGGCCGGGCTCAGATGGCTCGCCGCGCGCAGGTGCGGCAGCGCCTCCTCGCCGCGACCGAGTTCCATCAGGCAAATGCCGAGGCCGATTTCGGCGTCGGCGTCCTGCGGCTGCAGGGCCAGGATGCGGCGGTAGCTGTCGGCGGCCTGGGCGAAGTCGCGCCTGGCCTGCAGCGTGCGCGCGTAGGCGAACAGCGCCTGGCGATGCCCCGGCGCCGCGGCGACGGCTTGCGCGAACGCGGCGTGCGCCGCATCGAGCTTGCCGCGCGCCTCGTAAAGCCGGCCGAGCGCCAGCGCCAGATCGGCGGCGCCGGGCGCGGCGGCGAGGCCCTGCCGCAGCAGCGCGACGGCCCTGTCGGCATCGCCCGCGGCGACCATGTCGGCGAGTTCGAGAAAGGCCGGCGGGAACGGCGGCGTGCGCTTGACCGCGCGCTCGAGCCGCTCGCGCGCCTCGTCTTCGCGGCCGGCCTGGCGCAGCGCCATGGCGAGCCAGGTCTCGGCGCCGGCGTCGCGCGACTGGCGCACGGCGCGCTGCAGCGGCGCGATCGCCTCCGCGCCGCGCCCCTGCATCAGCAGCGCGCTGCCCAACAGCCGCATCGCCGCGACATTGCCGGCATTGGCCTTGAGCACCTCGGCGGCGAGCCGCTCGGCCTCGGCCGGACGGCCGGCCTGGATCGCCGCCGCCGCGTCCTGCAAGGCAAGCTCGCTCGCGCTCGGCGCACGGCGGGCGGCGGACGGCAAAGGCGGCGGCTTGAGAGCCATGCGGGGTGCCGGTTTTGCGCTGGCGTGTGCCGAGGAAACTATCACCGCGGCGCGCGGTTGACCAAGACGAGCCCGCCGGCGACCAGCGCCACCGCGGCGGCAAAGGCCGGCGTCAGCGGCTCGCCGAGCAGGATGTGGCCGGCGGCGACGCCGCACAGCGGCGACAGAAAGGTGAAGGCGGAGAGCCGGTTCGCCGAGTAGCGCACCACCAGCGCGAACCACACCACGAAGGTCACGCTCACCACCCAGACCGTCTGATAGGCGAGCGCGCCGACCGCGACCGCCGGCGGCAGCGCCGTCATGCGCTCGCCGAACAGCCAGGCCATGACGGCGAAGATCGGCGCCGAGATCGCGAGCTGATAGAGCATCACCTTTTCCGACGAGGCGCGGCTCAACGCGCTCGCCTTGATCAGCACCGTGGTCGCGGCCCAGAACAAGGCCGCCGCCACCAGCATGACGTCGCCGAGCGTCTGCCGCGGATCGAGCGCCGGCGTCGGCAGGCCGAAGGCGACCGCCATGCCGGCAAACGACATGGCAAGGCCGGCCCATTGCGGCAGATGGAAACGATCGGCGGGCAGGAAGATGCGGGTGCCGAGCACGACGAAAAACGGCGCGAGATAGAGAAACAAGGTGCCGCGCACGGCGGTCGTGTAGACGAGACCGCGATAGATGAGGATGAACTCGACCGCGAACATGAGGCCGGCGAGAACCCCGGCGACCAGCGTACCGTCGCGCGCGGTCAGCCTGATGCCGCGCATTTTCGCCCAGAGGCCGACGATGAGCGCCGCCACCACCGAGCGGACCGCGCACTGGATCATCGGCGGGATGTCGTGCAGCGCGACCTTCACCGAAACGTTGTTGAAGCCCCACGACAGGCACAGCACGATCACCACCGCGATGGCGAAGGCGTCGAGCGGACGGGTGTGATGGTGGGGGACGGCGGGCGACGACATTACGGCAATAGCGTGCCTACGCCGCCTTGCAATGGGCGCAGACGCCGGAGATCTCGATCACCGGCGTCTTGGGGCTGAAGCCGGCGGCGCGCGAGGCCGACTTGATGGTGTCGGCGACCGCGGCCGAGGCCGCCTCGCCCACCGCGCCGCACTTCTCGCAGATCAGGAACACCACCGGGTCGCCGGTGGCGTGGTCGTGCACGCAGGCGATGAAGGCGTTGCGGCTCTCGATGCGGTGCACGAGGCCCTGCGCCCGGAGAAAATCGAGCGCGCGGTAGACGGTGATGGGCGCGACGCGCTGGCCTTTCACGGAGAGGCGGTCGATCAGCTCGTAGGCGCCGAGCGGGGCGTGGCTTGCCAGCAGCGATTCGAGCACGCGCCGGCGCATCGGCGTGAGGCGTTCGGCGCGCTCGGCGCAGATCGCCTCGGCATGGGCGATGGCGTCGGTCGCGCATCGGTCGTGATCGTGGTTGGGCGCAGGAAATGCCGCGCGCCGGCTGGTCTTGGGGGTCAAGCGGTCCGCCTTTCGCGCCCGAGTGTATCGCAATCCGGTTTTTGCCCTATATATTGCATTGCAGCAAGAATGGGCGCAGGTTCCGGACCCGCTCCCAGACCCCCATTTTCAGGCGTTTTTGACGAGGACTTCATGTTGAAAGGCAAGACGGCGCTGGTCACCGGCTCAACCTCGGGCATCGGGCTTTCGATCGCCCGCGCGCTCGCCAAGGACGGCGCCGACGTGATGCTCAACGGCTTCGGCGACAAGGCCGCGATCGAAGCGCTGCGCGCCGGCATCGAGACGGAGTTCGGCGTCAAGGCGCGCTATTCGCCGGCGGACATGAGCAAGCCCGCCGAGATCGCCGACATGGTCCGCTCGACCGAGAAGGAATTCGGCGGCCTCGACGTGCTGGTCAACAATGCCGGCATCCAGCACGTGGCGAGCATCGAGGACTTCCCCGTCGAGAAATGGGACGCCGTCATCGCCATCAATCTGTCCTCCTCGTTCCACAGCATCCGCGCCGCGGTGCCCGGCATGAAGCGACGCAAATGGGGCCGCATCATCAACATCGCCTCCGCGCACGGCCTGGTGGCGAGCGTGCAGAAGGCGGCCTACGTCGCCGCCAAGCACGGGCTCGTCGGCCTCACCAAAGTGGTGGCGATGGAGACGGCGAACGACGGCATCACCTGCAACGCCATCTGCCCCGGCTGGGTGCTCACCGCTTTGGTGCAGAAGCAGATCGACGACCGCGCCAGGGCGTCGGGCAAGCCGGTGCGCGAGGCGGAGATCGCGCTGTTGTCCGAGAAGCAGCCGATGCACAGCTTCACCAAGCCGGAGAGCATCGGCGCGCTCGCGGTGTTTCTGGCGAGCGAGGCGGCCGCCACCATCACCGGCGCGGCCTATTCCATCGACGGCGGCTGGACCGCGCAGTGAGCTTCCTCTCCCGCGCCTTCGGCGGCAAACCGGACCGGCCGTCCGCGCCCAAACGCATCAACCTCGCGCTGCAAGGCGGCGGCGCCCATGGCGCCTTCACCTGGGGCGTGCTCGATCAGCTGCTCGAGGACGGCAGGCTCGCCATCGAGGGCATTTCCGGCACCTCGGCGGGCGCGGTGAACGCGGTGATGCTCGCCGACGGCCTGCGGCGCGGCGGCGGCGAGGAGGCGCGCAAGCGTTTGGCGGAATTCTGGCGGGCGGCAAGCGTCGGCGGCGACCTGCCGCCGCTGCAGCGCGCCGTGGTCGGACGCCTGTTTTCGCTGCTGCCGGCGGAAGGCCCGACGCTCGACTGGCTTACCGCCTGGTCGCGCTATCTCTCGCCCTATGACGTCAATCCGCTGAACATCAATCCGCTGAAGGAGCTGATCGAGCGCTTCGTCGACTTCGAGGCTTTGCGCGCCGATCCGCGGCCGATCTTCATCGCCGCCACCAATGTGCAGACCGGGCAGCTGCACATCTTCCCGCACGACAAGATCTCGGCCGAGGCGGTGATGGCGTCGGCCTGCCTGCCGGCCGTGTTCCGCGCCGTGGAGATCGACGGCGTGCATTACTGGGACGGCGGCTATCTCGGCAATCCGGTGCTTTTCCCGTTCTTGCACGCGGCGCCCGTCGAGGACGTGCTGATCGTGCAGATCAATCCGCTGATGCGCAGGAAGCTGCCGACCTCGACGCGCGAGATCATGGCGCGCGTCAACGAGATCACCTTCAACGCGCCGCTGATGGCGGAGCTGCGCGCCGTCGAATTCGTCAACCGGCAGATCGACGCCGGGCGCATTCCGCGCGGCACCGGCAAGGACGACTACCGGCGCCTCAACGTGCACCGCATCGTGCTGGAGGGCCTCGGCGAGCGGTTCTCCTCGGCCACCAAGCTGCGCAACGACTATCAATCCTTCGATTTGCTGCGCAAGCTCGGCCAGCGGGCGACGCGGCGGTTTCTCGACGCGCATTACGACGACATCGGCGTGAAGAGCAGCATCGATCTCAACGCCGAGGTTTACGCCGAGCAAGGGTGATTTCTTTGTTGCAAGCAATTGTCATGGCCGGGCCTGTCCCGGCCATCTCGCTTAGGAAGGCAACACCCTCGCCAACCTAAGCGGGGTCACCGGGACAAGCCCGGTGACGACAAGTTTGCTAGTCTTGGCGCATGACCGAACTCACCGCCGAGATCGGCAACACCCGGCTCGACATCGTGGTGGCCGACATCACCACGCTCGACGTCGCCGCCATCGTCAACGCCGCCAACCGCTCGCTGCTGGGCGGCGGCGGGGTTGACGGCGCGATCCATCGCGCCGCCGGCCCCGAACTGCTTGCCGAGTGCGAGACGCTCGGCGGCTGCGACACCGGCTCGGCCAAGATCACGCGCGGCTACCGGCTCAAGGCGCGCCACGTCATCCACGCGGTCGGGCCGGTGTGGAGCGGCGGCGGCAAGAACGAGGAGGCGCTGCTCGCCTCCTGCTATCGCACCGCGCTCGATCTCGCCGCGGCCAACGCGCTCACCTCGATCGCCTATCCGGCGATCTCGACCGGCATCTACCGCTTTCCGCCCGATCTGGCGGCGCGCATCGCGGTCGGCACCGTTGCCTCGGAAATCGCCGCGCGGCCGCGCGGCATCGCCCGCGTGGTGTTCTGCTGCTTCGCGCCGCAGAGCGCGGAGCATCACAAAGACGCCTTCGCCGAGCTCGGCCTCGTCTAGCGGCGCAAGCCGGCCGCCGTGATCCAGAAGACTTCGCCCTCGCTTTCCGCGGTATCGAGCCAGAGGAACGGCGTGCGCGGGTAGTCGCGTTCGAGGCCCGCGCGGCCGCGGCCGACTTCGCACAGCAGGCCGCCCTGCGGGCTCAGATGCACGGCAGCGTCGCGCAGGATGCGCCGCACGATAGCGAGGCCGTCGCGGCCGCCGGAAAGCGCCATGGCCGGCTCCCGGGCATATTCCTTCGGCAGGCGCGCCATGGCCTCGGCATCGACATAGGGCGGGTTGCTGACGATGACGTCGTAGACCGCGCCGCCGAGCGGGGCGAACAAATCGCCCCGATGCAGCGCGATGCGGTCGGCGAGACCGTGCGCGGCGACATTGATCGCGGCGACCTCGAGCGCGTCCTTCGACAGGTCGACCGCATCGACACGGGCATTCGGAAACACCTGGCAGGCCAGGACGGCGAGACAGCCGGACCCGGTGCAGAGGTCGAGCACGCGGGCGACCTTGGCGGGATCGATCAGCGGCCGGTCGCCGCGAAACAATTCGCCGTAAAGCAGTTCGCCGAGATAGGAGCGCGGCACGATCACGCGCTCGTCGACATAAAACGACAGGTCCTGCAGCCAGGCGCGCTTGAGCAGATAGGCCGCGGGAATCTTCTCGGCGACGCGGCGTTCGATCAGCGCCAGGACGCGGTCGCGCCGGGCCGCCGTGACCGTCTTCGCCAGGAACGGCTCGACCCGATGCACCGGCAGGCCGAGCGCCTGGTAGACCAGGAAGATCGCCTCCTCGAGCGGGCTGTGCGCGCCCTGGCCGTAGGCGAGCCGGGCCTTGGCGAAGCGTCCTTGCGCATGGCGGACGAGGCTGCGCACGGTCGCAAGCCGCGGCGCCGGCGTCCTGCGCCGCGCCGCCGTCCGGTTTGCGCGCTTGGCCACGGATGTCAGGTCTTCGGCTCCGCGTCGAGCCGCACCACCCAGTTCTCCAGGCCCGGTTTCGCTGCCGGGTAGAGCTTCAGCACCTCCGGATCGTGGCCCGGCACGATGTGCTGCCGCGAGGAGGCAAGCTTCTGGATGGTCTTGTAGCCCTCGAGCGTGTCACCGACGCTGTAGGTGATGGGGAATACGCGGCCCTCGTCGATGTGGGAGAAGAGGTGGATGCAGTCCGAGGCGACGACGACGTAGCCGCGCCGGGTCTTCACCCGCACGCATTGCAGGCCCTTGGAGTGGCCGCCGATCTTGTGCAGCGTGATGCCGGGGACAAGCTCCTCGGCGCCGTCGTGGAATTCGACGCGATAGGCAAAGACCTTCTTCACCATGGCGTGCACGTCGGCCTCGCTGAAGGGAATGCGCAGCGTCGGATGGCACATGCAGCGGCCGGTGCAGTAGGCGAGCTCGGTGTCCTGCACGTGATAGCGCGCCCTGGGGAACAGGTCGTAATTGCCGGCGTGATCCCAGTGCATGTGGGTGGCGATGACGTGATCGACCTGGTCCGGCGCGACGCCGAGCGCCTTGAGGCCCTCGCCGACCGGATGGACGATGGTGCGGCCGCGCTCCTTGGCCGCCGCCTCGTCGAAGCCGGTGTCGCAGACGAAAATGCCGTGCGGCCCTTTGATCACCCAGACGTAATACGAGATCGACGTCATCTCGTCGTGCGGATCGCCGAAGATGTAGTTCTCGCTGCGCTTGCGGGCGTGCGAGGCATAGGCGACGGCGTAGACTTCGTGGAGGTCGCCGCTCACGACGCCTTCCCCACCGTGACGCCGGCGCGCTTCTCGATCATCTTGACGATGACGGTGAAGTCGGACTCCGGGCCGAATTCGGTATTGGTGAACTCCCACTGGTCGAGCACCGCGCTCATCACCGCATCGGGGCAGCCGAGCGCGCGCGTCTCCTCGGCGCACAGCCGCACGTCCTTGAGCATCAGCCCGGTGGCGAAGCCGTAGTTGAAGGTGCGCGGCAGGATCGATTGCGGGAATTTCTGATCCGACGCGGTGGAGCGGCCGGAGCCGGCATTGATGACGTCGATCATCACCTTCGGATCGAGCCCGGCCTTGACGCCCATGGCGACCGCTTCGGCGGTCGCCGCCATCGCCGTCGCCGACAGGAAGTTGTTGGCGAGCTTCATGGTCTGCGCCATGCCGGGCTTGTCGCCGATGACGAAGACGCGGCCGAACACCGCCAGCGCGTCCTTGACCTTGTCGATCTCGGCCGGCGGCCCCGACACCATGACGGCAAGCGTGCCCTTGGTGGCGCCGCCGACGCCGCCGGACACCGGACTGTCGATCTGCACGATGTTCTTCTTGGCGAGGGCGTGGAAGATCTCGGCGGCGACGCGCGAGCCGGTGGTGGAAAGATCGACCAGGCGCTTGACGCGCTTGCCGTGAATGACGCCGCCCTCGCCGAGCGCCACCTTCTGCGACACTGCAAGCGACGGCAGGCTTGCCATCACGGTCTCGACGCGGTCGGCGACGTCCTGCGGCGAGGAGGCAAGCTGGGCGCCCAGCGCCACCAAGGGCGCCACCGCGTCGTTGCGGGTGTCGTAGACCACGAGTTTGTGGCCGGCCGCGATCAGGCGCTTCGCCATCGGCGCGCCCATGTTGCCCAGCCCGATGAAGCCGATTTCCATAGTGTTTTCGTCCCTTTTTGGTTCGTCGCGGACGCGACATTGCCCGATGAGGCGCGCGTCGTCACCAAGACCTTATTGACCGTTATTATAAGGATACTTATTATATAGAGGCTGAGGAAAAAGGATGGCCCGATGCCTGCGCAGCCGGTAACCCGCGAAATCGCGGTCAATCTCATGGATGTCGCCCGCATGCTGCGGACCTATGCCGACCAGCGCGCCCGCCAGTTCGGCATCTCGCGCGCGCAGTGGGTGGTGCTGATGCGGCTCGACCGGTCCGAGGGACTCAAGCAATCCGAGCTCGCCGACATCCTCGACCTCACGCCGATCTCGCTGACCCGCCTGCTCGACCGCCTCGCCGACAACGGCCTGATCGAGCGCCGCGCCGATCCCAACGACCGCCGCGCCAACCGGCTCTACCTCATGCCGGCGGCGCGGCCGCTGATCGACCGGCTCGCCAAGCTCGGCAACGAAATCATGGGGGTCGTGCTCGACGGCCTCGACGGCAAGGCCAACGAGCGGCTGCTGCGCGACCTCACGCAATTGAAAGACAATTTGCGCGCAGCCATCGCCCGCAATTCCACCGAACAGCAAAGCGTCAACGCGTCATGAGCGAAAAGAGTTTGAAGATCGTGCCGCCGCCAGCCGCCGAGGCCAAGGCCGAAGCAAAGACCGAAGCAAAGGCGCGGCCGGGCGAGCATACGGCGGCCGAAGCGCCGCATCGCGCCCGCCGCAAGGCCCCGAGCCGCAAGCAGCTGCGCACGATGCTGCTGATCGCCGTGCCGGCCGTCGCCATTGTGCTCGGCGGCGCGTTCTGGCTGATGAGCGGCCGCTACATCTCCACCGACAACGCCTATGTCGGCGCGCAAAAGGTGCTGATCACGCCGGACATCTCCGGCAAGATCGTCCATGTCGCCGTGATCGAAGGCCAGCACGTCAAGCCGGGCGACGAGCTGTTCACGCTCGACGCCGAGCCCTACAAGCTCGCGCTCGACGCCGCCAAGGGCAGGCTCGACGCCGCGCGCAGCGACTACGACAAGCTGAAGACCAATCTCAAGTCGCTCGACACGCTGGCCGATCTCGCCGCCAGGAACGTCGATCTCAAGAAGCGCGACCTCGACCGCAAGACCACGCTGGTGAATTCGCAGGCCGGCTCGCGCGCCGACGTCGATACCGCCGAGTCGGCGATGGTGACGGCGCAGCTTCAGGCGCAGTTCACGGCCCAGCAGCGCGACGCCACGCTCAATCAGCTGCTCGGCAATCCCACCCTGCCGCTCGAGCAGTTCCCCGAATACGCCCAGGCCAAGGCGGCGCTCGACGACGCGCAGCGCAACCTCGACCACACCGTGGTGCGCGCGCCGATGGCCGGCACCGCGACCCAGGTCGACAACATCCAGCTCGGCCGCTTCGTCGCCGCCGGCACGCCGGTGCTGAGCGTGGTCGACGACCAGGCGCCCTGGGTCGACGCCAATCCGAAGGAGACCGACATCACCTATTTGCGGGTCGGCCAGAAGGCGATACTCGACGTCGACAGCTTCCCCGATCACACCTTCAAAGGCCACGTCGTGTCGGTGAGCCCCGGCACCGGCGCGCAGTTCTCGATCCTGCCGCCGCAGAACGCCACCGGAAACTGGGTCAAGGTCGTGCAGCGCGTGCCGGTGCGCATCGCCTTCGACAAGGACGAGGATACCCGGCTGCTGCGCGCCGGCATGAGCGTCAACGTCGAAATCGACACCGGCCACAGCCGCATCCCGTTCATGTCGAAAACCGACAAAGAGCTGAAATAATGCTGCGCCTCAGTGTCCCGTTCGTCCCCGCGCAAGCGGGGACCCAGGGCCACTCGTTGAGGCTGCCATTGCTGCACCTGGATTCCCGCTTACGCGGGAATGAACGGAGAATGGGATGAGCCCGCGCTTCGCATCGCTGCAGCCGAAGACCTTGCGCATGCTGGTGACGGTGTGCGCGATGACGGCGACCATCATGCAGGCGCTCGACACCACCATCGCCAATGTCGCCCTGCCCTACATGCAGGGCTCGCTGTCGGCCTCGCTCGACCAGATCAACTGGGTGCTCACCTCCTACATCGTCGCCGCCGCCATCATGACGGCGCCGATCGGCTGGCTCGCCGACCGCTTCGGCCGCAAGACGCTGTTCATCATCTGCGTCGGCGGCTTCACCGTCGCGTCGCTGCTGTGCGCGCTGGCGCAGAACATCGAGCAGATGGTGCTGTTCCGCCTGATGCAGGGCATGGCGGGAGCGGCACTGGTGCCGCTGTCGCAGGCGGTGCTGCTCGATTCCTATTCGGTCGAGGAACGCGGCTCCGCCATGGCGATCTGGGGCGTCGGCGTCATGCTCGGGCCGATCATGGGCCCGACGCTCGGCGCCTGGCTTACCGACAATTACTCCTGGCACTGGGTGTTCCTGATCAACCTGCCGATCGGCGTCGTCACCGTGATCGGCATGCTGGCCTTCATGCAGGAGACGCCCAAGCACGAGCATTTGCGCTTCGACTGGTTCGGCTTTTTTGCGCTCGCCGTCGGCATCGGCGCGCTGCAGCTCATGCTCGACCGCGGCGAGCAGGTCGGCTGGTTCGGCGCGCGCGAGATCTGGGTCGAGGCGATCATCTCGGCATTCGGCTTCTACTATTTCTTCGCCCATTCGCTGACCACGCCGGAGCCGTTCGTGCGCTTCGAGATGTTCAAGGACCGCAATTTCGTCTCCGGCTGCGTGTTCATGCTGGTGATCGGCGTGGTGCTGTTCGGCACCATGGCGCTGATCACGCCGTTCATGCAGACACTGCTCGGCTATCCGATCCAGACCGCGGGCTTCCTGCTCGGCTCGCGCGGGGTGGGTACGCTGCTGACGATGATGGCGGCGCCGCGCCTGATGCGGCTCGTCGAATCGCGCTATCTCATTCTCTGCGGCCTGCTGTTGTCGAGCGGCACGCTCTACGCCATGACCGGCTGGTCGCTCGACACCACGAAAGGCATGATCGTCGTCACCAGCATTGTGCAGGGCGTGGGCCTCGGCCTGTTGTTCGTGCCGATCACGGCGGTGGCGTTCTCGACGCTGCCGGGCTCTATGCGCAACGGCGGCGCCGCCATCACCACGCTGGTGCGCAACATCGGCTCGTCGGTCGGCATCTCCCTGGTGATCGCCAATTTGACCGACAAGACTGCCGAGATGCACGCGCGGCTGACCGAAGCGGTGACGCCATTCAACGAGGCGCTGCAGATGCCGGACGTGACGGCGCACCTCAACACGGCGAGCGACATGGGCCGCGCCATGCTCGACGTCATCGTCACCCAGCAGGCGATGATGATCGCTTATCTCAACGACTACAAATTGCTGATGCTGCTGACGGTGGCGACGGTGCCATTGGTGCTGATCATCGGCACCAGCCGCCGCAAGCTCACCGAGCAGGACCTGGAAGACTCGGTGGTGGTGGATTAGCCCCGCGCCGTCATCCTGAGGCGCGAGCGCAGCGAGCCTCGACGGATGCGCGCGGCCGCCTCAGGATGACGGTCAGAGACTATCCCTTGATCTTGTCGAACTCGGCCAGCGCACGCTCGAACTTGTCGTTGAACAGCCACATCGCGTCGAGGATCTCGCGAAAGGTGGCGGACTTCTTCGCCCGGTCGGCGCGGCCGAAGGTGAAGATGCTGTTGTTGCGCAAGTAGCCCATGATGCGCGCGTCGGAAATCGTGTAGCCGGTGAGGTCGCCCGAACGCAGCGCCGCGCGCGTCGGCGACGGAACGATCTGGATCAGCTCGAAGAACTTCATCTGGTCGATCGGATCGGGGAGGATTTTCACGATCGCCGGTATCTGCGGGAAAAGCTGCGCGTGCGCGGCCATGAGGCCGTCGCGCACCGCGGTCCAGTGATTGAGCCGGTGGTCGAGCTTGCCGATCCGGGCTTCCTCCCGGTCGTCGCGCGCGCTCAGCGCCGGGTCGAGCGCCGCCACCTCCTTCTTGACCGCCGCCCACTTGCCGCGGCCGGCGCGGTCCTCGGAGACGCCGGTTTGCAGGCTGCCGATGTACTTGTTGGAGCGGGCATTGCCGATGTTCTGCACGCCGTTGGTCTCGGCAAAAAAGATGCCGAGGCCGATGCGGCTCGCGGTGGCGGCGTCGGCGGCGTCGAGGCCTTTGACGCGGGCGATGACGCGCGCGAGATCGGCGACGTCCTTGAACGGCGTGGCCGATGGCTGGGCGTTTTCGGGCGGCGCTTCCAGGATGGAAAAGAGCGTCCGGTACTCGTCGATCAGCGGTTCGGTATCGGCGTCGAAATAAGCGGGAGGAATGCCGAACTTGTTGGGCCTGCCGATGCGGGCCGGGATCGCGTCCGTCAGGTCCTTGTAGGCGCTCATCATATTGACGCGCGCGAGGTAGAGCGCCTGTCCGGGAAGATCGGGCAGGTCCCGCCGCGCATCGATCTGCGCGCGCCGTTCGCGCAAGATCGCCTTGAAGGCGTCGAGCGCCTCGTCATAGGTCTTGAGCGCTTCCTGCTGGGATTTGGTGAGCGCGGGCTCGGCGCCGTTCGCCGGCGTCAGCAAGACGGCGACAGCAAGCGCCGCCGCGGATAACACAATCCGGCGGGACAATCGGCTCACGACAGAAATTCCTTCCTGATCATGTCGGTGTGGGCGCCGAGCGCCGGGATCGGGCCATAGCTCCGCGTTTCGTTGGCCCGCAGCGGCGCCGGCGCCGGGATGCTGACCGGCCCGCTCGGCGTATCGACGGTGATGCGGCGCAAATGCGGGTGTTTGCCGAGCAAATCCGAGTCGTTGACCCGGGCGAAGGCGATGTCGGCGGCAGCCAGCGTCCGCATCAACGGCTCGACGTCGTTCCGGGCGAATACCGCCGCCACCTTCGCATTCGTTTCGTCCCGATGCTTGAGCCGGCTCGGCACGGTGGCGAATTTCTCATCGGTGCCGAGCGAAGCGTCGCCCAGAATCCTGTCGGCCAGCACGCGCCACTCGCGGTCGTTCTGGACGGCGATCAGGATGTCGGCGCCGTCGCGCGTCTTGAACACGCCGTAGGGCACGATGGTCGGGTGGGCGAGGCCGATGCGCTGGAACGGCTTGCCCCATTCCTGGTTCAACAGCGGGATGGTCATCCATTCCGCCATGGCGTCGAACATGGAGATGGAAATCTCGGCGCCCTCGCCGGTGCGGCCGCGCGCAATCAGTGCTTCGAGGATCGACTCGTAGGCTTCGAGCCCGGCGGCGATGTCGACGATGGACACGCCGACCCGCGCCGGCGCCTCGGCAACGCCGGTCACCGAGGAAATGCCGGATTCCGCCTGGATCAGGAGGTCGTAGGCCTTGCGCTGCGCGTAAGGTCCGCTCTCGCCGTAGCCGGAGATGGCGCAGCAGATCAGCCGCGGGTAGTCCTTGCGCAGGCGCTTGAAGGAGAAGCCGAGCTTGGTGAGCGCCCCGGGCTTGAGGTTCTGCACGAACACGTCGGCCCTGGCGAGCATGGCTTCGAGCAGTTTCTTGTCGTCGTCCCTGGTGAGGTCGAGCACCACCGACTGCTTGCCGCGATTGAGCCAGACGAAGTGGGCGCTCTCGCCGTGCACGATGTAGTCGTAGTGACGCGCGAAATCGCCCTCCGGCCGCTCGACCTTGATGACGCGCGCGCCGGCATCGGCGAGCCGGCAGGTGCACTGCGGCGCAGCCACCGCCTGCTCGATGGAGACGACGAGGAGGCCTGCGAGGGGGAGCATGCTTACCTCTCCCCGCGAGCGGGGAGAGGTCGGTTCCCGCCGGAGGCGGGAACCGGGTGAGGGGGCGCATCCGCGCGCAGAGCGTTGGCGATTGTTTCCAGTACACCGTCCATGTTGCTCATAATGTCGCTATTCCAGAAACGTAGAATTCGATAGTTGCGCTCGCGCAGCCACTGATCGCGCAACAGGTCGCGCGCATTGTCACTATGCTGGCCTCCGTCGACTTCAAGGATTAGCCGCTTCTCGCGGCATAAAAAGTCGACGACGTAGCGGCCTATCGGTTGTTGTCTAATGAACTTGTGGCCATCGATTGAACGCGAACGGAGTCGATTCCAAAGGCGCAATTCGGCATTCGTTGAATCGCGCCGCAAACGCCGAGCCAGTCCTGTTTTTATCTTGTCGGCACCCCGCATACGGCAACGCCCCCTCACCCGGCGCGCTACGCGCGCCGACCTCTCCCCGCACGCGGGGAGAGGTAAAAGTGCCGCGCGCTTGGCATGAAATCAATACGACCGCGGCAGCCCCAGCACGTGCTCGGCGAGATAGGACAGGATCATGTTGGTCGAGATCGGCGCCACCTGGTAGAGCCGCGTCTCGCGGAACTTGCGCTCGATGTCGTATTCCTCGGCAAAGCCGAAGCCGCCATGGGTCTGCACGCACATATCGGCGGCCAACCAGGAGGCGTCGGCGGCCAAGAGCTTGGCCATGTTGGCCTCCGGGCCGACCTCGCCGCCGGCTTCATATTTGCGCGCCGCCTCGTGCACCATCAACTCGGCCGCGCGCATCTGCGCATAGGCGCGCGCGATCGGGAACTGCACGCCCTGGTTCTGCCCGATCGGCCGATCGAACAGCACGCGCTCCTTGGCATAGCGCGACGCCTTGTCGATAAACCATTTGGCGTCGCCGATGCATTCGGCGGCGATGAGGATGCGCTCGGCGTTCATGCCGGACAGGATGTAGCGGAAACCCTGGCCCTCCTCGCCGACCAGGTTTTCCGCCGGCACGCGCAGGTCGTCGAAGAAAATCTGCGTGGTGGCGTGGTTCATCATGGTGCGGATCGGCGTGATCGTCATCGCCGCGCTGTCCGCCAGATGCATGTCGACGATGAACACCGAAAGCCCGTCGGTGCGCTTCTTGACCTGCTCGCGCGGGCTGGTGCGCGCGAGCAGCAGCATCAAATCCGAGTGCTCGGCGCGAGACGTCCAGATCTTCTGGCCGTTGATGACGTAGTGGTCGTTGCCTTCGCGCCGCGCCGTGGTGCGCAGCGCGAGCGTGTCGGTGCCGGAGGTCGGCTCGGTGACGCCGAAGGCCTGCAGCCGCAACTCGCCGCCGGCGATCTTCGGCAGATAGCGCTTCTTCTGCGCATCGCTGCCGTGGCGCAGGATGGTGCCCATCATGTACATCTGGGCGTGGCTGGCGGCGCCGTTGCAGCCTGAGGCGTGGATTTCTTCGAGGATGGCGCAGGCGGCGCCCAGGCCGAGCCCGCTGCCGCCGTACTCCTCCGGAATGAGCGCGGCGAGATAGCCGGCCTCGGTCAACGCGGCGACGAACTCCTTGGGATAGGCGCGCTCGCGGTCGAGCGCGCGCCAGTATTCGCCGGGAAACTTGGCGCACAGCGCGCGCACGCCTTCGCGGATGTCGGCGTGGTCGACGTCACTCTTGCTCATGCCTCACCCGACAATATCCGCGCGCCCGTTGTTGATGGCGACGATGTCGCGCTCGACGACGCGGGCGCGGAAGCTCGCCACATTGCCGTCACGCCAGATCTCGGTGCGGATGGTCTCGCCCGGATAGACCGGCGCCGAAAAACGCCCGGCCATGCCGGTGAGCCGCGCCGGATCGTAGCCGCAGACCGATTTCAGGACAGCGTGGCCGGCGACGCCGAAGGTGGCAAGCCCGTGCAGGATCGGCCGCGGAAAGCCGGCGGCTAAAGCGAATTCCGGCTCGGCGTGCAGCGGATTGATGTCGCCGGAGAGGCGGTAGATCAGCGCCATTTCCGGCCGCGTCGGCAGGTCGCAGACCATGTCGGGCGCGCGCTCGGGCAGCGCGTGCGGCGCCGGCGCCTCGCGCTTCGGCCCGCCGAAGCCGCCGTCGGCGCGGCAGAACGTCGTCTGCTTGAGGACGGCGAGCAATTCGCCGCTTGCTTTGTCGATCACTTGGCGCTCGGAGAACACCAGCGCGCCCTTGCCCTCGCCTTTGTCGATGACCTCGACAATCCGCGTCCTGCCGACGACCGTACCTTCCGGCTTGACTGGCTTGCGCAGCGAGAACGACTGTTCGCCGTGCACCACCTTGTTCCAGGTGACGCCGCTTTGCGGATTGCGCAGCCAATAGGGCGTGTAGCCCTGCACCAGGGCGAAGGTCGGCAGAACTTTCAGGTTCTTCTCGTAGACGAAGGCGAGCTCGTCCTCGTTCATCGGGTCCTGGCCGAGGCCGAGGCCGAGTGCGTAGAGGATGCAATCCTTCGGGCCATAGCTGTGCTCGACCTCGGGGATTTTGAGCGCGAGCAATTTTTCGTAGACGATCATTTTGTCATCACCGGGCCGCGCCGAAGGCGCGGGTCCCGCTGATCCCGATTAGCGTGGCACCGCTCTGCCCGCCTAAGCGGGTCGGCCGGGACAAGCCCGGCCATGACGGCAAACATGGCGACGTTGCAGTTTCGATCATCAAATCGGATCCCATGCGAACACGTCGCCGGAGCGCTCGAGCGGCGTCAGCGACGGGCCGAAGGCGCCTTTGAGCTGCTCGGCGATCTTGTCCGGCGTCCAACCCTCGGAGCGGTGCATGACGCGGATCGGCCGCGGCTGGTTGAACAGGAAGATCTCGTTGTTGCGCACGGCGAAGATCTGCCCGGAGACGCCGTCGGCCTTGTCGGAGCCGAGATAGACCGCAAGCGGCGCCACCTTGTCCGGCGTCATCTGCGCCAGCCGCTCGACGCGGCGCTTTTCCTCCTCGCTTTGCGCCGGGATCGACTCGATCATGCGCGTGAAGGCAAACGGCGCGATGCAGTTCGAGCGCACGCCGAAGCGGGCCATGTCGAGCGCGATGCCGCGCGACAGGCCCATGATGCCGAGCTTGGCCGCCATGTAGTTGGCCTGGCCGAAATTGCCGATCAGGCCGGAGGTCGAGGTCATGTGCACGTAAGACCCCGAGCCCTGCTCGCGGAAATGCGAAGCAACCGCGCGGCTCATGTTGAACGAGCCGTTCAAGTGCACGGCGATCACGTCCGACCAGTCGGAATGGCTCATTTTGTGGAAGATGACGTCGCGCAGAATGCCGGCATTATTGACGAGGATGTCGACGCGGCCGAAGGCGTCGAGCGCGCTCTTGACGATCGCCTCGGCGTTCTTCGGCTCGGTGATCGACAGCGTCGAGGCGATGGCCTCGCCGCCGGCCTTTTTGATCGCGGCAACGGTCTCCTGCGCCGGACCGGCATCGCTGCCGGAACCGGTGAGGCTGGCGCCGATGTCGCAGACCACGACGCGCGCGCCTTCCCGTCCCATCAGCTCGGCGATGGCGCGGCCGATGCCGCGCCCGCCACCGGTGACGATGGCGACTTTCCCTGAAACGATTCCCGGCATTTGCTTATCCCAGCCAAACCAGTCCGACGTCGTGCCCGCGCAAGCGGGCATCCAGTAAACACCGGCTTTGCGATTTCGGAAACACCGGGGTTACCGGGTCCCCGCTTTCGCGGGGACGACGCAAGCTATTTGCCCCAAACGTCCTTAGCGAGCTCCACGATCATGGCGAGCTTCGCCCATTGCTCGTCTTCCGCCAAGGTGTTGCCCTCCTCGGTGGAGGCAAAGCCGCATTGCGGCGACAGGCAGAGCTGGTCGAGCGAAATATATTTCGCGGCTTCGTCGATGCGGCGCCTGATGTCGTCTTTGGCCTCCAGCCGCCCGGTCTTGGTGGTGACGAGGCCGAGCACGACCTGGCGGTCCTTCGGCACCATGCGCAACGGCTCGAAGCCGCCCGCCCGCGCGCTGTCGTATTCCATGAAGAAGCCGTGCACCTTGATCCGGTTGAACAGCACCTCCTGCACCGCCTCGTAGCCGCCGGAGCCCATATAGGTGGACTTATAGTTGCCGCGGCACATGTGCATGGTGACGGTCATGTCCGGCGGAATGTCCGACATCGCGGTGTTGATGAGATCGCCGTAGAGTAGCGCGAGCGCCTCCGGGTCGTCGCCGCGATCCTGCATCTTCTGCCGGTAGGCCGGATCGCACAGCATGGCGATGAACACTTCGTCGAGCTGCAAATAGCGGCAGCCGGCGTCGGCAAAGGCGCGCACCGCTTTTTTGTAGGCCTGGCCGAGATCGGCGAAGAGCTTCTCGTTGTTCGGATAGATGTCGCGATCGATCGGCGGCAGCGCCGGCCGGCCGTAAGCCGCCGACGGCGACGGAATGGTGATCTTCGGCGTGCGCCTGGCATGCGCGGCAAGGAACTTGAAGTGCTCGAGCATCGGATGGCCGGAAAAGCCGACTTTGCCGGTGATCTTGAGCCCCTCGTTGCGCGTGTTGACGCCGGCAAAGGCGACCCCCGCCTCCATGACGTGCTTGTCGATGCCGTCGAGACCCCAGAGGAAATCGAGATGCCACCACGAGCGGCGGAATTCGCCGTCGGTGACCGATTGCAGACCGATCTCCTCCTGGCGCCTGATGACCCGCTCGATCTCGCGGTCCTCGACCGCCTTGAGTTCGGCCGCCGAGATGTCGCCCTTGGCGCGCTGCTCGCGCGCCTTCTTCAGCGGCGCGGGGCGCAGCAGGCTGCCGACGTGATCGGCGCGGAACGGCGGCTTGGTGCGTTGAGCCATGACTGCTTCCTACTCTCCATTGGCATGCCCGCGAAAGCAGCCAGTAAACGCAGGCCTCACGATATGCGAAAGACCGGGGCTGCTGGGTCCCCGCTTTCGCGGGGACGGCAGCCCTTATTTGCCCCAGACTTCCTCGGCGACGTCCACGATCATCTCGAGCTTGGCCCATTGCTCGTCCTCGGCGAGGATATTGCCCTCCTCGGTCGAGGCGAAGCCGCACTGCGGCGACAGGCAGAGCTGGTCGATGTCGATGAACTTCGCCGCCTCGTCGATGCGGCGCTTGATCTCGTCCCTGGGCTCCAGCCGGCCGGACTTCGAGGTGACGAGGCCGAGCACCACGGTCTTGCCCTTGGGCACCAGGCGCAGCGGCGCGAAGGAGCCGGCGCGGTCGGTGTCGTATTCCATGAAGTAGCCGTGCACGTTGATCGCATTGAACAGGATGTCGGCCACCGGCTCGTAGCCGCCACTGGCCACGAAGGTCGACTGAAAATTGCCGCGGCACAGATGCATGGTGATGGTCATGTCGCGCGGAATGTCGGAGACCGCGGCGTTGATCATGCCGGCGTAGATTTTCGGCAGCTGCTCGGGGTCGTCGCCGCGATTGGCGACCTGCGCGCGCAGCTTCGGATCGCAGAGATAGGTGAAATTGACCTCGTCGAGCTGAAGATAACGGCAGCCGGCGTCGGCGAAGGCGCGCACGGCTTGCGCATAGGTCTTGCCGAGGTCGCGGTAGAACTCGGCCATGTCCGGGTAGATCGATTCCGGCACGGCGTCGCGGCCGTAGCGGAAGTGCAGGCTCGACGGCGACGGGATCGTCATTTTCGGCACGGCCCGCGCGTGCGCTTTGACGAACTTGAAATGCTCGATCATCGGGTGCGTGGTGAACGAGCCGAGTTTGCCGATCACGCGCAGCATCATCGGCTTCGGGTTCGGCCCCTGGAACTTGATCTTGCGCTCGCCGAGATAGGCCTCGACGCCGGGAAGCGCCCCCAGGAAATCGTAGTTCCAGAAGGCGCGGCGGAATTCGCCGTCGGTCACGGCCCTGAGGCCGATGTCCTCCTGCCGCCTGATGATCGTCTCGATCTCGCGGTCCTCGACCGCCTTCAGGGCGGCGGCATCGATCGCGCCGCTGTCGCGCCGGGCGCGCGCCGCCTTCAGCGGCGCCGTGCGCAGCAGACTGCCGACGTGATCGGCGCGGAACGGCGGTTGCGTTCGTTGCATCGGACCGGCTCGCATACGAAAGCGACCGGCGCCTGTCCGGCGCCGGCCGCCATTGCTTAAAACGTGCCGCTGGCCAAGTCTATTGGCCGGCGAGCGCTTTTTCGTACGGGTAGATCACCTCGCCGCTCTTGTACTGCGGCGGGTAGATGATGACTTCCGTTTTCAGGTCGCGGAAGTCGTCGATGCTGTTGCCCTTGATGTTCTGGAACTGGGCGGCCAGCGTGCGTTCTTCCGCCCACTCGCCCTGCTTGCCGAATTTCACGTCGCCCACCACGGTATGGAACGTGGTCTTGCGAATGTAGTCGGCGAGCACGTCGTCGTTGAGGCTCTTGGTGGCGGCGATGGCGTCGCCGAGCACCTGCAAGTCGGCATAGGCCCACACCGGCATGTAATAGCCGAGCGGATCGGTTCCGGCCTCTTTGGCGCGCGCCTGATACTTCTTCAGCAGGTCGAGCGAGCCGGGAAACTCCATGGACTTCACCGGCAGCCAGGTCTCGTAGTTGACGACGCCGTTGAGCAGCGGGCCGAGCTGGGTCTTGAACACGGTCGCCTGCAGCCCGACCATTGCGCCGCCCCACATCTTCGGCTTGAAGCCGACCTCGTGCATCGCCTTGATCATGCCGACGGTGTCGAGCGGGTAGGAACAAATCACCAGCAGGTCGGCATTGGTGGCCTGGATCGCCCGGATGATCGGCGTGAAGTCGGTCGTTGTCGGCGGATAGGCCTTCTCGTAGACGATCTTGAAGCCCGACGCCTGGGCGTTCTGGTGCGCGCCCTCGCAGGCGTTGCGGCCGAACTCCGCGTCCGCCATGGCGATGGCGATGGTCTGCGGTTTCGGCTTCTGCGCCTCGGCCACTTTGAAGAAGCCGCGCGTGAAGGCCGGCTTCGGCGTCGGCCCGTTGGGGATCATCGAGAAATATTTCGGGTAGTTGAATTGCTCGTTGATGCCGGTGCCGAACAGGCTGACGAACAGCTTCTTGCGCTGGATCGCCACCGGCATGGCCGCGGCGATCTGGGTCGAGGCATAGCCGCTGACGATGAGATCGACCTTGTCGACGTCGAGCAGCTTGGCGTAGATGCCGGGCACCTGCGCCGGACTGCTTTGATCGTCGTAGTAGACGAGCTTGACGGGGCGGCCGAGCAGGCCGCCTTTGGCATTGATGTCGTCTTCCCAGACCTGCATCGCCACCAGCGACATTTTGCCGTTGGCAGCAAGCGGGCCGGTGAGCGCCATGCCGAAGCCGATCTTGATCGGATCGGCGGCCTGGGCCGGCGCGAACGCGAGCAGCAGCGCGGCGGCGATCAAGGACGCCAGGCGGCTGGCTTTAAGCCATTGCATTGTCGTGGACATTTTCTTCCTCGGGGTTTGCCTATAGCCGGCGACCGCGCGATGCGGTCACCGTGGAAATGATGGTAGGGGCGCCGCAAGCGGGCCTTTTGCTCTAGATCAATGCCGGCCCCAAACCTCCTGCGACAGCGCCACGATCATGGCAAGCTTGGCCCACTGCTCCTCCTCGGCGAGCACGTTGCCCTCCTCGGTGGAGGCGAAGCCGCATTGCGGCGACAGGCAGAGCTGCTCGAGCGGCACATATTTGGTCGCCTCCTCGATGCGGCGCTTGATGTCGTCGCTGTTCTCGAGGCGGCCGCTCTTGCTGGTCACCAGGCCGAGCACCAGCTGCTGCTTGCCCTTGGGGAAAAACCGCAGCGGCTCGAAGCCGCCGGCGCGCTCGCTGTCGTATTCGAGGAAATAGCCGTCGAAGCCGGTGTTGCCGAGCAGATGCTCGGCGACATATTCGTAGCCGCCCGAGGCGATGAACGTCGAGCGGAAATTGCCGCGGCAGGAATGCATGGTGATCGCCATGTCGGCCGGCTTGTCCTTGAGCGCTTCGTTGGTCACCTGGGCGTAGAGCGGCGGCAGGCTGTCGGGATCGTCGCCGCGCGCCTTCGAGCCCTCGCGCTCCTTCGGGTCGCAGATCATCGCCCAGGCGGTATCGTCGAGCTGTAGATAGCGGCAGCCGGCGTCGTAGAAGGCGCGGATCGCCTTGCGCCAGGCGGCGGCGACGTCGGCAAAGAATTCGTCGTAGCCGGGATAGACGTCCCTGCTGATCATGTGCCGGCCCTGCCGGAAATGAAACGTCGACGGCGCCGGGATGCACATCTTCGGCGTGGTCTTGCAGACGCTCTTGAGGAACTTGAAGTGCTCGATCTGGGGGTGACCGGCAAAATCGATCTCGCCGGTGATCCTGATCGCCTCGGCCCGGGTTTCGACGCCGTGGAACTTGATCGGCTGCGCGCTGATCGACTCGACGCCCTTGAGGCCGCGGAAGAAATCGAAATGCCACCAGGAACGGCGGAATTCGCCGTCGGTGGCGAGCCGAAGCCCGACTTCCGCCTGTTTCCGCACGACCCGCTCGATCTCGCGGTCCTCGATCGCCTTCAGCGCCGCGGCGTCGATCTCGCCCCTGGCGCGTTTGGCGCGCGCCTCCTTCAGCGCCGCGGGGCGCAGCAGGCTGCCGACGTGATCGGCGCGGAACGGCGGTGTGGTGCGCTGGGTCATCTCTCTCTCCCATCCACTCGTCCCCGCGAATGCAGGGACCCCGTGCTTTTACTTGCTGGATTTCCCGCCTACGCGGGAATGAGCGGTTTGATCACTTTCCCCACACGTCCTCCGCCAGATCCACCACCAGCTTGAGCTTGGCCCACTGCTCCTCCTCGGCCAGCACGTTGCCCTCTTCGGTGGAGGCAAAGCCGCATTGCGGCGACAGGCAGAGCTGCTCGAGCGGCACGTATTTGGTCGCCTCCTCGATGCGGCGCTTGATGTCGTCGCGCGGCTCGAGCCGCCCCGTCTTCGACGTGATCAGCCCGAGCACCACCTTCTTCTTGCCCTTGGGCAGGAAGCGCAGCGGCTCGAAGCCGCCGGCGCGGTCGGTGTCGTATTCGAGGAAATAGCCGTCGTAATTGCAGCGCGCCAGCAGGTTTTCCGCCACCGGTTCGTAGCCGCCGGAGGCGATGAAGGTCGAGCGGAAATTGCCGCGGCAGACATGGGTGGTGATGGTCATGTCGGCGGGCTTGGCCGCAAGCCCCTTGTTGATGCAGGCCGCGTAGGTGTCCTGCAAATGGTCGACGTCGAGGCCGCGCTCGCGCGCCTTCTTCAGCTCCGCCTGCGAGCACAGATAGGCCCAGGCGGTGTCGTCCCATTGCAGATACCGGCAGCCGGCGTCGTAGAAGGCGCGCACCGCCTTCTGATAGGCGCGCGCCAGGTCGTCGAAGATGGCGTCGCGGTTCGGATAGGCGTCGCGGCTGACCGCGTTCGGCTCGAGCCGGAAATGCATGACGCTCGGCGACGGGATGGTCATTTTCGGCGTCACCTTGGTGCGGCTCTTGAGGAACTTGAAGTGCTCGACCATCGGGTGATCGGTGAAGTCGATCTTGCCGGTGACGCGGATCGACTGCGGCTTGGACTGCACGCCCTGGAACTGGATGCCGTGGTCGAGCTCGTAGAGCTCGACGCCGTCGAGCATGCTGAAGAAGTCGAAATGCCAGTAGGCGCGGCGGTATTCGCCGTCGGTCGCGAGCTTCAGGCCGATCTCTTCCTGCTTTTTGACGATCGTCTCGATCTCGCGGTCCTCGACCGCCTTGAGCTCGGCGGCGCTGATCTGTCCCTTCTCGCGCTTGGCGCGCGCATCCTTGAGCGTCTTGCTGCGTAGGATGCTGCCCACATGGTCGGCTCGAAACGGCGGTGTAAGGTGGGCCATGGTTCACTCCCGGACGCGGGTCGCGGCGAAATTCGTCGGCCGCATTCAGACATCTCTTTGCCGGCGCGTCAATTTTCCGTGCTTTGCTGGATCAATCTGTCGCGCTAATGTCCGCCCGACAAATCCCCTGTCGGTAGCGTTAAGAGGACGACGACTATGGCTTACAAAAATTTGGAGGAGGCGATCCAGGCTTCCGGCAACATCGTCAAGATGATGCGCAATTCGCAGATCGGCGCCTATGTCTATCCGGTGGTGGCGCCCGAGTTCACCAATTGGCGCGACGAGCAGCGCGGCTGGGCCAATACCTGCGTGCTCTACGACCAGACCCACCACATGGTCAATTTGTTCATCGACGGGCCCGACGCGCTCAAGCTGCTGTCGCACCTCGCCACCAACTCGTTCAAGAATTTCACCGTCGACAAGGCCAAGCAGTTCGCGCCGGTGAACTACAACGGCCAGGTGATCGGCGACGGCATCCTGTTCTATCTCGCCGAGAACTCGCTGGTCTTCGTCGGCCGCAACCCGACGGCGAACTGGATCCAGTACAACGCGATCGCCGGCAAATACGACGTCAAGGTCGAATACGACGACCGCTCGCCGTCGCGGCCGATGGGCAAACCGGTGTTCCGCAAGTTCTACCGCTACCAGATCCAGGGCCCCAACGCCGGTGACGTCATCAAGAAGCTCAACGGCGGCACCATGCCGGACATCAAGTTCTTCAACATGGGCTATATCCAGATCGCCGGCCGCAAGGTGCGCGCGCTGCGCCACGGCATGGCGGGCGCGCCGGGGCTCGAGGTCTGGGGGCCTTATGCCGAGGGCGACGAGATCCGCGCCGCCATTCTCGAAGCCGGCAAGGACTCCGGCATCGTCCAGGTCGGCTCGCGCGCCTACGCCACCAATACGCTGGAGTCGGGCTGGATTCCCTCGCCGGTGCCCGCCGTCTATACCGGCGACAAGATGAAGCCCTACCGGCAGTGGCTGCCGGGCACGAGCTACGAAGCCAACGCCTCGCTCGGCGGCAGCTTCGTCTCCGACAATATCGAGGACTACTACACCACGCCCTACGAGCTCGGCTACGACGGCTTCACCAAGTTCGACCACGACTTCATCGGCAAGGAAGCGCTGCAGGCGATGCAGGGCAAAGTGCACCGCAGGAAGGTGACCTTCGCCTGGGACAACAAAGACGTCGAGCGCATCTGGGCCTCGCAGCTCGCGCCGCCGGGCGAAAACTACAAGTGGATCGACCTGCCGCTGTCGAACTATGCCTCGAGCTCGTTCGACGCCGTCATGCACAACGGCAAGGTGGTCGGCGCCTCGATGTTCTCCGGCTACACCTTCAACGAACGCAAGATGCTCTCGCTCGGCTTCGTCGAGGAGCAATACGCCAAGATCGGCACCAAGCTGACGCTGGTGTGGGGCGAGGAGAACGGCGGCACCAAGAAGACCACGGTCGAGCGCCACAAGCAGACCGAGATCAAAGTCGAGGTCGGGCCGACGCCCTACGCGCAGCAGGCGCGCGAGACCTATCACCAGGGCTGGCGCACGGCCCGGGCGAGCTGAGCGGCAGCGGCGCAGCAACTTCGCCCGCCTCCCCTTGAAAAGGGGAGGCCGGCGACCTCCGGCTCGATCGGAAGACGCAAAGCTTGGGGCTTAGGCGCGCAAGCGAGGGCCCCCGCGCCAACGCTGGCCTTTTCATGAGGAGGCAGGCGCTGCTGTGAGCGGTGCGGCTGGATTTTGCCCAGTTTGGCCGCTCTATATAGGTGCATGAAGCTCGCAGGCCTTCCGGCCATCCCGGTCGTCGATATCCAGGACGAGGGCCCCGTCCGGCACGCCACCGACGGCCAGGCGCGCGCCCGGGCGTTGCGCGACACATGCATCGCCTGGCTGCCGCGCATCGCCACCGCGCTGCTGCCGGCAATCGACCTCGTCACGCGCCGCTGGCTGCTGCGCTCGCGCTCGCCTTACGCCGCGGAGATCGCCGCGATTGCCGCCGCGCTCGGCTTTCCCGGCATCTGGTTCCTCAACGGCTGTTACCAGTGGGGCTGCACCGCGCTCGCCTGCGAGCGGGACGGCGCGGCCTGGCTGGTGCGAACGCTCGACTGGCCGTTTCCGGGGCTCGGCCGTCACGTCGAGATCGCGCGGATGCGCGGCCCCGCCGGCGCGTTCCACAGCGTCACCTGGCCCGGCTATGTCGGCGTGCTGACGGCGTCGGCGCCGGGCAGGTTCGCGGCCTGCATCAACCAGGCGCCGATGTGGCGCCGCACACGGCAGCCCTGGCTGAGGCCCTTCGACATCACGTTGAACGCGGCCAAGACCTGGCGCATCCGCCACATCCCGCCCGACCACCTGCTGCGCGAGGTATTCGAGACCTGCGGCACTTTCGCCGAAGCCCGGCAGCGCCTGGAGACGACGCCGATCGCGCGGCCTGCAATCTACACGCTGGTCGGCTGCGAGACCGGCGAGCGCTGCGTCATCGAGCGCACCGAAGACGGCTTCACCACGCGCGAGCGCAGCACCGGCGCCGCCAACGACTGGCTCGACAGCCGGCCGCCCTGGGAGGCACGGGTTGCTCCCGAGGTGCTGTTCACCCGCAGCTTCGACGAGGCGGCGGAGAACAGCCGCATGCGGCGCGACTGCCTTGCGGCATGGGATCAGCCGTTCGCGGGCGAGTTCGGCTGGGTGCGGCCGCCCGTCCTCAATGCGCAGACCCGCATCGCGGTGGAGATGTGCCCCTCGCGCGGCGTGCTTCGCGCGGTCGGCTACGAGCAGCGCGACGGGCAGGATTTACCCGAGCCGATGACGCGGCCCCGCGAGGTGACGGCGGCAATCCGAGGCGCGTAGCCCTGTTTCCCGCGGCGCTCAGCGCTTGCACGGCGCATAAATGGCGGCGAGTTCCTTGCCCTCGAGATAGATCACTTTCGACGTCAGGCCGCCGTGCCGGGTGATCCACTGCATGATCTCGGGCGGATAGACCGACAGAAAGATGGCGGTGCCGATCGGGTTGACGACCTGGGTCTTGCCGGACTCGTCCCACGCCGCGTGAAAGCCGAACCGCGCCTTCTCGGTAATGCAGCGCTGGTTCCGCGATACCAGGCCGAGCACCAGCGTGCAGGCGGAAAGGCAGTCGCCGTCGATGACGACCCGCTCGCCGCGCGACTGCAGGTACTCGAACTTGGCGACGTATTGCAGGACGTCGCCGCCGCGGTCGTTTTTGATGACCACTTCGCCCTGCGAGCGTTCTGCGCTGCCAAAGATCGACGCCAAGGCCAGAGAAATCAGAAGCAGCCGCCTTGCGTTGCCCATAGCCGACCAGCCGACGTCCAAGCCGCCCCGCAATATTAGCAGGGGCGGCGGCCAGCGTCTGTAGATCGTCTCGGGCTGTGAACGACTAGCGCGACGACGCCGATGCCGGCGCGGCGATCTCTTTGTCCGCCTTGTCCTGCGCGTAGCGGGCGGTGGCGATGAGGCCGCCGAAGGAAAAATAGTGCGGCTGGACGTCGCCGAGGCCGTCGTGGGCCTGGGCGAGGGCGTCGAGGATGCGGTCCGGGCCGACATTGCCGATCAACGCGGTCGCCGCGCCCGACATCAGCCCGCGCAAGGAGGCGCTGACGCCGCAGCGCTTGGCATAGCGCATCAGCGCCGGCACGCTGGTCGGGCCGGCGAGCCCGATCTTGACCGGCACCTTGATGCCGCCGGCGCGCAACTGCTTGAGCCAGGCGATTATGCGGTCGGCGGAAAACGAGAACTGGCTGACAATATGGACCTTCAGGCCCTGCGCGGTCGCGCTCGCGATCTTCTCGTCGAGCGAGGCCTCGAGACGCCCGAGCGGGATGCGCGGATGGCCTTCCGGATAGCCGCCGATGCCGATGTCCTCGATGCCGGCCTCGCGCAGCCGCGCCTTCTGGATCACCGCCAGCGCGTCGGCAAAGGGCCCTACCGCGTCGATATCGCCGCCAATCACCAGCAGGCGCCTGACGCCGGCTTCGCCGCGCAGGGCCGCCAGCAGCTCCTGCAAGTCGCCGGCCGACGCCACGCGGCGCGCGGCGATATGGATGACCGGTTCGAGCCCGGCCTGACGCAGCGACAGCGCGGCCGCGACGATATCGCGCTGCGTCAGCGTCGGCACCGCCGAGAAATAGATCGGCGTCCCCCGCGGCAGGATCGCCGCCAGCTCGCCGATCTCGGCGGCGGTCGGTCGCGTCGCCTCGATGGAGAACCTGCTGGCAAAGGCGACGGCCATCGCCGGGCTCACTCGCGCCGGCGCGAGATGACGAAGCTCTCGTCGTAGAACCACAGGCCGCCGTTCTTCTGCAGCACCTCGCGCGTCGCCTCGATGTAGCGGCGGTCGCTGTTGACGTCGGACAGCCGGTCGTCCTCGATTTGCGCCACGTAGATCGCCGCGTTCCAGGCCGCGAGCAGCGTCGAGGTGCCGATCGAGGAGGAAATCTCCGACGGCAGCGTGTGCATGTCGTAGCGGAACAGCGAGCGCTGATCGGAATAGACGTTGAAATTGAGATCGCGCGCCGCGGCGCCGAGCTCGTGCTTGACCGCCTTCATCAGGTCATGGCGGTTGTGCGCGAACGGGTTGTCGTTCGGCCAGACCTTGTGGATGACCTCCATGCCCGGATCGTGGCCGTAGGAATGGATGGCGATCATGCGGCCGCCGGGGCCGAGCGCGCGCGCCAGCGGCGCCAGCACGCGCTTGGCCTTGAACTCGAGCGTCGCCCGCGCGCGGTAGGGCTGCGAGGCGATGACCAGGTCGTAGTCGGCGACCGTGCCGCCCGGCTTGGGCACGATCTGGTCGAGCAGGAACCTGTGATCGGCGCGGTACAGCACCAGCACCACCGGACGCTCGTAGACCGGATTGCCGCTCTTCGGCGACACGCGCGCTTTCCAGGTCTCGGCCAGGAACGGCTCGAGCGCGGTGATCTGCTGTTCGAAGGCATAGCCGGTGGTGCCTTCGAGCGGCACCTCTTTCCACACCAGGCTGGAGGCGGCGCTCACCGACTTCACCGTCAGCCACGGCGCTTCGGCGTAAGCGAGGTTGGTCAGCACGATGACGGTCGCCGGATGCTCGATGAAGCGGTCGGCCATCTTCTGCAGCGTCAGGCGGATGTCCTCGAGGCTGATTTCCTTGCCGACGATGTAGAACGGCATGGTGGGGAAGCGGTCGTGCATCGAGCGCATGACGCGCGACAGCACGGTGCCGTCGCCGACGCCGGCGTCGAACAGGCGCACCGCCGGCGGGCGCGGATGGATGTTGGCAAGCTCGAGGCCGACGCGGTTGGCGATCTCCCATTTCTCCGAGCAGGTGTTGACGAACAGCAGGTATTTCTGCCGGTTGTCGAAGAAACGGAAATTGCGGCTGGGATCGTCGCCGGCCTGGCCGGAGGCGACCGGCGGCGCCGACGGCGTGATGAGCGGCAGCGTGTGCGGCGGCGCCTCGAACAGCACGCGGCGGCGCGGCGCCGCGCCGTCGGCATTGCGCGCCATGAAGGCGCGGATGCGCTCGAGCGTGTCGGTGGTGATGCGGCCGCCGTTGCGCAGCCGGTTGGCGAGCTTGCCGTCATTGACGGCGCGGCGGCCGAAGGTCGACTCGGCAAGCCCGCGCTGACGGCAGAACTCGCTGATCTCCTGCAGAATCTGTTCGTTCATGGGCGCGCTTCCTCGCTGACGGCTCTTGCGGCCGTCTCGCTATAAGCGAACCAAGCTTTGCCCAGCACGTCAAGTTGTGGGAAAGGTGGGCAAAAAAAGTGGGCAGAATGATGCTGATTTTATCTCGGAAAATTCGTGTTGTAAAATTTCTGCCCACTGGAGAATATGGGATACGGCCCACAATCCGGCCGCGATAATGGGCAGAGTGGGCGTCTGGCGCCGCCCCGCAAGCCGCTCAGATATCGAAGAAAACCGTCTCGTCCTTGCCCTGGACGCGGATGTCGAAGCGGTAGACGGTCGCCCCGCCGCGCGTCTCCTTGTGGGCAATGAGCGTGTTGCGCCGTTCGGCCGGCACCAGCGCCAGAATCGGATCGGTGGCGTTGGCCGGCTCGTCGGAGAAATACAGCCGCGTATAGATCTGCCGCAGCATGCCGCGCGAAAAGATGCAGACCACGATGTGCGGCGCCTGGCTCTTGCCGTTCGGCCCCGGCACCGGGCCGGGCTTGATGGTGTCGAAGCCGTAGACGCCGTCCTTGGTCGTGGCCGAGCGGCCGAAGCCCTTGAACTGGGTGTTCGGCAGCGCGCGATTGTCGCGCGGATGGGCGTAGCGCCCCTGCGCGTCCGCCTGCCAGATCTCGATCATGGCGTCGCTGATCGGCGCCCCGTCGCCGTCGGTGATGCGGCCCTCGATATGGATCTTCTCGCCGCTGGCGTCCGGCGTCACCAGGTTGTCGCCGACCGTTTCCTTCCAGCTGTAGCTGCCGTTCGGATCCCATTTCGCGCGGCCCTTCGGCGTCAGGCCATAGGCGAAGAAAGGACCGACGGTTTGCGACGGCGTGATGATTTCCGACATCAGTGCGTATCCGTATCCAATGGCGTTGCCTCCCGCCCGCGCAGGACGATGTCCCAGCGGAAGCACAGCGCCCAATCGGGGATGGTGTTCTCGAGGTCGAAGGTCGAGATCATGCGGTTGCGCGCCTTCTCGTCCGTCACCGAATTGAAGATCGGATCGAACGGGAACAGGTAGTCGCCCGGGAAATACATCTGCGTGACCAGGCGCGACAGGAAGGAATGGCCGAACACCGAGAAGTGGATGTGGTTCGGCCGCCAGGCGTTGTGATGATTGCCCCAGGGGTAGGCGCCGGGCTTGACCGTGATGAACCGGTAATAGCCGTTCTTGTCGGTCACGGTGCGGCCGGCGCCGGTGAAGTTCGGGTCGAGCGGCGCCGGATGCTGGTCGACGATGTGGACGTAACGGCCGCAGGCATTGGCCTGCCAGATCTCCACCAGCGTGTCGGGCACCGGGCGCTTGTCCTCGTCGTAGACGTGGCCGTGCACGATGATGCGCTCGCCGAGCGGCTCGCCCTTGTGCTGCTTGGTGAGGTCGTTGTCGTTTTCCTGGATGGCGTTGTGGCCGTAGATCGGGCCGGTGAGCTCCGACAGCGTGTGCGGGATCACGACCAGGGCTTGCGACGGCGAGCGCTTCACCGTCGAGCGGTAGGCCGGCGTCAGGTGCTTGGGATAGACGCGCAGGCTCTCTTTGGGAAAGATGATCGTCATTGCTCTTCCTTATCAGGCGACCTTCTCGATCGCGAGAGAAACTCCCTGCCCGACGCCGACGCACATTGTCGCAAGCGCGAGCTTGCCGTCGCGCTCGTGCAGCCCGTGCGCCGCGGTGAGCACCAGCCGTGCGCCCGACATGCCGAGCGGATGACCGAGCGCGATCGCGCCGCCGTGCGGATTGACGTGCTCGGCGTCGTCGGCAAGGCCGAGCTGGCGCAGACAGGCCAGCGACTGCGAGGCGAAGGCTTCGTTGATCTCGATCAGATCGTAATCGCCGATCTTGTGCCCGAGGCGCGCCATCAGCTTGCGTGTCGCCGGCACCGGACCGATGCCCATGATGCGCGGCGGCACCGCGGCCGAGGCCATGCCGAGCACGCGCGCGCGGGGGGTGAGCTTATGCTCCTTGACCGCGGCCTCCGAGGCGAGGATGAGCGCGGCGGCGCCGTCGTTGACGCCGGAGGCGTTGCCGGCCGTCACCGTGCCGTCCTTGCGGAACGGCGTCTTCAGCTTGGCCAGCTGCTCGATCGAGGTGTCGGGGCGCGGGTGTTCGTCGCGGTCGACCAGCACCGGGCCGTTCTTGCCGCCCGGGGCCTCGACGGCGACGATCTCGGTGGTGAAAAACCCGCGCCCTTCGGCGGCGCCGGCGCGCTGCTGCGAGCGCAGCGCGAACTTGTCCTGATCGGCGCGGCTGATCTGGAACTCCTCGGCGACGTTCTCGCCGGTCTCCGGCATGGAATCGACGCCATATTGCGCCTTCATCAGCGGATTGATGAAGCGCCAGCCGATGGTGGTGTCGTAGATCTCGGCGGCGCGCGAGAAGGCCTCCGCGCTCTTTCCCTGCACGAAGGGCGCGCGCGTCATCGATTCGACGCCGCCGGCGATGGCGAACTCCATCTCGCCGGCCTTGATGGCGCGCGCCGCGCTGCCGACCGCCTCCATGCCGGAGGCGCACAGCCGGTTGAGCGTCACGCCCGGCACGCTGACCGGCAGGCCGGCGAGCAGCAGCGCCATGCGCGCGACGTTGCGGTTGTCCTCGCCCGCCTGGTTGGCGCAGCCGTAGAACACGTCGTCGAGCTTGTCCCAGTCGACATGGGTGTTGCGCTTCATCAGCGCCTTGATCGGCACGGCGGCGAGATCGTCGGTGCGCACCTTGGCGAGCGCGCCGCCGTAGCGCCCGATCGGCGTGCGCGCGGCATCGCAGATGAAGACGTCACGCGTTGCCATCACGCCGCCTCCGCATGAGCGCGGTTGGTGCGCGCCTGGAGATCGCGCAGCACCTCGAGCTCTTTGGCCGTGGGCGGCGGCGTCTCCTCGACCTTCGCCGCAAATCGGACCTTCCAGCCGGTATTCTCCTGGATCTGCTCGCGAGTCACGCCCGGATGGATCGAGACCACCGTCATTTCCTTGGTCTCCGGATCGGGCTCGAACAGGCACAGATCGGTGATGAGCCGCGTCGGCCCCTTGGTCTTGACGCCGAGCTTGGCGCGGCTGTCGCCGCCCGAGACGTGGCCGATCGAGGTGACGAAATCGAGTTTCTCGACGAAGCCGCGCTTGCCCTGCGCCATGATGATGAAGATTTCGCCGCAGGAGGTGGCGATCTCCGGCGCGCCGCCGCCGCCGGGCAGCCGCACCTTCGGCTTGCCGTAGGGGCCGACCACGGTGGTATTGAGGTTGGCGTATTTGTCGATCTGGGCGCCGCCGAGGAAGCCGATCTTGATGCGGCCGCCCTGCAACCAATAGCGGAACATCTCCGGCACCGACACGGTGGTGATCGCGGTCTCGCACAGTTCGCCGTCGCCGATCGACAGCGGCAGAATGCTCGGCTTGGTGGCGAGCGTACCCGACTCGTAAATCAGGGTGATGCCGGGCGCATGGGTGAGGCGCGCGAGATTGCAGGCGGCCGAGGGCTGGCCGATGCCGACGAAGCAGACGTCGTCGTTCCTGAGCGCGCGGGCCGCCGCGATCGTCATCATCTCGTTGGGCTTGTAATCGGTCATTATCCCCTCGTCATTCCGGGACGCCCCGAAGGGGCGAACCCGGAATCCAGAAAACTATGCCGGACTCTCATCTGCATTCCGGGCCCGGCGCTAACGCGCCGTCCCGGAACGACCAGGAAGAAGGTGTCGGCCATTGTTGTCACTCCGCCGCCGCGCGCTGCCTGCGCGCATAGCGGGCGAAATCCGCCGGGCCCCCTTTCAGCACGTTCTGTTCCATCCACTTGAGAAACGTATCGCGGTCGCGCGAGATCTCGTCCCACTGCTTGTAATAGGCGTTGTTGCGCGGGTAGTAGCCCTGCGCATAGGACGGGAAGGCGCCGCCCGGCACCTCGACGACGTGGCCGACGGTCCAATGCGGCAGCACCACGGCGTTGAGACTGCGGTCCGCCGGCAATTCGTCGACGATTTCCTCCACCGTCACCACCGAGCGCTTGGCGGCGAGCACCGCCTCCTTCTGCACGCCGAGCACGCCCTCGATCATGACATTGCCGGCGCGGTCGGCGCGCTGCGCGTGAATGACGGCGACATCCGGCCGGTGCGACGGGATGGCGGCAAGCGTCTCGCCGGTGAAGGGACAGGTGATGGATTTGATCTTCGCATTCACCTTGGGCAGGTCGGTGCCGATATAGCCGCGCAATACCGCAAGCGGCAGCCCGGCGGCGCCCGCCTCGTAGGCATTGGCCATGGCGGCGTGGGAATGCTCCTCGATCTCGAGCGCGTTGGGCCAGCCGTTCTCGACCGCGTCGCGGAAGCGGTGCAGCGAGCCGACGCCGGGATTGCCGCCCCAGGAAAAGACCAGCTTGCGGGCGCAGCCCATGCCGATGAGCTGGTCGTAGACCAGGTCCGGCGTCATCCGGATCAGCGTCAGATCCTTGCGGCGCTGGCGGATGATCTCGTGGCCGGCGGCGTGCGGGATAAGATGGGTGAAACCCTCGACCGCCAGCGTATCGCCGTCGCGCACGGTTGCTGCGATGGCCTCGGCGAGAGACGAAATACGCGCCATACAGGAATTCCCGGTTTTCGGCCCCGTATTTACGGCTGCGCACAAGCAGGGTCAAATGGGCATATTGCAGTGCCGCCGCGGCGATTTGCGCGGCGGACGGGATGCCCGGGACGACATGCCAAGCCCGACCTCCATCAGTGAACCGGCCGCCGTGCCCTTGCGGGCGGTTCGACTCGGCGCCGCCGACGCCGTGGTCGACCGCAGAGCGGACGGCACCATCCACATCCGGACCGCGCGTCCGCTCGGGGCCTATCACGGCAAGCTGAGCGAGGCGCTGGAGCGCTGGGCGCGCGAGGCGCCCGGGCGCCTGTTCCTGGCGCAGCGCGACGCCGGCGACCAGTGGCGCGAACTCACTTATGCCGAGGTGCTCGACAGCGTGAAACGCATCGGCGCCGCGCTGCTGCGGCGCGGGCTGTCGGCCGAACGGCCCGTCGTCATCCTGTCGGGCAACGACATCTCGCACGCGCTGCTGGCGCTTGCCGCCATGTATGTCGGCATTCCCTACGCGCCGGTATCGCCCGCCTATTCGCTGATGTCGGGCGACTTCGGCAAATTGCGCATGATCATGGACCTGCTGACGCCGGGGCTCGTGTTCGCCAGCGACGGCATGGCCTTCGGCCGCGCGCTCTATGCCGCGGTGCCGGACGCGATCGAGCTTGTTGTCGGCCGCAACCCGCTCGGCGACCGCAAGACCGGCCTGTTTGCCGACCTGCTCGCGGGCGAAGACCCGGCCGGCGTCGCCGCCGCGCACACCGCGGTCACGCCCGACACCATCGCCAAGTTCCTGTTCACCTCCGGCTCGACCGGCACGCCGAAAGCCGTCATCAACACCCAGCGCATGCTGTGCGCCAATCAGGCCATGCTCGCCGCGGGCTTTGCCTTTCTCGCCGACGAGCCGCCGGTGGTGGTGGACTGGCTGCCCTGGAGCCACACCTTCGGCAGCAACCACAACTTCAACATGGTGCTGGTCCACGGCGGCTCGCTCTACATCGACGACGGCAATCCGACGCCGGCCGGCGCGCCGAAGACGGCGCGGAACCTGCGCGCCGTCGCCCCCACCATCTATTTCAACGTGCCGAAGGGCTACGAGGCGCTGGTGCCGCATCTGCGCGCCGACCAAGCGCTGCGCCGCAATTTCTTTTCGCGGCTGAAGGTGCTGTTCTACGCCGGCGCCGGCCTCAATCAGACGACATGGGACGATCTCACCCAGCTCGCCATCGCCACGACCGGCGAGCGCATCATCTTCCTGTCGTCGCTCGGCTCGACCGAGACCTCGCCGCTGGCGCTTGCCTGCACCTGGGATTTCGACCGCGCCGGCAATATCGGCCTGCCGACGCCCGGCGTCGAGCTCAAGCTGGTGCCGAACGCGGGCAAGCTCGAGGCGCGGCTGCGCGGCCCGCACATCACGCCGGGCTACTGGCGGCAGGACGAGCTGACGCGCGAGGCCTTCGACGCGGAGGGCTATTACAAGATCGGAGACGCGCTGAAGTTCGCCGACCCGGCCGATCCGCTCAAAGGCCTGCTGTTCGACGGCCGCATCGCCGAGGACTTCAAGCTGGCGACCGGCACCTGGGCGAGCGTCGGCCCGCTGCGGGCGCGCTTCATCGATGCCTTTGCGCCTTATGTGCGCGACGTGGTGCTGGCCGGGCCGGACCGCGACGACATCGCCGCGCTGGTGTTTCCCGACATCGAGGCCTGCCGCAGGCTCGCCGGCCTCGGTCCCGAGGCGAAGCCCGACGCCATCGTCGCCGACGCCAAGGTCCGCACCACGTTTGCCGATCTGCTGCGCAAACTCGCGGCCGTGAGCCCCGGCTCCTCGACGCGCGTCGCCCGCGCGCTGCTGATGGCCGAGCCGCCGTCGATGGACAAGGGCGAGGCCACCGACAAGGGCTCGATCAACCAGCGCGCGGTGCTGAATAACCGCGCGCGGCTTGTGGACGAGCTCTACGCAACCCCGCTATCGTCGCGGGTAATTTGCGCAGGAGAGAGCTGATGGAGGTCAAAGGACAGGCGGCGATCGTCACCGGCGGCGCATCGGGCCTTGGCGCCGCCACCGCGCGCACCCTGGCCGCGGCCGGCGCCAAGGTCGCGGTCGTCGACATCAACGACAAGGCGGCGGCCGAAATCGCCGCCGAACTCAAGGGCATCGCCATCGCCTGTGACGTCGCCGACAGCGCTGCCGGCGAGGCGGTGGTAAAGAAGGCAGCCGCCGCGCACGGGCCGGCGCGCATCCTCGTCAATTGCGCCGGCGTCGGCCCGGCCAAACGCATCGTCGGCCGCGACGGACCGATGCCGCTCGCCGATTACGAGCGCGTCATCCGCATCAACCTGATCGGCACCTTCAACATGATGCGGCTTGTCGCCGCCGGCATGCAGGCGCTGCCGGCGCTCGCCGACGGCGAGCGCGGCGTCATCGTCTCGACGGCGTCGGTTGCCGCCTTCGAGGGCCAGATCGGCCAGGCCGCATACGCCTCGTCGAAAGGCGGCGTCGCCGCGCTGACGCTGCCGGCGGCGCGCGAATTCGCGCAATTCGGCATCCGCGTTCTCGCCATCGCCCCCGGCATCTTCGGCACGCCGATGCTGCGCGCCTTGCCGCAGGAGGCGCAGGATTCGCTCGGCGCCTCGGTGCCGTTCCCGAAGCGGCTCGGCGAGCCGCGCGAATTCGCGGCGCTGGTGATGCACTGCATCCACAACGGCTATCTCAACGGCGAGGTCATCCGCCTCGACGGCGCGCTGCGCATGGCGCCGCGGTGACATGAGCTTTTCCAACAGCCGCAAGGTGCGCATCGAGTGGGGTGACTGCGACCCCGCCGGCATCATCTTCTATCCGCGCTATTTCGAGATCTTCGACGCCGCGACTGCGGCGCTGTTCGAGCGCGCGCTCGGCCTGACCAAGTTCGAGCAGCTCAAGCGCTTCGATTTCGCCGGCTACCCGCTGGCGCGCACGCGCGCCAAGTTCATCCGGCCGACGCGTTTCGGCGACGATGTGACCGTGGACTCCAGCATCACGTTCGGCCGCGCCAGCTTCGCGGTCGAGCACCGCCTGAGCCTCAGGGGCGAGACCTGCGTCGAATGCGCGGAAACGCGGGTCTGGGTGGTGCGCGATCCGGCGACCGGCGCCATCAAGTCGCAGCCGGTGCCCGACGAGGTGCGGGCGAAGTTCAACCTCGGTCCGTCACCCTGAGGGGGCCGGGCCAAGCGCGGCCCCCGAAGGGTGAGCAGCCGTCGTCCCTCGAGGCTCGCTGGCGAAGCCCGCTCCCACCTCAGGATGACGGCACCTACACGATCCCGGCCGCGATGCGCTTCAGCGCCGCCAGGAACCGCTTGCGCTCGCCGCGGCCGATGACGGCGTCGAGATTGCGCTCGTGCCGGCGCGCGCAGCGCATCAGCTCGGTGAGCGTCTTCCTGCCGGCCGCCGTCAGCGTCAGACGATAGGCGCGCCGGTCGTCGCGCGTGCGCTCGCGGGCGACCAGGCCGCGCCGCACCAGGTCCTCGATGACCGGCGTGACGCTCGACTTGTCGCGGCCGCTCGCCTGCGACAACGCGGTCTGGCTGATGCCGGGATTGCGCGCGATCAGGGTCAGGGTGGCGAAGCGCCCGGGATGCTCGCCGATCGCCTGCGAGCGGCGCGAGAAGGCCTGGAAGGCGGCCTCCTGCGCCAGCCGCAGGTTGAACCCGACCCAATGCTGCAGCGGGCCAAAATCGACCGGTTCGGCGGCCCCTGCGCCGTTGCCGCCGCGCCTGCGCCGCGTCCTGCCCTGGTTCACGTCCGCCTCATTAGTTTGATGTCAAACCAACTTTACAAGCGCCGCGATATTCGGCTCAATTGCCGGAAAAGATGGCACGGCTGCCATCATAAGACCAAGGGAGGGTGCGATGAAGCGTTTCGCGGTGACCGCCGCCGCCGTGTTGCTGTGCGCCACGGCCGCGCAGGCGCAGGACAAGACCTTCGATCTGAAGATTTCGCATTGGGTGCCGCCGTCGCATCCGCTGCAGAAGGCGCTCGAGGACTGGGGCGCCTCGGTGGAAAAGGATTCCGGCGGCACCATCCACTACAAGGTCTATCCCTCGCAGCAGCTCGGCAAGGCCTTCGACCACTACGACATGGCGCGCGACGGCATCGCCGACCTCACCTACATCAATCCCGGCTACCAGCCCGGCCGCTTTCCGGTGATCGCCGCCGGCGAACTGCCGTTCCTGATGGCGAACGCCAAAGGCGGCTCGCAGGCGATCGACGCCTGGTACCGCAAATACGCCGCCAAGGAGATGAAGGACGTCAAGTTCTGCCTCGCCTTCGTGCACGATCCCGGCAGCTTCCATTCCACATCGAAGAAGATCACGGTGCCGGCCGACATCAAGGGCATGAAGATCAGGCCGGCGCATGCCACCATGGCGACCTGGGTGACGCAGCTCGGCGGCACCAACGTCAACGCCGCGGCGCCGGAGGTGCGCGACGTGCTGGAGCGCGGCGTCGCCGACGCCGTCACCTTCCCGTGGGGATCGGTGCCGCTGTTCGGCATCGACAAGGTCACCAAGTACCACATGAACGAGCCGCTCTACGTCACCACCTTCGCGCTGGTGTTCAACAAGGCGAAGTACGACGAGATGTCGGCGAAGCAAAAGAAGGTGATCGACGACCACTGCACCACCGACTGGGCGCTCAAGGTCGCCGGCCCCTGGGCCGACTTCGAACACGGCGGCATCGCCAAGATCAAGGCGGAGCAGGGCCACGACGTCTACGAGCTGACGCCCGCCCAGCTCACCGATTGGAAAAAATCGGCGGAGCCTCTGACCAAGGCCTGGGCCGACGGCGTCAAGAAGGCGGGCGTCGATGCCGAGGCGGCGATGAAGGAGCTGCGCGCCGATCTCGGCAAATACGGCGCGCTGGCGAAGTAGCGCCGGTCGGGGCGGCGCGGCGCGGTCAACCGCTCGTCTCCGCGCAAGCGGGGACCCGGGAGCACAGATTGCAGGGGCGGAGCATTCTGCCCTGGAGTCCCGCTTGCGCGGGAATGAGCGGTTGGAAGCCATGACCGGACGCGTGCAAAACCTGTAAGCCCGATGGAGCGGCCATGACCCGCATCACCATGGATCGTTTCATCGACACCATCGAGTGGATCGCCGCCTTCTTCGTCGGCATCGTCGCGCTCGACGTCTTTCTGACCGTCGTGCTGCGCAATTTGTTCAACTACACGATCCCGGACTCCTTCGATTTCGGGCGGATGCTGCTCGGCATCCTCATTTTCTGGGGCATCGCCGCGACATCCTATCGCGGCGGCCACATCACGGTGGACCTGGTGTGGGCGAATGTCGGCCCGCGCCACCAGCGCATGATCGACGTATTCGCCACCCTGGTGCTGCTGTTCGTGGTGACGGTGCAGACCTACACGCTGTTCGACAAGGTGCGCGGCACCTACTACGACAACGTGCTGACCTTCGACTTGAGGCTGCCGACCTGGCCGTTCTTCGCCGTGGCCTGGGCCGGCGACGTCTCGGCGGTGCTGCTGATCGCCGTGCGCACCTACCGGCTGATCATGCGGCCGGAACTGATGACCGAGCCGAAGGTCAAACCGGTCGAATGAGACGGGCGCGATGAGCACGGACGCGGTGGCGATCATCGGCTTTGTCGCATTGTTCGCGCTGATGCTGCTGCGCGTGCCGGTCGGCATGGCGATGGGGCTGGTCGGCGTTTCCGGCTTCTCCTATCTGGTCGGCGGCACGCCCGCGCTGAAGATGGTCGGGCAGACCTCGATGCGCACGGTGACCGACTACACCTTCGGCGTCATCCCGATGTTCCTGCTGATGGGAACGTTCGTCGCCAATTCGGGCATGAGCCGCGACCTGTTCAAGGCGGCGAACGGCTTTGTCGGCCATCTGCGCGGCGGCCTCGGTTTCGCCACGGTCGCGGCCTGCGGCGGCTTTGCCGCGATCTGCGGCTCCTCGGTCGCGACCGCCGCGACGTTTTCCGCCGTGGCCTATCCGGAGATGCGCCGCTTCGGCTATCCGCAGAGCTTCGCCACCGGCGTCATCGCCGCCGGCGGCACGCTCGGCGCCATGCTGCCGCCGTCGACCGTGCTCGCCGTCTACGGCATCATCACCGAGCAGGACATCGGCAAGTTGTTCATCGCCGGCATTTTGCCCGGCCTGCTCGCCATGACCATGTACCTGACGACGATCTTCGTCATCGGCCGGCTGCGGCCGAATTATCTGCCCGCCGGGGCGCCGGCGTCGTGGCGCGCGCGCCTTGCCGGGCTGAAGGACATCTGGGCGCCGCTCCTGCTGTTCGTCTTCGTCATCGGCGGGCTTTACGGCCTGCCCTATCTGCCGCGCTTCACGCCGACAGAGGCGGGCGGCGTCGGCGCCACCGGCGCCTTCCTGATCGGCCTCGTCACCGGCCGGCTCGACAAGGACAGGATCCTCGCCTCGCTGTTGCAGGCGACGCGCACGGCGGCCGCGGTTTTCACCGTGCTGATCGGTGCGCTGATCTTCGGCTATTTCCTCACCATCACGCAGACGCCGCAGAAGGTCACCGAGTTCCTCACCGGGCTGGGCCTCGGCGCCTACGGCGTGCTGGCGCTGATCATGCTGATGTACATCGTGCTTGGCTGCCTGATGGATGCCATGGCGATGATCATCCTGACGGTGCCGATCATCTTCCCCGTGGTGACCCACCTCGGCTTCAACCCGATCTGGTTCGGCGTCATCATCGTCATGACGGTGGAACTCGGGCTGATCCACCCGCCGGTGGGCATGAACGTCTTCGTCATCAAGAGCGTGGTGAAGGACGTGAGTTTCTCCACCATTTTCAAGGGCGTGGTGCCGTTCATCGTCACCGACCTGGTCCGGCTGGTCATCCTCATCGCTTTCCCTATCATCGCGCTCTGGCTGCCTTCGCACATGTAGGCGGAGCGGCTATAATAGTTTGAAGCCAAACTATCGGCCCGGCCATGGAACGCTCGTTCAAGAAGGAAGTGCAGGCGCTCAAGCTCGGCGACGGCGAGACCTTCCGCGGCGAAGGCATCCTCGCCGTCACCAAGGCGTTGCTGCAGTCGGGCGTGTCCTATGTCGGCGGCTATCAGGGCGCGCCGGTGTCGCATCTGCTCGACGTGCTGGTCGACGCCAAGGACATCATGGCCGAGCTCGGCGTGCACCTCGAGACCTGCGCCAACGAGGCCGCCGCCGCCGCCATGCTCGGCGCCTCGATCAATTATCCGTTGCGCGGCGCGGTGACCTGGAAATCGATCGTCGGCACCAACGTCGCCGCCGACGCGCTGTCGAACCTCGCCTCGCCGGGCGTCGTCGGCGGCGCCATGATCATCCTCGGCGAGGACTACGGCGAGGGCGCCAGCGTCATCCAGGAGCGCTCCTACGCCTATGCGCTGAAGTCCTCGATGTGGCTGCTCGACCCGCGGCCCGATCTGCCGACCATCGTGCGCACGGTGGAGAAGGGCTTCGAGTTGTCGGAGGCCAGTCACGCGCCGGTGATGCTGGAGCTGCGCATCCGTGCCTGCCATGCCACCGGTGCCTTTACCGCCAAGGACAATCGCAAGGGGCTCGTCTCCGGCCTCAACAAGCTGTCCGGCCCGCCGCGCTTCGAATACGGCCGGCTGGCGCATCCGCCGGTGATCTTCACGCAGGAAAAGCTGAAGGTCGAGGAGCGGCTGCCGGCGGCGCGCACATTCATCCGCGCGCACAAGCTCAACGAGACCATCGCCGGCGATGTCGACGATGTCGGCATCATCGTCATGGGCGGGCTGACCAATTCGGTGCTGCGCGCGCTCGAGCGCGTCGGCCTTGCCGACGGCTTCGGCGCCTCGCGCGTCCCGCTGCTGGTGCTCAATGTCGTCTACCCGCTGGTGCCGGAGGAAATTACGGAGTTCTGCGCCGGCAAGCGCGCCGTGCTGGTGGTCGAGGAAGGCTTCCCGGCCTATGTCGAGGACGCCGTCAATGTCGAGCTGCGCCGCGCCGACCTGCAGACCAAGGTGCTCGGCAAGGGCGCGTTGCCGCGCGCCGGCGAATACTCATCCGATGCGCTGCTCGAAGGCCTCGCCGCCTTTCTGCAGGCGGCCAAGCCCGCCGGCCTCGACGCCGATGCGCTCGCGGGGAAAGCCCGCGGCCTGATCGCGCACAAGGCCAAAGCCGCCGCGGCGCTCGGCACCCTGCCGCCGCGTCCGCCCGCCTTCTGCACCGGCTGCCCGGAGCGGCCGGTGTTTTCGGCCATCAAGCTGATGCAGCGCGAGCTCGGACCGACCCACATCGCCGCCGACATCGGCTGCCATTCGTTCGCGACCTTCGCGCCGTTCTCGCTCGGCAATTCGATCCTCGGCTACGGCATGTCGCTTGCGAGCGCGGCGGCGGTGGCGCCGAATATGGCGAAGCGCCCGATCGCGGTGATGGGCGACGGCGGCTTCTGGCACAACGGCCTCATCACCGGCGTCGCCTCCAATCTGTTCAACAAAGGCGACGGCGTGCTGATCGTGATGCAGAACGGCTACGCCTCGGCGACCGGCCAGCAATACATCCCGTCGAGCGCGGCGAGCAAGGAAGGCCCCGCCCCCGGCATGGGCATCGAGCAGACGTTGCGCGCCATGGGCGTGAAATGGCTGCGCACGGTGCGCACCTACGGCGTCTCCACGATGGTCAAGACGCTGAAGGAGGCGATGCGCACCGCCGAAAAGGGCCTCAAGGTCATCATCGCCGACGGTGAATGCCAGCTGGCGCGCCAACGCCGCGTGCGCGCCGAGGATGCCGTCAAGCTCGAACGCGGCGAGCGCGTCACCCGCGTCCGCTACGGCGTCGACGAGGAGATCTGCACCGGCGACCATTCCTGCATCCGCCTGTCCGGCTGCCCCTCGCTCACCGTCAAGCCGTCGCCCGATCCGCTGCGCAGCGATCCGGTGGCGACCGTGGTCGAGAGCTGCGTCGGTTGCGGCCTGTGCGGCGAGGTCGCCCACGCCGCGGTGCTGTGCCCGTCGTTCTACCGTGCCGAGATCGTGCGCAATCCGACCTGGCGCGACCGCCTCAAGCACCGCCTGCGCCGGCGCGTGATCGGCTGGCTCGGCGGCTCGTTTTCTTCGTCACCTTCCCCCTTGCGGGGGAGGTCGCCGAGCGAAGCGAGGCGGGAGGGGGCGCCGACGCAAATGGCTACCCCCCTCCCCAACCCTCCCCCGCAAGGGGGGAGGGAGCAGACTGAACACGCGGCAAAGGCTCGCCCCATCACCATGCTGATCGCCGCGCTCGGCGGCGAAGGCGGCGGCGTGCTGACGCAATGGATCGTCGACGCCGCGGCCCAGGCCGGCTTCCCCGTGCAGTCGACCTCGATCCCCGGCGTCGCGCAGCGCACCGGCGCCACCACCTATTACATCGAGATCTATCCCGTGCCGGCGAGCGAGCTCGGCAACAGGCGACCGGTGCTGGCGCTGACGCCCGGCGTCGGCGACATCGACATCGCCGTCACCAGCGAGTTCCTGGAGGCGGGCCGTACCGTCGCCAACGGTTTCGTCACGCCCGACCGCACGCTGGTCATCGCCTCCACCAGCCGCTTCTATGCGATGGACGAGAAGATCGCGATGGGCGACGGCCGCTTCGACCAGGACAGGCTGACGAAAGTCATCAAGGAGCATGCGCGCGAGACCGTGCTGATCGACATGGCGCGGCCGGCGCAGCAGAGCGGCTCGATGGTCAATGCCGTGATGCTCGGCGCCATCGCCGGCGCCGGCCGCCTGCCGATCAGCGCCGAGCAGCTCGAGGCCGCGGTGCGCGCCGACGGCAAGCAGGTCGACGCCAATGTGCGCGGCTTCCGCGCCGGCCTCGACGTCGCCCGCGCCAGGGTCGAGCCGGCGAGGATTCCCGACAAGAAGATCAACGCCGCGGCGACGCGCCAGTCGCTCGAACAGGCGGTGGCCTGGACCTTCCCGGCGCTGGCGCAGGCCACCGCGCTCGAAGGCGTGCGCCGCCTGGTGCCGTACCAGAGCCCGGCCTATGGGCGTCTCTATATCGACCGGCTGCGGCCCATCCTCGACGCCGACGAAGCGGCCGGCGCCCACGGCAAATTGCTCAAAGAGGTGGCGCGCCATCTTGCCGTGCGCATGTCGTACGAAGACGTCGTGCGCGTGGCGCAGGCCAAGATCGCGCCGGGGCGCTTCTCCCGCATCGCCCGCGAGGAACTGCGCGTGAAAGACGAGCCGTTCACGGTGCACGACTTCCTCAAGCCCGGCATCGAGGAGATGTGCCAATTGCTGCCGCCGTTCCTGGCGCGGCCGATCCTTGCCGTTTCGCGGCGGCGCGGCTGGCTCGGCCGCGTCCATTTCGGCATGGAAATCAACTCCACCTCGATCCTCGGCTATCTGCGCTTCCTGATGCTGGCCAAGCTGCGGCCGCTGCGGCCCTACGGCCACCGCTACAGGCAAGAGCAGCAGGCGATCGAGGCCTGGCTCGCGCTCATCGTCGAAGCCGCCAGGCACTCGACCGAATTCGCCCTCGAGGTCGCCGAATGTGCGCGGCTGATCAAGGGCTATGGCGACACCCACGCGCGCGGCAGCGCAAACTATGCCGCGATCGAGGCGCGCGTGATCCGCCCGGCGCTGGCCGGCACCATCCCCATCGCGCACGCGGCCGACGCGGTTGCGAGCGCCCGCACCGCCGCCCTGGTCGACCCCGAGGGCGAAAGCCTCGCCAAATGCCTCGCCGAAATCGAGGGGCATGGCAGCCTCCCGATGGCCGCAGAGTAGCCGCGTTGTCAGCCCTACCCCCGGTCGAGTAAGACTCCCCGCCAACGACAAAAAGCCGCCGACCGGCGGAGCCGCGGGGACGAAACGACATGGCCGCACCGACCGGACAACGGCCGACGATCGCCGCCGAGGCCCTGCTGCGCGCGCTGGCCGATCACGGCACCGACTATTTTTTCTGCAATCCCGGCACCGACTTCCCGCCGATCGTCGAAGCCTTCAGCCGCGCCAAGAAAACCAACGCCAAGGTGCCGAGGCCTATCCTGGTGCCGCACGAGAATCTCGCGGTCGCCATGGCGCACGGCGCCTATCTGATGAACGGCCGTCCGCAGGCGGTGATGGTGCACACCAGCGTCGGCACCGGGAACACCATCAACAACCTCATCAACGTCTCGCGCGACCGCGTGCCGCTGATCCTCGCCGCCGGCCGCACCCCGATCAGCGAGAAGGGCTCGTTCGGCTCGCGCAGCCGCCCGATCCAGTGGGGCCAGGAAATGTTCGACCAGGCCGGCATGCTGCGCGAACTGGTGAAATGGGACTACGAGCTGCGCATGCCCAACCAGGCGGGCGACGTCGTCGCCCGCGCCGTCGAGGTGGCGATGGCGCATCCGCGCGGCCCGGTCTATCTCACCCTGCCGCGCGAGCCGCTGTCGGCGGCGCTCACCGAGCCGGTCGGGCCGATCAAGCCGCGTCCGCAGGCGGCGGAGCCCTATCCCGATCCGCGCAGCATCGCCACGCTCGCCGAGTGGATCGCCGCAGCCGAACGGCCGATGGTGCTCGTCGCCACGCTGCCCGCCGCCGCCGTCGAGCCGCTGGCGCATCTTGCCGAACGCTGCGCCATTCCCGTCGTGGCGCACAGCGCGCGCACGGTCTGTCTGCCGTCGAGCCACCCCATGAACTTCGGCGTCGAGCCGGGCACGTTGATCGCCGACGCCGACCTGGTGATCGTGCTCGAATCCGACGTGCCGTGGATTCCGCACCTGCAGCATCCGCCGGCCGGCTGCCGCGTCGCCCATATCGGCGAGGATCCGTTCTTCGTGCGCTACCCGATGCGGTCGTTCCCGAGCGACCTCGCGGTGCAAGCCGGCGTCAGCCACGCGCTCGACGCGCTCGCCGCCGCGGTCGAGGCACGGCTGCAGATGGCCGAGGCGCGCATCGCCGCGCGGCGCGCCCGCCTCACCGAACGCATGCGCACAAGGCGCGCCCAGCTCGCCAAGGATTCCGCGCCGGGGCAGACCATCTCGCCGGAATATCTGTCGCGCCTGATCGGCGAGAGCGTCGGCGACGACGCCGTCATCTTCAACGAATATCCCTTGCGGCCCGACCATTGCGTGCGCGAGAAGCCGGGCACCTTATTCGCGCTCGGCCCCGCCGGCGGGCTTGGCTGGGGTTTCGGCGCCGCGCTCGGCGCCAAGCTCGCCGCGCCGGACCGGTTCGTCGTCGCCACCCTCGGCGACGGCGCCTACATGTTCGGCAATCCCATGGTCGGCCATTGGGTCGCCGCCAAGAACCAATTGCCGATCCTCGCGATCGTGTTCAACAACAGCCGCTACGGCGCCGTGCGCCGCGCCACGCTGTCGATGTTCAAGGACGGCACCGCCGGCGAGGGCGACGGACGCCTGCTCGCCGATCTCGACCCGGCGCCGCCCTACGACGAAATCGCCCGCGCGCAGGGCGCCTATGCCGAGCGCGTCGAGAAGCCCGCCGATCTGCCCGATGCGCTGACGCGCGCCCGCGACGCCGTGGTCGAGGGCCGCCGGCAGGCGCTGCTCAACGTCATCACGCCCTACTGAGAAACTCGCAAACACACGAAAGTCACGAAGGAAGGAAAGTCCATGCGCATCGACGCCTACACCCATTTCATCCCCGAGAAGTTCTTCAACAAGCTGGTGGAGAGCGGGCACCGGGACATCGGCAAGCGCGTGCGCGAGATCCCTTCCATCCACGACCTCGAAATCCGGCGCAGGGTGGTCGACAAGTTTCCCGACTA
>Ga0070741_10002644_pt1 | contig 47170 bp, 45 predicted proteins | sample Coa_R1_4_FD_66440 | JGI IMG/M metagenome (GOLD analysis project Ga0070741, IMG submission 66440) | Surface soil microbial communities from Centralia Pennsylvania, which are recovering from an underground coalmine fire - Coalmine... | ecosystem: Environmental > Terrestrial > Soil > Unclassified ... | reverse complement strand
GGAAAGAATTGTTCAATCAGCAACCATTCGCTATACTTCAAGTCGGTCGGGTAGGTTTGGGTGAATTTGCTCATTCCCCAAGCTTACTCGACTTTTGGCGATTTATGAAACACTCTCTCACCAACCGACGTGCAATTTTTGGAGCGCAACCAATCGCCATGGTTTCTCGATTTGAATGGCGAGTGGCAGTTCAAAATTAAATCGCGACCTGAAGACGTGACCGATACCGCGCTGCACTCGGACGATTGGTCGCGCATAAAAGTGCCGGGCAATTGGACGATGCAAGGTTTTGGCAAGCCGCATTACACCAACATCGTCATGCCGTTTCCGCAGCCGCCGCCGCATGTGCCCGACGAAAATCCGACCGGAATCTATCAACGCCGCTTTGTCGTGCCGGCAAGTTGGCGCGACCGCCGCATCGTGTTGCATTTTGGCGGATGCGAAGGCGTGTTGTACGTGTACGTGAATGGGCAGCCGGTGGGAATGAACAAAGACGCGCGCACGCCCGCCGAATTTGATGTGACGCGTTTTGTTAAGGTCGGCGCGGAAAATGTTTTGAACGCGGTTGTGGTGCAGTGGTCGGACGCGAGTTTTATTCAAGACCAAGACCATTGGTGGCAGGCGGGTTTGCAGCGCGATGTTTTTTTGTACAGCACCGCCGCGATGTATACGCAAGATATTTTTGCGCGCGCGGATTTGGTGAAGGACTATCGCGATGGGCGTTTGCAAGTCACCGCGAAAATTTTTGTCGGCGAAAATTTTGAACGCGGCGCATTCTCCGCGCAATTGTTCGACGCGCGCGGCAAGCCCGTGTTCGACGCGCCGCTTGAAACGACGATTGATACCTCGCGCAGCGGTAATTTTGAAACCGCGCAAGTTTCTTTGGAAGGCATTGTGCGCCGCGCCAAGCCGTGGACTGCCGAGACGCCGAATTTGTACACGCTTGTCGTGACGTTGAACGCGACGCGCAATGGACAAAGCATCAGCGAATCGAACGCGCTGCGCGTCGGTTTTCGCACCATCGAAATGCGCAAGCAACAATTGTTGGTGAACGGGCGCGCGGTGATGATTCAGGGCATGAATCGTCACGACCACGACGACGTGACGGGCAGCACGGTGTCGCGCGAAAAAATGGAACTAGACATTCGCGTGATGAAGCAGTTCAACGTGAATGCGGTGCGCACGTCGCATTATCCGAACGACCCGTACTGGCTCGACCTGTGCGACCGTTACGGTTTGTATGTGATTGACGAAGCGAATATCGAATCGCACGCGTTTTATCATCAAATTTGTCGCGACCCGCGCTACACGTCGGCGTTTGTCGAACGCGTCCGCAACATGGTCGAGCGCGACAAAAATCATCCGTCCATCATTCTTTGGTCATTGGGCAACGAAAGCGGTTATGGCGAGAATCACAATGCGGCGGCGGGCTGGGTGCGCCGCATTGATAATTCGCGTCCGCTGCATTACGAAGGCGCGATTGCTGGCAGCCCCCAAAATTGGAACGGCGGGCGATTTGCGACTGACGTGATTTGTCCGATGTATCCAAAAATTGCAGACATCGTGGCTTGGGCGAAACAAAATCACGACGACCGACCGATGATTTTGTGCGAGTACTCGCACGCGATGGGCAACAGCAACGGCAGTTTGTCCGACTATTGGGCGGCGTTTGAAAAATATCCGACGCTGCAAGGCGGTTTTATTTGGGAATGGATGGACCACGGCATTCGCCAAACCGCGCCGAACGGAAAAACGTATTGGGCGTACGGCGGCGATTTTGGCGATGAACCCAACGACGTGAATTTTGTTACCGACGGGATTGTGTTTCCCGACCGCGCGCCGCATCCCGCGCTGTACGAATTCAAGTATCTCGCGCAGCCCGTGCGCGTCGAACCCATCAATCTGAAACGCGGACAAATTCGCATCGTCAACAAAAATATTTTTGCATCGCTCAATCATTTGCGCGGCGAATGGGCATTGCTGCGCGATGGCGTGCGCGTGCGAAATGGAAAACTGCCCGCGCTCGATATTGCGCCGGGGAAAACACTGGATGTAACGCTCGACCTCGGCGATGTATCGGCGCCCGGCGAATGGTTTCTCGATGTTCATTTTTATCAACGCACCGCGACGTTGTGGGCAAGCGCGGGGCACGAGGTCGCGTGGCAGCAGTTGGCATTGCCCTCGCGCGCGCCGCGTGAAAAATTTTCCAAATCAAAAATTGTCGCGCACGCGACGGACGATACATTCACGCTCGAATCGAATGCGGCGCGCGCGGTGTTTGATAAATCCTCCGGCGCGCTCGTCGAATTTGGAACGGACGGCGCGAATGTAATCGCGTCCGCGCCGCGTTTGCACGTGTGGCGCGCGGCGACGGACAACGACGGATTAAAGTTGCTCATTCCGTTCGGCGAACAAAATGTGTTGCGGCGTTGGTTGGAGTGGGGACTGGACCGCGTGGAATGTTCTTTGAAACACATTCGTCTCGTGCGCGGCGCGAATCCGATTATTGAAACGCTGCACCAAGCGTCAGGACGCGCGCAGTGGAATGATTTTCAACATCGCGCGCGTTATCAACTTTTGCCGTCCGGTGAATTGCGCGTCGAAAATGTGGTGCGCGTCGCGAACGATTTGTACGATGTGCCGCGCGTCGGCGTGACGATGATGCTGCGTCCCGGTTTGGAAAAATTGGAATGGTATGGGCGCGGACCGTGGGACAATTATTCCGACCGCAAAGCGTCCGCGATGATTGGCAGATATGTGAGTACGGTATCCGACCAGTACGTGCCGTACATCATGCCGCAAGAACACGGCAACAAAACCGATGTGCGTTGGTTTACATTGACGGACGAAAATGGACGCGGCGTGCAGTTCATCGGACAACCGGCGATGGAATTTTCCGCGAGTCATTTTACTGCCGATGATTTGTATCGCGCGACGCATACATATGAATTGACGCCGCGCGCAGAGGTCGTCGTGAATGTGGATTACGCGCAGCGCGGCTTGGGCACGGCGAGCTGCGGACCGGATACGTTAGAACAGTATCAATTACGCGCGCGCGAATATCGTTTTGCGTATCGCGTTGGGTTGCTTGAGCCGAAATGAATTAACAGGATGGGCCAAGATGCGCTATTTGGTGGATGAACTCCATCCGACCGCCGAACGGACGGATGTCGTCTTGGACAACTTAAAACGCACACCTATGAAGCGCTGATTGAAATATTCGGCAAAGCCGAAGCCGATCGCCTCATGGCGCGCTTGGTTTTTCATTACACGTCAATGCCAGGAGTCAGCCGCAGTAAGAAGGTCGCTTTTGTTCCAAACGTGAGAAGGGCATGTCTTGCGAGAACTGCAAATGGCGCATTTTTTGACCGCGAGTGGGGCAGAAAAGAAAAAACCGGTCTACTTTTGACCGGTTTGTGGGGCGAACCCTCGATTCAGGGTTCCTACTAAGCGGGAGACGGGATTCGGACCCGCGACCTTCTCCTTGGCAAGGAGACGTACTACCACTGTACTACTCCCGCATACTTGCAACAATTATATAGCGTAAGAATTGTGTGTCAAGTCGGGTGCGGCAAAATTTTTCCACTGCACGCGCCTTCCATTCTTCCGTTGACACGGCGTTCGCGTGTATGTTACACTTTTGCCGTCGTTTGAACCGCGTGTAGATTCCAAAAAGGAGCCGATCATGCCGTGTTGTATTCTCGCCTTGCTCGCCATCCTTGGTCCGCGCTTCGTCCTTCTCATGCTGTGGATTTTCAATAATGCCTACTTGAGTCGTGTGTTCGACAATTTCTTTGTCCCGTGTCTCGGCTTTGTGTTTCTGCCGTGGACTACCCTGGCGTACGCGTTTGCCATCAATTCCAATTTCGTCGGCAGTCAGCTCTTTGGTCTGGACACGACGGGCATCATCGTCGTTCTGCTCGGCTTGGTCCTCGATATTTTCGCGCACGGCGGCGGTGGTTACGGCAACCGCAGTCGTATTCGCAGTTATGCACGCTGAATGCAAACGAGCGAGCCTGGTGGACTCGCTCGTTTTTTTGTGACGCAATGGTTAAAGCGGAGGGTCTGAAAAATCGTCCGGGTCGGAACCTTGCCACAACGCGTTGTCGTCCGTGTTCTCCGGGTCGAATTCCTCCGCGTCCAATTCGTCTTCCATCTCTTCATACATTTCGAGCGGTGGCTCGCGCGGCGGCGTCGCCGGAGGTTTGATGGGACGCGTTAAGCGGTGCGGATTGTGGCGTTCGGATTCCGAGTGGATGTCCTTGCCGCGTGTTTGTAATGCTTTGACCACCCAATCGGCAATCTCATTCAATGGCTTGCATAAAGCGAGGCCACGCGTACTCTGCCGCTTCTTCATCGCCCAAGCAGTACGCTTCCGACAACTCCATCTTGCCGTCGTGCAAATAACGCATCGTTTCGGCAGACTCGTACTGATGCATGTCGGATTCTTCGTCAAGGAATGGAATTTCGTCCTCGTCGGTCCATTCGGGCAAGCGCGTCATGTACCCGAATGACAATGCCAGGCGGCGGTGCTGTTGGTGCGGACGGTCGTCCCATTCGTCAATCAATTTTTGCGGCGCGCAGCGGTTGTCGTAAATGATCCACTCGTCGCAAAAAATTTTATAGACGAGTTCGCTGGCTTCGGCACAGTCGGGATAGTCGGCGAGAATGTCAAAACAAATTGCCACCGCGTCCAGTTGAAATACATGATCCTGCCCCATGTCGCGCGCGCGTTCCAGCGCTTGTTGTACGGAATCGGGATAGGTACTCATGTTGTTTGTATTATATCAAAAAACACGCCGAACAAATGCATCAAAAAATGCAAATGTCCGGCGTGTAGAGAGGGGAGAGGAGTATGGGTCAAAGCCAAGCGCCACTTAGGGCTGCATGAGCAATTCTACGCGCTGCTGCAAGACGCTCGCGGGAATCGCGCCGATATAATTGCCCAGCGGACGTCCCGTCGCATCTTTGCCGCTCAATAGCTTTCCTTCGCGAGTGATGAAATACGTTTCCGGCACGCCCGTAATTTTGTATTTGCTTGAAATGACGGTGCCCACATCGGGACCGGTCGGATACGTGATTCCAAATGCTTGCATGAATTGTTTTGCTTCGGGCTCCGTGTCAACATAGTCCACGCCAATCACGACGAGTCCTTGGTCTTTGTATTTTCGCCACACGGCTTCTAACGCGGGCGCTTCGTCGCGGCACGGCACGCACCACGAAGCCCAAAAATTGACGACCACCGGTTTGCCTTTCAACTCTGCCAGCCGCAAGCTTTGACCGTCAAAAGTTGTGATTTCGAATTGCGGCGCAAGCCCTGCTTCCAACGGCGGCGCTTGACGTTGAATCCACGCCAAGCCCAGCAGCCCCAACAAACCAAAGGCGACGACGAGCACCAACAGAATGACGACCGACGACGAACGACGAACGGCAGTTGGATTTTCTCCGAGAACAGAGGATTGACCGCTCACTACAGGCGTCTGCATTTCATTCTCTCGCTTTCAATTCGCGCGCGATGCGTTCGGCATATTCGGACGGAACTTGCGGCGCCGGCGCGGGCGCGGCGCCTGGCGCCTGCGGACGTTTGAGCCAGCTGCGCGCGGTGAAAAAGAGAATCACCCCCCCCACGAGCAGCGCGACGAACGGCAGAATGTATGCGCTCAAATTAAAACCTTCCGGCGGCGGCGCGCCCAACACGCGTTCTCCGTACTGCGCGATGAAATAGTCGCGAATTTGTTGTTCGCTTTCTCCCGCGAGCAATTTTTCGCGAATCAACGCGCGCCATTGAGCACACGCTTGGGTCTCGCACACGTCGAGCGGCACGCCCGTGCAAACCGGACAATACAAATTTTTGGCAATGCGTAGTACTTGGTCGTCCACATTGGGAGTCGGCTGCTGTGCGAAAACCGTGCGTGGCGCGCTGAAGGCGGTCACCCCGAGCGCGGTCAGCACACCCAGCATCAATAAAAATCGCAGAAAAATTTTCATACGCGTACGCTTTGTGCGGCAACATGCTGTCGTGCAGCGGCGGATTTTGTTTTCCGCGCGCATGTTGCGGCACGACTCGAATTCGGCGTGGGTCGCTCTTATTTTTTCTACTATGAAAGGGTATGACAAATTTGTAATTTGTCGTATCGGCTTTCATCCGTGGACCAATTACAAATTTGTCGTACGGGACTCTTTGTCGGGTGGAAGCTTCGAAAGGTCGGGCAAATCTTTTACGCCCAGCTTGTCCAATTCCTTCGGGTCGCCCACCAATTCCCACAACAGCGCCTTGAGTTTGCTAATGTCTTGAACCAATTTCCCGCGCTCGTGTTGATAATCTTCAATCATCACGTCGAGGTCGGATAACTGCATTGCTTTGACGCGAATCTGTTGCGCCAATTCCGCAACATCCACGCGATTTTGTGGCGTGCTTCCCATGCTCTCATCTCCGCTTCCGTTCTCTGCCCCATCGCGGGAAGCGATTGCAAGAATCCGCAGCAACTCTTGCAATTATTGTTCTCGTCGCAGCGCGCGATTGATTTGGCGCGTGCGCACAACAATGCTTGCAACATACAGCGTCAGCACAATCGCGATGATGGCATATGCGATGATTAGGTTTACCATGTTATCCCTCTGCTTGCGCACGCCGCAGCGCCAGCGCATCGCGTTTTTGTTCGAGCCGTACCCGAAGCAAAAGCACCCAGACAAACAATAACGTAAAGGACAGCAGTGCGACCATCAATGTCGCGCGCATCGCCGGGTCCAGTCCACCCGATTCGCTGACCAGCAGCGTCGGATGCATTGTGCGCCACCACGTCACCGAAAGATAAATGATGGGCACGTCGAGAAAGCCGATGATACCGATGACGGCAGCCATCCGCGCGCGTTTCATGTCGTCCACACTGGAACGCAGCATCAGATAGCCGACATAGATGAGCCACAAGACCAACGTCGTCGTCAAGCGCGCGTCCCACACCCAATACGTGCCCCACGCGGCTTTTGCCCACAACGGACCGGTGAGCAAGACCAACGTCGTGAACACGACGCCGATTTCTGCCGCCGATAATGCCAGCGCATCCCACTTGCGCTCGCGTTTGACCAGAAACAAAAAGCTCGCGACAAAGACGACCAAGAACGACAAAAAGCCAATCCAGGCGCTCGGCACGTGAAAGTAAAAGATGCGTTGGGCGTCGCCCATGGTCGCTTCGCGCGGCGCATAAAACAGCGCCATATACAATGCCGCCGCGATGGTCAACAAGCTGACCGGGACCAGTACGCGCAAGATTTTGCCAAAGATAGGTTCTTCTAAAATGCGCCAGTATCTGACTTGAAGCGCAAGCGGCGCGTCATCCGACTGTGCGCGCGGCAGAGTGAGCGTTGAATTCATAATTTGGCTCCGCATTTGGCGCAAAATTTGTCTTGGGCGCTCATGACGGCTTGGCAGCGCGGGCACGTGCGATTGCCCTGCGCGTTCTTGTTTTTCGGTTTCAGCGCATCCAGCTGCTGCATAATGCCGGCAGCTTGGGCTTGATAGCGCGCCTGGAGCTGTTCGTAATCGCTCGTCGAAAGTTTGCCGGTCGCGTATTCAAACTGCAAATCGCGCAGCGCCTCGAACACGTTTTCGCGCTCGCCGTATAAATCATCGTACTGGCTCGACACCAACTGTCCGTTCGCCTCGCGGTAGCGATCCACATTGACGAGCGGATAGCCCACGATCAAAATCACAATGACGACGAGCGCAAGTATTATCAATATCTCCATGATACAGTCAGTACGTAAGCATGGTAAACAGGTAAACAGCTAAATCGGTCTACTTGTCTACCTGATTCCCTGTCTACTTGTCTACCTATTTTCCTACGCTCCCACCAACACTTTTTCCGCGCGCACGCGTTCCGCCACTTTGGCTTCGCGCGGGTCGGGCAGCATCGCAATCAGAGTGCCGATAATAAAAACGATAAAGCCAATCCACAACCAGACGACGAGCGGATTGATAATCACTTTGAGCGTCGCGCTGCCGTCGTCGTTCCATCCGGCGAGAATGACATACAAATCTTCGGTCAAAGTGGTGCGCACCGCGACTTCGGTCGTCATTTGGTCGGAGGCGGGATAGTATGCTTTTTCGGGACGCAAGGTATCAATCTGTTTGCCGTTTTCAAACACAATCAAGTCCGCGCCGATCACTTGGGCGTTACTTGCTTGCGACATTTTCAGTCTTTGAAATTGCAGCGTGTATTGTCCCAACGAGACGCTTTGTCCGGGCGCCACATTTTGTTGAATGTCGGTTTGGAAAAACGTCGAGCCGACGATGCCGATGGCGGCAAGCATCACGCCGATGTGCACGATGTAACCGCCATAGCGGCGCCGATTCTTGTTAATGAGCTGCACATGCGCGACCGCCGGGTTTTCTTGGTACATACGCATCCGCGCGCGGGTGCCGCGATAAAATTCCAACAATACGGTGGTGAGCACAAACGCGGACGCGGCAAAGGCAATCAAACCGTAAACCTCGCGCACACCGATGAGGAGCAGAACGATGATGGTGACGACGGCGACCGTCAACGGCGGTACGAAATTGCGCAGTAAATGCTTTGGCGAGGCGCGCCGCCAACCGATGAGCGTGCATACGCCCATCAACAACACGAGCGCGAGAAAAATCGGACCGTTCACTTGATTAAAGAACGGCGCGGCGACGGTGATTTGTTTGCCCGCGATGATTTCGCTAATCATCGGAAAGATGGTGCCCCATAAGGTCGCCACTGCCGCGCCGAGCAAAATCAAATTGTTCAACAAGAATGTCGCTTCGCGTGATACGAACGAATCGAGACGATTTTCTTCTTTCAATTTGTCAAGACGCAGATACAACAGATACGCAAAGACGACCAATACGGCGGCGATGTACGCGAGAAACAGCGGACCCATCGAGCTCACGCCGAACGCGTGCACCGACTGAATCACACCGCTGCGCGTAATGAACGTCCCCAAAATCGAAAGCAGAAAGGTCAGCATGATGAGCACGAGATTCCATACTTTCAGCATCCCGCGTTTTTCTTGAATCATGACACTGTGCAAATACGCGGTGCCGGTGAGCCACGGAATCAGCGCGGCATTTTCGACCGGGTCCCATCCCCAATAACCGCCCCAGCCGAGTTCCACATACGCCCAGCGCATTCCGAACAACAAGCCGAGCGAGAGGAACAGCCACGCGAACAATGCCCAGCGGCGCGTCGTCCGAATCCAGTCATATCCCAAATCGCCTGTGACGAGCGCCGCCAACGCGAACGCAAAAGGTACGGTAAACCCGACGTACCCGAGATACTGCGTCACGGGATGAATAAACATACCCGGGTCTTGCAGCAGGGGATTCAATCCGACGCCGTCAACAGGCGTTTGCGCCAACAACGTAAATGGTCCGGTGATAAATACCAACAGCGCAAAAAAGAATGTCTGGGTAAACGCAATAAACGCAATGACCCAGGGGACTAAATGATTGCGCTGTCCAAGCTGTTGAATCAGCACGGCGGCGCCAAACAAGGAAAGCAGCCACACCCAAAACAACAGCGACCCTTCCTGTCCGCCCCACAGTGCTGAAATCGTATAGAGCGTCGGTTGGTCACTGCTGACATGATTGGCGACATAGTCGAAGCGAAATTGATGTGTCAATAACGCCCATTCGAGAATGGCGACCGCGAGCGTGCTCAGTCCGGCGACGACATAGACGCCGTGTTTGGCGCTTGCCAAAAATTCCGGACGGTGTTTGAGTTGGGAAAAGATGGCAGCCAGGACGACATAGAGTGAAACTGCTAACCCTAACGCGAGCGCCACATTGCCCACATCGGCGATTTGCGGAATCGTCAATATTCCAAAGTTGCCCATCATCGGCTCCTGAACAAGTGACAAGCAAAGAGGGATGAGGAAAAAGTTTGCGGTGCTCGTTCCTCATGGCTCGATCCTCATTGCTTGTAATTACTGCTCTGTGCTTTTTTCGTATTTACTCGGACACTTGACCAAAATCGAATCGGCTTGAAAGACGCCGTTGCTGTCGAGCTTGCCTTCGGCAACGACGGTTTCCCCGGTGCTCATCGTATCGGGCGCGACGCCGCGATAGACGACGGGCAGCATATAGTCGCCGTCAACCAGATTGAATTGCAGGACAAGATTCTTTTGGTCATTTTGAATGCTCGTCTTGTCGAGCGGCGCATTTACGCGCACGGTGCGTCCGGTCAATTCGGTGCGCTGGGCGTAGAGTTCAGACAGGGTGTAGTAATAAACCGTGTTGGATTGAAAACTGCTGAACATGACAAACGCAATCACGCCGAGCAGCACGATGCCGCCGAGAATGAATTTGAGTGGAATGCCGGTTGTACGAGCAACGGGTTTGGCGGGGGGATTTTGTAAAACGCTTGCCATCTGCCTCTCCTTGGCGAATTTTGGGATGCGATGCGCCACATCCCCTGTAACTGGATTTAGAGTAGCGATGTCAAGTCCGAATCGTGTCCAATCATGGTCAAATTTCGTGGAGAATCCGAAACTCGTGACAAATGCCACCGCCGGGATGGGACATTTGTCGTACAAACGAACGGACTCGCCCATTTGCATGAACGAGTCCGTTGTGTTTTGTCTTACTTGTGACTGCGTCATCACGACGTGCGCGATGACCCGTGCGCAAGCTATTTGATCAACGTCGCGCCGGGAACATCTTGTCCGGTGAGATCTTTGTACGAGAGCTGCAAGAGTTCGACAGAGCGCTTGAAATTGTGAATGGCTTGCGCTTTGCCTTCGTTGCCGTTGCCGGTTTCAGGTCCCCACATCACGCCGTAAACGGTGCGGAAGTTGTACCACGCATTGTCAATCTTGTCATCGGTTTGACCGTTGGCATCTTTGGGCAGCGTCGCATACGGATAGCCGGTATCAATTTTCTTGACGCCTTTGGCTTCCAATGCTTTCCACAAGACATTCAACAACCCTTTGACTTCGTCCTGAACACCTTCGACTTTGCCGTTGCCGTCATAGTCGGCTTTGGCTTTCATGTTAAAGGTATCCAATCCCTGATGGCACGACTGGCAGGCAGCAGTGTATTGGAACTTGCCGTCGGGGCTGACCGTGTTGAACGAGTGTCCACCGACCTTTTCATAGTTCGGGTCTTTCGAGTCGGCGATGGGCTGTGTCATGTGGCACGTCACACACGGTCCGGGGATGTTGCCCTTTTCGTCGCCGACGCTGCTGAACAGGAACTTGGCGGCTTCGGGGTTATCTTTGGCTGCCGGGTTCGGGATGGGCGCAGCGCCGACGAGAGCGCCGTGCGGCGAATTCTGGACGTTTTGTCCATAAGTCACGCCGCCCGTATCGCTGATGAATTCGGCGATGCTGTTATAGTGCGGGAACGAGCTCTTGACCGCATCCGCCGGATTCGTCCGCGAGTTGTGGCACTCGAAGCAGGTTGCCGAGAGACCGACATCTTTTGTCACTTCAAACGGCAATCCAACCGGTTTGCTCATGATGCGCAGTTGGAAGGGGTTCGCATCCGAATGCGGGTCGTGGCAGGTCGCGCAGACGATGGTCTGTTTGCTGTTGTCCCAAGCCGCAGGATTCGTCGGGTCTTTCAGGAACGAAGCATAACCGTTGCCGGAGTGGCAGCGCACACACGCTTGGCGCCCGGGACCGATGGGTTCGTTGAATGCAGCGGCGGTCGCATCGGAATGTTTCGCGTTCTTGAGCTGTTCGCCTTTGTCGTGGCGGCTGCTGCCATTGTGACAGACGTTGCACACGCCTTCACTCTGGCTGGCATCCATGATGGGCATGCCGTTCTTGACGTGATCGGTTGCCGGACCGTGGCACTGTTCGCATTGGATGTTCGCTAATGCTTTGACAGAATCGGGCATCGCCGCAAAGTTGCTGGGACCGCCCTTGCCCGCCGCGTTGATTTGGTCCCACGTCGGGAACTTCCAACCGGCTTTGGTCATGGCATCTTTGAAACCATTGGAACCGACGCCGTACGGGTCGGCATAGTAACCGACGGTATGGCACGACGCGCAGCTTTCGGTATAGTGCGTGTTCACATCGGGTGTGCGCTTGTTGTCAATGTTGTCGCTAAAGATGCGGGCATGACCGGTCTTGAGCCACTCGGTCACTTGGTCGCTGTGGCAGGTCTTGCAGTTTTCGGCATCGTTGCCAAGATAGGTGCCGGCATGAAGTTGAACGCCGCCCACTTCACCGCCCCCGGGGAGGGAGCAGGCAACCATGTACGCGCCAACTACATCAGGAGTGAATTGGGTCAGCGCGGCTTTGGGGTCTTGGAGCGCGGCTTTCGAATCGGCGGGTTTGTACAGCGTCCACGTCGGAGTGATGGGACCGGTGTATTCGACCGATGCTGCTTTGCATTGAACATGTACGGGGACGTTGATGGGCACATTTTTCAAGCCCGTGGCGCCCATCGCGATGGTGACGCTGCGTTCACCGACTTTGGTATCCGTCATGATTTTGACGGTTGCCGTAAAGACGTTAGGGTCTTTGGTTGCGTTGGCGGCAACAGGCACGATGATGACTTCGGCGTTCACCGGTTCGGGTGTCGGTTGTTGTTCCGGCGGCGCGGCGAACACGGTGTACGTCGGGGAGAACGGGGTTACTGCGAGTACTACGGCAATTACACCGATGACAACCAGTGGAATTGCCAAGAGTTTCCAATTGAACATTGGGTTTGCCTCCGAAATCAGATGTATAGAATTAGACCGCTCTACGCTCTCTGTCCTCGGGCAAAGAGCTGCACATTTCACCTCTTTCCGCGGTGTAAGATTGACGCTGCCTCACTCACAGCGTCGTGGCAAACCTCGCCGCGTCGTGCTGCGATGGCAACACAACGCATGACCCCCAACATAGGGAATGAATTGCGAACCTACAGATTTCCGTACATTCGCAACGGTGTACCCCTCTTCAGGTACAAACCACTGTCACTATAAAGATTTTCGGTCAAAAATCCGTTCACGCCACATTCCTGTCTGGTACAAGTTATGGCGTTTTCACGGCGCGACTCTCACGCCCAACGCGCGTGCGCGCGCAAAAATCCGTCTTGGGGCAAGACCTGTTGTCCCAAGACGGATTCTCATCGTGCACGTGGTTTTTTAGGCGGGTCCCGCTGCGCCAAATGGTTTTTGTGGCGCGCTTGCGTTTTCCACGCGAGCGGTTTCTTGGTACCACCCGACAACCTTTTGGCTAATATACACACCCGCCGCGCCTGCAATCAACGCGGGAAACACATAAAGCATGACGGTTTCGCGGAACGTCACAATTTGCGGCGCCAATCCCGATGTGCTAATCAATCGCACCGCGACGACCAGCGCCAAGATTCCGTACAAGCCTCCGGCAAAAGCGGCGACCACGCGATAGACGCGCGCGTCACGCAGCGGCAAAAAAAACAGCCGCGTCATCAACGCACAGAGCAATCCGCCGATGGGTCCGGCGATGAATCCAATCGCGCCGGCGACCGTTGCCCCAAACAACGCAGCAATCAGAAAAACGTACACAAAGGCGACGAGCAGTGGCAGTCCCGCGTTGCCGGCATTGAATTGCACTTGCGGAAGCATTGCCGCCATGAGAAGCACGACGCCATATGCTGCGCCAAGCAGTGCGCCAATCCCTGTCGTCCAGCCGCCGCCGCGCACCGCCATGCTCCAGATCAACTTGGGTGTGCTCATGCTGAACCTCCTCCTCGAGTCATCCAGCCAAGACAACCGCTCGTGTTGCTTTACCGGCGCCCGGTCAACGCGCGGCGTACATCGGCAGTGCGAATGGGCGCTGTCAACGTGACGCGGTCGTTGATGACCAGTACCGGAATTTTGTCGTGATATTTTTGCCAGAGCAGCGGGTCCGTCGTAATGTCAATCTTTTCAATCACCAATTCATTTGGTTTTGCCAGACCGCGCACGAGGTCATACGCAATGTCGCACAGGTGACAGCCCGGCTTGCCGTACAATTTGATGCGGTGCGGCGCGTCAGCTGCCATACACTTGACCTTGCGGTTTTCCAATCAACACTCTGCCGCCCTTGACGGTCAGCTCGTATTGCGCCAACGGCTGCGGCGGCGGACCGGAAATGACGGCGCCGGTCACCGCATTAAACAACCCATCGTGGCACGGACAATGAATAATTGTTTTACGTTCATTCCACGTGACGACACAACCCAGATGCGTACAAATCGCCGAAAACGCTTTCATGCCGCCTGCTTTGGTATTCACAATAATCACCGGCTTGCTGTCCACCGAAACAATTTTACCGGTGCCCATCGCAAAGTCTTCGACCGCGCCAACGTCGGTAGGTCCGCCGTATGTACTCGTCGCTTCTTTGGGAATCAGATACGCAATAATCGGCAAAACAATCCCGCTGATGGTTGCGATGATGGAAAAGCCGAGCAGCAGCTGAATGGACTTGCGTCGCGTAATGGGCGTGGCAGTGATTTCAGTCATCGCACGCTCTCTTCAAAATGACCGCCCCCTCACCCCTAACCCCTCTCCCATCGGGAGAAGGGAACATTCTCATTCATCGCGGGTGAGTGAACGGCTCATCGAAAACTCTGCAAACAAGTGAGAGCCAAGCACGGCGCTTTGCTTGGCAAAGCGCCGATTGCTTTCGCTCGATACGTTTATTCTTTGGGCAATTGTTTGTACAGCTCGCGGCGGATGAGCCAGAGGGCAAAAATTGCCAGCGCCATAATGCCCAACCCTCCCGCCATAATCTCGCGTCGGAAGATGCTGTCGGCAATCGCCTTTTGGGCGTCGGCTGTCACTTCTTTGGCTTTGGCAGTGGCTGCATCCGTTCGTTCCTTGACGGTATCCAAACTCAGCGTGTGCTGCGCGGCGCGCGCCGTAATGAGATTGGTTTTTGCTTCGGCGAGTTTCGCTTCTTCGGGCGCCACAATCAGCGCGCTGCCCGCCGCTTCTTTGATCGCTTTCTCCGCTTCGTCAACCGCTTGCGCGCTCGCTTCAATGTTATCCGCAATTGCCTGAACGGTGACGCGTTGCGGCGAAGTCGGCGTATGACAGCTGCCGCACTGTCGCGCGCCGTCGCCATGGAACATGGCATCGCTGGGCGTTTCGACATCGTACCGTCCGTGACATGTCACGCATTTGGGTGTGCCCGGCGCGTTGCTCGCGTGAACGCTCTTGAGATAATAATCCTGCGTTGCGGTGTGACAGCTGCCGCATACATTTGCCACTTCTTCAAATCCGGGCGGCGCCGCGCCGTGTGTGCCGTGACACGTCGCGCAGCTGGGCGCGCGCAAGTCTTGCTTTTGCAAAAGCGCGATGCCGTGCACGCTCTTGCCATACAGCTCGTACTGATTGGTCGGAATGTTGTACGGCTTCATCAATTCGACGTTCGAGTGACAGCTGCCGCACAGGGCGGGCACATTGAGCGGATAGACTTGGGCGGTCGGATCGGTCACCTCTTTGGTCGCGTGTCCGTCGTGACACACGAAACAAGTCGCCACGTTGGTATCGCCCTGCGCGAGCTTGACGCCGTGAATGCTTTGTTGATATTTCGCCCACTGGTCGGTCGGCAAATCGTACTGCCGCATCAAATCCACACGCGCGTGGCAGCTGCCGCATAACGCCGGAATGTCCACTGTCTTGGGTGTGCCGATAAAATTCGCGCTCGCCGCATGCGCCGCTTGTTTGTCCGACGCGCTCGGGTCGCCGCCGTGACAATCGGCGCAGGTCACACCGCGCTGTGAGTGAATGCTGCTGTTCCACTGCTCAACCGGTTGTGCCAGTTTGCCGGTCAAGGTGGTGTGACACGTCACACACGAATTTTGATTTTGGGTCGCGGCGGGATGCGGAATCATCGTCGGCAAAATCTGCGGAACCTCGCCCGCCGCCGGACCTGCGGGTTGATGACAGAGGCGGCACGTCTCGCTCGTGCGTCCGACATGCGACGCAGGCACACGCGGCGCGCCTGCCAGACCTGTGCCGTGACAAGCCAGACAATCGTCGCGCCCCTCCAGCGGATGTGGAATGCGCGGAATGTTCGATGTCGGTTCCGGCGAAGGTTGTGTCGGCGCGGCGGTTGCTTCGGGGAATGCTGTCGCTTCGGCGGTCGGCGGGGGCGTTTCAGTTACAGCGGTTGTTTCCGTCGGCGAGACGGTCGTCGCGGTTTCTTCTGTCGTCACCGTTTCTGTCGCAACGATGGTGGCGGTGATGGTTTCGGAAAAAATTTCGGTGGCGCTGGTGGTAACCTCCGCGCCCGGCGTTCCGGAAACAGTTGCACCGGGCGTTGTGGCGGCGCTCGCCGGTTTATGGCACAGCAAGCACATCTCGTTCGTCCGTCCCTCATGGTCGGGCGGATATTTGGGCGCGCCGGAAACGCCGGTGGAATGACACGCGACGCAGAGAGTTTCGCGTCCTTGAATGTCATGCGGAATCGGCGGCTGTGCCGGAGGACGCGCGTTGACCGGCACGCGCAGCATGAACAAGCTGGCTGCCACGCCGACAATAACCAGAATGCCAACACGAAACCAGAGGTTCTTCATGACTTTGCCTTTAGCTGAATTGTCCCCAAACCGTGAGTACGATGATGACGACCAGCGTGGTAGCCGTTAGAAGGAGCATGAGGGGACGAGAGCGCGCCGGGCGTTTGGGTCCGCGATCGAGAAACGGCAAAATGAAAAGCAGCAGTAATCCAAACGCGGGTAAAAAGATGCCGATGAGGCGCGGCGCGTCGGCACCGAGAAAACTAAACACCGACGCGACCTTGAGAAATTGATAGACGGCGAGAAAATACCATTCGGGCTTGACGTGCTCGGGCGTTTGCAGCGCGTTCGCCTTTTCTTCCAGTCCGGCGGGAAAGAGCGCCGCCAGCGTAATCAACACGCCGAGAATGATGTACCACGCGATAAACTCGCTCAGTACGTAATGGGGCCAAAAGGGCAGTATTTTTTTTTCGCGCGTCGCGCCCGGATTACGTTCGCGGTTCATGCGGTCTCGTCCCCTTCCGGGTCTGCCAGCCCTTGTTGATGAATGATAAGCAAGTGCAGCATGAGCAGCGCGGCAAGCGCGACCGGCAGCACCAACACATGGACGCCAAAAAAGCGCGTCAACGTCGCCGCGCTCACATCGGCGCCGCCGCGCAAAAACTCGCGGACGAAATCGCCGATGAAGGGGACGGCTCCGGCAATTTCGGTGCCTACCGTCGTCGCCCAGAACGCGCGCTGGTCCCACGGCAGCAGGTATCCGGTAAAACCAAAGCCGAGAGTGATAAACAACAAGCCCATTCCGACCATCCACGTTATCTCGCGCGGTTTTTTGTACGCGCCCTGCACGACGATGCGCAAGAGATGCAAGATGCAAAAAATAATCATCAAGTTCGCGCTCCACGCGTGGACGCTGCGAATCAACCAGCCAAAGTTCAACTGGTTCATGATGACCAACACGCTGTCGTACGCGGTGTCCGGCGTCGGCTGGTAATACAGCGCGAGCAAAATGCCGGTCGTCGCTTGGACGACAAAGCAAAACAGCGTGATGCCGCCGAGATAAAAAGTGTGCGCGCGGCGCGGAATTGTGACATGCAGCAGCGCGGCAATCCAGGATCGAATCGGAATGCGCTCTTCAATCCAGTCGAGCAGACCTTGTGAGACTTTAGTTGGGTTCAGCATTCGTGCCACGTTTCACCTGTGCCTCTGGAAAGACAATGCCTCCGGCGCGCGTCATTCTGCACCGGAGGCATTCGTCACCTCAAGTCATTTTCCTGCGCCTGCGTCGGCGCAGGCGCGGTAACCAAAGCATCAATCAATTCATTCGGACTGCTTAGCGCCCGTTCTTCAATAGGATGAATGCGAATCCAATTGTCGCTTTCGTGGAGTGTCACCAGCGTGGGCGGGGGTCGAGTAGAGTTGTGCTTGATGCCGACAGTATGTCGCAGCTTGTGCGGAATGTCACGACCCGGTGTAGTTATCTTGACTAGCTCGAGGGGACTATTTTTTTCTCTAGTCCTTTCGGACTAGTACAGCACTCGGATTCGGGAAAATAAAAAACCCCGGCGCATGTCCGGGGCAACAAAGGCATCCGCGTAATTCTCTCCCTGCGCGCCGCTTGTCGGCGTTACTCTTGGTGAATCGGCGCGAGTCCTTCGCGCAGCGCGTACGCGGCGGCTTGGACGCGATTTTCGAGATGCAGTTTGGCGAGAATGTTGCGCAAATGATTCTTGACCGTATTTTCCGAAACGACCAATCGGTCCGCGATTTCGCGATTCGTAAGTCCCAACGCGACGAGCTGCAAGACTTGCTGCTCGCGCGCCGTCAACTCGCGTTCCGTTTCCGCTTCCGGCGCGGGCGCGCGGCTGAACTCGCGCAAAATCTTGCTCGCCAAAAGCCGCGAGAGCGGCGCTTCGCCGCGCGCGAGACCGCGCAGCTGCGCAAACAAATCTTCCGGGTCCATCTTTTTCAACAAATAACCTTGTGCCCCGTTTTTAAGCGCAGTGAACAAATCTTGGTCATCGTCCGACACCGTGAGCATGACAATGAGCACGTACGGCAGTTCCGCTTTGATGCGCCGCGTCGCTTCACAACCGTCACACTGCGGCATGTTAATGTCCATCAGAATCAAGTCGGGCATCAACTCGCGCGCTTTTTCCTGCGCCTCGATGCCATCACCCGCTTCACCTACCACTTGAAAATCGGGCTGCGCGTTCAGCAGCTGCCCAAGTCCTTTGCGGAACAGAATATGGTCATCGGCAAGCAAAATTCGCATCGGGTCCATCGTCACGCTCCCGCATCGTCCGGCACGCGCGCTAGCGGCACGCGCAGTCCAATCGTCGTCCCCATCCCCGGTTCACTGTGAAGGCGCAGTTCGCCGCCAAAACTCGCCGCGCGCTCGCGCATAATCGCCAAGCCGAAATGTCCAGTGGTATGCGCGGTGGCGGCGGGGTCGAAACCTTGACCGTCGTCCCGGATTTCAATTTCCAGATGCTCGTTGCGCCGCGTAAATTCCGCGCGCACGTGTTGGGCTTGCGAATGTTTGCGCACATTCGCCATCGTCTCTTGCACAATACGCATCACTTGAATTTCCACATCGGGCGCGCAATGCGCGTGTGTTGCTTCGGCGCTCGCGTTCACGACCGCCTGCAAATTGTAGCGCAGCGCGAACGTATGAATGTAATCGGCGAGACTGCCGACAAAATTCGTCGGCGGCGGCAGCGGAGTCCGCAAATCGCCAATCGCCTGGCGCACGTCCTCAAACGTTTGGTCCACAATCGCGCACATCTCGCGCAATGCCGCTGCCACTTGTCCATCGGCTGGGCTCGCCGTTTGCGCGGTGCGTAGTTTCAGGTGCAATAACGCGAGCGCCTGCGCGAAACCGTCGTGCATTTCGCGCGCGAGGCGGTCGCGTTCTTCCAAGACCGCGACGTGCTGTACTTGGCGCGAAAGTTCACGCACGCGCGATTCCATTTCCGCATACAGCTGCGCATTGTCAATCGCAACACCCAATTGGTCGCCCAACGCGCTGAGCAAGGCAAGGTCGTCGGCAGAAAATTCGCGCGGGTTGTGTTGATGCAGTGACATCACACCCAACGTCCGTCCGCGCGCGCGCAGTGGGACCACTGCGGCAGCGTACAGCCCAAACGCGCGACAGGTTGGTCGCGTCACGCGCGGGTCAGAGCCGAGGTCGTCCGCCGCCAGTAGTTCGCCAGCTTGCGCGACACTGCCGCACAGACAACTGCCCGGGCACAACAATTCTTCTTGGCGCAAAAATTCGGGCGGCGAGCCAATCCACGCGCGCAGACGCAAGCGATTCGTTCCCGCTTCACGCAAATGAATTTCGCCGGTCTCCATGCCGATGGCGGCAATGGAATTTTTCAATCCCGCGTGCATCACCTCTTCGAGATTCAACGAGCGGCTCGATTCCAACGCGCCGCGATACAACGCGCTCAGACTCGACGATTCGTGTTCCAGCCGCTGCGCGGCGCGCGCCACCGCTTGCTCCAATTTGGCTTTTTCTTCCAAGCCCTCCGCCATTCCGTTCATTGTAGCGGCGAGACTGCCGATTTCGTCCGCGCCGCTCACGGGCACGCGCGCGGAAAAATCCCCGCGCGCATAACGCATCAGCGCCAGGCGAAAGCGTTCCAGTTTCGTCACGACGATGCGGTCGAGCAGCAAGAGAATGATGAGCGCGACGACCAAAATGGCTGCCGCCGACAAGAGCAGACTCGACTGCAAATCTGCCCATAACCGCGCTTCAATCGGTTCGAGCGGCAGGTCAATGACCAAAGTTCCCAGCACGCGCGCTTCGGCGTTGTGACAGGACTGGCACGCTTCTTGATTCAAAATGGGAGTGACATTGCGAAAAACGCGTCTGCCGCCGCTGCCCGTAAAAAGAAAACTGCGACTCGCTTCGGCGGTATTCAACGCGTAACAGCCGACGCAGTTGAGGTCATTTGGCGCAATGCTCGCGCCAATGTCTGTGGGGCGAGTCGCCACACGTACGACATTGTTGCGGTCCAGAATCATTGCATTGCGAATCGCGTTGCGGGAGGTGAGATCTTGCGCGACTTGGGTCAATTGCGCGTGGTCGCGGCTGAGCATCGCGCGCGTAAGAGCCGTTTCGAGACTCTCGCCGACGCTGGTCGAGAATTCTTGGAGATTTGCCAACAGCAGTTCGCGTTGGCGCGTGTATTGAATCTGCGCCGCGAATCCCAAAATCAGAATCAACGGGATGGTGACGCCGAGCACAACGCGCACGCGCAAACTGGACCAAAATGGCACCCGTGCTTTCACCGCATCACTCCATCATCGGTCGAAACAGAAGGCGGCGGTGCCTCTGTCATGAACACTTGGGCAGTGTCAAAGTACCGACAAAGCGCAGCGGCATACACTTTGTCAATGTATGCTTTGTCGCCGCCCAACGCGATATGCGTAGCGCCGGGACCGTGACAAGCTGGGTCAATGCCTGTGCGTCCATCTTCCATACGCATCCGTCTTTGGATGCTGCATCGCTGCAGACATTGTATGAATTTCAAGTCAAAAGCATGTAACTTTTTGGTGAAATTTCGCGCGGGCTCGCGCCAACCACGCCATTTGGCGCGAGGCGATTTATCACCCACTTTTGACTGGTTTGCTATTCTAAAAGGACTCGCTGCGCCTAGACTGGAACTGGACAATTGCGATCCTCGCGGCGGGAATCGCGCGATGCGTCAAGGTTGGCGCAGTTTTTTCGCGATATTGGTTTTGGAGGCGCTTGAGTTATGACATGGTTTCGCACATTTCAATCTCAGCCCGCGCAGCGTCGCCGCATCGCATTACGAATCTCGATGTTGGTATGGCTGATTGCGCTTGGCGTGTTCTTTGGAGCGGTTTCATTGGCGCACGCACAAGGTCCGACCAGCAACGAGTCATGCTTGGGCTGTCACTCGAATCCGAATTTGGCTCTCACTCTTCCCAGCGGCGAACCTCTTTCGCTGTATGTGGACCCCACTACGTTTCATGATTCGATTCACGGCATCTTGAATGTTCAATGCGTGCAGTGTCACAAAGACATTCAAGGTTATCCTCACCCGCCCGCGAACTATACGGACCGTCGCGATGTGACGCTCCAGAATTACCGCACCTGCGAAAGTTGTCATCCCGACAATTATCGCAAAACGCTCGATAGTATGCACCAAGTCGCGCTGGCGGGTGGAAATCGCAACGCGGCAGTTTGCACGGATTGTCACACCGCACACGCGGTCACCGACCCTGCGACGCCGCGCACGCGCATTCCCCAAACCTGCGCGCAGTGCCACAGCACCATTAGCGACCAATACGTCAAAAGCGTACACGGCGAAGCGCTCTTTAACGACAACAATCCCGATGTGCCGACGTGCATTGATTGTCACGGTGTGCATCAAATCGGCGACCCAACGACTGCCGCGTTCCGACTCAAGTCGCCGGAAATTTGCGCCAAATGTCATACCGACAAAGCCATCATGGACAAGTATGGCATTTCGACAAACGTGTTGAATACCTACATTGCCGACTTTCACGGCACGACCGTCGAATTGTTTGCCAAGCAGCATCCTGACCAGGCGACCAACAAACCGGTCTGTTACGATTGTCACGGCGTGCACGACATCAAAAGCACCAAAGATCCAACTTCGACAGTATCCACGCAAGAGAATTTGCTCAAGACATGCCGCAAGTGTCATCCCGATGCGACGACCACTTCGTTCACCGCCGCGTGGATGAGTCATTATGAGGCGAGTCCCGAAAAATACCCACTCGTCTATTACGTGAATCTGTTTTATTGGATTTTGATTCCGCTGACCATCGGCGCCTTGCTCCTCTTTATCGCAAGTGATGTGTTCCATCGAGTGCGGCGGCGATTCGCACCCAAACCGAAAGCATGAGGCAACGCGACTATGGCAACTCCGATTGAATCTCAAAAACACAACGCCGTCGAGGAATACCCGCGCTTTAGCAGCATTCAACGCGCGCAGCACCTTTTGCTGATTGTGTCATTTACCCTGCTTGCTGTGACGGGCTTGCCGCAAAAATTCGCAGGCGATGCATGGGCAGAAACGATGATTGCGTGGCTGGGCGGCATTGAAAATGTGCGCATCATTCACCACTATTCGGCGATTGTTTTGGTGCTCGTCTCGATTGCCGAATTCGTCATGGTCGGCTACAAGATTTATGTGGAACGCGCGCGCTGGACGATTTTTCCGCGCTTGCAGGACGCCTTTGACGCGTTCAATCAATTTTTCTTTAATCTCGGCTTGCGCAAGGACGCGCCGAAATATGACCGCTACTCGTGGGGCGAAAAATTTGAATACTGGGCGTTGGTCTGGGGTACACTCATCATGGCGGCGACGGGATTCATGTTGTGGAATCCGATTCTGACCACAAAATTTTTGCCCGGCGAATTTATTCCGGTTGCCAAAGCCGCGCACGGCGGTGAAGCGATTCTCGCCGTGCTCGCGATTTTGGTGTGGCACGTCTATAACGTCCATCTCAAAACATTCAACAAGTCCATGTTCACCGGAAAAATGTCGCGGCGCGAGATGGAAGAAGAACATCCGCTGGAATTGGAATTGATCGAAGAAGGCAAAGCCAGCTACCAAGCGCCCGCCGAACTGCAGCAGCTGCGCCGCCGCCGCTATTTGCCGTTCGCGGCGGCAGCCAGCGTGTTTCTTCTCGCAGGCTTGTACGTATTTGCGACAGCGGAAACGACGGCAATCAGTACGGTTCCACCGGCGAAGGTGCCGCAGCAGGTGTTTGCGCCGCGCACGTTTACGCCCACCGCCACGCGTGTGCCGCCGACCGGTACGCCACCGCCGCCAACTGCGACGCTCGAACCCGGACAACCGACATTTACACCTGCTCCGGCAATTTCGCCGACGGCAATTGGTGTCGTGAACGCCGTTGCCCTGCCGGCAGACCACGCGGGGCGCACCGTGTGCCAGGTGTGTCATGCGACAGGTGTAGGCGGCGCGCCCAAAAATCCGGCGGACCACGAAGGGCGTTTGGATTCGACATGCACGGACTGTCACAAACCGCAATAGGCTTTGAACCTCACCCCCAACCCCTCTCCTACAAGGAGAGTGGAGGTCTCATGCATCTGCGGGTGTGAGACAAGGCGAATGGCGAGATTCTTTCTCCCCCTTCCTTTGTAGGGAAGGGGGACAGGCTTTTAACCTCACCCCAACCCCTCTCCTACAGGGAGAGGGGAGGTTTCATGCATCTGCGGGTGTGGCATAAGGTGAATGGCGAGATTCTTTCTCCCCCTTCCTTTGTAGGGAAGGGGGACAGGCTTTTAACCTCACCCCCAACCCCTCTCCTACAAGGAGAGGGGAGGTTTCATGCATCTGCGGGTGTGGCACAAGGCGAATGGCGAGATTCCTTCTCCCCCTTCCTTTGTAGGGAAGGGATTGCGAATCGCAGTCAACGCTTCGCCTGCCGCAACGAGATCCCTTCTCCCCCTTCCTTTGTAGGGAAGGGGGCAGGGGGGTTAGGTTATTCCAAGATGCGATATTGACCGCATCGCAACACATTTTTGACTTGTCCTTGATAGTTTAGGACTGTTTTCGGGTGATGGCTGCCCACTCCGTACGTGATGCGGCGTACGCGGCGTGAGGGTCTTGCTTATGGCGGCAGACTCGCGCAATTTTCTCGGAGGCATCACATGCAACGGATTAGAGGTCTTTGGCAGGGCATACGTCGAGTGAGACCGCGCACATGGCTGTTGGGATTTGGCGGCGCTGTCGTGCTGCTGCTGCTCTTCGCGGCGGGATTGTATGCTTGGGACTATACCAATTCATCGTACTTTTGCGGCACAACGTGTCACACCATGCCGCCGCATTATGACTCGTACTTGCGTTCACCCCACGCGCGCGTCGAATGCGTCGAATGTCACATCGGACGCACATCCTTTGGCATCAAGTTTACGCGCAAGGCGAATGACGCCCAGTTTGTTTGGTCGTATGTGACACAACAGTACGAATATCCGCTCTATGCCAAAGGTTTGCAGCCCGCGCGCGAATCGTGCGAAAAATGTCACTGGCCCGAAAAATTTTCGTGGGACAAAGTCGTAACCAAAAAAGAATATCAGACTGACCCGGCGAACACCTTACAAGAGACGACGCTGGTCATGAAAATCGGCGGCGGCACACAACGCGAAGGTTTGGGACGCGGCATTCACTGGCACATTGAAAACCCGATTGATTTCATTTACACCGACAGCGAGAATCTCAAACAGAATATCCCGTGGATTCAGGTCACGAATCCGGACGGCACGACCACCGTTTACACGGACATTGAAAATCCTCTCACACCGGAACAGATTACCGAGCTGCCGAAACGGCGGATGGACTGTATTGACTGCCACAATCGCGTTTCGCACACGTTCCTCTCTCCGTCGCAAGCGATGGACAATCTGCTTTCGACCAAACAGATTGACCCGACGATTCCCAACATCAAAGAAAAGGGCATCGAAGTGCTTTCGGTGCCGTACGGGTCATCGCTCGAATTGGCGAATCAAGCCATCGCGCGCGTCGAGCAATATTATCAACAAAACTATCCGGAATACTATCAACAAAACACCGCTGCCGTAAAGAACGCCGTCCAACAATTACAGACGTGGTATCCCAAACTGCACTTTCCCGACCAGGGGCTGGATTGGAATACGCATCCCGATAATATCGGTCACAAAGATTGGCCCGGCTGTTTCCGCTGTCACGACGGCAAGCACTTTACGCAAGACCGCAAACAAGTGATTCGGCTCGAATGCAACGTGTGTCATTCCATTCCCGTCATCTCGACGACGGGAGGGGCGGCACCTGTAATCACACTGGAACAGGCAACCGAACCCGATTCGCACAAAACGAGTACGTGGCTGCTCGAACATCGCACCAAATTCGACGCAACCTGTCAACAGTGTCACGACACGCGCAATGCCGGCGGCAGTGATAACACTTCCTTTTGTTCCAACAGCGCGTGTCACGGCACAAAATGGAAATACGCGGGCTTTGACGCGCCTGCCATCGCCCAAATCATCAAACCGCCGGTCAAGCCGCCGTCAGACCCCAATGCGCCGCCTGTCCAAATCCCGCATCCCATCGGCGGCAATCCCGATTGTCAAATTTGTCACGGCTTGAACAGCAAGGTACGTCCGATGCCCGCCGACCACGAAGGACGCACGAACGATTTGTGTCTGGCATGTCACAAGCCCAGCATCCCGCCGGAAGGGTTCGACGCGCAAGCAGGCAAACCGCCGAGCATTCCGCACGAGATCGCGGGACGCGCCGAATGCTTGGGCTGTCACAACAGCGGCGCGTCAAGCCTTCCGCAAGTTCCACAATCGCATCTTGACCAAAAGTTTACGAACGGTCAATGCACGACGTGTCATCAACCGAGCAAACCGGGCGAATCAAATGTAGCTCCCGCCGCCACAACCACACCCGGCGCTGTCGAGACGCCCGCTGCATCGCCGACGCCCTCAAGCAGCGCTGCGGAAGCAACGCCCACGCCGGGCGCATCGAGTGTCTCCGGGCAGCCGCCGAATCTGCCGCCGGACCATTTCACGGCGGGCTGCACGACCTGTCACGCGACGGGCGCGAACGGCGCGCCAAAATTTCCGGACAATCACGCGTCGTACACGAATGACCTTTGCCTGACGTGTCACAAACAGCCGACAACAACCGGCGACGACAACGCGACGACAACACCCGGCGCCGAATCCAAGCGCAGCGCAATTCCCAACATCCCGCCCGACCATGCCACGAGCGCCTGCGCTGCATGTCACTCGACCGGCGCGTTGGGCGCGCCCAAGTTCCCAGACAATCATGCGGACTATCGTGACGCGCAGTGCGTTGATTGTCACAAGCAGACACAATAAGAGAATCCAGAGAAATTTTTTGACGCAGCATCGCGCGCGCCGCTCTCGACTGCGCGCAGCATCCAGAGGTGATGAAGCCCTCCGCAAACGCTCTCACGCGTCTCGCGGAGGGCTTTTTTTGCGAGGGCGAAATGAAAACACAACAACACGCCAATTACCCGGTCGCCGCTTTTGCGCTGGTGGTTTTTATCGGCTGGGCGGCTGCCTTGTATTTGAAGGAATGGTGGTGGCTTGCCATCGCGCTCGTCATCGGTCTCGTCGCGGGCGATTTCGTCCAAGCCGTGGTCGAAGACAACGCGCAAACAACATCCAAACCCAAAGGACACCATCGCGACCGATGACGCGTTCCCAACGCCAAACGCATTCCCGAAACGCACGCGGGGCGCACGCAGTGCTTGACGTGTCACGCGCTTGGCACGGTCGGTCCGTCAATGCCGCCGTTTCCTCAGGACGACCAGTATGACAATACAATGCGCAAACGCTGTCATCAAGGTCCATAAAAAATCCTGCGTCATCATTCAGCGCAGGATTTTTTTTCGCAAGAGCGCAAGTGGAGAGTATGCAATCGCCAGGAGCGCGGCAAGGGTGCGCGCGGTCATTCAACGCACAACGCTTCGCGCGCGCTAAAGCATTCCGTCCGCCGTAATAATGGCGTTCGCAATCTCGCTCATCTTTTTGTTTTCGTTTTGACTGCGGCGCTGCATTCGGCGAAAGGCTTCTTCTTCCGTCAAATTCAAACGGCGCATCAAAATGCCTTTGGCGCGTTCCACCAATTTGCGCGTCTCGAGCGCGTCGCGCAAATCTTGAACTTCGCGGTTGAGCATCTGGAACTCGTTAAAGCGCGAGGTGGCGAGCGCGATGGCGGGCATCAAGTCTTCGGACGAGACCGGCTTCATCAAATACGCGGCGACATGCGCGTCGGCAGCGCGTTCCGCCAGCGAACGTTCGCTGTACGCCGTGAGCAAAATGATGGGCATGGGTTGTTCCTGCATAATCGTTTCCGCCACTTGAATGCCGTCGGGCTCGGGCATCTTGATGTCGAGAATCGCAAGGTCAGGATGCAAGTCGCGCAGCAATTGCAGCGTGGTTTCGCCGTCTTCCGCTTCGCCGACGATGCGATGCCCCATCGTCTCCAACTGTTCGCGCAAACTCATCGAGTGCAAACTCTCGTCGTCGGCAATCACAATCCGTAATGGTTTCATAGTCGTTCTTGATAAATCTGCGTGGTCTGCGAGACCACGCAGGTTTATGGAATGGGAAATGAAAATTCCGCGCGCGCGCCGTGAACCGGCATGTCCGGCAGCAGCACATTGTCCAACATGAACGCGCCGCGCAAATCTTTTTCAATCAAAGTGCGGACGATACGCAAGCCCAAACCCGCGTCCTGCTTCGGGTCAAAATCCTCGCGCAAACCCACGCCGCTGTCCTGGACGACGACGTACGCGCGGGTTTCATCCGCCGCAATGCCGATTTCAATTTCACCGTCGGTCGCATCGGCGATGCCATGTTCGAGCGCGTTGCTCACCAATTCGTTAATCACCAGCGCGAACGCCGTCGCCGCTTTCGAGCGCAAACGCACCGATTCGCCAGTCACGCGAATGCGGACATTTTGTCCAGGATGCATTTGCGCCAATCGCGCGTTTTCAGCGACGCGTCCCGCGAGTTCCACAATGTCGGTTGTGCCCACCTGGTCGGCGGTCAACAATTCGTGCGCCGCCGCAATCGTTTTGATGCGCGTGACCGAATCGCGCAAGCTTTGCGCCGCGTCGGGATGCGTGGTCGGACGCGCCAATTCCAGTGACAATAAATCCGCAACGGTCTGTAAATTGTTTTTGATGCGGTGCTGCATTTCGAGCAACATGCGCGTGCGCGTATCGGCTTGGTCTTCTGCCACTTCGCGCGCGCGAATTTCTTGCGCAATCCAATTCAGCGTCACCCACAACATGACCGGCGCGCCGATGCCAAAAAACAAAAACTCGATGGCAAACATCGCGGGATGGTCGCTCGTCGGAAAAATCAAGTGCCGCGTCACTTGGTAAAACATCACCAGCGCCAGCAGCGCGAACGGCAGAACTTGCTGCAGCGTCATGACGCGTTCCGACAGCCGACGTTGTTCGGGCTTCGGTTTTGGATTCTCTGCCGTTTGTGTGAGCGAGCGCTGCATGGTGAAATGAGCTATTTCCGTTTCGCGCCGCACTTTGGGCAAAAGTTATCGCCCGCGTGCAGTGCATTGCCGCATTGACTGCAAAAACCATTCACGCGTTCGGCTTTTTTACCGGACAGCGCGCCGCCGGCGCCCGCAAAGGCGAAACGCGGTTGGCGGCGCGTGTACCACATCCACAGCGCCAGCAAACCCAACGCCAATACAACGCCCGCGCCGACTAAGATGTACAACTGCTGTGGGTCAGTCGGCAGACCGGAATCGGCAGTATTGGTCTGCGGCGCGGTTTCGGGCGGAACCACGTTTTGGATGGACGGATTCGGGTCGGTCTTGGTATAGCTAACTTGCAGCTTGAGCGCCTGGTCGGCGACAACGCCGCTGTAATTGAAAATGTGATATTTGAAATCGTGCATGCCATCCGAAATCAACGCGGCAGCCGGAACTGTCTTGAAATTGTCCGCTTTGAGCGGCTGCTGCACTTGAATCTGGACTGTATCGGCAGGCAAAAGCGCGGTATAGACGAAATCCAGCGTCTTGTTCGGCGCGCCCTGAATGGCATCGTTGTAATATTCCAGATGGAAATTGGGCTTGGGCGTTCTAAACGTCACGCGTTTCAAACCATTGCCCGCGTCGGTGACGGTCGGCGGCTCGGTGTTCAGATATTGCTGCTGGTCATCTTGATACGCGGTGGCGGTCAGCGACGCGCTGGCAGGAATGTAAAACGAAACCTCGCGCGGATACCCATCCTGCGCGGCAAGAGTACCGTCATATTGGACGAGGACGCGCGGGTCATCAAATTCGGGCCAAACGGCAATCTTCAGTTGAGTGATTCGCTCCGGGGTCTGGGCAAACGCAAACGCGGGTGCGGCAAGCGCGACAAGCGACAGGACGCACACAACAACAAAAAGGCGACGAACGTTCATGGTTCCACTCCGCTCGCGCAATCGGCGCGGGTGCCGATTGCGCAATAGTCTCGAGACAATGCAACATAGCGGAAGCATCGTCCCACGTTGAACGTACGCCGCGCGAGTCTAAATTCGGTCAAAATTGGATACCGAATGGTTCACACACACAAAAAGAGGACAACTGCCATGTTGCGCGTGTGACAATTGTCCAAGAGAGTAGACAAAGGAATAGGGAAATAAGGAAACAGGGAGACAAGGAAACAGGTAACTTGTTCACTCTTTCCTTGTTTCCCTGTTTATGTGTTCTCTACTTTTTCCATCTCCTCCAACCTCTGGCAATGCGGACAATAATACGTGCCGCGCTGTCCGACCACCGTTTTCACAATCGGCGTGCCGCAGCGATAACACGGCTCGCCCGCGCGCCCGACGACGCGCAATTTTTCTTGAAACGCGCCGCGCTCGCCATTGATGCGCTTGTACGTCGCGTCGAAACTCGTGCCGCCCACGCCGATGGCTTTACGAAATACGCGGCGTATCGCGGTATACAAATCACCCGCCTCTTGGTCCGTCAACGTCGTCGCCTCGCGCAGCGGATGCAGCCGGGCGTACCATAACGCTTCGTCCGCGTAGATATTCCCCACGCCCGCGACAAACGTCTGGTCTAGCAACAGCGATTTTAATCGCCCCCTCCGCGCGCGCAGGCGCGACAAAAATTCTTTTTTCGTCATCTCGAGCGGCTCGGGTCCGAGTTTGCCGACGACGTGCTCGGGATTGTCCACCAGCCACCAACGCCCGAATTTGCGAAAATCGTGAAAACGCAGTTCGCGTCCATCGTCCAACAGCAAATGGACGTGTTGATGTTTGTCGCGTTTCACCTGCGGCGGATGAAAACCGAATTGTCCGGTCATGCGGAGATGAACAATCAAATATTTCGGATTTCGGATTTCGGATTTCGGATTTTTTGAATCGCTTGAGATTCGCATTTTCGATTTTCGATTTGGTACGTTGGTTAGTTGGTCGGTTTCATACTCTGCGGATTGTTCGCGCGCGACACGTTGCTTCTTATCTGTTGTCTGTTGTCTGTTGTCTGTTGTCTCTTGCCGTTCCAATCCAAACACCAAATATTTTCCGCGTCGGCTAATCGCGACGATTTTGTAGCCGACAATTTCGCGCGCGAATTGTTTCGCGTTCGGCTGCGCGACGGTGCGTGCCCACGTCACACGCGCGCGCGTGATGGTGCGTCCAATCAAATGCGGACGCAAATCGCGGACAGTCGTTTCCACTTCGGGGAGTTCAGGCATGGTTGATTTTTGATTTCAGATTTCAGATTTCAGATTGAGCATTGAGCATTGTGCATTCTGCATTCCGCATTCCGCATTCCGCATTCCGCATTCTGCATTCCGCATTCCGCATTCCGCATTCTGCATTCTGCATTCTGCATTCCGCATTCCGCATTCCGCATTCCGCATTCTGCATTCTGCATTCTGCATTCTGCATTCTGCCTTCCCCCTTCACCCTTCCGCCTTCACCTCCACTCCCGCCATCTTTTCAATCACTTTCACGATGGCAAAATTCCCTTCGCGCTCCAGTCCCCATGCTTGCAGCGCTTTTTGCAACTCGTACGTCAACGCGGTGCCGGGCAATGACAAATTCATGTCGCGCGCGGCTTGCATCACGAGATTCAAATCTTTTTGCTGCAGGCTCACCATGAACCCCGGTGAAAAATCGCGGCGCAAAATTTTGGGCGCGTAATTGTTCAACGCCCACGAACCCGCCGCGCCCGCTTGAATCGCTTCCAAAACTTTCGCGACATCCGCGCCCGATTTCGCCGCAAACACCAACGCTTCCGCCATCGAAAGATTGTTCAATACCACCGCGATTTGATTCGCCAATTTACAAACCTGTCCCATCCCATTTTCGCCGATGTGGACGATGCGTTTGCCCATCGCGTCGAACGCGGGGCGCACGCGTTCCAACACCGCCGCGTCGCCGCCGACCATAATCGAAAGCGTGCCTTCGATCGCGCCGCGCTCGCCGCCGCTCACTGGCGCGTCGAGCATATCCACATTTTTTTCTTTTAACGCCGCCGCAATTTCGCGCGTCACTTGCGGCGAAATCGTGCTCATGTCCACGACGACGGAACCCGCGCGCACGCCGTGGATCACCCCCCCCTCACCCAAAATCACTTGCTGCACATCGGGCGAATCGCTGACGATGGTGATGATAATGTCGGAATTTTCTGCGACCTCTTTGGGCGACGCCGCGCGCTGCGCGCCGAGCGCGACCAATTCCTCCATGCGCGACGCGGTGCGATTCCACACCGTCAACGGAAATCCGGCTTGCAACAAATTTTTGCCCATCGGCTTGCCCATGATGCCGAGCCCGATGAGTCCGAGACGTTCAGGCATGTTTTCTCCTTGTGAAGCGTTCAATACGCCAACAATTTTCGCGCGGCGTTCAAAATTTTGTCGTACGTCGGACGCGACGCGTCTTCGAGAACCGGCGCGTACGGCGGCGGAATGTCCGGCGCGGCGAGGCGCACGATTGGCGCGTCGAGAAATTCAAACGCGTGCTGCGAAATCAACGCGCTGATTTCCGCGCCGACGCCGCAGGTCAAATTCGCTTCGTGCACAATCAACACCTTGCTCGTCTTGTGCGTCGTTTCAAAAATCGCGTCCGTGTCCAGCGGTTTCAACGAACGCAAATCCAACACCTCGACGCTAAAATTTTCTTGCGCCAAGGTTTCTGCCGCGCGCAGCGCGTCATGCAATGGCGCGCCGTACGTGATAATGCTCATGTCGTCGCCCGCGCGCGCGACATTCGCTTTGCCGATGGGCACGATGCCGTCTTCGCCATCCGGCACAAAACCGCGCTGGGTGCGATAGAGCGATTTGTATTCAAAATAAATGACCGGGTTCGGGTCGCGGATGGCGCTCAACAACAAGCCGCGCGCGTCGGCGGGTGTGGCAGGCGTCACGACTTTTAATCCGGGCGCGTGGACGAACCACGCTTCGGGATTTTGCGAATGAAACGGACCGCCGCGCAAGCCGCCGCCGCTCGGCGCGCGAATCACCCACGGCACGGGTTCCTTCCAGCGATAATGATTCGTCGCCGCAAAATGCACGATCGAATCGAACCCTGTCGAAATAAAATCGGCGAACTGCATTTCGACGATGGGACGCAAGCCCATGAACGCCATGCCTGTCGCCGCGCCGACCATGCACAATTCCGACATCGGCGTGTCTATGACGCGTTCCGCGCCGAATTCATCAAACAAGCCTTGCGTCACCTTGAACGCGCCGCCGAATACGCCGACATCTTCGCCCATGACCAACACGCGCGGGTCACGCCGCATTTCGTACTGCAACGCATCGCGTATCGCTTCGAGGTACGTCAATTCGCGCGTCTTGTCATTTCCCGCCACACTGTCATTTCGAGCGGAGCGTCCGATGCGGTTCATCGGCGAAATCTCGTCTTTCGTTTCGCGTTGAACAATTGAATCCCACGTCATTTTTTAGTGTTGAGGACTGAGGCATGTAGACTTGGACAAACGCATGTGCCGTCAAGACAAGGAGGGCGGCACGCATACCAATAACAGCGCCGGGTGCGCTTCAAAAAAAACGCGCAGTTCAAACGGAAAGCCAAAGAAAATAAACAGGACAGCCAGAGGAATCCCAATGGTCAACACCGCGTCGCGCAAGAATTTCGGTTTCGCCGAAAATTGATACGCCGCCAGCGCAATCACCGCGACAACAAAACCAAGCAGCAAAAGCGCGAATGCCGGATTCGCCGAATAGAAATGAATTTGGTCGATCAAATGAAACTCGAGGTCGCTTCCCGCACTGTTTCGAAAAATCCACATCAAACTGAACCGGGTTGCCGCGTAAGTCCAGAGTTGCACCCCGAGCAAAATCGCATACTGCCGCGTCCACGCGCGAAAGTGAAAAGCAAAAAAGAAAATGAGCAAGAGCGCGGTTTCTTTGGTGAGACACACCAGCGGCAAGAGCAGCAGGTACCCGAAAAATTTTTCGTGCGCCAGCAATGCCAGCGCGAGCGTAAACAAAAAAAGCGTCGGAAAATCATAGATCTGGCGCTGCACGAGAAATAACGGGCAAAGCGTCAACGGCGCGAGCAGGGTCATTTGTTGCGCGCGCCGTGTGGGCAAAAAGCGAATCGCCAAATACCAAAACGCCCATGCAAAACCCAGCAGCGCCAGATACGAGATCGCCAGACTTGCCAATTCAGGCGAGATGCTGAAACCCGCTGACACGCCTTGAATCGCGAGAGTGGTCAGCGCGCGATACACAAACGGACGCGGCACACTCCAATCCAAATAGGGCTGCAAGGCTTCCAACCGATGCACATACAATGTTGTGTAAATATAAAACCCAAAAATAATCGTCGTAAAAGCAATGACCGCCAGCGGAAAAAACAAGAGCTGCAAATGGGTTTTGAATGTTTTCATGCAACCAGAATGGGTCACGCGGGATGTGACGCCGAGGCGCTTTCGGCGAAAATCCCTTCGGTCAAACGCGTGGGATCGGGCAGCGGCGAATTTTCGGCGAACGTTTGCGCTTCATCCAAATCGCGCGTCACGCGCGCCATCAATTCGTTTTGCTTGGCATCATCCAACAAACCCATTGCGCGCAAACGCGTTTCAAAAAGCAGAATCGGGTCGCGCTGTTCCCATTCCTGTAAAAGTTCCTTGGGCACGTACGACATGTTATCATGAATCGCGTGCCCGCGCATCCGCATTGTCTTGCACTCGATTAACGCGGGACCACCGCCGCCCCGCGCGCGTTCGACGGCTTCGCGTGCCGCTTCATGCACCGCAAAAAAATCGTTCCCGTCCACGACAATGCCCGGCATGCCGTACCCCGCCGCGCGGTCGGCAATGTCCGCGACGCGCATTTGTTGTTTCGTCGGCGTCGAATATGCGTATTGATTGTTTTCGACAATAAACACGACGGGGACTTGGTACACGCTCGCCCAATTCATCGCTTCGTGAATCAGCCCTTCGCTGCTGCCGCCGTCGCCAAAAAAATTCATCGCCACGCGCGGTTCGCGTTTCAATTTGAACGCGTGCGCCATGCCGACCGCGACCGGTGTGGACTGCGGGATGTGACTCACGAAACCGACGATGCCCAACGACAAATCGCCGCAGCCGTGCAAATTCACATCGCGCCCGCCGCTCGGACCGGTCGCGCGTCCGAAATACTGCGCCATCAAACGCGCCGGCGTCATGCCGCGCACAAAATACGCGCCAATATCGCGATGCATCGGCGCAATCACATCGCGCGGTCCCAACGCCAACGCCGCGCCGACGCTGATGGCTTCGTGTCCGCGCTGCGAAAACAGTCCGCCGACGAGTTTGCCTTGCTTGAACAAAAAGTCCAAGCGGTCGTCAAACGCGCGCGTAAAGCGCATCCAATAATGCGCGCGTGCGAGAATCTCTTGAGAAATTTCCATTTGGGTCATCCACAAATCACACGGACCTTGTCATTCCGAACCGCGTGTCCGATGCAGTCCATCGGCGGAATCTCATTCGCGCCGATTCGCGGTTTCTTTCATCACCCGTTCCAGAAATTTTGGGTTTGCCACCTGCAATTTTTCCATCACCGTTTGTTCAACGTGAGCAAATACCGCGTCGTGAAATTCGCCTTCATCGGCTTGCCCCGCGCGAATGCGGGCGCACAACGCGCGCGTCATCACATCAATTTCGGCGCGCAAATCTTCGCCCGGCGCGTCGTCGCCCATCAACGCGTTGAGGCGATGCCATTCCGCTTGCGCCAATTCATCGCCCAATTTCAATTCGCGCGCGACGATGCTCAAGACATTCGCCGCGACGAGCGTACGAAATTTCTGGCGCGGGTCATGCAGCGACGGCGCGAGTTCTGTGCCCAGAAAATGCGCGACGGCGTCAATCAGTTCTTGAGCGGTCGGACGGTCTTGCATGTATAGTGCGATAGTAGGATAGTCCAAAAGTGCGATAGTGCGATGAGTCAACTATTGCACTATCACACAATTGCACTATCTCACTAAATGTAACACTTCCCATTCCACTTCGGCGCATCTGCGCCCCAAACTGGCAAATTCCAAGTTTGGTTCCTCGCCGCGCAAATGACGCTGCGCCTGATTCAACATGCCGACCGCCCAGCGCGCGTTGCCCATCACTTGCCAATAGTGCACGCGCGCGCGGTCCACCGGCGCGTTCAACGCGCGAGCATACGCGTCAAAAAATTCGTCGGGCTGCGCGATGCCGCCGAATTGCAGCGCGTCATTGCCGAAACGCCAATCGCGCACTTGCGACCAGGCTAAATCTTCGTACGGGTCGCCGATGTGCGCAAATTCCCAATCCAACACATGAGACAAGCCGTCCGCATTGACGATGACATTGCCGATGCGATAATCGCCGTGAATCAACGCGAGTTTTTCGGGCGGCGCGGGTTCGTGGCGGCGGAGCCAGCGCATGCCGAGTTCCAACGCGGGGTGCGGCTCGTGCGATTCTTCCAGAATTGCGTCCAGATTGTTTTCCAATTGCGTCAGAATCCACTGCGCGGGCGTTTGATGCGCGGGCGGGTGCGGCAGTTCATCCAACAGCGCGTGTTTTTCAAAATCAATTTGGTGAATCCGCGCCAGCATCGCGCCCATCTGCGCGGGCAATTTTTTGCGCGCGTGCTCGAACGCGGGTTCGCGCACGATGCGCCGCCCAATCGTTTCGCCCGCATGATAATGCACGAGCGCGGCGGGACGCCCCAACAAATCGGGCAAAAACGCCTGTGGATACGGCACCGCCACATGCGACGCGTACGCGACTTGCATCACGTGAAATTCGCGCCACAAGTCCAACGCGTCGCGATAGATTTTGCCGCCGAGCTGTCGCCGCAAGACCAATTTGTAATCGCCATTCGGCTGTTGGGCGGCGATGCGCAAATCGAGCGCCCACGTTTCTTGCGACGCGCCGCCCGCGAGCATGGTCAAATTTTCGACGCGCACCTCGCTTTGCGTGAGCGCGCGCAATTTTTCTTCCAACGCGAGGCGTAACGCGTCAGGCGCGGGATTCATCGGACGCCCTCCGTCCGCCTTCATCCTTCTGCCTTCATCCTTCGAAACACGCGTCGTCCCACGCTCATGCGATGCACTTCGGACGGACCGTCGTAAATACGAAACGCGCGATGTTCGCGATACAACATCGCGAGGGGCCAATCTTCGCTGATGCCGTGCGCGCCGCAAATTTGCACCGCGCGGTCAATCACGCGATTCACCGTTTCGGCGACGAACACTTTTGCCATGCTCGTTTCGTGCCGCGCCTTGTCGCCTTGGTCGAGCAAGTACGCCGCGTGCCAAATCATCAGACGCGCCGCGTGCATTTCGATTTCTGAATCGGCGACCATGAACTGCACGCCTTGATGTTCGGACAACGTTTTGCCGAACGATTCGCGCGCGCTCGCATATTTCACCGCATATTCCATCGCGCGTCGCGCCGCGCCCATCCAACGCATACAGTGCGTCAAACGCGCGGGACCGAGCCGCACTTGCGCGTATTCAAATCCTTCGCCGACCGCGCCCAACACCGCGTCGTCGTTCACTTCGCAGTTGACAAATTCCACTTCGGCATGTCCGCCGGGCCAACCCAAATCGAGCGTCGGAACTTTTCTGACAATGCGAAAGCCGGGATTGTCCGCATCCACCAAAAACATCGTCGCGCCGCTGCGCCCCTCACCCCCAGCCCCTCTCCCAGCGGGAGAAGGGGACGTGCGCGCCATGCAAATCGTAAAACTCGCGCCAATCGCGCCGCTGATAAACCACTTGCGCCCGTTGATAATCCATTTGCCGTCGCGATATTCCGCGTGCGTTTTCAAAAGATTCGGGTCCGCGCCCGCGCCGTTCGGTTCGGTCATCGAAAAGCAAGAACGCCGTTCGCCTTGCGCGAGCGGGCGCAGATATTTTTCCTTTTGCGCGGGATTCGCAATTTTTGCGAGCATGTGCATATTGCCTTCGTCCGGCGCGGCGCAGTTCAATGCCTGCGGGCCCAACAACGAACGTCCCGCTTCTTCAAAAATCACCGCACAATCGCGCCAATTCAGACCGAGCCCGCCGTACTCTTTGGAAATGTGCGGCGCGAATAGTCCCGCGTCTTTGGCAGCTTGTTGCAATTCGCCGCGCAGTTCCACCCAATCGGTCACATCCTGCGGCATCCGCGCTTCGGCAGGAATGACAATTTCGTTGATGAATTTGCGTGTGCGTTCCTTAAGGTCGAGCAGTTGAGGGGAGAATGCAAAGTCCATGATAGAGTGATAGAGCGAGGGAGCGAGGGAGTGAACGAGGAATTGCGCGCAATTTCTCGATCACTCCCTCGCTCCTCTCAAATCGTGATGCCAACGCCTTGATTGTATCCGCCAATTCTTTTAATCGCGCGCGCTTGCGCGATGCGTGCTTCGGCAAGACGATCGGCGGCGAGATACGTCGGAATGTTTTGCGTTTTGGAAATCGCAATCACTTGTTTCATGCGGTCAAAAATTTTGGACACTTTGTTCATGCCGCGTTCCGCGTTCACCCCCCCCCACAACCGATCGGTGTCGAACACGGTGCCGCCCGCGTTCGCAATATAGTCGGGCGCATACAAAATGCCGCGCCGCGTCAATTCGTCACCGTGACGTTCTTCGCGCAATTGATTGTTGGCAGAGCCGCAAATAATTTTCACGCGGAATTGGGGAAGCGTTTCATCGTTGACGACGCCGCCCAACGCGCAGGGACAATAAATATCCGCGTCGGCGGAAAATACCTCGCGCGCGTCCATCGTTTTCACGCCGAAATCGTTTTGCGCTTGCGCGACTTTTTGGGCATCAATATCCGCAATGGTTACGTCCGCGCCTTCCTTGACCAAATATTCGACCATCGGATAACCGACCGCGCCGAGACCTTGCACCACAATTTTTCGTCCTTGCAGACTTGGGCTGCCCCACGTTTCTTGCGCGCATGCTTTCATCGCTTGCAAAACGCCGAACGCGGTCGCGCCGCCAATCGGTCCCGCGCCGCCGGATGCTTTACTCAACGTAATCACATACGGCGTCTCCATGCGAATATAGTCCATATCTTGCAATGTCGTGCCGACATCTTCGCCCGTGAGATATTCGCCGCGCAAATTGTTGATAAAGCGACCGAGCGCGCGAAACAGCATTTCGCGGTCTTGGCGTTTCGGGTCGCCGATGACGACGACTTTGCCGCCGCCGAGATTGACGCCCGCCGCCGCGTACTTGTACGTCATCCCGCGCGCGAGCCGCATCGCGTCTTCCATCGCGTCGAGGTCGCTCGCATACGTCCAAAACCGACAGCCGCCCGCCGCAGGACCCAGCACGGTGCTGTGTATCGCCAACACCGCGCGCAGTCCCACGTCTTCGTTTTGAAACAATAAAACCTTTTCGTAGCCGTACTTGGTCATGTAGTCGAAAATTTTGTCAGTCATGACTGTCTCATTCCTTTGATTACCAAATGACCTCTCCGGTGAGTTACAAATATTGGATGAACGCCGTCAATTCATCCATGCCCTCCTCCTGATATAACCTCTGCGTCCTGGGCGCCGTCTCATCCCAACGCGCCAAACAACCCCAGCACAAACATCACCAATCCGCCCGCGAGCAAAACGCCCGCCGCAAACAGATACAGCGCCAACATCACCCATGCAATCGGCGTGAGCCAGGTCAGTTGTTTCATTTTCACCCTCATTCGCGTATCGCAAATCGCTTATCGCGTATCGCATATCACAAATCAAAAATTCACTATCTGCCATTCGCCATCTGCCATTCACCACCCCCATCCGCCATCCGAAATCGCCAATCCCCCAGTCTCCCCCCCTTTGCCTTCATCCTTCACCTCGCCGTCCACCCCCCGTCCACCATCAAAATCGCGCCCGTCACGTACGACGACGCGTCGGAGGCGAGAAAGACGACCGGACCCACGAGTTCTTCCGCTCTGCCGCGCCGACCCAGCGGCGTCAGTTCGCGGATGCTGCGTTCTTTCGCTTCGTCGTGTTCGCTTGCCGCGCCGGGCATGTACGCTTCCATGTACGCGGGGCTGAACGCGTTGACGCGAATGTTGTATTGCGCCCATTCGACGGCGAGCGTGCGCGTCAACATATTCACCCCTCCCTTGCTCGCGTTATAGGCGACAATGTTTTTGATGGCAACGTCGCCGCAGATGGACGAGTTGTTGACGATGACGCCGCCGCCCTGATTGATCATATACGGCGCCACCGCTTGCGCGAACAGAAAGTACCCTTTGAGATTGACATCGAGGACAAAATCCCAATCCTCTTCTTTGTACGCCAACGCGGGACTCGCCGCGTCTACGCCCGCGTTATTGATGAGAATGTCAATGCGACCCCACTGCGCGACAACGTCCTTGACAATGCGCTCGATGTCGCCCTTTTTGGAAACGTCGGCGGGATAAATGCGCGCGCGGCGTCCGACCGCTTCCACATGACTCGCGGTTTTTTCCAATTCGCTCTTGGTGCGCGCGACCAGCGCAACATCCGCGCCAAATTGCGCGAGTCCGATGGCGATGGCGCGTCCGAGCCCGCGTCCGCCGCCGGTCACAATCGCTTTTTTGTCCGTCAGGTCAAAGAGTGGATGTGTCATTTTGAATTTGGAATTGGGCTTTCCGAATTCGCAAGGCGAATTCGGAAAGCCGCAATGTTCACGATACGTCGTTTTGGATGGGAAATTTGTTTGAATTTTATCACAAGCGCGCAGAAAAATCAGAACGTTTTCTCATTTTCTTTTCATCGAATCGCGTTACTGTAATGTCGAATCGCGCGGAACTGTTCTGTCTGCGCGGGCGTCTTGTTTCTACAGTTTCAGCAAGGAAATTCTATCCGCATGACTGATTGGCACAATCCGAACGAAAACCGTCCAGACTCGTCCGATGCGCCTTACACACCGCGCGGGTATGAGTACGAATACCCACGCACACCGGCGCCGCGTCCGCAGCCGCCGTACGCGCGCACACCGCCGCCGCGTACCCCCAACGCAGCGCCCGAACGCGCGGCATCCATCGGCGCGGAATACAATCCGCCCGCGTATGTTCCTGCCAAAAGTTCCACACGGCGCGTGTGGCTGACGCGGCTCGTGATGTTTGCGCTCGGTTCGCTTTTGGTGCTCGTCTGCGGCGGACTCGCGCTCGCGGGCGGCGTGTATGCGTTTTACGCAAATGAATTGCCGTCGGCGGACAAACTCGCGACCGTCAATACGAGCCAGTCCACAAAAATTTATGACCGCAACGGCGGTTTGTTGTACGAAGTCTTGGACCCCAATCTCGGACGCCACACCATCATTCCGCCCGAAAAAATCCCGACGCTGTTGAAACAAGCCACGTTGGCGACCGAAGACCCGACGTTCTACACCAATCCTGGGGTGGATTGGTACGGCGTCGTGCGCGCGATTTATTATCTCGTGCGTTATCAACGCCCCATCAGCGGCGCGTCTACGATTACACAGCAGCTCATCAAGAATACGCTGTTGTCGCCCGAGCAAACCGTCGAGCGCAAAATCAAAGAAGCGATTCTGGCGGTCGAAGTGACGCGGCGTTATTCCAAAGACCAAATTCTCGCGTTCTATCTCAACACCATCAATTACGGCAATCATTCGTACGGCATTCAAGCCGCCGCGCAGTCGTACTTTTCCAAAGATGTTTCGCAGCTCGATTTGGCGGAAGCATCCATGCTCGCGGGCTTGCCGCAGCTGCCCGCGATTTATGACCCGTGCATCAATCCCGACCAGGCATTGGAGCGCCAAAAAACGGTTTTGAGTTTGATGCAAGAGCAGGGTTACATCAATCAGGCGCAAGCGGACGCGGCGGCGCAAGAGATGCAGACGCGCGTGGCGAGCGATGCGTTTATTAACAATTGCCGCGCGGGCTTGAACTATACGCGCGCGCCGCACTTTGTGGAATATGTGCGCCAGCAGCTGCAAGAAACATACGGCAGCAATGCCGACAGCGCGGGCTGGCAAGTCTACACGACGCTGGACCCGCAAGTGCAAAGCATTATCGAAGACGAAGCGCGCAAACAAATCGCCGCGCTGAAAAATAAAAATGTGCGGAGCGCCGCCGCCGTCGCCGTCAACCCCAAGACCGGCGAAATTTTGGGGATGCTCGGCAGCGTGGATTTCAACGACGCGAGCATTGACGGACAAGTGAATGTCGCCACGCGTTTGCGTCAACCCGGTTCTTCCATCAAGCCCATCACCTATGTCGCCGCGTTTGAAAAAGGGTGGACGCCCGCGACGCCCATCTACGACCTCGTCACTCCATTTCCCAACGGCGCGCAGCCGCCCTACGTCCCAACCAATTATGACAACAAAGAGCACGGGCTGGTGACCGTACGCGCCGCGCTGGCAAATTCGTACAACATTCCGGCGGTGAAAACACTGTACTTTGTCGGTGTGCCGGACATGCTGAGCATGGCGCAGCGGTTCGGCATCACCACGTTCACCAACCCGAACCGTTATGGTTTGGCGTTGACGCTGGGGGGGGGGGAAGTCAAACTCACGGAGCTCACCGACGCGTACGCCGCCTTTGCCAACGAAGGCAAACGCGTGCCGCTCACGCCATTCCTGAAAATCGTGGACGGCTCGGGGCGCACCATTTATGACGCGACGCGCGATGATACGCCGCCGCAGCAAGTCGTTGACCCGCGTTACGCGTATCTCATTGAAAGCATTCTTTCGGACAATGCCGCGCGCACACCTTCGTTCGGCGCCAACTCGCCGCTCAAAACGTCGCGCCCGACGTTTGTCAAAACAGGCACGACGAACGATTACAAAGACAATTGGACGCTCGGCGGCACGAATGAATTTGTGCTCGGCGTGTGGGTCGGCAACCCGCGCAATGAGGCGATGAAAAATGTTTCGGGTATCACGGGCGCCGCGCCAATTTGGCACAATGTCGTCGAGCGCGTGTACCAAGAAGCGGACGCGTTCAAAAATATCGCGCCGCATCCGCTGGCGGTTCCCGCAGGTTTGGTGCAAGCCGAAGTGTGCAACGAATCGGGACTCGTGCCCACCGAAAATTGTCCCGCCGACCATCGCCACAATGAGATTTTTTTGAACAATCAAGCGCCCCAGCAATTTGACGACGTGTGGACCAAAATCAAAATTGACACGACCAACGGATTATTGGCGAATGAAAATTGTCCGCCCGAAATTGTCGAGGAACGCGTCTTTGCGAATTTGCATCAAGATTTCGTTTTGCCGTACGACCGCATTCGCGCGTGGGGCGCGGCAAACGGTTATCCGATTGCGCCCACCGACAGCAGCCCTTGCACCAACACGACGCAGGCAACGCCCGAACCGGTGGAAGTGAAAATCAATCGTCCCAATCAAGGCGACCAGGTTTCGGGCACGGTGAGCGTGAATGGCAGTGTGCGCATTCCATCGGGCGGCGCGTGGGTTTTGGAAGTGGGACGCGCGGGCAAATGGGATACGATCGCGTCGGGCAATACCGCAGCGCGCGGCAAACTCGGTCAATTTGAAGCGAACGCGTACGGCGACGGTGAATTGGATATTCGTCTCACCGCGACGGACCAATGGGGACAACCGCGCGAAGACAAAGTGCGCGTCTTGGTCCACATCGTCGTTCCGCCAACGCCAACACCGGAACCGACGCGTCATCCGCGCCGCACGCCGACGCTCGAACCAACCGACGCGCCAACGCTCGAACCAACGCTCGAGCCGACATGGGAGCCGACGCTCGAACCAACGCAGGAGCCGACCTTGACGCCGACCTTTACACCAACGCCGGAACCGACGAACGAGCCAACGCTGCCGATTGTGATTACGGAAATTCCCGCGCCGAAAAAATCGCCCACGCCGGAATGAAATAAAAGCGAGGTGCGATACTCTGCACCTCGCTTTTTTGTGTCGCGCGCGACGAATGCATACAATCTCTTTACCATCTTTCAAGTCAAAATAAACTCGGTTCACCACCGAAAACGAAAATCCCCCCTCTCTTTATTGTGTCCGACGCGTACGCGCAAACCAAAAGCGTCGGCTTATTTGTCACGCGGGTTTGGTGGGCATTTCTGCGAACATCGTGCGCGGGCATCGCGCGACGGGTTCGCTCGGCAGCATCGGCAATATGCCGCGCTGATTTGGTCAACGCGGGCGCGACGTGGGTGGACGAACCCGCGTTTCGTGACGGCAGCCTCGTCTGAGGACGCGTGGTCGAAGATATTCCCGCGTTCTGCCGCGAATTGGGTCAGCGCAATCGAAAAGCCGTGAGCTCTCCATTCCACGCGCGCTTGAGCGCCGCGTTCGCCGCGTGATAGCCGCACATGCCGTGTACTCCCCCCCCCGGCGGCGTGGACGACGAACAGATGTAGATGGATTTGTCGGGCGTCGTGTAGGGATTCGCGCGCCAGACGGGACGCCCGAACAATTGGAAAAAATCTTGGACGCCGCCGTTGATGTCGCCGCCGATGTAATTCGCGTTGCGCGCTTGAATTTGCGCGGGCGTCATCACACTGCGCGCGAGAATGCGTTGTTTGAAACCGGGCGCAAAGCGTTCGATTTGGTTTTCGATGCGTTCCGTCATGTCCAGCGTCGAGCCGTTGGGCACATGGCAATACGCCCACAGCGTATGTTTGCCGTGCGGCGCGCGGGTTTCGTCGAACAAACTCGTTTGCACAACGAGGACGTATGGCGCCTCACTCACGCGTCCGATTTGCGTCGCGCGTTCACTCGCCGCGATTTCGTCGAGCGTCGGACCGATATGCACGGTCGCGGCGCGCAACGCTTCTTTCGCTTGCCACGGCACGGGCGCATCCAACGCGTAATCGAGTTTAAAGACGCCGGGTCCGTAGCGAAAATTTTGCAGCTGTGTTTTGTACGAGCCGCGCAATTTATCGCCTGCGATGGCGAGCAGTTGTTTTGGCGTAACATCGAACAAGTACGCGTTCGCGTCGGGTAACGCGTTGAGATTTTCGACGCGCGTATTCGTGATGATTTCACCGCCGAGTGACTGGAGATGACACGCGAGCGCGTCCGCGATGTTTTGCGAGCCGCCGCGCGGCAGGGGCCAGCCGACCGCTTGCGCGGTCAAACCCAGCACCATCGCAAAGGATGCGGTAAGCGGTTCTTCCAACGCGAGCGTCGAATGCGCGGCGAGTCCCGCGAACAAGCCACGCGTTTTTTCTTCGCGGAACACCGTGCGCGCGAAAAATTTTGCCGACCAAAGCGCCCACACGCCAAAGTACCCGAGCAAGAACGGGTTGCGCGGAAAACGGAGCAGCGGTCCCAGAATCATTGGCGCGAGCGAACTCCAACGCGACGCGAGCGGCGAAAAAATTCTTGACCACATTGCGCCGTCGCGTCCCAAACCGCGCGCGGTCTGTTTCACATCGCGTTCGAGCAATACCGCCGTGCCGTCGTCCCACACATGCGCGAGCGGCGCGGACGGGTGAATCCATTGCAAGCCGTATTGTTCGAGCGGCAGGGTTTTGAAAAAAGGTGAACCGATGCCGAGCGGATGAATGGCGGAACAGGTATCGTGAATGAATCCGGGCAAGGTCAATTCCGCCGAACGCGAACCGCCGCCGATAGTTTCGTTCGCTTCATAGACGAGCACACGCTTGCCCGCTTGCGCGAGGCGAATCGCGGCGGCGAGTCCGTTCGGACCAGAGCCGATGATGATGGCGTCGTAACGATTCACTGAACCTTGAATTTTCCCCACCCGCTGGTGACACAGCCTGCTTTGTTGCACGCGGTCACGCGCCAAAAATATTTGTGGAATTTGGCGAGCTTGGGCGGCGCTGCCTGCGTCACTTGAATTTTGCTTTTGCTAAAGATGACCGCGCCGCTTTTGGAATCCTGCCGCAGCTCGACGTTGAATGTTTTCGCGCAATCCGGTCCCGCCCAATCGAGGATGACCGTTTGCGTGTTCAGCTCTTCGCCCTGTTTCGGCGCAAGTAATACAGGTTTCGTCGGCGCGCCCGCACAGGGCACAAATTCCACTGCACCCACATCAAACGATGTGCCTTGTGGGCGCGTGACACCGCGTTGGTCAGTCGGCAGTGAGACAACAGACACGCCGTTGTCAATCGCCGCGCTGCCGGGCTTGAGACGGTGTGTGAGTGTTGTGCCGCCGTTCGTTTCGAGCGGACCAAGTTTCATTTTCACGCCGTCGCGTCCCACGCCAAAATTGCAGGTGGCATCGGAGGAAAGATTGTGGTCGGAGGTGTCGGGCGCTTTTTGAAACGCGCAGTTGCCGCCCGTAACCGAATTAGCGACGATAACATTTATGAGGTTGAGATGCGAGTCCACATGGTTTTCATTCCAAATGCCACCGCCGCTTGTAGCGCTCGTCGGCGCTGAATTTTTGAATAATGTCACATTGGTTAAATTCGCGGTGGCGCGGTAATTGTGAATTCCGCCGCCCGCTCCGCCGGTATTGCCCGCCGTGTTGGTAGAGATGGTGACATTTTTGAGCGTGGCGAGTGCGCCAAAGGCATTCTCGATTCCCGCGCCGCCGCCGCCTGCCGTATTGTTGTTCACTGTCACATTGGTGAGACTCAGCACGCCGGAATAATTATTGATGCCGCCACCGCCATAACCGGCAAAACGTTCTCTGTTTTCGGAGAACATCGAATCCGCGGCAATCACCGAGCCGCCGTGATTGGTAAGCCCGCCGCCGATGCCGCCATTGTTTTTCGAAATGGTACTGTTGCTGATGGTGGCTGCCCCGCCCACATAGAGTCCACCGCCTTCGCTGGCAGAATAATTTTCGCGCACTTGGGTCGTGTCCAATGATAACGTCGTCCCGGTGCCGATATAAATGCCGCCTCCCGCAAGCGCGGAATTTGTGTACACATCGCTGGCGGTAATCTGAACGGTCGCGCCGCCGGTGCCATAAATCGCGCCGCCCAAACCATTGCTCGATGCGCCTGTCGCCTTGTTGTTTTGAAACATCGTGTTGCTGATGGTGACGACGGCGCTCGCGCCGTTGGCATAAATCGCGCCGCCGTTAGTCGCTTTGTTGTCGTGGAACCAGCTGTTGGTAATATCCACCGCGCCCGTCGTGCCGATGCCGCCGCCGTTAAAGGCAGAATCCACCATGTTGCTAATCGTTACGTGGTCGAGAATGAGGTGTCCTGCGTTGGAGACCGCCGCGCCGCCCGCGCTGTTGGGATTGTAGCCGTTGATGAGCGTGATGTTCTTGAGTGTGAGCGTGACACCGCTGTTGACGACGAACAAGCGATACCCGAAACCGCCGCTGAGCGTAATCAAGAAACCGCCGTCAATGGTGGTGTCGGCAGTAATCGTTTTGGTGCCGCCGCTGCTGCCACTCCCAAAGACGATGGTCGCGGCTTGATTGAAATTCCCGCAGTTGAATGTGACTAGTCCGCCCCCTGCAAGTTTATTCGAAAAATCGTCGTCGGTGAGACAGTCTGTGACGGTGCCGTTTGCGTGTACCGGCGCGGTAAACGCGAACAACAAAACAACCACAGTCACAAGGACAGCCGCTGTGGTGTGGATTATGCCAAGAAACTTCATACGAAATCTCCTAAAGTGGAATGGACACATTATAGTATTTTGGGATAGTCGTCCATATGTCAGTTTCATGACAACACGCCGCTACTTTTTGCGTTCCACTTTCAACCACACGCTCACGCTTTTCGGCTGCATCGTCTCGTTCACCACGTTCAACAATTCGTCCGTCAACCTGTCCAAATCCGTTTCATCGCGCACGGTCACGGCGAATTTTTGCAGCACTTGCTG
>Ga0070741_10002643_pt1 | contig 47183 bp, 50 predicted proteins | sample Coa_R1_4_FD_66440 | JGI IMG/M metagenome (GOLD analysis project Ga0070741, IMG submission 66440) | Surface soil microbial communities from Centralia Pennsylvania, which are recovering from an underground coalmine fire - Coalmine... | ecosystem: Environmental > Terrestrial > Soil > Unclassified ... | reverse complement strand
AAGATGGCAAGATCTTGAAGACCGATTCAGGAAGCCATGGCGATGACCACTTCTATCCCGGCCCTACCGATATTGCCTGGGATTTGGCTGGGGCTATTGTCGAGTGGCGGATGAATGCGGAGCAGTCAGCAGAATTTTTAAACCATTATCGCCGGATTAGTGGAGATGACGCTGCTGCCAGAATCGATGACTTTATTCGCGCCTACGCCGTCTTTCGGTGCGCCTATTGCATGATGGCAGCCAACGCCATGCAGCAATCGGATGAGCAGGTTCGTCTGGAACAGGCAGCAGCGAATTACAACGCAGTTCTGGAGCAGATGTCCCCCCGCGTCGCCGGCGCGAGTTAAGCTGCGACAGAGTAAAAGCAGCCACGTTGTTTTGTTCCGGTCCCGCCTTTACACTAGTCTTCCATGCGTGATCCGGTTGAGCTGGAGATTTTTAAAAGCCTTTTTCACTCCATTGCAGAGGAGATGGGAGCATCTCTGCGCCGCACTGCTTTTTCGCCCAATATCAAAGAACGCCGTGATTACTCCTGTGCGGTCTTCGATGGCGATGGCGAGGTTGTGGCCATGGGTGATCACATGCCGGTGCATCTTGGCTCCATGCCCATGTCTGTCCGCGCAGCCGTGAAGACGCTTACGCTTGGTTGCGGTGATGTGGCCATTCTGAACGATCCTTTTTGTGGCGGCACGCACCTGCCGGACATCACGCTGGTTGCGCCCGTATTTCTTGGCGGCAAACGAAGCAAGAAGCCACAAAAGCCTGCGTTTTACGTGGCTTCTCGCGCGCACCATGCTGACGTGGGCGGGACCTATGCAGGTTCCATGGGAATTTGCCGCGAGATCTATCAGGAAGGCATTCGTATTCCTCCCATCAAGCTGATAGCCGCCGGAGAGCCGCAGAAAGATATCTTTCGCTTGCTGCTGAACAACGTCCGTACGCCGCAGGAGCGGGAAGGCGATCTCAACGCGCAGATTGCCGCATGCCACACCGGCGCTGCTCGCCTGCTTGATATGGCGGCCCGATACGGTCTTGCCCGCGTACATCGCGTGCTTGCTGAGCTGCAGGAATATTCTGAAAAACTCATGCGTGCATTCCTCTGCAAGGTGCCGCATGGCCGTTATGAGGCGGAAGATTTTCTTGATGATGATGGCGCAGGCTCCGGCCCGGTTCGCATTGCCGTCGCGCTCACTTTCCAACCGGCGCCTGCAGGCAAGCCAATAGTTACGGTTGATTTCACCGGCAGCTCTCCGCAAGTGGCTGGCAGCATCAATGCCGTGGACGCCATTGCCTACTCAGCCTGCTTTTATGTTTTTCGCTGTTTATTGCAAGAAGATGTTCCGGCTGCGGCAGGACTGATGCGTCCGGTTCGGATGATTGCACCTTCAGGAACCATAGTAAATTCCCGGCCGCCTGCAGCCGTGGCGGGCGGAAACGTGGAAACTTCTCAACGAATTGTTGACGTGCTTTTGCGCGCTCTTGCTCAGGCAATGCCGGACCGCATACCAGCAGGCTCTTCCGGCACCATGAATAACCTCACCATCGGCGGAATCGACGAACGCACCGGCGAGCCTTTTGCTTACTACGAGACCATTGCGGGCGGCATGGGCGCGCGCCCTGACCGGCCCGGCGTGAGCGGCGTACATACGCACATGACCAACTCACTCAACACCCCGGCAGAGGCGCTGGAGTATGCGTATCCATTGCGTGTAACTCAGTACTCATTGCGCAAAGAAAGCGGAGGGGCAGGCAAGTTCAGCGGCGGTAACGGCATTGTGCGCGAGATTGAACTGCTAGCTGATTCTGAAGTAACGCTTCTTGCCGACCGCCGCAGTCGCGGGCCTTATGGGCTGCAAGGCGGGGCTGACGGTGCTCCGGGCAAGACCGAAATTATCCATTACGACGGCACGCGCGAATCTCTGCCTGGAAAGGCCAGCGTGCGGCTTAAGAAAGGTGCAAGAGTGAGGATTGAATCACCCGGTGGAGGAGGATGGGGAGCTTAGGACCAGATCATCGGTCCATTGAGGCTTTTTCTGAATTCCGAAATGCGCGTTTTTAGCGCGTGAGGAATCCATACCCCTCCAAAGCTGTCGATGAGAACCCATTCTCAACCCGAAATTCTCGTGGCTATATGAATCCCTCACTTCGCTCGGGATTTAAAAAAAGCAGTGGCCCCGATTGACCTACCGTTGCGGCGTCGGCGTTGGCGCAGGAGAAGGTTGTTTCTTCTTTCTGTTTAACACCTGATTCAACACATCACTCAGTCCTGGCGTCGGAGTTGGCGTCGCTTGCTGCTGGCCCTGATTGTTGCTGACTGCCGGATTGTTCTGCGTTTGCTGCTGGTTTTGCTGCTGTTGCTGGCCGCTGATTGCTCCCAGAATTCCGCCAAGGCCGCCTTTAGACTGACCGCCCTGCTGTCCGGCGGCACCGCCCTGGTTCTTGTTGCCCAGGATCGCGCCCAGAATGCCCTGTGTTAACTGGCCAGGATTTTTAGTTGTTGGCAAAAGGTTCTTCAACTTCATCTGGGCTACCTGCTGCAGGTCAGGCGCAACCTGCGGATGCTGGAACGTTCCCGTAACGATCACCGGCAGCACCAACTCGCCCTGGTTATTGGCCAGCGCGGTATTCATAAATCCGCCCACCTGCGTGCCGCCCACCTGCTGGCTGAGAGCTTTGTTCAATACTGCGGTCAAGTGCAGGTTCAATGACTGGTCGGCCAAATTAATTAGTCCGGCTGCAGCAAGCGTGCCACCATCGATCACGGCTTTCAGGTTGTTGGTCTGTGCTACGCCATTTTTCACGTTGAAGTCGCCGGTAAGCTGCGCAACGTTGGTAAAGCCTTTGGCTGAAGCAAAATTGCTTCCGACAAATTTGCCGACTGCAGCCAGTTCATGCAGCAGGTCAACATTCATCAGCTTGCCGTTGGTGAGATTGATACTCAGATTTCCGTTCAGGCTGCGGGCAATGCTGTTGGCTGAAGAAGAGCTGAAACTGGCGTTCACGTTGGAAGCCAGCACTCCATAGAGCGTCTGCTTAAGATCTGAAACAGACGAGATGAGTTTGTTGGCGTCAACCTTATCAGTTTTCAAGTTCACTGCATACACCGGTTGGGCTGGACGCATATCAATCGTGATTGCGCCTGTCTCTTTGCCGCCATAGACATCCGCCGTAACCGGATTCATTTTGATTACGCCATGGTTCAGTGACACGTTGGTATGCACGTTGCTCAACAGCAGATCGTCATACTGAATGGAGCCGATGGCGACAGTTCCGTCGCCTGTCATCTTGTCGAGCATGCTTGGTTCAGTCCTGGCTGCTTGCTGCGCCTCTGCTCGTGGTACTAAGCGCCAAAAATTATGATCAACAGCAGCACGTTTTGCCGGCGTGGCGTTGAAAAGTTGCTGCATCTCAGCCACGTTTACCTTGTCCGCGTTAAGCGCAAACTGGACCTGGGGAGCAGCAAAGTTTTTGAGCGTGAGCGTGCCATTGGCATTGGTTTGGCCAACGCTTGCAGCCACGTTTTTTAGAGAAACGGAATTCTGGCTGAACTGAATATCAGAGTTATGGACCAGAACCGGCTTGGTCAGTGACGGCATCTTCAGAGTGGCATTGCTGACTTTCCCCGTGCCGGAAAAATTTAGCGCAGACATGTTCTTGGTCGGTCCCTGAGCGTGCACGTCAAGGGTGAGCGTGCCATCGCCAGACATACCATCTGCCGCGCTAACCCCCGCAGCCTGGGCCATATTGATGATCTCTCCCAGGCGCGCATTGGGCGCTCGCAACGCAGCGTTGATGGTGCTGTTGTCGGCGCTATAGTTCGCCAGAGCAAAGTTCACATTCACCGTGGTTGATCCGGTGGTGGCGGCAAAGTCATTGGAACGGATCTCTTGCGGCGTGAGCGTGAGTGCGATCTCATTCACGCGAACGGGCTGTGGCAGCTGCTTCCCGCTGATTTCCAGGTTGCGAGCAGAAAGCTGGCCATTCATCGCCGGCTTGGTCAGAGCGCCACGCGCTTGAATATCGGCATTCACCGTTCCCTTCACGTCTGTACCCTGTCCAAAAGCCACGCCAAAAGCTGAAGCCAGCCGTGCAGCTTCAGCAATGGACGCATTAGCTGCGGTCACTTTCAGGTCAACCTGCGCCGGCGTCGGCTTGCTGTCAATGGTTCCTGCAATGGTGAGCGGAGTTGATCCCAATTTCAGATTTCCCTTGTGAATCTGGATGAGATCGCTGGTGAGATCGTCCGCCACGTCATAGTCAAGCTCAATCGGGTAGCCTACATCTGTGTTGCGGATGCGTGCCTTGTCCAGACGAATGGTTCCATTGGAAGCCAGCTTCCCGTTGGTATTTTTGACTGTGGCATCGCCGGAAACAACCGCATCAATGCCGCTGAGTGATTGCGAATTCAAGAATTTTTCCGCCGCGCCGGTAGATACCTGATCGAGCCGAAGTGTGCCGTCAAATGGAGTGTTGATCAGATCGGCTTCTTTGATTGGCCCGCCCTTGCCTTCAAGCATGAGCGTTTGCTTTCCTGCTCCGGGAAGATGTGCGGTTAACTTGAGGGAGAATTGCTGGTCAGGAGCAAAGTCGCTCAGGTTGAGATCAATGTGATCGTAAACAGCGCGTGATTGGTGCTTCTGCAAATCGGTAATTGCCACCTGGCCATCGTTAATGAACAAGTTTGCCAGCGTTAGCTGATCGGCAGGTTTCTTGGCTTCCGGGCTTGCAGTTGGTTGTGGTGTTGGTGCAGGTTGCGATGGAGCTTTTTTCGTGGAGCTTGGCTGCGTTGGTGGCGCAGGGCTTTGTGTTGGTTCTGGCTTAGGTTCTTGCCCAAGCGTGGCAAAGTTCCAAATACCCTGGGCATTGCGGACCAGCTCAATATGCGGCCGCGTCAGCTCAAGCGATTTCACTTCAACATCCTTGTGCAGCAGCGGCCAGAACTTCACGCTAACTGCAAGCTTTTCAACCTGAGCAAAAGGCCGTGACGTGGCAAAGCTGGGATCTTCAGAAATGGTCGCGTTCTGCACCTCGAATGAAGGCGGAAGGAGGCTCAGGCTCATGTTGCTGAGCGTGACTTGCCGTCCCAGGCGCTTTTGCAACTGCGCCTGAATTTGATTGTGATACTCGTTGATGTTGATCAGGTGCGGAACAATCAGCACTGCCGCCACCAGCAGCACCACAATAACCAGAATGACAATTCCTAATTTACGCATAAGCAGTCCCCATCCCTAACGGCATCCCCATTAAAAAACATTGGAGTTTTGTGGCGAGATTCCTTTCTTTACTTTGAAGCTGAGAGAGGGTATTACGTTGTCCAGCAGTCGGCGTTGACGAACCGGCAAGCATACTGCTAAACTCAAGGTTTCATAGGCACTTACCCCACCGAAAAGGTTTCCATGCCAGGTTATACCCGTCGTCAGTTAAAAGAAGATAAGTTTGCCGAGACTGCGCAAGACGCAGCCGAATGGGCAAGCGAGCACAGCAAGCTCGTTATTTGGACTGTAGGCATACTGATTGTTGTTATTGTCGTGATAGTTGGCGGCTGGACTTGGCGCAGCAGGCAGATTGAACAGGGAAATATCGACCTTAGCGCCGCCCTGCGAACTTTGAGCGCACCCTTGCGTCCCGCGGGAACCCCTGCAGGAGACATGCTTAGCTTTACCAGCATTGCCGAACGCGGCCAGGCAGCAGCCAAGCAACTACAGGCAACCGCGGACAAATACTCTCTTGTTTCGCCGGGAAAAGTTGCGCGCTATCTCCTTGGTTCTGCGCAGTTGCAGGCCGGAAATACGGCAGCAGCCGAGCAGGCATTTAAAACAGCCGCAGATTTTAGTGACAAAGATATTGCCGCTCTGGCCAAGATGGCTTTGGCCTCAATCTACAATGGTTCAAATCGTCAGGCGGACGCGATAAAAATCTATAAAGAACTGTCTGACCATCCTACCGCCACAGTATCCAAAAGCACTGCACAATTGGCGTTGGCTGATGTCTACGAGAAAACCGATCCTCAAGAGGCCACCAAGATCTATCAGCAAGTGCAGAAAGATGATCCTCACAGCCAGGCAGCGCAGGTGGCAGCACAAAAATTGATTCATCCCAAGTAGCTGATAGCAGCAAACGTTATTCGTGCGGCCATTCCCCAGGTTTAAATCCAGCACGATCTCCTGATATGCGGCAACCTTCGCGGTAAATACGCATCTTTTTTCTTAGCTGGCGACGGAGATCCTTTGTCGCCGAAATAAGGAGCGTATTCTATGAAATCCTTTTTGGCAGGATTGGGCATTGGAATTGGCTTAGGAATTCTCTTTGCGCCTATGAGCGGGGAAGATACCCGCACCAACCTTACACAACGTGCCAGTGATTTGGCGGATTCAGCCAAGGACCTGGTTGACCAGGGACGTGAGCGCGTGCGTACTACTGTTTCTGCGATCCGGGGTCAGGCTGAGCGTGCCACCGGCGCGGTACAGGAAGCCACTGGTACCCGTAACCTGTAATTTGCATGGTGGGCGTACGGCGGCCCCAACCCTGCTGCCGTGCGCCGCGCTATTCCTTGACACCCCTCGATACGGCCTTTATCCTTGAAAGTACTTCTGAGCGTATCCCTTTTTACGTTCTAAATTCCGGAGCGCCCTTATGTTTATAAAAATAAAGGACCTTGAGCTCCGGAAATTGGAATTCAATGAAACGTTCTTGCCCGGCGTGATCAATTTTGGGGAAGATCTTGCTCAAACTGCCCCTTTGCTTGCGTCAGGACGGGCAGAGTTGATCCGGGAGAACAGGGGCGCTCGTGAGGTGGTGGAAGATATTCGGCTGGTAGGAAACTTTTCCACTGAGATTGAGAACCCATGTGCCCGTTGTCTGGAGCCGGTGCACAATGCCGTCTCAGAAAAGTTTGACCTGCTTTATCGTCCTTTGGGCGTAGATGCCAGGGGCGACGAAGTGGCAATCAGCCAGGCCGAGACTGAAATTGGGTATTATCAGGGAGAGGGGCTGCTGCTGGAAGATGTGTTGAAAGAGCAGATTCTGCTGGCCCTTCCCGTAAAACAGGTTTGCCGCACCAATTGCAAAGGGCTGTGCCCACAGTGCGGAAAGAACCTGAATAATGAAAGTTGTGAGTGCGTGACCAGCATGCCAGATCCGCGTTGGTCGGCGCTGGAAGACATTCGCAAAAAGCTTGAACGATGAGAACGATGATATTGAGCGCTGGCATTTGCCTGCGCCAGGAAGAAAGGGAACAAGAAAATGCCAAATCCAAAACGGCGGCATTCGAAAGCACGCACCTCGAATCGCCGCGCACATGACTTTCTGACCGCGCACTCCGCTGCTGAGTGCCCGAACTGCCATGAAAAGAAGATGCCACACCGCATCTGCCCCAAGTGCGGTTATTACAAAGGCCGCGAGGTTGTGGAAGTGAAAGAAACGAGCTAAGGGCCAAAGTCAGTGGAAACTGTCATAGCTCTGGATGCGATGGGTTCAGACAGGCACCCCAAGCCTGAAGTGGAAGGCGCCCTGCTGGCCGCTCGTAATTATGGAGTTCGAGTGCTGCTGGTGGGCCCGGAAGCGCGGCTGCGTCAGGAGCTGGCTACTCATCCTTCTGCTTCCACTTTGCCGGTAGATGTTGTAAACGCAACCCAAGTCATTGAGATGGATGAAAAAGCCGTGCAGGCGGTCCGCACCAAACGCGGCTCCAGCATGCACGTGGGATTGCGTCTGGTAAAAGAGAAGCGCGCTGTAGGTTTTGTGACCGCCGGAAACACCGGCGCCGCTATGGCCGCGGCCAAGATGGTTCTCGGCGCTCTGCCGGGCGTTGATCGCCCTGCGCTGGCAAATGTATTTCCCACCTCGGCAGGCAGGCTCAAGCCTTCTATCCTGATTGACGTGGGCGCAAACGTTGATTCCAAGCCGCACAACCTGGCCCAATTTGCTCTGATGGGCGCAATGTACTATCGCGCAATCTTCAAAAATGCCCAGCCCACCGTGGGCTTGCTTTCTATTGGCGAGGAAGAAGGTAAAGGCAATGAGCTTACCCGCAAGGGCCATACGTTGATCAAAGAGCTGCCGCTCAATTTTGTGGGCAATGTAGAAGGCCGCGACGTTTACAACGGCAAAGTGGACGTAATTGTTTGCGATGGCTTTGTCGGCAATGTGGCGTTAAAGATTTCTGAAGGCCTGGTGGAAGCTGTGCGCTTCCTGCTGAAGGAATCACTGACCTCAACCATCACGTCACAGGTGGGAGCGTTGCTGGCGCGCAAAGCGTTCACTAACTTTGGTCGTAAGCTCGATTACTCCGAATACGGCGGCGCTCCGCTACTGGGGTTGAAGGGAGTGGCCATTGTCGGCCACGGACGTTCCAACGCCAATGCCATCAAGAACGCGATCCGTGTGGCCAAAGAATTTTACGAATCGGGCATCAACGCGCATATTGAGAAGGAACTCAGCACTACTAACGTTGAATCACCGCGTCCTGAAAATCCTAATCAGCCTTGGCAAGGCGGAACAATGACATGAGCCACAACTCAGTGGCATTCCTCTTTCCCGGACAGGGAGCACAATCAACAGGCATGGGCAAGGAACTGGCGGAGCTATATCCAATTGCCCGGCAAACTTTTCAGGAAGCCGATGATGCCCTCGGCTTTTCCATTTCCAAGCTTTGTTTTGAAGGCCCTGACGAGCAACTGAAGCTCACGGAAAATACTCAGCCGGCCATCCTTACCGTGAGCACGGCCGTGGCGCGCGTGCTGCGCGAAAAGGGAATTACTCCCCAATTCGCCGCCGGACACAGCCTGGGTGAGTACTCAGCCCACGTTGCCGCTGGAACTCTTTCTTTTACTGATGCCGTGCGCACGGTGCGCAATCGCGGGCTCTATATGCAGGAAGCGGTTCCGGCTGGTGAAGGTGGCATGGCGGCAATCCTGGGAATGGCGATCGACCAACTGCAACAGGTATGCGCCGATGCTGCGCAGGGTGAAGTTGTTTCACCTGCCAACATCAATTCACCTGATCAGATCGTGATCTCCGGCCACCAGAAAGCAGTTGAGCGCGCCGCGGAGCTGGCCAAACAGCGTGGCGCGAAGAAGACAGTAATGCTGGTGGTAAGCGCTCCGTTCCACTGCGCGCTGATGCAGCCCGCGCAAGATCGTCTGGAAAGTGACCTGCAAGCGCTTCACTTCAGCAACCCTGAAGTGCCGGTGATCAGCAACATTGATGCCTCGCCCAAGACCACCGGAGAAGGTTCGCGGCAGGCGCTGGTGCGCCAGGTTACGGGCGCTGTGCAGTGGGCAAAATCCATGCAGACATTGATTGACCTGGGTGTGAAAACCTTTATTGAGGTCGGCCCAGGCAAGGTGCTGATGGGACTGATGCGCCAGATTGATCGCTCACAGACCTGCCTGATCACGGAAAATGAAGCTGCATTGCAAAAAGTCACCAATCTGCACGCAGCCGCCGCAAAGGATTAAAACGACTCTACTGCTGCCCGTGGCAGAGCACGGTCCCAACCGGTGAGTCACTGATTGCTTTGCTCTTGGCTTCCACCCACATGGAGCGAGGCTCAGCGCGGTGATTGATGGTTACCACCACGACAACTCCAGTCGAATAAGATTTCGGCTTCAGCGCGCAATCCACATGATGGCTGGTAATAGGGCCGTATTCGCTTGAAGGACCCCAGTCCAGGACGAACTGGTTCTCCGTGTAATTCGGGTATTTGTTCGGATGTTGCTTCCAGTTCGGATCACCCTGGTAGAGGCCATAAGCAGCGTCAAAATTTTTCTGTTCCAGGGCATGAAAGAAATTATTGATCACCGCTTTTTCAGAGTTGAAGCGCGTGAGATACAGGTAAACGGCAACAGCAACCACGATCACCACGGCGGTCGCAATGATGCGATTGCGGCGTTGCGCTGGCCGGGGATCAAATTCTTTAGCATCCATCAATCCCATATGAATTTCCCTTAAAGAGTACGTTTGTAGCAGGTTGAAAATGAACGTAATCCCTAACCCTCCAAGATACAGCAGGTCAAAAAGGATTGCAGCCCTCAGAGCGCTGTCCGCCGTCGTTGCGTGAGTCTGGCATCGTATTCATTCATTAGAGCCATAAAAAGTTTCTTAAAGCGTGCGCTTGAACAGCAAAGTAGAAAGCACAAAAGTTATAACTGCAAACAGGCCAAGGTACAGCAGGTCAGGCCAGATGGCAGCCAGCCCTACGCCTTTGAGCAGCACTGCCTTGAAACCGTGAACAGAGTAGCTGAACGGATCAATAACGGCGATCCACTGCAACCACTTGGGAAAAGCCTGAATGGGGTAAATGGCCCCACTGGGAAAATACAAAAGCGTGTTCAAAATGCCAAAGATGGCGCGAGGAATCAGCGGATCGTTGATGCGCACCATCATCAAAAACATCATAGCGATAAAAGCAAATGAAGTGGCGGCAATCAGCAGGAACAGCCAGAAAATATTGGCAGGCTGAAAAGCCGATCCCACACCAGCGATCAGAGAGCCGATTAGGGTGAGTACAATTCCAGCACCCATGGCTTTAAATGCTCCGGCAACGTTCAGGCCGGCTACCAACTCCATCTTGGTGATCGGCGTTACCAGATAGCCTTCATGCACGCCGCGGGCCTTGTCATCGATATAGACGATGCCTCCGCCGATCATCACGCTGACAAACATGGCCAGGGTGATGGAGCCGGGCAAAAGATACTTCATATATTCGATGTACGGGTAAAGCTCCACCACTTGCAGCGCCGTCTGTTGCACCACGCGCGGCTGCACGTCAGGTTGATTCAGCGCGTCCACCAGTTGCGTCATCTCATCTTCAAAGGTGGAGGTCATGAAATTGTCAGTGTTGTCGAGCACCAGCCCAATGCTCGGTCGCGCATGTTCGTAAACGTCGCGCGAAAACTGCGGAGGAATAACCAGGCCGGCATTCAGATCGCCGCGGCGCACGGAAGCCACCATGGCCTGTTCGTTATCGTAAACAATTGGCTGAAAGGTGCGGGCGTTGCTCTGAACAGCGCGCAGGGCCTCAATCACACGGACAGCTTGCGGCCCAGTGTCATGGCTTACGATCCCAAGTTTTGCGTCTTTGATCTTCCCGCCGAAAGCGTTGCCCAGCACGATCAACTGCACTAAAGGAAAAACCATGGCGGCCATCATCAGCGCGGGCGAGCGGAAAAACTTGCGCAGATCGCGCTCCACAATGGCCATCATGCGGCCGCCCTGAAAGAATTTTGGCATCACTTGCCCCAGGCCACTGGAGACTGGTAAAGAGGCGCATCGATCATCTGGTCTCGCAGTTGGCGTCCGGTGTAGTGGACAAAAACATCATCCAGGGTTGTGCTCTGCACTGTGAGCGTCTTCACCACCACGCCTGAACGGACCGCGGTTTCCACCAGATCAGTCGTAGTTTTTGAGCCATCATCGGTAAGGATGCGATACATGTCTGCGCCTTCCGATTGCACAGACTTCACCGCCGCAAGCTTTTCCAAAGTCTGCTGCCAATCGCTGGGAGCATTCAAAAATTGAGTCTCAATCACGCTGGAACCGGGAATGCTTGCCTTGAGCGCGCGGGGCGAATCCAAGGCTACCAGCTTGCCGTAATCAACAATGGCGATGCGGTCGCAGAGGCGGTCAGCCTCATCCATGTAATGCGTGGTAATCAGCACAGTCAGATGGCGCTGCTGCTTGATGTTCGTAATCATCTCCCAAACAGCAACGCGCGAAACTGGATCAAGGCCGGTAGTAGGCTCGTCGAGAAAGAAAATTTTTGGGCGATGCACCAGCCCGCGAGCTATTTCCAGCCGTCGCCTCATGCCGCCGGAAAGATTTCTAGCCGGAGCATCGCGCCACTGCTTGAGATCAACCAGGGTGAGCAACTCATCGATAGACGCTTCACGCTCAGCCGTGGGAATGCCATAAAGTTTGGAATAGATGCTGAGATTTTCCCACACGGTCAGATCGCCATCGCTGGTCATGGCCTGCGGGATCACGCCCATGCAGCGCCGCGCCCGGTCAGGATCTTTGCGCACATCTGAGCCTTCAATCAGCGCGGTGCCGGCAGTGATCTCAAGCAGCGTAGTCATCATGCGGATCAGGGTTGACTTGCCTGCTCCATTCGGGCCAAGCAGGCCAAAAACTTCACCTTCAGCCACGTCGAAAGAGACACCATCCACGGCGGTGAAGTTCCCATAGCGCTTGACGATGTTGACGACCTCGATCGCTTTAGGCGCCGTTGCGTTCATTGGCTGACCTTTGTTTTTGGGACCAGAATTTCCGCGGTCATTCCGGGGACCAGGTTCTTCTTGTTGTTATCGACTGCCAGTTTGAGAACAATCGCTTTAATATCGCGCTTGCGCCGGTTTACGTCACGCTGCGTCGCAAAATCGGCTTCCGGAGCTTTGTAAATAATTTTTCCGGGAACGGTTTCGCCCGAAGGCAGCCGTGCTTTCAGTTGATCGCCCAGCGAAATATTGACCGCTTGCGTTTCCGGGATAGCAGCGCGGACCCAGGTGTCGCCCAAATCGGTGATGATCACAATCGGCTGGCCCAGGTTCACCACTTCTCCTTCACGCGCTGCGCGAACTGTAACGATCCCGCTGACTGGAGCTGTGACTTTGGTATAGCCGAGCCGCGCTTCTGCTGCTTCCAACTGCGCTTTGGCATTCAGCCGCTGCGCCTCAGTGGATGCCACAGTGCTTTGTGCTGCCTGTGTTTGCCGCGTATGGGCTTGTGCCGTTTCCAAGTCAGCCTGCGCCGCGTGTTCCTGGTCTTCAGCAGCACGCACCAGCGCTTCCTGCGCTTTGAGTTGGGCTACTGCCTGATCAGCTTGTTGCTGTGATGCGATGCCCTGTTTCGCTAAAGCGACTGAGCGCTGGGTATCACCCTGGATGCGTTGTAAATCAGCCTGTGCCTGCAGCAACGTGGCGTGTGCGGCGCGCAAACGGGCCTGCGCATTCACCACACCGCTGGAAGTCTCGCCAGCGGTTTGCTCTTCTGTAGCACGGGTCTGTAAGACCTGGTGGCGGAGGCTGACCAGCAGCGCTTCTGCTGCCAGTCTGTCTGCGGTAAGTTCCTGCGAGTCAAGCACGGCAATCGTGTCACCGGCTTTTACTTCTGTGCCTTCATCCACCGCCAGGCGCTCGATACGCCCGCTAATCTTGGGACTGACAACAACCTGGTTGGCGTCAACCGTACCGATCAACACAAGGTCAGAGGAGTGGTCAGTTGACAGAAAGTAATATATGGCCGCAATAATCAGCAGCAGGCCGAGAAAGGCAAAAAATTTGTTGCGTTGGCTCACAGTGGGCCAACCCTCCTGGCCGCTTCCGGCGTGAGGACTGCGGCGCGAATAAAATCGAGCATCGCGCTGCGCCGGGCGGCCACTCTTTCCGGCGCGCTGGGATCGCCCGGATGCAGGAACTGCTGCGCCGGCATGCTGATGAAATAAAAAACAATGATTCCAATGATTGAGGTGACCGTGTGCACGGGATCAACATGGCGGAAGTCGCCAGACTTGGCGCCTTCAAGAATGAGTTTCTCGAGCCGATCATAAAATGGGCGGACATGCCGCTCCATGATCCGGCCGGCCGCTGGAGAAAGCGTGCGCCCGGTGCTGCGCATGAACTCGCGCTGCACCAGCCGGGGATAGACTGGCGCGCTCGCAATGTAATCAAAATGCGTCTGCGCGTACAGCATCAGCCGTTCTCGCGGGAGCAGGTCAGTGCGCTCCAGCACGGCGCCGACCTTCTGGTGCAGCCCTGAAAACACCTGCTCCAGCGCCGCCGCATACAAACCTTCTTTGTCCTTGAAGTAGTAATAAAGCAGTGCCTTATTGACCCCGGCGCGGCGGGCGATTTCATCTGTACGCGCGCCAGCCACGCCCTCATGAGAAAACTCTTCCAGCGCAGCTTTCAGGATGGCGGCGCGTGTCTTTTCCGGCTCGCCACGTGAGCCTGACCTGCCGGATTTGATGGCTGATGGCATTTAATTAACTGGTTATTTAATTATTGCAGAAACTCATTCCACTCTGCAATGCAATTTTTTTGCCCGCTGCAAATTCAGGCCACCTGGATGGAATGGGAAAAGCAGTCCTGCTCGGTTTGCTAAAATGGGGAGTTTGCCTTCCCCATCTCGGTCAAACTTAGGATTTGAATGCCTGAAACCATGATTGCTGTAGTAAAGCCGGAGGCCGCGCCGGGTGCGGACGTCCGCCAGATGCCCCTGCCGAAATATGGACCCGACGACGTGCTGGTGAAGGTGAAAGTGGCTTCAGTCTGCGGCACAGATTTGCACATTTATAACTGGGACCAGTGGGCCCAGAACCGCATCAAGCCGCCACTGATTCCCGGGCATGAATTTTGCGGGCACGTTGTTGCGGCGGGCAAGAACGTGACAGCAGTGAAGGAAGGCGATTTTGTCTCTGCGGAGATGCATGTGGCCTGCGGAAAGTGCTACCAGTGCCGCACCGGCGAAGCCCATATTTGCCAGCACGTGAAGATCATCGGCGTGGATGCCAACGGCGCATTTGCCGAGTACGTGGTAATTCCGGAATCAAATATCTGGAAGATTGATCCTGCGGTGCCGCCGGATTATGCCAGCGTGCTCGATCCACTGGGCAACGCCGTCCATACCGTGCTGGCCGGCGAGATTGCCGCCAAGACGGTTGCAGTGATCGGCTGCGGGCCGATTGGGTTGTTCTGCATCGCCGTAGCGCGTGCCTGTGGCGCCACAGAAATATTTGCTCTGGAGATCAACGAGCATCGGCGCAAGCTGGCAGAAAAAATGAAGGCTGATCATGTGCTCAATCCTGCCAAAGACAATGTTTTTGAGCACGTGATGAACGCCACAGAAGGCACCGGAGTGGATGTCATCCTCGAAATGTCCGGCCACCCGGATGCGATCCGCCTGGGCTTCAAGATTTTGCGTCTCGGCGGCCGCGCGTCACTGCTGGGGATTCCATCCAAGCCGATGGAACTGAACATGGCCAACGATATTATTTTTAAAGGCGCGCAAGTGCAGGGCATTAATGGCCGGCTGATGTACAAAACCTGGTACCAGATGAATGCGCTGCTCAAGGCGGGTAAACTCGATCTTGATCCGGTAATCACTGATCGCATGCCAATGGCCGACTTCAGCAAAGGCATGGACCGCCTGAGAACGGGCGAGTCAAGCAAGATTTTGTTGTATCCGAATGGATTGAAATAGCATTCAGCAGTCAGCATTCAGCCCGTAGAGTGCAAAGGCTTTTGTATCAGGCTAAAAAAGAGCTTCAGGGCTGAATGCTAATTGCTGAGTGCTAATCCGGCCAGCAACATTTTCATAAGGGGTGCGACTATGCCTACTACTACTTCCCGTCCGCAATTGTCCTATCTTACAGACCAGATGAACGACCTTCGGCAGAAGGGCACGCACTTTAAGCTACGCGTGTTGGAAGAACCGCAGGCGCCGGAGTGCACGGTAGACGGCCGGCGTGTAATCAATCTGGCTTCAAACAATTATCTGGGGCTGACGACGCACCCAAAGCTGCGCGAAGCAGCTATTGCGGCGACAAAGAAGTACGGCGTAGGCTCGGGTGCGGTGCGCACCGTGAGCGGCACCATGTCAATCCACATGGAGTTGGAAGAGAAGATTGCGCGCTTCAAAAAGACCGAGGCCTGCGTGGTCTTTCAGTCAGGTTTTGCGGCCAACGCGGGAACGGTTTCGGCGATCCTGGGCAAAGATGATTTCATCATCTCTGATGAGCTGAACCACGCCAGCATTATTGACGGCGCGCGGCTCTCCAAGGCGAAGATCAAAGTTTTCCGCCATAAAGATACAGCACATGCGGAAGAGCTGCTGAAAGAAATTGCGGGCGAGCCCGGCCATAAGCTCATCATTACGGACGGCGTTTTTTCCATGGATGGCGACATTGGGCCTCTGCCCGCGTTATGCGATCTGGCTGAAAAATATGGAGCCATCATGATGGTGGATGACGCGCACGCATCCGGCGTTCTGGGCAAGAATGGGCGCGGCACTCCAGACCACTACAACGTTCATGGCCGCGTTGACGTTCAAGTGGGAACGCTTTCCAAGGCTATTGGCGCGCTGGGCGGCTATGTTTGCGGATCAAAAGACCTGATCGATTTCCTCTATCACCGCGCGCGGCCATTTCTGTTTTCCACTTCGCACCCGCCGTCTGTGGCCGCCACCTGTATTGCCGCCTTTGACGTGCTGGAGCAGGAGCCTGAGCTGATGGATAAGCTCTGGGCCAACACTCGTTTTTTCAAGAAAGAGTTGGGATTGCTTGGCTTCAACATCGGCGGCATCAATACTCCGACCAGCGAGACGCCGATCACTCCGATCATTATTGGCGAAGGTCGACTCACCATGGACTTCAGCCGTGAGCTGTTCAATGAAGGCGTGTTTACTCCAGGGATTGCTTATCCCACAGTTGCCGAAGGAAAAGCCCGCCTCCGGACGATCATGAGCGCTACGCACACGCAAGATCAATTGAGCAGGGCCTTGGAGATATTGAAGAAGGTGGGGAAGAAGATGGGGATCATTAAGTAAGCTTATTTCTGAAATCCCGAGCGAAGCGAGGGATCCCTATCGATTGCCAGAATCGCCGGGACTGCCAAAGATTGATGATTGCTTGATCCGCTTTTGATGTTTTATGTCTCCTGAACTTGAAACCCTTGATCAGCTGTTGGGTGGTGAACTGACCTTGCACATTATCGCTAACGGCTACCCTGACGCCTATGCATTTATGCGGGGAGTTCACGGTTTGCTGTCGGGCGGCGATGTACGGTTGTTTACCAACGATGGAATCGAAGTGCGAGCCGGGCAATGGCGGGATCTCTTCATTGAGGGTATGGTGATGGAGAAGCTGGATTCATTGAAGCTTAATCTTACCGAGCAGGGAGCCCGGAGAATCGAGTAGTAGATGTTTGTATAGATTCCTCGCTATGCTCGGAATTTAACAACTCCCCCCACCACCGTCGCCATCACCTTTCCTTGCAACTGGCTTCCATCAAAAGGCGAGTTCTTTGATTTCGAGAGCGACTGTGCAGCATGGTAGGTCCATTTCTTGGCAGGATCAAAGATCGTAACATCCGCACGCGCGCCCACGGCCAGTGTGCCGCGGCCTTGCAGGTTCATCACGCGGGTGGGGTTTACGGAAAGAAGCTCAACGATGCGGCGCAGCGGAATAGTATGACGATAATGCAGCACTGACACACACAAGCCCAATGCTGTTTCCAGCCCGGTGATGCCAAAAGGCGCACGATCGAATTCCTGGTTCTTCTCATGCGCGGCGTGAGGTGCGTGGTCAGTGGCTACGCAGTCGATCGCGCCGTCAGCCAGCCCAGCGAGAAGCGCCTCCCGGTCTGCGCGGGAGCGCAGCGGCGGATTCATTTTGTAATTGGTGTTGTAATCGCCTATGTCTTCATCGAGCAGCGTGAAGTGGTGCGGGGTAATCTCGCAGGTCACGCGCAGATGGTCGCGCTTGGCTTTGCGCACAGCACGCAACGATGCGGCAGTGGAAAGATGAGCGACGTGGTAGCGGGCCTTGGCTTCAGCGGCCAATCGAATATCGCGCTCCACCATTGAACTCTCTGCTTCTCCGGGCCAGCCGCGCAAACCAAGGCGGAATGCAGTGGGGCCGGAGTTCATCACTGAGCCCTGGGTCATTCGAGTATCCTCAGCGTGCTGCACCACGGGCATATTCAGCGCGGCTGCAGCAATCAGGGCCTGACGCATCATGCTGGCATCCAGGATTGGTTTGCCATCATCGGTGAGGGCAACAGCCCCGGCGCGCTTCAGAGCAGCAAAATCGGTGAGTTGCTCGCCGCTGCTGCCAATGGTTGCCGCCGCCACCGGGAAAACATTTACGTGTGCATTCCGGGCCGGATCGATCATCCAGCGCGTGATCTCCGCCGAATCATTCACCGGGCTGGTATTTGGCATGGCGCAAACAGAGGTAAAGCCGCCGGCAGCAGCAGCCCTGGTGCCACTCTCAATCGTCTCTTTGTGCGATTGTCCGGGCTCGCGCAGATGAACATGGATATCAATAAAGCCGGGAGCAACAATCAATCCGCGTGCATTGAAGTTTTCATCCGCTTTACCGCGCAGCTTTCCCGCAGGTGCGACCTCTGTCACACGCCCGTCTTTGAGCAAAAGATCGTATTTGCCCTCAAGTTGCTGGGAAGGATCGATGAGTTGACCGTTGCGGATTGCGAGAGAACTATTTAGCCGCGAATGCACGCGAATGAACACGAATTCCTTTCCTGTTATTTTCAAAGACGAATCGCTTGAAGTGTGGTTTTGGACCAAAATTGAGCAGCAAACCGACTTCGATGTTTGTAGCCCGCAAATAATTTAAGATTTGGGCTTCGTGCGAGGCGTCGAGGGCTTTAGCTGCTTTTAACTCCAGCAGCACCAGATTGTTAACAACAATATCAGCTTTGTATTCACCAATTGTTCGGCCATGAAACCAAATTGGTGTTGAAACCTGCTGGCGCGCACTTAGCCCAGCTTCAGCTAATCCGATTGACAGAGCTTCTTCATACACGGCTTCAAGAAATCCATAGCCAAGCTCGTTGTACACGGAATAGAAAATACCAACGATTTGATGGCACAAATCCCAGTGTTTTCTTTCGTGTTCATTCGCGTTGATTCGCGGCTGATCCGAACTCATCATGCTACCCCCAGGCAAATCGCCAGGACCGCCATGCGCACATAAACGCCGTTTTGTACTTGCTCTTCAATCACTGCTTGCGCGCCATCGGCGACTTCGCTCTGAATTTCCATTCCTCGAATCATCGGGCCGGGATGCATAACCAGAGCGTCACTCTTGGCCAGCTTTAAACGCTCCGGCGTGAGCTGATAGTGAGCAATGTAGCTGTCGGCATCAAGCTTAAGTCCGGCCAGACGTTCTTTTTGCACACGCAACATCATAAGCACGTCGGCTTTTCTCGCTGCTTCTTCAATGTGGCGGCTGATCTTTACTCCCGGAGCCAGAGAGGATGCGTATTCCGGCAGAAGCTCAGGAGGACCGCAGAGCACAACCTGCGCGCCAAACTTTGAGAGCAGATGAACGTTGGAGCGCACCACGCGGCTGTGGCGGATATCGCCAATCATAGTGATGCGCAGCCCCTTCAAAGATTTTTTATGGCGCAAGATCGTGTAGGCATCCAGCAGCCCTTGTGAGGGATGCTCATGCATGCCATCACCAGCATTGATGATGGGAACGCGCAAGCTGCGGGCCAGCACGTGCGGAGCCCCGGAGGATGGATGCCGGACGACGATGCAGTCTGCACCAAGCGCCTGGAGCGTCTTTCCGGTATCCACCAGCGACTCGCCTTTTTCAATGCTCGATGCGGTTGCACTGATGACAGAGGTATGCGTACCCAGCAACTTGGCGGCAAATTCAAAAGACACGCGGGTACGCGTGGAGGCTTCATAGAAAAGAAGCGCAATGCGCTTGCCGCTCAAGATAGGTTTGGGCCGGCCGGATTGCATTCGCCGCGCCAGTTTAAGAAAAGAGGTAATTTCGTCTGTTGAGAGGTGCTCGAGTTCGAGTAACGAACGTGGGCGAGGCATTGTTTAAGAAGTGCGCTCCACCAGCAGGACCTGTTCTTCCTGGTCAATCTCAGAGAGTTTTACCTCAATAATTTCAGTATCTGATGTCTGCACCGTACGGCCGATAAAGGCGGCTTCAATCGGCAACTCACGATGGCCTCGGTCAATAAGGACGCAGAGCTGTACCCGGCGCGGACGGCCATGGTCAAACAAGGCATCCAGCGCAGCGCGAACGGTACGGCCGGTGTAAAGCACGTCATCCAGCAGGATCACGTTCTTATCCACAATGTCAGTTCCCAGAGGCGTGGCCTTTTTGATTACCGGAGACGCGCCCACAGTCGAGAGGTCGTCGCGGTAAAGAGTAATATCAAGCGTTCCTACCGCTACCGGCTTCTTTTCAATCTGCTCGATCAAGGCGGCCAGGCGCTCAGCCAAAGGCACGCCACGGCGCTTGATGCCAACCAGCACCAGATTTTCCACGCCGTTGTTCTTTTCCACGATCTGATGGGCCAGGCGCACGAGGGTACGCTCAATTTCAGAGCCAGACATGAGCCGCCCTTTTACCACAAGGTTGGGCAGACGAGAGGGCACACTGTTCATAGTCACCGCATGATATCCGATGGAACGGGATTGCGCCAATCAGCCATGCGAACCAGCTTTTCTGGTGCGTGTGATCCAGGCCCCACTGAGAGCGCCGGCGATCAGGAAAATGGCAAGGATAAAGGTAAGGGCGCCCACCGTGATAAAAGCGAATCCATGACTGGTCGCAAACCATTGCGCTATCTGGCGGCTTTGCGCATCCGGGGCCTTGGTGGCAAGTTCGTGGAATTCATGATTATTTACTTGACGAAGGTGCCCTATGAGGGGTAGCCTACTCGTCAAGCCGTTTCCCGTCCCTAATGTTAAACCGAAACGGCTTCCAATGAGGAAGCCAATGACGATAGCCGCAGGTTTTGTATGTTCGGATGGACTGGTACTTTTTGCGGATACAGAGGAGCAGGAAGGATACATAAAAACAAATGTTGAGAAAATCCAAAAATATCCTCACAGCAATTGCAGCCTACTGATTGCGAATGCTGGCAATGGCTTCTTGGCCGACTCTCTTATTGACAGGATTTTCGATGCGCTGCCACGCAAAAAGTCCGAGGCGGAAATTGTCAAAACCATTCGTAAAACAATAATTGATTTTCATGCCAGCGAGGTTGCGCTATATCCCGATACGCAGCATCGGCAGGTTGGCTTGATATTGGGGATACAATTGAATGGCAAGTCTCTCCTATTACACGCCGACTCGACGGCATTGCGAAGGGTAAAAGAATTCGCCGTGATTGGATATGGCGTCGAAATCAAATTCCTGGCGCAGCAGTTGTACATTCAGGGAATGCCGATAAAGCATGGCGTCCTTATAGCTAATTATCTCGTAGATATGGCCAAGAAGCACGTGCAGGGGTGCGGAGGGGAAAGCCGCATTGCCACCCTAAACGATAAGGGGGCGGAGATTATGCACAATTTTGATGTGTGGGGCCATCAATTCCTTTTTTCGCATCTGGCGACCATCTATAGAGCTGTACTGCTCTCGATCCCCGATGAAGAAATCACCGATGACCAATTTAAGAACTGCCTAGATTGGTTTGTGGAGATGGCATGGCGGGAAAGAACCGACATGCTGCAAACGCGCGAATACAACCGTGAAGCTCTTGAGCACATGAATGCTAGGGGGCCAATCGTACGAGGAGCCTTAGACCGTTGGTATCGACAAGCGGAAATGGATACCAATCCCCTAGATCGGAGAAGGAAGATGATTAAACCAACTCCACGAGTTAACAGCCTATCAATTCTAGCTGATCTTATGCGGCGGTCAGTTCCTGAAAAGTCAGAGGATCAGCAGTAATCATATGGCGCAGCGTATCAACAAAGAGATCAGGATTTTTGCGGCGATTAAAACGGAAGGTCATTTCCTCCAAATATGCCGCGAGATGCTTTGCGCTGATTTTGTGCCACGTTCCCATGATGCCGCGCTTGAGCAGCGAGAATGCAGATTCAACGGTATTGGTATAGATGTCCCCTTGCACGTAAACCTTTTTGGAATGATTAATGGTCTTGTGCTTCGCCGCATCATGTCCAGCGCGTTTCATCGCGTTAGGATATGCGCCGAAGTCATCAGTCATCAGCACTTCAACATCGGTAGAAACGTGCTCTTTAATGAATTTCGCCAGTGTGCCGGACTTCACATCTTCCGCATGAAAGAAACGGAGATCGCCGCCACGCTGCCGGACTCCAAGCACGATTTCTTTGTTGTTTTTTGCGCGTCCACTGTAGCCACCGCGAAACTTTCCGCCAACATAGGTTTCGTCAATTTCTACCGTTCCGTCCAGCATCGGTTTATCGCTGGATGCCATAGCCTTGCGGATGCGATGGCAGAGATACCATGCGGTCTTGTAACTGATTCCAAGAGTGCGCTTAATCTGATTCGCGCTCATGCCCTTGCGCGCTTCTACGAGCAGCAGAACGGCCATGAACCATGTTTCCAGCGGAAGGTGAGTGTCGTTAAAGATCGTCTGAGTCAGAACGGAAAACTGATAACCACATTCGCCGCATTCAAATTTCTTTTGAGTCGGAAGGTCGTAAACTTTTTTGCTCTTGCAGCGCAAGCATTCAACACCCATAGGCCAACGGAGTTTTGCCAGCAACTCGCGGCATCGTTCGTCTGTCGAATAGAGAGAATTAACCTCAGGGAGTGTCATGGCTAAAACGCCTCCAAAGAAAGCAAAGAGTCCATTGCAGAGAACGCCGATGCGGAAACTAGCGCAAGGGCTGAGAAATGAGCTTTTGCAGAAGTTGCGGGAGAGAAACGCACCGCTGGAACCACGTAAACCGAAGAAACCGTGATGTTTATCTCTACCATGAGCAAAGGATACCAAACTGGCTTACCTTCGTCAAGTAAATAATCATGGTGGAATTTATCCAGCATTTCGGCCCGGTACAAAGAGAGAGTAGCGAGAAAAAAGACAAGGAAGCCGATAAAGCTGAGCAGGGCCATGAATGCGCCGATGGCAGCGCCTCTTCCTGGTAGCAATGCTCCAGTATGCAATGGCCGGTAGCGAGCAATGATTCTTTTTAAGCTGAACGGAAGTACCAGCAAAAGCCCGACGGGGAAAACCAGATAACTTACAACACCCGTAATCACGGCCAGCGGCGAAGCCAGCCTGAAAAGCAAGTTCCATTGAATCGGCCCCGGAGGGCCAATGAGCGGTGGCGGCGGAGTTCCGTAAGAAGACGGAACCTGTTCTTCGGGGGTTTCCTGCTCGCCGGGGTTCACTCCGTGGTTGGCTCCATGGGACGCATGATCCTGGCAACAATGCTAGACAAAAAGAAAACTGAGAGATGTCCAGACATCTACAAAGGCCGCCAGGCAAATTTCAAAGTTATAAGAACCCGGCTGTTTTGTGCAACCACGTCGCACAGAAAGCGATTCGGTGAGATGAGCGATATCTGAGCTAGCAAAGGCCTTGCAGCGACGATTAAAGTTGCAAAACTTTTATCTTTTTGTGCGATCGCGACTGCAAATTCATTCGAGAGCGCGTCAAAAAAATCAGCACGATATATCAAATTGGCGCGATAAACACTCTACTAAATCAGAAACCAAAAACAACTTCCAGGTCTTCCGGAGAAGGAAGAATTACAATGAAACGGACCATCCTCCGGGTCTTGTTTATCTTGACCCTTTTGACAACTTGCGCCTCAACGCCAGTTTTGGCTGATGGCGGCGTCCCAGTACCGACTTGCACTCCTGACATGCAGTGCCCGAAGTAAATCTCTCGTTACTTCCCATTCTGCGTCGGGCTTTGTAAACAACGGGCCAGCTAGAGTAAGCTGTGGCTTCCCTTATGTGGTTGCGAACCTTACTCTGGCTGGCTCCGCCTGTGCTGCAGAGCTGCATTGCCATGCTTATGGCGCGCCGGGCTGTTTTTAAGCAGTACCCCTTTTTTTTCGCCTATACAATTTTTGCCGTCGCAGCGGAGATAACAAAAGTCTCCTTTTACAATCCTCGCAGCTGGACCTATTTCTGGTTTGCGTGGGGCATTGAGGCGCTCTACGCGGTACTTGGATTTCTGGCGATCTTTGAAGTGTTTCGCCACGTTTTTGAAGCGTTTACCCACCTTGCCTGGTTCAAGTTTCTACTGCCGTTAACCGGGTTCATCATGCTAGGCATAGCGGTGCTCATTCCTCTTGTTCACCCGACTGTGCAGACTAATCCACTTCTGCAAGGGCTTCTCTTTCTGGAGACTGCGGTACGCTGCCTGCAACTGGGAGTCTTCTTTCTTATCTTTTTTTTGGCGCGGCTCTTTGATCTTGATTACCGGCAATACTCTTTTGGCATTGCCGCCGGTTTTGGGATTGCCGCGGCCGGCATTCTGCTGGGTACTTTGGTAAGGACGGGCGGTGGATTAAAATTCTTAATGTTCTCCCAATATGCGCCCACTGTGTCATACTGCTTGGCGGTAGTGGTTTGGCTGGCTTCGTTTATTCGGCCTGAGCCAGGTGACCCCTTCCGTGAGTTCCGGCACCTGTTTACTCCGGAATCGTTTTCGGTGCAGTTGCAGCGGTATAAACAAGACGTAAAGGGCATCTTTAGGCTATGAGTGCATACGCAATACTACTCGTTGCTCTTTCATTGCTCTGCGCAAGCGCGCTGTACTTCTTTTTAGGGCGCTTGTCACGATTTCCCTGCCGTACCATTCGCGATGTCCCAGCGTTCTTGCAACCGGTTGATTCCGCGAATATTCTCCAGCTTTTGAATCCGCAAACAGAAGGTTATCTTCACTCAGCTATGACCGGCGTGGCCTTGCGCCTGGAGCAGCGGCGAAGCCTGCATTTTTTGCGCGAGCATCTGCTGCGTATGTCGCACAACGCGCACATACTTCTGGAATGGTCGAATGCGGAACTAAAGCGGGAGATTGTTGGACAGACCGACGAATACAGCGAGTGCTACCGTGATTGCGCTCAGAAATTGCACGTTGCCGCAGTCGAGTTCCGCCTTTATGCGCTGCTGTCTCTGGCAAAAATCAGGTTCTGGATGGTCTTCCGCACGCAATCATGGATGCCTTTTGCTGCGCCCAGCCTGGATAAGCTCTCTGAGGTTTGCGGCCTGCGTTTCTTTACCCTTTATTCCAACTTAACACGCGCTGTTACCGATCTTGGCCGCCACTACGGCAGCGAGTTTCGCGATGAGCTATTGCACGCATGGGCGCCTCCGCCTGATCTTCAAGCTATCGCGAACTAAAAGCCTTTTAGTAAGTTCTTCAATGAGACCAGTAAAGTTTGGGGATCGCTTTCCGGCACCACTGCGTCAACCCCAGCCGGCAACTTGTCGCCGACGATTTTGCCTCGTACCACCAGGACCACGCCAATAGTGCGCCGGATCATTTTGAGCGATTGCGCCACAGACCAGCCTTCCGTCTGAATGAAATGTTCCTGGTCCAGGATGACCGCATCCACAGTATTGTTTACGCAGATGGCAACGGCATGGTCCGGCGTAAAGGTCAGCATCAGCCGGTAGCCGGATCCTTTTAGAGCTTTTGCTGTCTGACTTGTTCGGCGGTCAGCCAGGAGCAATAAGGTATGGGTTTTTGCGGGCACGCGATTATCGCCAGCCCCCTGCCGGACGCAGATCGAGGCCAACCAAAACACGTTCGGTGTTGGAGAGATCGCCAATAATCTTTTTCACCGGAGTCGGCAGGCGACGAACCAGGGTAGGTACAGCAATGATTTGGTGTCCCCGAGCAAGCATCGGCTTTTCCAGTAGGTCTACCACTTGGATGCGATAAGCGCCATGCAGATGCTTTTCACACAGTTTTTTCAGGTTTTCAAAGGCGCGGATAGAAGTCGGTGTCATGCCCGCAACGTAAAGCCGCAGCTCCCATATCGGTTTAAGAGGGCGGATCTGCCGGCCGTTGTTCTGCTCCGGGCGCTGGCTGGCACGTTTGCGTTCTGTTGTCCGTTTACTGATTGCCATGGATCTTGATTCCTTTATCACTCAAAGTAAATGTGCGCCTGCGCGTATCATGTGCCATGCCGCGCGATTTCAGCAGGTTCAGCGTGCGTACTCTCTCTGACTCGCCGGTGGCAACATCGCGCAGGACCAGCCAGGTATCCATAAGCGATGAAATGCCTATCACGGTTTCTTCAATGTTCAGGCCAAACACAAGATTGGTGAACATGGCTGTAATGTGCTCCAATTTTAGAAAATCGATCAGGCGCGTAAGCATGGCTTTGACGGCAATAAGATCGCCCGCAGTGATCAAGTTGGTGACCGGATCAACAACGACAACGCTCGGCTTGAAATCCTGAATGTCCTGATACATGCTCGCCAAGTGCGATTCCAGGCCAACGGAGGTAGGCCGCGTGGCATGGATCTTGAGCAGGCCGCGCTTGATCCACTTTTCCAGGCTGATTCCCACGGAACGCATGTTGCGCAGAATCTGGCTGGGCGATTCTTCATAGGCAAAGTACAGGACGCGTTCACCGCGGGCGCAGGCAGCATTAGCAAAGGTTGAGGCAAAAATCGACTTTCCGGTGCCCGCAGTGCCGGTGGTCAAAATACTGCTGCCGCGGAAAAAGCCTTGCCGGCCCAACATCGCATCAAGGCCGGGCACGCCGGAAGAAATGCGTTCTGTGGAAGCTGTGTGTGTGAGCCCGACGGAGGTAATGGGTATAACGGAGATGCCCTGATCGTCAATGAGGAATGGGTACTCGTTGGTTCCGTGCGAAGAGCCGCGATATTTAATCACGCGCAGGCGCCGCGTAGAGATCTGTTCATTGACGCGATGGTCGAGCACGATCACACAGTCAGCAACGTATTCTTCCAGGCCATAACGCGTCAGTGAGCCTTCGCCGATTTCAGCCGTTACCACGGCGGTAACGCCCGCATCTTTCAGCCAGTGAAACAGCCGCCGCAGCTCCGCGCGGACAATCCCTTCATCTTTCAGGCCGAGAAAGAGAACCTCAATTGTATCCAGCAGCACGCGCTTGGCTTTGACCTGCTCAATGGCGGCGCGCAGACGGATGAAAAGACCTTCTAGATCGTACTCGCCGGTTTCTTCAATTTGACTGCGCTCAATGTGGACGTAGTCAATGACCAGGCGTTTGGAACGCACCAGCGCAGGCAAGTCACACCCAATAGAGGCCATGTTGGTGACAAGCTCTTCACTGGCCTCCTCCAGAGCGATGCAAGCCCCCGGCTCGTTATACAGAAGCGCTCCACGCACCAGAAATTCCAGACCGAGCAATGTTTTTCCAGCCCCAGGGCCGCCACAGACCAAGGCAGTGCGTCCCTTGGGGAAACCGCCGTGTGTCACCTGGTCAAGGCCGCGAATACCAGTGGGCACTTTTTCCAGGACCAGCGACGAAGAGTCGCGCCGGGAAGCGGTTTTCTTTTTTGTTGTTGGGGAAGCCATAGATTCAGGTTTTACTCACAATTAAAAATATTCAGCAAGATCAAAAAATCGTGCCGGTTAAGACTGTGGCCTATGACCATTATGCGGTCCATGGCCATCACTAGGGAGAATGCGCAACAACGCCTCCAGCAGCAAGCGCGGATCGCCCAGCGATTCCAGTTGTTCGTCCACCAATCCTGCGGGAACCTGTGTGCCAGAAGTGTTGCTCAATACCACGATCGGCACCGCCGGGGCCAGTTGCTTGAACGCTTGAGCCAGTTCCAGCCTCTGCTCTGCGTGCAGAGAATCTCCAATTACAACGGCATGCACTACTGAAGGATTGAAAAGTTCGGTCGCCTCCGCCGGATCGCGGGCCGGAACCACAACGTAACCCGCGCGCTCCAGGATCAGGTTGCGGGTGACCTGGGCATACGAGGGTCTGCTTACACATAGAAGTGTCCATCTCATTCGAGAGTGATTTAACTTTCCTAAAAAATATGTATGTTTGTTCGAGGTGGCGCTTAGATTTTTCGGCCCAGCAACTTCCTTGATAGCCTTCACCAGCTCGAAACATGCACGGTAACAGGCCTGAACAAATGCGGCGAGAGCTACAGTGGCCTGTTACTGGCGCGAACACAGTTCGCTTGAACGCAACTTAGGATGCGAATGCGGGCGATTTTGGATGCTTTTTAGGGAATACTGCGAAGCTGATATGCAAAGTTTTTACAGCCGGGTCTGCTGCTGCTCAATTTTGAGTCGGAAATCTGCTCAGGCTTACATGGTATCTTTTTTGTCCCATGCGCGGACATAAACCAGAGCAAACACTGATCCCTTGCCTGAAGGCCCGACAGCGATAACGCGCTGGTTGTTTTCCGTCCCCACTTTGAGTACTTCCTTGTATTTATCGTCAGTGTCGTGGCCATCGCATGTGACTTCCGCGTCCTGGTCATGGTGATGAAAGCTCATGTTGAAGCCGCCGCTGCAATCCACAACCTTGCCGTACTTGCCCATGTCTTTGCGATAGAAGGACAGCACCTTGTCAGGAGCGTCGTCGCTTTTAAATTTCATCGCAACAACCTTCAATCCAAAGAGAGAGCTGGAGATATTGACGTTGGCGCTGTCGTGATCATCATCGTTAGAATCTTTCCTGAGTTGCGCGCCTGGATAGGGCGTTAGCCCGGTGTCTTTCACGTTTGTCTGGTCCTGGCGAACGCTCAACGAGCCGAACGGAGTGTGAATATCAACATCGTCCTTTTTTCCATTGTCTTTCTCGTGGGTAGTCACGGTGCACCCAACCAGAGCGCCCAGACAAACCAAAATTGCTAAGACAAGAGCAAGGTGTTGTTTACGCATGTTGATCCTCCCGGGCATTTGCAGGCCCTCCAACTCATTCCGTCGCACCTGTTTAGTAATACGCTACAGCCTGGGACGAAGTTCCCTTTATTTGCGGATCAGAACCGATAATCCTGAAAGCCATGCACTGAGCAGCTTTGCCACGGCGACCTGGGAATTGTTTTTACAGTTACACGATCGGCTCATAATAACGTTCCCCGGCACAGCCCCGGCACAGGATTTTAGCGCCCCGCCTGACCTCGCGCTTGAAATTGATACCCTCACCACATTGCGCGCACACAATGCGCTCACCTTTGTATCCAGGAAATTCCTCCGGCGGAAGCTCTACATGGACCCACTGCGACTGAAAAAGCTGTTCGTCAGAAATCTCACGATAAGCCAGCATCTGCTGCTGGTTCTTGTTCTCAATCTCAGGGTGCATGGTTTTTGCCAGCGCCTTTGACGATTCACGAGCAGCGATGCGAACGGCCTTGCCAGTTTTTACATCAACAAAAGTTGCTGCCATCTTTCCCCAGTCGCGAAATTTGAGGGCTCTCTTCCCAAGCCGGCAGCCGGTAACCACCATCACGGCATCGGTGGCGCAGCGATCAATCTCCACGAAAGTTACAATGCGCTTGCGGTCCTTGCCTTGTGGGTCTTCCAAGCCAAGCTTCTTCAGGCCAAACATGGCCATGCGTACACCCAACACCTGACCGGCACAGAGATGTCCGTGAGCTATGGCCGCATCGTCAAGGTATTCCTGCAGCGTCTTCATTGTGGGCCCTCTTCTTCCGCGGTTTCTGGTTGCAGGTCGGCGCCATGTCCACGGATTGCGAAGGTGGTTTTCTCACCGGCAACAACAAAGGTTACGCGGCTGGGAGTGCGCTCCCACTGCGGTGCGGTACAAGCAGAAGCCTGCGTCTCTTTTTTGAGGACCGGTTTGCGCTTGCCCAGTTGCACCACCATCATGAATGTTTTAACGCCATCGTCAGACGCGCCACAGTAAGCAGCGTAGTCACGGTACCAGCTTGCTTCTGAGGCATCGCTATCGAATGCGGGCAGGTTCAGTTGAGCGATGTGCCCGGTCTGGCGATCTACGCTGATCCAGCCGCCCAGCCGCCAGACCCATTGTGGAGCCCTACCGGCCTCTTCGGGCAGCGCGTCATTCAAACGGTAGGCTAGGCGGACCACGAACAGTTGCTCGGTGACCTCATGCGGCGGGCCGCTCACATAATCGCGGAGACGGCCATCCACCATGAGCGTGCGAACTTTGATTGGCTGAGCAGTTCCGGAGTCGGAGAGCACTTCCACGCTGCGCCACTTGCCCAGCAAGATTGTGTGCTGTCGCGGAGCGGAATAACCGCTTCCTATAAGCAACAAAATAGACGCAGCTAACAGGGTTAATCGCATTTTGGGTAATTATATGACCTGCCCTGTTACCAAAGTACACACTTCCATGGCAGTGCGAAGCATTATTAGAGGCATTTTAAATGGCATTTTTCTTGCTATTAGTTGTTATGCATTTCTAAAGCTATGTACACAACAGACTTGCATAATTCGAGTGAATCCGCTTTTCTGCCTAAGAATAGCTTTCTTAGAAATGCATTCTTCCAATTCAGGAAAAGATTCCGTAAGATACGTCGATCCCCGACTTTCAACGCTAAGGGCCTACCCCCGTGGACTTGTAAGTTTGGTGGTTATACGGTGGTGGAGTTGTGCTTTCCGAAGAAGATCAAAAACATCTAAAGGTTCGTGAGTTGCTCGATACAACCCTCGAGCAGACAAAACCTTCTCACTTGACGATGGCACCTGTTTCGGAGCGGGGTAGGGAGGAATATGGCCGGGTTAGACAGCGGGCCCCACGGATCCTGGTTGTGGATGACAAGCTGGATACCCTTCTTCTCCTGCGCGAACTGCTAAGCTCTCGCGGCTATGAGATCATTACCGCCACTGAGGCGGAAGAGGCTAAGCAGATAGTTCATAGGGAACGCCCTGAATTGGTGCTTCTGGATGTGGTTATGCCGGGCAAGTCGGGCTACGAGCTTTGCCGCGAATTGAAGGACGATCCCATTACCCGCCTGATCCCGGTGGTAATGATTACCGGACTTTCCGATCGCGATGATCGCGTGCGCGGCATTGAAGCTGGCGCCGATGATTTCCTCAGTAAGCCACTTTATCCAGAAGAACTGTTTGCCCGCGTCAAATCACTACTGAAACTCAAAGAATTTACTGACGAACTGGAGAATGCCGAGGCCGTGCTGGTAGCCTTGGCTTTGGGCATTGAATCGCGCGACCCGTACACCGGAAACCATTGCGAGCGCCTGGCTAAATACGCAGCCGATCTTGGCCACCACATTGGATTGGACGGTGACAGCATTACGGCGCTGAAGCGCGGCGGTTATCTCCACGATCTGGGCAAGGTTTCCATTCCTGACGATATCCTCAAAAAAGGCACGCGCCTTACGGCGGAAGAGTGGCGGGTCATAAAGCAGCATCCGGTAATTGGTGAAGCCATCTGCCGTCCCCTTAAATCTTTTCGCGACGTGCTGCCGATCATTCGCCATCACCATGAACATTGGGACGGAAGCGGTTATCCCGATCACCTGAGCGGCTACGATATCCCTCTGCTGGCGCGCGTGCTCCAGGTGGTGGATGTTTATGACGCGTTACGCACGGCGCGTCCTTACAAGCCTGCGCTGACCCATGAAGAAGCCAAGCGCACCATGCTAGACGAATCCAACAGCGGACTATGGGACCCGAACCTGGTGCCTGAGTTCTTTGCCATGCTTAAAAAGAAAGAACAGGCTGCATGAGTCTCGCCATCGAGTTCCCCCTTCAAGGTCCCAGGCCGCAAACCGCACAGCCGCAGTACAGCATTATTGTCCCCGCATACAATGAGCGCGCCAGGATCGGCGGCACGCTGGAGCGGATCCTTGAGCATTTGAACGGACAAAAATGGAGCGCGGAAATCGTTGTTGTAAATGATGGGTCACGTGACGACACCACTAAGGTCGTAGGCCGGTTCGCCGCAGAGCATCCCCAGGTGAGATTGATTGAGAACCCCGGCAATCAGGGCAAAGGATATGCCGTACGCAATGGAATGCTCAATGCCCGGGGAAAAGTGCTGCTGTTTACTGACGCAGATCTGTCATCGCCGATTACCGAAGCCACCAAGCTCTTTGCCGCACTGGAAAAGGGCTGTGACGTGGCCATGGGCTCGCGCTGGCTTGATCCTTCATTGCAGTTTCAGCGGCAATCACTAAAGCGCCAACTCATGTCGCGCACTTACAACCTGTTTATACGCGGCGTGCTGACTTTTCCTTATCATGACACCCAATGCGGGTTCAAAGCTTTTACTCGACGCGCAGCGGAGATGATTTTCCCTCTCCAGCGCATCAAGCGTTGGGGCTTTGACGCAGAAATTATTTATCTGGCCCATCACATGAAGTTGCGGGTAGCTGAGGTGCCGGTAGCCTGGGGACATGATGAACGATCCAAACTCCATCCCTGGCGCGATGGTTTCTATATGGGCGTGGATACGCTAAAGGTCCGCTGGTACTCGCTTACGGGCGGTTATCATAGGCCGCAAGAGCCGAAGGCAAGCAAAGAAACACCTGCCGCTTAATCATCGACTATTCCGGAACAAAATAGAAAGCGACAGCGACAATGGCATAGACCGCCAGAAGTTGTGCGCCTTCAAACCAGTTGGTCTCGCCATCTGCTGAGATCATGGCCACAATCACCACGGAAAGAGCAATGGCTGCGATTTCAAAGCCATTGAACACCAGCGTCATGGGATCCCCCATGGCAAAGGCAATAAAGACCAGCACAGGCGCAACAAAGAGCGCGACCTGCGTGCTGGCGCCCGTGGCAATGGCCATAGAGAGATCAAGCTTGTTGCGGCGAGCCATCATGATGGCCGTTGAATTCTCCGCAGCATTTCCCACCAGGGCCACCACAATCACGCCGACAAAAAGCTCGGTCATTCCCAGTGCCTTCGTCACCGGCGCAATCTGGCTTACAAGGACTTCACTCATAATGGCGATCAACGCTGTAGATAGCGCCAGGGCCGCAATCGCCTGGCCACGGCTGGTTTCCGGAGCGCCTTCTTCCTGCTGCATTGCCTCAACCTTGGCGCGACGGGTGCGAAACACGAAGAGCAAGTTGAGAAGGTAGAGCAAGATCAATACGCCGCTGGTCCAGAGGCTCAGGTGTTCCAGGTTGATGTCATGGTGCTTCAGCGTGCCGAAAACGGTAAGGTTAAAAACCGCCGGCATAACCAGCGCGGTTACGGCGATCATCAGCATGGTGCTGTTCATGGCTGTAGTGTCGCGGGAGAAGCGCTGTACGGAGTGCCTGCTGCCTCCGGCCACCAGGCTAAGGCCAAGCACCAAAAGCAGGTTCCCGATAATGCTTCCTGAAAGAGAGGCTTTCACTACGTTGATGTGGCCGGCGTGCAGGGCAAAGAGCGCGATAATCAACTCGGTGGCGTTGCCCATGGTCGCGTTCAAAAGGCCGCCAATGGCAGGGCCTGAACAGGCAGCCAGAACGCCGGTTGATTCGCCTAAAACGCTGGCCAACGGCGTAATCGCCAGAGCTGAAGCGATAAAGATCAGCGGTGAAGAGGCGTGAAGCAGATCAAGCACAATCGCTGCCGGCACAAAGAGCAGCAGCAGGTTCAGCCAGCGATGGCCGGTTTTCAGCGGGAACTTGTTCCACAGCCTGGAGCCAGATCTGGAGCTGGGCATTAAGAGAATTGTAAAAGATTAGCCAGCTTCAGGAGGCGGCGGCCCGAAATGTGGGAACCCTTTTTTGCACTACTTTTACACCCTGTTGGCGATCATAGGCCAGTGTCATTTCGGCTGAACACGTGCCACAGAGCCAGAAATGCTCCACGCGGCTGGAAACTTTAGGCGAATGCGTTGCTGGCTGCGCCTGGGATGGCGCAGCTTCCATCATAAAGATTTTGCCTTCACGCAGATAAACCAAACGGTTCGAACATGAAGGGTTAGCACACTTAGAAAGCATTGGCTTTCCTCCTTGTTCCCCAAAATAATTCCCACTACAAGTTGGGAAGATAGATGCAGGTTTTTTGCAAAAAGTTTGGTGGAAATATTTTTTCCTTGCTGGCTGGAGCTTGGCTGGATGTAAGAAGCCATGCTGCTCCCTATTTGCCCGCCAATGCCGGCAGCAGGACCATCAAAGCTGCAATCCAAAAAGCCGCCCAGATCAAGAAACTTCTGGTTTCGATCATGCTGGTATTCATGTGCTCTCCCATTTCTTTTCCATTACGCATGGATAGAGAGCACATGGGCAGCCAAGGCTGTATGCTTTTTAATATCAATGGGTTAGAGGATAATAGATTATTTCTAAACGTGTCGGTTTACCCTTAGTGTGTGTAGCCAGACACGGCTTTAATCGGGATTTGCAGGCCCTAAAACTTCCCGCAGCTTGGCGGAGAGCGTTTTGATACTGAAAGGCTTTTGAACAAGAACCATGCCGGGCTTGAGAATGCCTCCGGGAGAAAGTGAGCCGTCGGCGAATCCTGAGATAAAGACTACCTTCATTTCCGGCCGGTCTTTTAGGAGCTTTTCCGCCAGCTCCGGACCAGGTAGCTCATCCATTACCACGTCTGTAATGAGCAAATGGATCTTGCCGGGATACTCCTGAGCGATCTTAATTGCCTCGTCGCCGCTAGCAGCAGAGAGCATGTGATAACCAAGCTGGCTGAGGAGATCAACCACAACCGTGCGCAACGACTCTTCGTCGTCTACGAGCAGGATAGTTTCTGTGCCGTGCTGATACGTCAAAAGATTAATTCTCGTTCATCAGGAAGGGGGTGTCGGCACTTGCCGGTTGGCTTTTCTGATTGTGAACCTTTCAGAGCCGGTTTTTCAACCGATATTTTTGTGAGTAAAAAAACAATACGCCGGAGCATAGCAGTGCGCGCCCCGGCGTAGATGTAAAGAATTGTTTACGGAACTATGGAAGCGTGCCGGAGATGAACTGGTTTCCACCGTTCGCGCCACGGCCCAAATGCACCAGGAAGACCACATCCTGGCCGCTTTTAAGTGAACCAGTAGCTTTCCGGAAATCTTCCTCGCTGTTTACCGCTTGCTTGTTGACCTTCAAAATAATCATTCCCGGCTGGAGTTGCAGATCATCAGCAAAGGAATCAGGTTTTACATCAACTACCTGCACGCCTTTGCCTTCGGGTGTGCCCATACGTTCCGCCATCTCTGGAGTTACTGTTTTTACAGTTACTCCAAGCTTGGTAGGCTTGGGTTCATCTTCTTCAGGAGTATCGTCACTAGATTGATCTGTGCGGTCAGCGAACAGTTTGGCGCGGTCAGCTACGGTTACAGAAGCTTCCTTTTGCTGGCCGTTGCGGACATAAGTCAGGTTGATCTTATTGCCTGGCCTTGTGGAAGAGATTAGGTTTACCAACTCATCGCCGCTCTTGATCTGCTTGCCATTGACCGCCGTGATGGTATCTTCACCCTGCAAGCCGGCTTTGGCCGCAGGGCTGTCGGGCCGGACGTTGGAAATCGTAACGCCGTTCTTTACGCCGTAAACCCGAAGGATTTCAGGCCTGGGCACAGCGCTGAATTCTACGCCAATGGAGCCGCGCGCCACGCGATGGTCGCCTGTGGTCAACTGGTCATAGACATCGCGCACCACGTTTGATGGCATGGCAAAGCCCACACCCTGATAGCCGAATGACTGCGTATAGATCGCTGTGTTGATGCCGATTACCTCGCCATTCATGTTTACCAGTGGCCCACCGGAATTGCCGGGGTTGATGGCAGCATCCGTCTGGATAAACGATTGAAATTGGCGTCCGCCGGGAAGATTGCGGCCCTTTGCGGAAACAATGCCTGCGGTTACCGTGGCTTCCAGATCAAAGGGGCTGCCGATGGCCAGTACCCAATCGCCTACGGTCATCTTGTCAGAATCGCCCAGTCGGGCAGCGGTGAGCGGATGGTCTTTGGGAGGATCAATTTTGATCACTGCTAGATCGGTCTCACGATCAAAGCCGACGACCTTCGCATCGTGTAGCACGCCCACAGGTTCATCATAAAGCTTTACGCGGACGCGGTCAGCCTTATCCACTACGTGGAAGTTGGTCATGATGTAACCGTTGGTGTTCAGAATCACGCCTGAACCCAGAGAGCGCTGTCTTCCGCCACCCGGGCCTTCAAACGGATTTAGCGGCCCCTGGTCGTCGTCCCCACCGCCACCTTGCCCTTGATCCCCGCCACCTTGTCCTTGCTGTGAGCCAAAGAAGCGATCAAAGAAATCCTGGAATGGGTCCTCGCCATTGCCGTTGCCTTGTCCGCGATTGGGAATACGCCCTGAGCGAGCGCGTGGTTTGGGATTGGATTCTGTGCTCACGTTTACCACTGCCGGCTCAATGGCCTTGGCCACCTGGCCAAACGTGTTGCTGAGTTGCTGGGGTGTCTGCATTGGCGGCAGCAGGGCAGCATCACCAGAAGTTGAACTCCCTCGTACACCGTTCCGGCTCAACACCGTGCCAATAAGAATGCCGACCGTCAATGTAAGCAGGATCGCCAGCGTGGAAAGCAGCCGCTGTGTGCGGGCACGTGCGACCAGAGCGGCAAAACGCGAATTCATACTGAATCTTCCTCCGGAACTCGTCCTCCAAGATTATAAATCGAACAGTTCTGCCGGGGCAGACGGCATCGGTTGGTGTCCTGGAGTGCAAAGGTTTAGACGCGCAAACCAGCATTGGCGTTATCCGGGAGAACTGGCTGCCGCTTCACCCTCTGTTTCCGGGCTTGGCTGTCCGACCTGTCCTAAAAGCTCTGATACCAGCACGCCGGTCAATATCAGCAGGGCGCCCACGCCTGCGCGGAAGCCGAGCCGTTCCTTCAGATAGATAAACGATGTGAGCCAAGCAAAAACCGGTTCCATATTGAAAATAAGCGCCGTATGGGTAGCCGGAGTGAACTGCTGCGCCCAGGCTTGGACAGTAAATGCCACTGCCGTTCCCAAAATGCCAGTGATAAGCACAGTGGCGATCACCGTAGCCGAGGGCTGAAAGCGTGGATGTTCAAGAAATGGCGTGGTCAGCGCCATGAGTATTGCGGCTGTCCCAACCTGCAAAACAGCAATCTTCTCAAAAGGAAAGCGTTGGCTGGCTCGGCCCAGAAAAACGATTTGCAGAGCGAAGCCAAAGGCGCATCCAATGCTGAGAATGTCGCCCTGGTTCACTTTGGCAAAATCTGCCAACCCAGCTTGCCCGGCCGGAACCGTCATCAAAAACAGCCCAAGGAAAGCCAGTAAAATTCCAACCACGCGCCAGAGATGGATTCGGGTTTTCCAGAAGATAACCAGAATCAGTGGCACCAGAACGGTAGAAGTCCCAGTTAGAAAAGCAGATTTTGAAGGCGTGGTCAGTTTTAGCCCGGTGGTCTGGAACGCATATCCGAGATACAGAAAAATTCCCACTACCACGCCTGCAATCACAATGGGGCGAGTCCATGCGGTGAGGTGCTTGCGGTAATAGAACGCCAGCAGGACTGCGGCCAGAGCCATGCGTACGGTATTCAGAAGCAGCGGCGAAGAGTCTTTGAGCGCTTCTTTGATCAGCACGAACGTGCTGCCCCAAATCAGGGTCATCAGAACCAGCAGCAGATGTGCTTTGAGGGAGCGGGACACTCAGCTTAGTTTACGGTTAACTCTTGAGCTTTGTGAATCGTAAGTTATTGAACGCTGTTAAGCAGCAGAACGAGTCTTTCTTGCTTTGGATTTCTTTTTTGACGCGCTCTTGCTGCCCGCCTTGGATTTAGGCTTGGCCTGCTGGCGCTGCTTCTTCTCATCTTCATTTTGGAACAGCCACTCCGCGCCTTTGAGTACGGGCGTCGTCTTGCGATTGCTCTCCCACTCGGCAGAGCTTTCATCGCCTGCAATCTGTTTCAGGCTCTGATTGGTGAGCGCTGAGAAATCAAGCTTGTCAATGTCAAAGCCGGGCTGCATGGCCTCGTCTTTCTTTTTGATCAGCAGCCACTCCGTGCCCTTTGATCCGGGACGGCGCGAGCGCATCTTGGCCAGCACAAACTCGCCTTTCAACTTTTTCCCGCGCAAGCGGAACTTCAGATCGCCCTTGGCCAGCATTGCATCGGCATCACCTAACGGCTCCCAGGTGCCGATGTCCCACACCATGACTGTGCCTGCACCATAATTACCGTCTGGAATTTTGCCTTCAAATTGGAAATAGGACACAGGATGGTCTTCCACCTGCATCGCCAGGCGTTTTTGGCTGGGGTCGAGCGTCGGCCCTTTGGGTACGGCCCACGATTTGAGCACGCCATCCATTTCCAATCGGAAGTCGTAATGCAAGTGCGAGGCTCGGTGCTTCTGCACCACAAAGCGGTGCTGCTCACGGCGTTCCACTTTGCCTTCAGGTTCAGGCGTTTGATTAAAGCGGCGTTTCTTGTTGTATTGCTCAAGGGCCATAGTAATTACGATGCAGTTAGTCTAGCCGGTTCTGGCCACATCTGAATCCCCTGTGAAACAATTGCGCTCTAATTGCACGGGAGTGACCCATGGCGAAGATTGCTGCTGAAAAACCCTTGAGTCAGGCGGTGAGAGATCGCCGGGCCACCACGAGCTTTGAAGATGTACCTATTCATAGTGCTGATCTGGAGAAGATCGTGCGCGCAGGACTGGAAGCTCCCAGCGGTTACAACATGCAACCATGGCGTTTTGTGCTGGTGCGCGATCTCGAGCAAAAGAAAAAGCTGCGCCAGGCAGCTTTTGGACAGCCCAAGGTGGAGCAAGCCAGCGTAGTGATTGTAGCTTGCGGCGATCCGCAGGGCTGGAAGAACGGTGATCTGGATGAAATGCTGCGCATCAGCGCCGAGCATGGGTTTACCGACGCAGCAGCGCAGGAAAAAACGCGGCAAATCATTACCGGACTTTTGGGCGGCACGCCGGGCAAAGCCGGTGGTCTGGAACCTGACTTGGGCGTTTGGGTGAATCGGCAGACTATGATTGCGCTGACCACGATGATGTGGACAGCCGAGACACTGGGTTATGACACTGCGCCCATGGAAGGTTTTATGGAAGACCATGTGAAAGCAGTGCTGGGAATTCCAGAGCGCATTCGCGTGGTAGCGCTGCTGGCAATCGGCCGGCTGAAGGGAGTTGATAAGCCTCACGCCGGACGTTTTGATCCTGCGCGAACTGTCTTTGCAGAGCGATGGGGTGAGAGCATTGAGTTTTAAGCAGTAAAGTCTTGCCGCGAGTGGACGCGAATAAACGCAAATAGGCTCAAATTTAAGCCGGGTTAGAGAGCAAATATGGAATTTCCTGCTGCACGCATTCTTAAACTTGTTGACGCACAAAACTCCATCCCTACGCGCAATGGCAAACTTTATGCCGAGCTTTTTCGCCACGGCACATTGGCGGTTGAGATCTATGCGCCCAAAGGAACTGATCTGCAGCAGCCCCATACTCGCGACGAACTTTATATTGTTGCGGCCGGGCACGGCTGGTTTTATGTGGAGGGCAAGCGAATGGAATTTTCAGCCGGAGACGCCTTGTTTGCTGCCGCAGGTGAGGTGCACCGGTTTGAAGATTTCACCGAGGATCTTTTGGTGTGGGTGGTTTTTTACGGTCCTGAAGGCGGTGAACGTGCTCGCTAAGCGAGTTATTGTTCCATTGCTATTGGCATCAATCGTGTTGCCGGCTTGTGTTGGCACCACGCAAGCTGCGCCACAGCAAAAGCCGCCTGCTGAAAACGCCTTTACCGATCAGGATGCGTCCGCTTTGCTTCGCCAACTCAGTGAAGCATTGGAAGGGCACAGCCAGAAGAAGCTGCTTGCGCTTTTCGACCTCTCGCAAATAAAGGACAGCGCGCTTTTCAAACAGCAGATCAGCCTGTTTTTTGCGCAGGCAGAATCAATCCGGGTCCACCTGAACCTGGTTGAAACCAACACAGAGAATGAGCGGCCAGCCTTTGCCGTGGATGCGGAAATGGAAGTTGAGCCAACCAATGGGGGACCGGTAGTGCGGCAAAATGAGCGGCTGACCTTCACGGTTGCCAAGACCAGCAGCGGATGGAAATTTATAGAAGTCCAGCCGCGCTCCTTCTTTTCTCTCCCATGAGCGTTAACCCCGCGCGCCGCGATTATCCTGATCGCCCGATTGTGGGCGTGGGTGCGGTGATTATTGACCGGGGTCGTGTTGTGCTGGTGAAACGCGGCAATCCGCCGCTGCTGGGTCAATGGTCGCTTCCTGGAGGAGTGGTGGAGCTGGGCGAAACCTTGCGCGCTGCCGCCGAACGCGAAGCTCGCGAAGAAACCGGGCTGATCGTTAAAGCAGGTGAAGTAATAGAGGTTTTGGACCGCATTATCCCCGGCGAAAAAGGAGCGCCGCAATATCATTACGTGCTGATCGATTTTCTTTGCACTGTGCAGGGCGGCAAGTTGCGGGCCGGCGGCGATGCAACAGGAGTCTGCTGGGCACGAGAAGATGAGTTGGCAGAATTCAAGTTGGAGCAGACTGCGGTTCAGGTGATCAAGGAAGGCTTTATGTGCAATCCCGAGCGTAGCGAGGGAACCCTATAGCCAGCAAAGCTCTCAATATTCACACCATTCACACCGTAGTTATTTCCCTAGCTTCACACCTGTATGGTGATCTCGACTTAAATTATTCTGAGGCAGGGTTCCCTCACCCGCTGCGCGGGATTCGGGATTTTAGAAAAACTATCCTTTCCACCTATACGCATCCTCCTGCGGCAATCCTACAAACTGCAGCACGCGGCACGCAAACTGGTGCGCCATCTCATCAAGGCTTTTGGGATGGTTATAAAACGTGGGGATCAGCGGATAAATTGTCGCTCCTGCATCCGCGGCCCACTCCATGTTGCGGATATGCACGCGATTGAGCGGCGTTTCTCGCGTGCATAACACAAGCGGGCGTTTTTCTTTCAGGCAGACATCGGCTGCGCGGTCAATCAGGTTTCCGGCCAGGCCGTGAGCGATCCGGGCCAGCGTGCCCATGCTGCAGGGAATCACGATCATAGCGTGTGTGGGATATGAGCCACTGGCCACGTTGCCGCCGATATCGTCATTGTTCTGCTGTTGAATTTTTTTTGTGGCCTTGCCCATCAGCTGCCGCACAAGATCATTGCGGCCCTTGATTGCGAGTTCTTCAGCAAATACGCGGAGCGCGTTGCTTGAGGCGATGAAATTTACAGTCTTTACGCGGTCATCGTGTTCCAGTGTAAGCAAAAGTGCGCGTGTAAACAGCGCGCCGCTCGCTCCGGTTGCAGCCACCGTGAGTACATGGGCTGACGAATGTAACAGATTTGGCATCTAACGGTGTAAGTTCTGAGTTACAGATTCCCCAAGAACTGAGAATAGGGAGATGCCTGCATTCAAGTCAAGCAGAAGCCCATCACGCGATTTTTGTAGTTGATGGGAGTAGCCGGGTTTCTTCATGGGCAGTGGTTTCGCAATTCGGGCACGTCGGCGTACAGCGGCGCAGCAGCTTGCACTGCTACAGGTAAAGCGAGAGATTCGCGCTACTGATCCACACGGCCGCCTGAAATATGTCCGCGATTTCAGCGAAGCTTTCCGCGACTATCGCCACACACTCAGCACGGTTGAACTTAAACAACATTATTTGAGCGCCGACGTTCTTCTTGTGGGCGATTATCACGCGCTGGCAGCTTCGCAGGAGTTTGCTTCGGTGCTGATCACGCAGTTGGCGCAAGAGGGCCCTCCGCCGGTGCTGGCCTTGGAGATGATTTTTTCCCGCGATCAATATGTCCTGGATGAATGGCTGCGCGGCGAAATTACAGACGATGAACTGCGCGCGGGCATCCACTATGACGATGAGTGGGGCTACGAGTGGGAGCCTATCGCCAACATGCTACGGCAGGCGCGTAAGCACGGATGCCAGGTTTATGGAATTGATCTGAAACCTCGCGGCAACATGCGGCGCATAGGCGCGCGTGACCGCCATGCTGCCGCGCAGATCGCGCAAATTCGCCGCGCCCATCCGGAAGCGCGGGTGCTCACGCTGTTTGGTGAAGCGCATCTGGCGCCCACCCATTTGCCGCAATGGCTGCATGCATTACGACCACAGGATTCCATTCTCACCGTCCTGCAAAACGTGGATGAGCTTTACTGGAAGGCCGCGGGCGAACTTAGTGACAGCGTGAACGCGGTGCAGGTAGCGGACGATGTGGTTTGCGTGTTCAATGCAACGCCGCTGGAAAAATATGAAAGTTATCGCATTTACATAGGCAAGTGGCGCAGAGCGCCCAGCCAGCCAGACCTTGCGCCCACGTTTTATAACCTTGTGGATGCTTTCCTGCGCTCCATGGGCCTGGAGCAATATGCTCCTGTCGCCGGCGGACATGCCAGCGCTCTGGCAGAAGATTATCCTGAAGTCCACGCGGCTGCCGGTACGCGGGAACTGGAAAAATTATTGGCGCGAAAAACCGTTCCTGCTGTGGAGCGCCGGCCGGTGATGACGAAGCTACGCCAGCAGGGCTGCGTTTATTCGCCTAAGCACAATTTGTTTCTGGTCAAGCGATTTCATATCGCCCAGGCTGCGGAAGAGGCAGTGCGCTTTGTACAGAGCGAGTGCCGTGGCGCATCCCGCGCGAATGGTCCATGGAAGGGCAGTTCACATCAGGACCAGTTTTACTTTGATGTTGTAGACCGCGCTCTTATCACCTTCGGCGCACGGGTCCTGCTGCCGCACTATCCGGTGCCGCGTCCCGCAGACTTTCGCGTGCAAGGGGAACAAGCGCAGAACATTGCGGGCCGCCATGCGCCGTTCACGGAAAAAGAACGTCGCGAGATAATTGAGTTATTGGGGTTGCATAAATTGGGGTTGCATAAAAAAGCGGAAGGTCGCGCGCGCCTGCTCGTTGATTTGCCGCGCGTTATCACCACGGGCATTGCTTCTGCCGGCCCTAAGCGCGAGTTTTTGGTGCGCAACCTGGGCGCGATGTTGGGAGCAGAGATGCATGAAGCCTATGTGGCGGGACTGCTCAGCAAGAGTTATCTGCGATCTCTATTCTTCCGTAAAATTCATCTGCCGGGAATGGCGAAGAAGACGTATTTTGAACTGGCGCAGAAGGTGAATCCGGCGCAGGGCAAGCTGTTCAACTGAAAATTTGGTAATTTGGTAAGTTGGTAATTTGGAAATTGAACGATTTCCAATCTTCTATTGCCAGATTTCACATGGATCCTTCTTCTCTCCGCAAATTGATGCAACAAGTCCGCAGCGGCGCTGTTTCTCCAGACGATGCGGTTGCCCGGCTGCGGCATCTTCCGTTTGAAGACCTTGGTTTTGCCAGGGTCGATCATCACCGGCGCCTTCGCTCTGGTATGCCAGAGGTGATTTTTTCCCAGGGCAAGACTCCCACTCAGGTGGCGAAGATTTTTAAGAGCATGGCGGCACAGGGCGGCAACGTGCTTGCCACCAAAGCTACATCTGAGCATTTTCGCGCGGTGAAAAAGATCATCCGTAAAGCCGAATACCGGGAATTGGCACGCGCCATCATCCTGCAGCAGGATTCCACGAATTACGGCAAAGGGACAGTGGTTATTATTTCTGCTGGCACCAGCGATATCCCAGTAGCAGAAGAAGCGCTGGCCACGGCGGAAGTCATGGGCAACACGGTGGCGCACTTATACGATGTGGGCGTGGCCGGCATTCATCGCCTGCTGGCAGAGAGAGAAGTACTTGAAAAAGCCCAGGTGATCATTGTGTGCGCTGGGATGGAAGGCGCGTTGCCCAGCGTTGTCGGTGGGCTGGCGCGAGTTCCGGTGATCGCTGTGCCAACCAGCGTAGGCTATGGCGCATCTTTTAACGGATTGGCTGCGCTGCTGGGGATGCTGAACTCCTGCGCTTCAAACGTCAGCGTAGTGAATATCGATAATGGATTCGGCGCAGGTTATGTTGCCTCAATGATCAACCGGATCTAGCAGCCGCCCTGTAGAGTTTGTATCGTGCTACGAGTGTTTTCTGCGTGATTTTTCAGCTACTCCGTTCACAAACTTTTCTGCAAAGCAAGATATTTTTATCACGGGACAAAAGCTCTCTTTGCAATACAAAACTTTTTCTTATGCAACGCACAAATTTTCAGTTGCGTCTCATTGGCAGGTGTAAAATTTTCGGTTAACGAGGGCCTGCGGACCTTCTTTATGGGACCTTCTTCCCATCCGAGGCAAGCATGAACGCTCATGTAAGCTACAAAGCTGGCAAGACCCCTGACGTGGAACGTGAAATCCAGCATCAACTGCAAAAACTTGAGAGGCGGCTCCATGTTTTTAAGCCTGACTTGGTGCATATCCGCGCCATTATTGATCAGGAGAACAGCCGGAGCGCCAGCGCGTCATTAAATCTCCGCTTGCCCTCAGGACAGATGGCTGCGCAGCGTTCTGGAGAGAACGCGCTGGCAGCCGTGAAATCGGCATTTGCTGACTTGTTTGCCCAGGTGACGAAGCACAAAGATCTTTTACGTGGCCACTGGACGCGCAAGGCCACGCGCCGAGCAGGGCGTGAGCCGCTGGCAGAGTTGCCGGAGACACCTGCGCCGGCCCCGGCAAAAACAGAGGTCGCCCAGGTTGCTGCTCCACAATTGCCGTCAGAGAGTGTGAAGACTGATACTGCAGCGCTCCGCAACATTGAGACCTGGCTCAGCGCCAACCTGCGCAAGCTGGAGGATTTTGTTGATCGTGAACTGGAGTTCCAGGTTGAAGCGGAGCGGATTCGCGAGGGGCAGATCACGCGGGAAGAGGTGATTGACGAGGTGATTGTCAGCGCGCTCTCACAGGAAGACGGCAAGACGCAATTGCTCTCCCTGGAGAGCTGGTTCCACCGGCTCGCTGTGCGTGCTATTCGCCGGTTAATCATGACGAACGCGGACACGGCCCATATTTCGCTGGACGCTCCCGCTGGCATTCAGAACGTGACCGGCAGCGATGAAAATGTTTTGCAATATCATCAGCCGGATGACAGCTTGCCGGAAGAGAGCATTATTCGCGACCAGAGCGTGCGCACGCCGGAAGAGATCATGGCCGGCGATGAAATGGTAGCTCAGCTTGATATTGTGCTGCAGGAAGTACACACGCATGACCGCGAAGCTTTTGTGCTCTACACGCTGGAAGGCTTCACGGTTGAGGAGATCAGCCGCCTTGCCGGGCGTTCTGCTGACCAGATACGAGAGTCGATCCGTCAGGCGCGGACGCATATCCAGCAGAAACTGCCGGCACGAAACCAATTGAGGCAAAGACTGCTTCATCATTCCCGCGTTGCCTGATTTTGCGCCAACTGCCAAAAGGAGATTCTGCCAATGATTACGCGTGAAGAGATTCGCCAGCTTGCGCAAATTGAGTCGCCGTCTCGATGTGCCATCAGTTTTTATTTCCAGCCAGAGACGCCACAAAACAAGTCGCACCGGGAAGAGGCGATCCTGGTAAAAGATCTGGTGCGTGAGACCCTGCGCCGCACCGGACGCAACGGCAACCACGTTGCTGTGCGTGAAGACCTGGACAAAGTCTTGCAGGTAGCAGAGGGGCTGCATGGCAATCATTCGCGTGGCAAAGTGATCTTTGCCTGCCGCGAACAGGGCATCTGGCATGAGCTTGACGTGCCACCCCGGCTTGGCCAATCGCGCATTATAGTGAACTCACGATTTCATCTTCGTCCTCTGGTAGAGGCATACTCTGGAATACCGCGCACTTGTATTGCGCTGGTGAACCGCAAAAAGTCGCGTATCTTTGAACTGCGTGAAATTGGGATCACGCAGAAACCCGATCTTGAGTTCGGCCCCTCACCGCGTGTGCCGCGCAGCGATGGCTTTCAGGGGTACGAAGCCGGGCATCGTGAGCGCCACGTAGAAAACCAGATAATGCAGCACTTTAAAATGTTTGCTGAGTCACTGCTCTCGCTCCATAACCGGGAAAAATTTGATGCCCTGCTCATCGGCTGCCAGGATGACGTTTGGCCGGAGATTGAGCCACACCTGAATATCAATTTGAAGCAGCGGCTCAGGGGAAGATTCGCTGTAGATGTTGTCGCGGCCACTGCTGAAGAAGTACGCCAGCAGTCAAACAAGATCCTGCTCGAGACCATGCTTGTGACGCAGAAAGAGTTGGTGCGCGAGGTAATCGGCGAGGCGCAGCGCAACGGGCGCGGCGCTCTGGGCCTGCGCCATGTGCTTAACGCGCTGGAGCGCCAGGAAGTACAGACGCTCCTGATTGGGCAGGGCTTCAAGGCTGAAGCGGTTGAATGTAATAACTGCCGTCATCTAGATACGCGTATGGTGAAGAACTGCGCCGTCTGCGGTCACGAAACGCGCGAGTTGAGCGATGTTTCAGATTCCCTGGTGGATTTGGCGCTGCACAACGGCGCCGACATACAGTTTATTGACAATGATCCTGAACTGGAGAAAACCGGGCGGCTGGGCGCTCTGCTCCGCTTCCGCGCTGATCAGAACACGGCGGAAAAGGTGGCGGTTTAGGTTTCACCGCAAAGGGCGCAAAGGAACTCCCAATCCAAAACTCTTGCGGTCTTCGTTCGTGTCCTTTTGCGGTAAATGGAGTGCGATTTATGCCCGAGAATGCTTTTGCCGACTACCGCATGTTTCCCGTGATCTCTGAAGCCTGGGAGCTTGAGCGCTCGGGTCTGGTGATCATCCGCGAGCAACTCTACAAGCTCGAGCTGTGGCACTCGTACTCCAATCCTGACATTCCTTATTACGTCTCCATCTCCGTGCTTGAAGACGACGACTGGAAGCGCATGCCCGATCCGCCGTTTGCCACTGGCCGTGAAGGCGACCAGGCGCTGCGCGACGCGATGGCGTTTTTGACGGAAAGACTAGCGGCGTGATTTCAGCCGCAAATAAATGCGAAAAACCGCGAATCAGAATAGTTCACAACCATTCGTGTTGATTCGCGGCTAGTGCCTCAGCGCCGCTTCTGATATCCTTGCGAGTTTGTCCTACACTCGAAAGTGAGGGCTTCATGAAGCGCAGAGATTTCCTTTCCGGACTGGCCGTCACCTCCGCCGCCACACTGGCCACAGGCCAAGCGTCGCAGAGCAAAGACACGCAGAATAAAGACGCGCAGCAGCAGAACAAGGGCAACCTTCGGGTCCCGCGCATTTATCCGCCCAAGACCATCATGATTTCAGCAGCAAACGGTATCACGCCGCGGGGGAACCATTTACAGGCGGGATACGAAAAACTGAAAGCTGGCGCAGACACGCTGGAAGCCGCCATCGCCACGGTTACTGAGGTGGAGAACGATCCTGAAGACGACAGCGTTGGTTTTGGCGGTCTGCCGAACGAAGACTGCGTGGTTGAGCTGGACTCATGCTGCATGCATGGCCCTTCGCGCCGCGCAGGCGCTGTGGGTGCAGTGCACGACATCAAAAATGTTGCTTCGCTCGCACGCACTGTGATGGAGCACACCGGCCACGTCATGCTGGTGGGCGAGGGCGCAAGCAAATTCGGATTGCTCATGGGCTTTCCCAAAGAGAACCTGCTGACGGAGCACTCGCGCAAAATCTGGCAGTTGTGGAAGGAATACCACTCTGATCGCGACTGGTGGGGACCTGGATTGGCCGATCCGAATTTCAAATTCCCGGCAAACCTGGAGACAGGCGAACTCGAGGACCAGCCGCCACAGATCAAGAAGCTGTACGCACTGGCAGCGGAGATCGGCATTGAAGAAGATCGCCGCATGGACGCGATCGGCAAAGTCCTGTATCCGCCGACAGGCACGATCAATTGCTCCGCGCTGAATGAGAAAGGCGAAATGTCGAGCGTGACCACCACAAGCGGCTTGGCCTGGAAAATTGCCGGACGTT
>Ga0070741_10002642_pt1 | contig 47212 bp, 59 predicted proteins | sample Coa_R1_4_FD_66440 | JGI IMG/M metagenome (GOLD analysis project Ga0070741, IMG submission 66440) | Surface soil microbial communities from Centralia Pennsylvania, which are recovering from an underground coalmine fire - Coalmine... | ecosystem: Environmental > Terrestrial > Soil > Unclassified ... | reverse complement strand
ATCAGTCGCACGGTTGCCCAGCGGCGGGTGGCGTGAGCCGCGGCGCGGCCGGCGACGCAGGCTACAGGACCCGATGACGCCTCACCACGCGGTTCCGGTCGGGTTTTGCACCAGAAACTACGCTAGGAATCCTGACCCCACCGCGCTGCCGCAGCCCGCTTGGCAATCTCGCGCCGCTGCTCAGGCGTGAGTTTGGCAGCCCTCGCGGCGCCGCCCTTCTTCCCGCCGAGCCGGCCGAGTGCCGCCGCATGGGGATTCTTCGCCGGGGACGCGGGTCGTTCGGCCTGGGGAGCATCTGAGGTAGCCGCATCCACGATGCGCGCGGCCAGCTCGTTGAGGTCGCGGATCGGTTGTTTGCTTGAGCGTTTAGGCATACTATAGTCTGGCATGCCGGGCGGGCTCCCGTCAACATCGGCAAAAGTGAGGAAGTTATGGACGGGCATGATGTCTACGTACTCATCGCGTTGCGAGCTAGCGGGCTGTTGCTACAGAACAAGACCGCGCATACTGTGATACTCGGGCCTGGGGATGAGGCAGCGCTACGCGCGAGCAGGGCGATTCCTGACGCGAGTGACACGCTGAGAGTCACGGCGCTTACCAATATCGACAAGCATACCCGCGGCCTTGGTGAATCATTCCCGTCTCACGATCCCGTACCGATGACGCTGCGTATTCAGAGCGGGGGCAAAGACGGCGACCCTCAGGTCCTAGCCGACTGAGCCTGCTCAGCGTTGCCGCGGCTTACCAAAAGTCACTCCGCCCAAACTGACCCACTACCGCAGGCGAGTTATATCCGCCGTTCCGCACGACTCCCGCCTTGTCGCGGCTTAGCGATGGCGAGATGCATCGGATTAATCTAGAATTCTCGTCAGCGCTAGCAGATTGGTGGACGCTAGGTGCCGCACAGCCCACGGCAATTCACCGCCGCGTCCGCATCACTCTCAGTCTGCTACCCCTTCCCTGGAGGAAGGTGCGCGCCTTGCGGGCACGCGAGGCGGCACTGGAAGCACGAGTGCAAGTGATGGAAAAGGCTTTGGATCGGCTCGCGGAGCAAATGCATCGACTGAGCCCATCCGAGGTAGACGAGCTGGAACGGCGGATGCCCCCATCACTGACGCCTCGGCACGAGGCCAATTACGCCGTCATGACGGCGTATCGCAGCGGGGAGATCGAGAACCTTCACGCAGGGCATTGGAACCAGGGGACGGAGATTCCTGGGTTCCTACGTCTATATTCCAGGGAGATCAATAGTATCGCCGATGCTACAGCCCTTCAACTGGGCGCAATCCTCGTCATCCGCGAGCGAGGTCACCCGATGCTCCGCTACCTCGCCGGGCTTGTCGGCCCTTCGGACTGGTGCCTCACGGAAGAGACGAGGACGATCCCCTACCCAGGGTTGCCGAAAGCTGGCCCCCTCGATGCTCGGCTGCAGAGACTCGCCGAGAGATAACCAACGGTTTACCGCTCTATGAATCATCCCGCCTAACGACAAAGTCTCTGCGGAGAATCCTCGCATCGGCTCGATGTACGCTGCGCCCGGACCTAGTGCGTCTTCAACCGGGCTTTGCTATTAATATTTGCTCAACCGGAGCGGGGGACGGGATTCGAACCCGCGACAACCTGCTTGGAAGACATGTGATCGCGGGCAGCCTATATTTTCCCGCTCCGATCCGAAATACCCGTAGGCAGGGGCTCCCGGGTTTTGTCCACCAGACAGAGGGATTATACCCTACTCGGTCGGCCGCCTGTCCCCAGCGCCACAGTGGACAAGGGCTTAGGCGATGCTCACTCAGTGGCGACGCCGCCGCGTGGCAGACTTCAAGCTGGCCGTGATGCGGCTCTCCAGCGCCTCGTTGGTGTCCTTGATGGAGCCTCCGAGAGCGACGGCGGCTATGTAGCCGTTGAGCACGTCGCGGACAATCTGCTCCCACCGCCGAGGGAATTCCTCAGGCGACAGCGAATCGTCCAGCCTACGCAGCATCCTCTCTACGTCCTGGTCCCCTCGCAGTTGTTTCCCATCGTGGACGACCTTGCTGCGGACCGCGTAGAGCGCCGCCAACCAACCCTGCGTCTCTTGTGGTTCGCGACGACCGGCGAGCAGGGCCGCTGCTCGCAGACCGAGTCGATACGTCAACTCGTCCTTGACATCCTTCAGCAGCGTGCTTTCGAGAACAATTGCGTAGTCGATAATCCGGTCCTCTTCCCGCGTTCGAGAGAAGGATTGGTGGAACCGTCTGAGACCAAAGTCCAGCTCGTGGTCCCTCGCTCTGTCGAACGCCCTGCGGACTAACCGCATCTTGGCCCGCAGGCCCGACCACTCACCGGCGCTAAGTTCGTACATGTAGCCGGGCCGGCGGGCGGCCCAGTCTGTGTAGTTGATCATCATCAGCTCTGGCTGACGCCCCTGCTTGCGCTCCCTGCCATGCTGAAACGCCACCGCCATACCGACGTCACCAGCCTTGAACAGGCGAAGTGCAGTAATCGCCGTCCCGATATCGGCGAGCGGCTCAGCCACTTCACTGCCGCGTCCGGCCCGGCCGTATAGCCTGAAGGTAGCGGCTGCCAGCGAGGGGTAATCGGACCACCCGTCCACGAACGGGCTGTCACGCCAGTGGGGCAAAAGCCGGTGCTTATCGAGCGGCGTAAATGGCGCGATCCTCAGCCGCAGGCCGAGCGCCAGACCGTCTCCCTCCATACGGAAATTTTGCAGGGGCACCGTCACTTCAGGAGCTTCGAGCACCAGCTCACCTCCCTGGTGCTGCGATCGCGGAAGCCCGTTGGCCGACCTACAGCCCTCTCACAACACCACCACGGTAGTCCACGTCCACCATACGCAACGTGATGGCGTTGCACGTGCAAACCAATCCGAGGTACACTCCTCGCATGAGCGAGTCGGAAGACCAGGCCAAACACCCGCAGCAGTACGCCCAGCCGGATGTACTGGGTCAGCTTCTAGCGGCGCGCCGCGCCCGTGATGGCCTGAGCCTAGAGCAGGTCGCGGGCTTGACGGGCGTGAGCGCCGCCACGCTGTCGCGCTGGGAACGCCACGGCCCAGGGAAGGACCCACACAAACTCCACGCGCTCGCCCGCTGGCTCGGTGTCCAGCTCGATCCTAGCGCCGTGCCAGCCCTCCTCCCTCTTGGAGATCCAATTATGCACGAAGAAGGTGCGGGGACGATGGACTTCGTAGAAGCCCACCTGCGCGCGGATCGTAACCTTGATCCCAAGACCGCCGCGGCGCTGGCTCGCATGTTCCGCGTGGCGTACGAACAGTTCGCTCGCCCTGACCAGATCGATCCAGAGGACGGCAATGGCTGATCCACTGTACCCCTCGGTCCGCCAGTCCGCTGGTAACACCCGGGCGTTCATGGAACATGTGGAGCACCATGCGGTGGAGCTGCGGCGGCGGGCCGGAGTAGGGCCTACTGACCGGCTGGATCCCCGCACGCTGACGACCGAGCTGAGGATCCACATCGTCACCCTAGATGACATTCGCGACCTTAGCGCCGAGGACCGCGCGCACCTCGCCGCGGTGGACGCCAGGGTGTGGTCAGGCGCCGGGATGTCTCTCCCTGACGGCTACACGCTCGTGATCCTGCACCCCAACCAGACGGACGAGCGTGCGGCGGCGACCATTATGGAAGAAGTCTGCCACGCCTATTTCGGGCACAAGCCGTCGCAACTGATCACCCTGCCAGGCGGGATCGTGAAGCGCGCGTACCATCCCGAAGCAGAGCGCGAGGCGTACTGGACGGCAGCCGCGGCGCTGCTGCCCGCGCAGGTCGTGGCCAAGGCGGTGTGGCGAGGGACAGCACGGGAACTGGTCACCGAGTACCGGGTGAGCATTGAGCTGGTCGAGTTCCGCGTGAAGACGCTGCGGCTGTGGCAAGAGTACCAGCGCAGCGACATAGCGTAGGCTTCGGGCGGACTGCAGGGTGAGGAGCATCGTGGCGTGCCCGCAACGTCGTCCGCGGTCAGACAGCTTCGTACGCCGGTTTATTGAGTACACCCTATCGCCGGAGCACCTCGCGTTGGGCGAAATGATCGAGCGCCTGCGCCCTCCAGCTCTGCGCGACTTCGACCAGATCGCGATGCAGACACCTGATCTCCTACGCCAGGCTTGGGCCATGGCGCCGCTCCTAGACAGGCGCACCGTCGTTTTCGTCGGCGATAGCGATGCTACCTGCCTGGTGCTCGGCCTCTTGGTGGCCCGCATCGGCCTCGGTCCTGAGACTATGTTGTTGCTCGACTTCGATCGCCGCTTGCTGGCCTGCGCTCGCGCGTTCGCTGATGAGCACGGCTTTGGCCACCGCCTCGTGGTGCGGGCGTACAACGTGCTCGACCCCGTGCCCGAGGAGCTGATCGGCCGCTACGACTGGTACTACACGAACCCGCCCTATGGCTCGCGCAACGCAGGCCTCAGCGCACGGCTATTCCTGCATCGGGGGATAGAGCTGACCAAGCGGCGTCACGGCCAGGGCTGTGCCATCCTCCCCTGCGATCCCGAACGGCCGTGGACGGAGGACGCCTGGGCGCAAACACGCCACTTTCTGCAGGTGCATGGCTGGGCGGTCACGCACCAGTTGCCTGCCGCCCACTGCTACCACCTGGATGACGATCCAGAGCTCACTTCGACGGCCACGTTGCTGCGCCGTGGCCGGTCACTTGGTACCCAGCCCCTGCCGTTCCAGGGGCGGCGGGTGGCAATGACCGAGATCGCGGACTTCTACGGCCGTGCGGTGCAGCCGCCGTTTCCGCGCTACATTCGGGAGGACGAGAGCTTCGACTACGACTGGGATGGCGTGAGGGTAATAGCCGCATGAGTGGGAACGGACACGCGACCGCGCTGCCCGCTTGGATTTTCCAGGCCAATCCTGCTAGGTACGAGATCCTTAAGACCCTGGCCCGGTATAGCGTGGAGCTGTGGAACCTGCGCCAGCATGCACAGGCCGTGCGTCCAGGCGACCGCGTCTACATCTGGGTGGCTGGCGACGACGCCGGCATCTATGCTGTGGGTACCGTTCTCACGCCGCCCCAGGTCATGCCCGACTCCACCACCGGCATTAGCCACTGGACCGACCCGCGCGAAGGCCGGCGTCTTGTGGCGCGCGTTCAGGTCCGCTATGATCGCCTGCTACTGAACCGTCCACTCCTGAAGCAGTACTTGCAGGCTGATCCTATCCTGCGGGACCTCACGATCCTGCGCTCCCCGCGAGGAACCAATTTTGCTGTCACAGCCGAACAAGCCCAGGCGCTCAATGAGTGGCTGCCTCAACCAGCGTAGCCGGGCCGCAGCTCGCGAAGGCGTCAGCGTCGCTTTCCGCCTCTGAGCACCGCGAGAACGTCCAAGCCAGCCGGCCTATCGGTGTCAGGAGCAAGGGGATGGGCAAACCGGACTTAGAGCGCAGAGCCATCATCGCGGCCTTCGCGGACATGAAGCAGCTTGTTCGTGCAGAGCGACAACTCTATCAGCATAGCCAAGACCAGGTGCGCCGAGAAGCAGAGCTATTCGTTGAGGGACTTGTACTCTATGGGGCAGCCATTCAGCTTGCTTCACCGGCAGGGGAGTCCATCACCGGCCAAGCAGTCGTGCGCCTGGTGCAACTTCACCGTGAGTTGTTGTGGAGTGGCTGGGAGGATATTATGTACGGTCGCTACGCAGCCGCAATGAATTCGTTACGTGTTGTCTTTGAGCTAAGCGACTATGTAATCGCTTCGAGCTATGATGCCAAGGGAGCAAGGCGGTTACTGAACAGCAAGAAGTGGGACATTGAAGCTGCTAGACGTGTAGTAGAGGCATCATTGAGACCGGAGAACCCGGAGGTATTTGATGAGTGGATGGCCAGACGGCGTGATGTATACAATCACGACTTTCAGCAGGTTGCTCATACCTGTGGTCCGCTGATGCAGGTCGCTACAGCAGGAACTCTCGCTCACGGCGGATCCTGGATTGCGCCAGGACTACTGGCACAGCTTGCGAATCTCTATACGGAATTAGTGTACGAGGCTCTATTGGCCATTGGGTACGCCATTAGGCAGAGGCTCCAGCCGAGCGGTACATGGAGCCAGAAACAAGGGGAATTTATGGTCACATGGAATGAATATCGAAACGCTAATCCACTACAGCCTCATCCAGAGGTAGAGCTTGGCAATACTCAGCCTGCAATCCACAAGCGTGATCAGGACACAGAAGAATCCGAGTGACGCGGAGCGTTGTACCCCTGGAGTATCCGTACGAGCGTCGGACTCATCGTCTCCACAAGCTACCCCGCGCCGTCGGGTTTCAGACTACTTCGACAAATTACCATTTGACGAAGAACCAGCCCGCCCGCCCATGGATTTCCTTCTATCAAACCAGCGCCAAACTGGGTGATTTGGCGAAGTTTCTGGAAGATGCTGGTTCGGCGATGGCGTGTTCATGCTGTGATGGGTATATGAAATGGCACGGCCTTGACGGCGGTACTTGGCATTCCGTACCGTAGCCAGCGACCGTCAGTGGCACGGTCGAGTGTGGGGGGCCAACGTGAGGGGTCCAGCGGCGCGGAGAGGAGGCGGCGTGATGCGGGCAGCCAGACGGCTGGTGATCGCCTGGCTGGTACTCGCCGAGCTTCTGGTGCAGATTCCCTTGCCAACTGGCTTTGCTTCAGTCAGCGCTTCTATCTCAGCGCAGAGTGCCACGCTCGACGTTGATCCTCCCTGTGGCGCGCCCGGCAGCACGGTTACCATCTCAGGCTCTGGGTGGCGCACGCGCAGCGACTCGGGGAACTTACTGGTCTACTGGGATAGCGAGCTGCTCCGTCGCGTACCCCAGGGCAGCGGTCAGTTCCAAACGACCATCACGGTGCCCTCAAACGCCAGCTCCGGCTCCCATCGGATCATCGTCACCACCGAGGCCAGCGGCGCACGGGATACCGCCCAGCGCTCCTTCACGGTTCCCTGCCAGCAGCCAGCAGCGCCCAGCAACCCCGGTGGTGGCGCGCCGAGCGGTGGGGCACCGCCTGTGCGCCTGCCCTCCAGTTGCTCAGCGCCGCCTGCTCGGTCCATCCAGCCAGGGCAGACACTGCAGGGCAACTTGTGCGCCCCGGACCAATCCGACCGCTTCGGCTTCCAAGGCACGGCCGGCAGCACCGTCGTGATCACAATGAACCGCACCTCGGACTCGCTCGACCCCTACCTCTGGCTCGGCTCCGGTGCTCCTGGTCAGGGCGGCTACCTTCTGGCTTCAGATGACGACAGCGGTGGCGACCGCAACGCCCGCATCGAATATACGCTGCCCACGACGGGTAGCTACGAGATCGCCGCGGAGTCCTTCAACCACGCTTCCACTGGTACGTACACCCTCACCCTCACGCTCCGATCCTCCGCTCCCATCAGCAACCCACCGGTTGCCCCACCGGCTCCCGGCCCCGGCCCATCCCAAGGCCGCTGCCCGACCCCACCCACCGATTCGTCCCAATCGGTCCGGGTCTCCGTGGGATCGAACGGCTTCTCGCCCAACACCCTTACCATTACAGCCGGGACCTTGGTCTTCTGGGTTAATGAGAGCGGACGGACCGCCACAGTCAATTCCGACGATCACCCGACGTATCTACTCACCTGCCCGGTGAGAGGATGGGGAGACCGGGCGGAAGGGCCGCTGGCGGCCCGAGCGCAGCCTGGAGCGTAGCCAGCAGGTCGTCGCCACACTTGCGGGCGGTGTCGACCACGGTCGTGCAAATGGCATGGGCTTCTGCTCCCCACCCGGAGCGAAAGCCGCCGGTCACCTTGCGGTGCACCACGGAGAGCCGTAAGGCTTGCTCCGACGCGTTGTTGGTCGGCGGCACGGCCGCGTCGTAGAGGAACACGAATAAGGAGTCCCGGTGTTCCCGGAACCGCACCCACAGCCGGCTCGCTTCGGCGCCCGCTACCGGGGTAGCCAAGAGCGCGGCGCAGTCCGCCTCGACCTTGCGCACGGCCGCCCCATAGGCCGCGCCCCGCAACGCCCCCTGGTCCCGCTGATGCGCGCGGTGGATGGCGCGCCGGAACAGCGCCTGGCAGTCCCGCGCCCACGCCGATTGCTCGCGGTCCACCACATACTGCAACTCCCGCAGTTGGTGGGCCAAGCAGATTTGATGCCGCTCCGCCGCCGCGCCCAACTGCGGCTTCCACAAGTCGCTCACCCAGGTCTCGGGCCGGGCGTCGCCCAGGAAGTCCTGGACCACCGCCCCGTGGCGCCGCGGGACGATGAGGTGGTAGCTCGCGGTGGGCGTCTGGAACACCCACTGCCAGTGCGTCCGGCCATTCACGCGGGCGCTGGTCTCATCCGACCCGACCACGGGGCTGGCCCGCACCTGCTCCCGGATCCGCTCGGCCTGCGGCTGGAGGCGGGTGGCCACCCGTCGCAGCGCGTTCGCCAACGCCCCTTGGCTCACCCCGAGCCGCCAGAGGTCGCGACCCATCGCCGCCAGCCGCGCATAGCTGACATGGTGCCGTTCGTGCAGATACGTCCACAGCGCTTCGAGGTGCGGACCAAAGACCCGCGTGGGCTCGAAGCCGGCCGGGTAGACCGCCGTCGTCGTGGCCCCGCACCCGGGACAGACCGCGGCGTAGCGCCACGCTTCGAGCACCACCGGCTGCACGGGGGGCAGCTCCACGACCTGACTCACGCCCACCCGCTCCTGCGGAGCGGCGGCCAAATCCTGCCCGCACGCCTCACAATGGGACGGCTGGCACAGCACGACCCAATCGGGCGTGGCCCGGCGGCGACTCGTCCCCAGATGGCCGAACGGGGGGCCGCGTTTGGCCCCTTCGTCGGGGTGCCGCTCCCGCTTGAAGCCTTTGCTCGGCGGCGTCGAGGAGTTCTGCGGCGTCTTCGGCGGGCCCCCGCGCCGGGCCAGTTCGGCTTCCAGTTCGGCGATGCGGGCTTCCAGCCGGCGCACATGAGCGACGACTTCGGTCGGGCTCAGATGGAGCAGTTCGTCATCCGACATGCCCGCATCGTGCCGCCGCCCCTACCCGCCTGTCAAGCACCCCGCCCGGGGCACGGCGCGCCGAGCAGGTGAGTAGATACCACCCGACGAATCAGCGATACTGGCCGCTCAACCTCGGTGAATTCGATCCCGGTTCATCCGTTCAACTGCGCTTCGACGCACCAGGCACCTACACGTACCACAATCACTTGATCCCTACTCAGCGCGGCACGGTCATCGTTATCTGTGCTGAGGTGCCACCAACCCTTACGCCTACTCCCACGCCCACACCGATCACACCATCCCCGACTGCTACCACACGCCCCACGGACACGCCAACTCCTACGCGAACACCGACGGTGCTTCCGCCGCTGACTATCATGCCCCTACACCCGGACTGCTCCACTTTCTCCCTCCATAGCCTTATTGCCAATAGCGAGCTTGGCAATGGCGCTGCGCGGGGCTGTATTGTTGACGACAGCATGTGGCCAACGGTACAGGTGCGCGTCGATAACCTGCATACCTTCTGGACCAAGATTGCTCAGCAGCAAACGGCTACGTCTCCTCAGAGTGTGGAACCAGCGCCACTTTGGGCTGTACTAGGCTATATCCCCCCTCACGCAAGTGCAGACTACACCATCGTCTTCGACACAAATTACAACAACATGGCACAATTCTTCGTGAACGCGAGCGTCTCGGAGGACGACCGCCCAACCGCAATGTTGCTGACAGTCATAGATCGCGCGTTGCGAACGGCCGGCGTCGCTCTATCCGATGTGGCATCCATCGATCGTTAAGGATATTGTTGATGGCATCAATCAAAGCAGCGCCATCTACCTCGCTGCAGACGCCTTGGCTCGCGGGCAGTACGACAGATTTATCGCGCAATTTCATCGGGCACTGACCGATGACGCGGAGTTGAATGTACTCTCACAGATCGCAATGAGAGTCGGGATGCGGGGTACAGTTCAGGTGGTGCTTACTCAGCTTAAGCAGGCCTTTACAATCATTCGAATTGGCCAGGCTGCAGCGGAGCTATGGGATACCATCCAAGTACAATTCACCGGCTCTGTTGCAGGCACCGTGCAGTTTGAAAGCACGCAGCAACAAACTGCGCGTCCCACTAATCCCCAGCCAGTGCTCCCGAATCTACCTGTGCCGGATGTCGGCACCACGCCCAGCGATGATCCGTCCGCAGGCTTGCGACCGAGTGGCACCGCTGGGCCAGCAGCCGTGACATCAGCAAGCATAGTAGGTACGGTTTTACTCAGTGATAACTTCTCCGATCAGAGCAGTGGCTGGCCCGAACGATCGGGGGACTATTACAGTATTGGTTACGGGGACCACGAATACTATGTGATACGACGGCCCGGCTCTACGGATCTCGCATTTGCGACCTATCCAGCTAGCTTCAGTGATTTCCAGCTTGACGTGGATGCACGCTTGGTTGACCCCGCACCTGGCGACGCTATAGTAATCAATCTCCGGCGTGCAAACAATGTGTGGTATCGTGTTTATATTCGCCCTGTGGATGGTACATATTTGATCGGGCTTTGGCGTGTTGATAATAGCCGGTTAGAGGCTACGCAATTCGTCCCGTTCACCGAGACGTCTGCCATTGTCCGCGGTGCAGCATGGAACCATCTAACGGTTCGGGCGCGCGGCGACGAGCTGGTGGTGCTTGTAAACGATCAATTGCTAGCAGGTGTTGTTGATGAGGCATCGCGTGAGGGGCGAATGGACTTGGGTGTCTCTGGTTCACCATCTCATCAAGTTGAGGCTCGCTTCCGTAGTCTCCTCCTAACATCGCTCGATTGACCTATAGGCCCACGAAGCAGTACGCCTAGTACAGCTACGGAGTGCAATATGCGCGGATTGCTGAACCGTCGCTGAGATGCATTTCGGCGTAGCATCCATGCGTGGCGTCGGTTGGTGAATACATAGGCGGCTCCTTCGTGACAGGATCTCGCAGAATGCCCTTGATCAGCTTCGCATCTACTACATCTTGCAAGCTTTGTGGCGATCTGCCGTAGCGATACCAGTATGTCTCTAACGCAATCTGTAAGAACTTCATGTAGCCCTTGCGGTTGGCGTCCGCGGCCTGATTCAACTCCTCAACGGGACATCCTTCGCCACAATCCGGCACCTTGTGCCGGTTCGAGTCCACCCGAGGCGCTGGTGCAGAGGTCGCTTGGTGATGCAAAAGGACTACGCCACCTATCATGAGAATAATGAATGCCGCGAACCACCACCTCTTCATACCATTATCACCACAGTAAAGCAGAGATAGATGCATATTGCAAGGGCGAAGTTAGGTAACTCCATAGGTGCGTCGCCGCATCAGTTGACCGTGTTCCGGTGACCTGCTATGATGAAAACACTATGCTAGCCCACGAATATAGCCTCCAAACGAGCCTTACTGAGTACCGCGAGACGTACCTGGCCGCCAGGAACCTGGCCGAGCGTACCCGTGCCGAGTACGTTCGGGACCTGTCGGGGCTCCTGACGTTTTTGGACCAGCGGGGGCTGCGCGCCCCAGGTCAGGTGGGCCGTCAGCATCTGGAGAGCTACCTCGCCGAGCTAGACAGACGCGGCTACCGTGGGGACACCCGGCGGCGGATCATCGCCGCCATCAAGTCGTTCTTCAGCTACCTCCAGGACCAGGGTGTGGTGCCTGTCTCCCCGGCCCACAAGGTCATCCTGCCGGAGCGTGAGCGCCCGAAGCCGCGGGTACTCTCCGAGGTCGAGTACAAGCGATTGCTCGCCGCGGTCAACTACCACACCCGCGACCGCGCGCTGGTGGAGTTGCTCCTCCAAACGGGCATGCGCCTGTCGGAGCTGGCCCGGCTGTCCATTCAGGACGTGGAACTGCCGCAGCGTATCCTTCAGGGTGGGCCGGTTGGCTCGGTGACCATCCTCGGCAAGGGCCGCAAGACCAGGACTGTGACGCTGAACTACAAGGCCTGCCGCGCTCTGCGCGCCTGGCTCGACGTGCGGCCGGCCGTGGACACACCGGTGATCTTCCTGAGCAAGTTCCGCAAGCCCTTGAGCGGCCGCGCGATCGAGAACGTGATCGCCAAGTACGCCCAGGTGGCCGGCATCCACGATGCCTCGCCCCATACGCTGCGGCACACCTTCGCCACCCAGCACGTGAAGCGAGGGACCAAGCTCGACGTGGTGCGCCAAGCGCTCGGCCACTCCTCGCTCAAGACGACGAGCATCTACGTGGAGCTAGCGCGCGACGTGATGGACAAGGAGCTGCAGGAGAACGCGCTGTGAGGGAGGTGAGGGACTAATGTGGTATGGCGACACTGACTTGGCGACGGACCCGTACCGCGTGCCCGCACAGTGGCGCGGCTTTACAGCCCCTGTCGCTTTAAGGTGAGGGTGCCTTGATTCGCGCGGCCCCGGCCGCTGTAGTAGTCCCCTTCCAGGAGAGCCGAGCCTCCCTGCTCTCGGTAGACCAACCGAGCGACCCCTCGATGCGCCTGCATGGTCGTACCCGCGCGTGGGTTGGGCTCGTTGGTGTACTCGTAGGTCAGTACTGGTCCGCCCGCGGAATCCACCAGAACGCCCCCGGTGCGGCTGCACGAGCTGGAGTGCGGGGTCCGCAGTTCCACCCCGATGCGCGTCCAGGTCTGGATGATCGTCACGTCTACCTCGTGCGGCGCGGTCATCCCCTCATGGCTCGTGTGGAGCTCGCCGCGCCACTCGCCATTGAGGTTTGGCACCTTGACCACCCCAAGCCGATGCAGGAGTGGCCACTTCCATATGAAGGTATCGAAGGCCCAGTAGAACGGCGCGAAGAACCCGAAGACTGAGGGCACGTCTACGTACCACGGCGCGGCAATGCCGAGCGCCTTGAGTACCGCGTCAAGCAAGTAGGCGCACGCCACGCTCAGGAACGCGAGAGCCAAGACGATTTGCCGTCGTTCATTTGAATCGGTCGCGTAGGTATGCATATTCCTTGATCACCGCCAATTATCCCATTGTGCATGCAACGCAGCAAGAAACGTTATGGCATTGTAAGTTGACCATTGCTCAGGCGTATTGCCAAACAAATATACCATTTCATTCACACAGACGCACCAGGAGGAGTTCGTCGTCATGATCCTGGATAGCGCGCACAATACGTCATAGTACGCCTGTTGCCACGTTCCACCAAACGCTTCGTTCGGCGCGTTATACACGAGGCACTCAATGAAATAGGATGGCGCTACAGCTCGCTCAATGATGTGATCGTCAACCAGCCGTGCCCGCGCGTTCTTGAACATTCTGACCGTGGGCTTAAACCAGTCCCTTGTGGCACTGTTCTTGTCCGAGCCATGCCTGATATGCTCCTTCGGATAGTTAACTACCCATCGCGTTTCGCTCGGTACATAGGAGGTCATCCCTTCAACAAACTGCCTCGCCCCATAGGTATATCGTTGATAGTTGCGGTATTGCATGCAGACGACAACATCGGCGTCGAGCCGATTGCCATCACGCAGCACCTTAATGCATTTCTTTCCTTCCTTCACCAAGCGTGGTCCATAATATCGCACGAGGGCTGCTAATACGTCTTTGCGAAATTCAGACCATGTATACGTTGCTGCACTCGGAAAATCGCGCTGGAATTGTTGCTGCTCACCTTCAGTGAGATTCAGTAGATTGTATTGAAATGATGAGTTGAGTTGCGCGACAACATCAACATCACTTTCACCATATATATTTGTCGCATTGCGATATGAGCCCTGAAGGAATACTTCATAGTCCCGACGCTGCAACGGCTCGTAAGAAGCTAATGCAGCACGGATTGATTTGTGGGTCGCCTCGGAGCTTTGCACGGCGCCTTGGTGCGCCCACGTTTGAAGCTGAGTGTCTGGAATTGCCATAGCTCGTGTTTCCCCAGCGTGCCGCGCATGCTTGGCCGAGGTGAGCGTAGCGCCGCGCGGGATGGGTTTAGAGTCCTCAGGTATCCTAGCACATTCGTTCTGGCGCCGGTTAAGCGAGCCGCGGTTGTAACGCGTCGGGAGTATGATCCCTACCGGGCATCGATGATTCTTGGGGCGGCCGCCCGGTGTACTCGCAGACCACTGGCCTATCCAGAACCTCAGGGTGGCGCGTTCAACAACTTCCAGGCCACCTATAGCGACCGCCTTCTCCTGCTAGCACTTAATATAACCAAAATGGTATAATCATGAACATCAATGAACCACGAGCGCCTATACATCGCTGATTCACGCGGAGAAACTTCCCCACTTACGCCAGCGCAAGAAGCCTTCTTCCGCTACCAGTACACGCTCGGCAGCTATGAATACGCCAGGCGCAGCGGGCGCACTGCCCGCTTGCAGGCGCTCAGCCACGAGCTGAACGAGCGCTACGAAACCTACACTGCGCTACGCGACGACGGTTCAGTTGGCGCTACCATCGTTGCGGGCGGCAGCCCAGAGCTGGACGAGGCAAATCGTCCTGGAGAGCGTCCCGCGCTTCGGCCAAACGAACTGCCACCGGACCTGGCGGAATTCCTGAAGGACAAAGACCTCGCGTGCCTCACGCACGAGACCGACCAGGGCACCGTCTTTGTCGTGAAGCTCCCCCGCGTGGACATCGACTCGCTGCGTGGCAACGTCCCTGTGCAAGTGCGCCACGAGCTGTACGACCATCCCCGCTCACCGGTCATCCGCACGCTGATCCACTGGTACGACCAGCCCCAAGCGCCGCTGGCCTTGGAGACGTTCGCCAACCCTGGGGACCCGCAGCAGCGCCAGGACTTTGCCGATATAGGCCAGCGCGAGACGCTTCGCTTCCTCTTCTACGATGAGGGCCTGTCGCACACGCTCAGCAAGCTGGTCCCCAACCACGATCGAGAGACTATCGACCAGATCGTCGCGGCGGCCGACCAGCTTCTCGCCGCCATATCGCCCGAGCAACGCGACTTTGACGCGGCCAAGCGGGAGGTCGTCGCCCGCACCAGACTATGACGGAACGCTACCAACACCCCGCGGATGAATGGCCAGTGCCCGTGGTGGTCAATCAGTGGCTCCACCAGCTGCAGATCCTCGTTGACCTCGACCAGCACCTCAAGCACGGTGAGGGGCGGGACCTCGATGTCTCCTTTACTCCTAAGTTCATCGGCGAGCGCGTGGTGTTCGAGTTGGCCCAAGCCCAGCAGGGCGTCCGGCGGAGCATTGTGGCACGGTTCGAGGACCTGGAGGCGGAGGGCTACGGCAACCACGCACGCCAGGTCATCTGGAGCCGCCTGGGCAAGCAGCGCTAAGACTGCTTGCTCTGACCACCCTGGGGCTTGTCCCTGGACGCCTGTGCGGCCATCCAAAGCACCGCCATACCCTTACGACGGCGAATTCCGATGTATACTGCTTGTGGTATAATATACCTTGGTATGCAATCCTCTGATCGGCAAGCTATCATCGCCCACCTTGAACAAGCCTGCGCCGCCGCACAGGCCGCTCAGGACTTGGTCGAAGCCAATGAGAGCCCCGCCCAAGCGATGCGGTCCGCGTTCCGCGGCTGGCAGGCGCTTCGGGAGGCCGTCACGCTGCTGGTCGGCGAGTGCGTGTGCACCGGCGAACTGACCAAGGCCCAAGTCAGCGAGGCTCTTCGCACCGTTCAGGGCGATGACAACTAACCGTTTCTATGAGCGAGCGCTATTCCCGCAGCCCGTATGAGGGCTTTGATCATCTCAGCCAGGTCCAGCAGGAGCTCTTGAAACGCGGCTACTACTTCTTCCCGGTGGAGCGCGAGCACGTCGAAGGCCTGGTGACCGACCCCTTGCTCGCGCGGCTGCGCCGCACCATCAAGCAGCGGGGCTTCCGCAACGTCGCCGCCCGGACCGCCATCAGCTTCTCCGGCTACGCCGACGACCCCCGCGAGATCTTCGCGATCCCCGAGATTCGGGCCTACTACCAGAAGCTCGACCAGGCGCTGCCCGAGCTGCCATCCCTCCTGACCATGCTGGCCCCTATGCGCTATAACGGGCCGGCGATCCACGTGGAGCTGTTGGGCACGGTCAGCCAGGTGGTCGAACGCCCCGAGTTGGGCGGGTATGATCTTCGGGTAGACGAAGCGCCCGCGATCATCGCCCAGGCTTTGCGGCGCATCCAGGCGGCCGGCCGCAAGTACCACCTGCCGCCCGCTGCGATCACCCGCTTGAGCGAGCAGTTTGCCGCGTGGGCGCTTGCGCCGCTTCAGCCGCCTGAGCGGCCACCGATGGCTGGGGGCGCGCCCCTCAAGACGTACAAAGGCTACTCCGAAGACAACGCTACGGCAATGGGGCCAGAAGTGGTCTTCGTCCAGGAGGACGAGCAGCCGCCCTATCGGCTCAAGCACGAGGTGCACCACTCGCCGGATGGCTTCTCTTGGGGGTACAGTGGCTCAGGCCCCGCGGATCTCGCGCGGTCGATTCTCTGGGACCACCTCGGGTATGAGCCAGCCCCGAGCGTCTACCAAGCGTTCAAGCGGCAGTATGTGGCACGCTGGGAACCGGGCAAACCCTGGTCGATCACCGGTGCGCAGATCGATGAGTGGATCGTCCAGAGCGGCGCCCAGGAGCAGCTCGCCGAGCACCGCCAGTGGCTCGCGGAGGACGAGCAGCTTCGACGCGACATTGCGCGCGAGCGCCGGGAGCATCCCGAGTGGTACGACGACACCGAGGGATGACCGTCACGGGCGCTGCCTGATAGGTCGGGAGTGGTCTGAGTAGGAGGGAATGATGGTGGACCAGCGCATCCTAATTGTTGAACCGGACGAGGACTGGCAGCAGCTCCTGGGCTTCATCTTCCGCAAGTATTCGCAGCTCGACTTCGTGATCTGCGATTCGTTCAGCCAGGGAGCGGCTGCCCTCGATCGGGCCAACGCCGAGGGCTGTCCCTTCGCGGCGGTGCTGACCGAGAGCCGCCTGCCCGATGAGTCGGGGTTCACGCTCGCCGAGGACTACGGCGACCAGGTGCCCGTCTCCATCTTCACGGCGAACGTCGAGAAGATTCATCGGGAGCACGGGCAAGACCTAGCCCATATGGGCGTGCAGAAGCTCCTGCACAAGCCGATGGAGCTCGCCGAGATCCGCGCCTTCATTCGCGCGGTGGAGGAGGCAGCATGAACGGGTTCCTGGGTATCGCCGAGAGCTTGCAGGACCCAGCCGCGCGGCAGATCCTGGCTGGCTGGATGCCGCACTATCCTAACTGGTGGGCCAATCGGCCCGAGGGATTCCCGTACGACTGCTCGGAGGACAACTATCTGGCCTACGCGGAAGCGTTCATGGCCGAGCGGCGGGCCAAGTCCCGCGCCTGGCTGGAGGGCATTCGCAGCGGGCGGATCCAGCGGGAGGCGTTCGAGACGGTGCGCCACCGCGACGGCGCCGACTGAGCAGAACGAGCGGCAGCAGCACACCGCCACCCAGGACGACGACCGCACCGAGCCACCGGGCGCGACGCTGAAAGCGGGGAGTCGATGGGCAGCTCTCGCTTGCATCGGGTACTGGTCGCCGAGGGGTACGCCGACATCCGCGCGGTGGCTGCCGCCATCTTGTGTCATGCGGGGTGCCAGGTAGCTGAGGCAGACACCAGAACCGAGGCGTTGCGCCTGCTTGAGCAAGACGGGGTGCCGTTCTGCGTGTTGCTCTTGGGGATGACCCTGCCACCCCTGCGTGGTCTCGGCATGCTCCGGCAGCTCGGGGCCATGCGCAGTGCCCCACCTGTGGTCGCCATGACCGCCGACTCGCGGCACTCCTGCACGAGAGCGCGGCAGCGACGCTGGTGAAACCCTTTGATCCAGACGCGCTGGTCGCGATGGTGGAGCAGACCTGCCGAGGCCATTGAGACCGGCCAAGCGCTGCGAGACCATCAGTGAGGAGAACGCCATGCTCGTCGCCCGGCCTAAGATTCAGCGGCTGGAGGAGCAGCGCCAGGACGACGAGCTGGAGCGGCGCGAGCGCGAACAGGCGGACTGACCACAACGCACCGCTGTATGCCTCTATCGGGATATGATATAATCGCCTGACCAAAGAAGGTGATGCTATGAGCGAGTACGCAAAACCCATTGATGTGACCACCAGCACCGAGCTGCGACGGCTTGTCGAGCAGGTGCAGAAAACCCGCCAGCCTGTACCGATCACGCAGGACAGCGAGATCGTGGCCGTGGTCCAGCCCGCCCCCCGGGCGAAGGGCCGCCAGGCGAAGCTGCCCTCCGAGGCAGACATCGCGATCTCGAAGTCCGCGTTTGGCGGCTGGCAGGGCCTGATCGACCCCGAGGCGTTCAAGCGTCAGATCAAGGAGGCGCGCAGCGATCATCGACCGCCCGTCACGCTTGATGTATGAAATATTTGCTCGATGCAGATTGGGTGGTCGATTATCTGGCGGGTGACCCAGCCGCCCAAGGCTTCATCGACGGCCTGCGACCTGATGGGATCGCCATCAGCATCATCGTCTACACGGAAATCTACGAGGGTATCTACGGCGGCCGCAATCCGAGACAGGCGGAGCGCGTCTTCCGCGTGTTCCTCCACGGCATCCCGATTCTGCCGATCAGCCAAGCCGTTGCCCGCTGCAACGCGCGCCTCCGTGCTGATCTGCGCAGCCGCAAGCTTCCGGTTGCTCACCGCGCCCTGGATCTGCTGATTGCCGCGACGGCCCTGCACCATAAGCTCACACTGGTGACCCGCAACCGCAAGGACTTTCAGGACATCCCCGGGCTCACCATCCACCCATGACCAGACACCAATCCTCCGCAGCGAAGCCACTCCCCGCCGCCCGCGATCCTATGGTGGCGAGATACCAGCGCCTGCGCAGGCGGCTCCATCCGTCCGCCCGTACGCCCGTCCGGACGGGATGAGTGCAACGGGTGCAACAAATTGCTACTTGACAATGCCGTTGTAGAGGTCTACAGTATACCTATGAAGGCATTCTTGAATGCTGCTGAGGTCGCCAAGCTCCTCGGCGTGGATCGTGCAACAATCATCCGCTGGATTCGCAAGGGCGCGATCAAGGGCGCGATCCAGACGGCGCACACGCACCGCTGGCGCATTCCCCTCTCGGCCTACCAGGAGTTGCTTCGCACCAAACCATGAAAGTCGTTAGCTTCAGCATTTTCAAAGGGGGCACGGGAAAGACCACCACGGCAGTGAACACGGCCGCGGCGCTGGCACAGAAGGGCAAGCGGGTGCTCCTGGTCGATTTGGACCAGCAGGCGTCGGCGACGCGGTACCTCGACCTCGACCCCGACCAGTCCCCCAATCTCTACGACGTGTTCATGGGCACCAAGACCGCGGCCTTCACGCGGCGCCGGACCCGCTTCAAGATCGACGTGCTGCCCTCCCACCTGCTCCTGGCGGCCATCGAGGAGGCGCTGGAGCCCGGCGACGAGCTGAAGCTCTCCGAAATCCTGAATCCCCTCAAGCCCGAGTACGACTTCATCCTCATCGACACGCCGCCGGGCAAGGCGATGCTGGCGTTCAACGGCCTGGCCGCAGCGGACCTGATTGTGATCCCCGCCTCGTCGGAGCGCATGGCCGTGGACGGCGTGGCGGACCTGATCACGCACGTGCAGCGGATCATGTGGAACCGCTTTGCCCTGCACCATCAGGAGCTGCGCATTCTCTTTACCATGTACCGAGCGACGACCACGCACTCCCCGGCCATCGTGGCCAACGCTAAGAAGATTTGGCGGGACAACGTGCTCAACGTGAAAATCCCCCATTCCACGGTGTTCTCCCGCTCCTACGATGAGAAGGTGCCGCTGCCCATCCTGGAGCCGCGCCACCCGGGAACGATTGCCTACGACGTATTTGCCGACTGGCTTATCTCTTATGAAGCAACCTAGACTCAAAGACTTCGACCCGAAAACCAGTGTCCCGCGCCTCGGCTCGCCGATGGACGATCTGCCGCAGATTGGTCGGCCAGTCGCCCCGGCTGCTTCCCCTGCACCGAGCCCAGTCCCTCAGAGCTCCGTCCGTTCGAACGTTCGCCCGGACGGGCGTACGGGCGGACGGCGGGTGATCACGCGCTACGCGTTCGAGTTCTACCAGGACCAGGTGGACGCGCTGCGGCAGATGTCGCTTGAGGACAAGCTGCAAGGGCAGAAGGGGAGCATGAGCGAGATGGTCCGCGAAGCCGTGGATGAGTACATCGCCAAGCGAACCCGTACGGGGGAGTAGTACGTCCGTACGGGCGGGCGCTCGTCCGTCTGGGACTTGTCAAACGTATCGTTCGGTGCCACTATGGTCGTACTATGCCCGACGAAGAATACCCATCATCTGACCACGGTACCATCCTGATCGAGGAAGAGCAGCTCCAAGAGAGCTGGACGAGCATTCCCAACACCATCCTGCGTCGCTCTGATGTCTCTCCTGGCGGCAAGCTGACCTACGTCATGTTGCTCTCCTACGCCCATCAGAAGGGGAGCTGCTTCCCCGGACAGCAAGCCCTTGCTCAAGACTTGGGAGCAGGGGAGCGCAGCGTCCGCCGGTACCTGCAAGAGTTGGAGAGCCTCGGCTTGCTCAAGGTGCAGCGCCGCGGTCTGGGGAAGACCAATATCTATGTGCTGACCAAATGGGTCTCTTCCAGACCGGCCAAATTGGCCGATCAGGAGCGGCCAAAATCGACAGTTCTGAAGCGGCCAAATTGGCCCCCAGAAAAAGAAAAGCAGGAAGAAATACAAGATCATCATCAGGATGTTGCTGATGAGTTGAGAGTATTCGGCATCGAACCCGATGTTGCGGACCAGCTCGCGCGCTCCCACGAGCCAGCCTACATTCGGGATCGGCTGGAGCGGGTACGCTACCTGCTGGAGACAAACCCCACGGCGATCCGCAAGACTCCCCAGGCGTTTCTCGTTGCCGCCATCAAGCACCCTGGCATTGATCCCGCCCCTGGCTACAAGACGCCGGCTGAGCGTCAGGCAGAGGTCGAGGCCAAGGCGAAGGCGCAAGCCGATGCCGAAGCTGCCATCGCTGCTGAACAGGAGCGTCAGCAGCATGACCGCGCCGCTGAACAGGAGCGTGTGGCTCAGGTCATGGAGGATGTGCGGCGGCGCTACCCGACGACAATTCCTGGGACAACGCTTACGACCACACGGGTCTGGGAAACGGTTCTCTCGCGCCTCAGAACAGTCCTAGAGCCGACGGACTACACCGTTTGGGTATCACAGGCCGTGTTGATCCAGTGTGACCGGTCTACGGGCATCCTCGCGGCCCAGAACCACTTCTGTGCTCAGCGGCTCCAGAAGCGCTTCGACCAGGTCATTCGCGATGAGCTGGCCGCAGTGCTCGGCTTCTCGGTGCGGCTGAAGTACGTCGCCCTCTCAGATCTGATCGGCGACGCGAGCGCCGCTCAGCCGAACTCCCCAACGGAAGGCTCAGCCGATCAATCTAGTGCCCGTCGTCCGGGTACAGCCGTTGATCGAGGAGAAACGCTGTTCGATCTCTCCCGAAGCCCAACCGAATCTACTGGTGTTAGAACTGGATTCCGAGACACCAGTACTAGCACCAGCGCCAACACCAGTTAGAAACTGGTGTCCTACTTGCCCGAACGGGGGTGAGCACTTCGTGCTTGAGCAGGGAAGGAAAGGCGCTTCGCGCGTTGGGGGTGTCCTCCGGACGGGGGGGTCTGGGGCACCGCTCCGCTAACCAGCGTACCTCGGTTTGCCCCAGACCCCCCCGTCCTCTCTGCCCCGCGATGAACTCCGTTTCGTGTTCGCCCCCTGAGCTGCTTTCCTACTCGAACCGTTTGGGTGTTCAACAGGGGGCGGGGCAGAGAGTCCACCCCCCAAGGGGAATGGCCAGCGGGCGGCATTCCTTCCCTGACCCTTCCTTCCGCCCGCTGGCGGCGAGCAGCCTTCGGCTGGGCTACTGCCAGGAGCATTTGGTGAGCGTCACCGTGGTGGTCATCGAGCCGGGTTGATCCCTGTGTCCACTCAGGGTACCGTCGGGCTGGAGGTCGAACTCGTACCACGCCGAGCCGGAGCCCCAACCGAAGTGGCCGCTAGGCGTCACGGGATCGGTCATGATGCGCTCGTAGCCCGCACTGGCACCCCAGGCAGGTTGGTCACCCCAGAGATACCACCCTCGCATCTGACCCGAAGGAATGAGAGCCCCCACCACGAGGCGCGTCGGCATTCGCGTGCCGTCGGAAGCCTCCCAGACCCCTTGCCAATAGCCGATGAGTGACTGCTGTGCAGGCGTCGCATTGGGTGCCGGGGTGGGGTTGAATCCCGAGATTTGGGGAAACGCCACCTGCGTCGTACACGGTGGAAGGTCAGCCCCTTGCGCCACGACTGCCGGCGCGGCCCCACTCAGACCGGCGCCGAGTGCCGCCAGCCCTATCACCGTTCCCAGCCATCGTCTCCGCATTCTGCCCTTCCTCCTGCCTCGTGTTGCGACTACTGTCTGATGCGGTGAATCATCAGCGATATCGCTGGTATTTGTCAACCGCCCGGCGGCCTGGCGCTTCGTGGCTTTCGGCCAGGCTTTCGCTCCTGCCGCAGGTATGCCATCACGGCGCTCGGCTTGACCAGCCAGTCGTGGCCGGGCTTGATGCCGGGGATCGTGCCGTTGTGCAGCAGCGCCCGAAGGTGACTCGCAGATAAACCAGACTGGCGGGCCGCCTGAGCGACGGTGATGTACTCCTCGTCGGGCAAACCACTCCCCGAAGGACATCACCCGACGGTCAGTATACCGTCCCTCAAGCGTGGCCGGGACCCTGGCGGGTGGGCGGAATTGCCCGAGCAACTCCGCACCACGCTCGCCGTCGGGGTATTCGGGCCGCTCTTCGCCTACTTGCAGCGGGTGGCGGCCTTCGGCCGCACGAAGGCGCCGCGCACTCTTGGGAACCCCCGCCGCCAGAGAAGGGGGGACTCAGGCGCCGCCCCCCTCTTCGTCAAGGGACGCTGCGCTTTTGCCCTTGACCAATTCACCCCCTGCTGACCGCGCCGCTGGTAGGCGAAGCACGGCACGGCGCGCTTCGCCCCAGTCCACTGGGGCGGCGATGGCCGCGTCGGGAAAGAAGGTGAATTGAAATGCATTACAAACTATTGGTCACGCTCAATCGCGCGGGGTTGAACACGAGCCACGATGCGCGCCAGCGCGTCCGAACGACCCTGCTGGCAGACCCGTCCTTCGTCGGGGGAGACGGCGGCCGGTTCGGGAGCCCCGTTGGGGACTGGGGCGTGATTGGCGGGCGATGGAGCGGGTTTCTCACCTCCCTGCGGCTGGATCAGAAGAAGCTCGCCGCGGTGGAGCAGGAGTTTGAAGCCAAGCACGGCTGGTGGGTCGGTGGCACTGCACAAGTGACGCACGAGCAGCGACGCGATCAGTACGCGGCGATCTTCTCGGCCGCCTTCCCCGACTATCAAGGGGAGCTGCCTGCGTGGCGGGAGCCGTACCGAGAGCTGGGTGCGTCAGACGACGCGCAGGTGGTGGACGCGCTGCTCTACGACGCGGCCATCCGAAAGTATGAAGGCCTGCCGCAGGGCTGGGTCGAGCGGTCCTACGAAGGAGCAAGCTGGAAGGAGCTGTACTTCGTGGACTTAGATGACGAACCTGTGTCTCCGTCCTTCATCGACGGGAAGTGGCTAGTCGTCGTTGACTACCACCGTTGAGCCATGTCCGTTGACCCCGCCACTGGCGGGGTTGGCCGCGGCGACCCACCCACCCCAAGCAGGAGCGCGGCGCACGGAATGAAGCCAGCTCAGGCTCTCGGTCGCCCGCGATGGCTCCCTCGCCGCGGCTCCGCTTTGCTGCCGCGGACGCCTTCGCCAAAGCACACGTCGGGAACTATGCCGTCAAGGGTCGAGCCGAGCGGCGGCGCTTGCCCGAGCAGCCACGCTCCACCCTCGCGTGCCAGCTCGGTCGGCAGCCACCACTCGAATCGCCTGGACGCCAATCCCAGTTATCGCCTGTGGCGATTGGCTACCTCAAGCCCCGCCGCCCTTGACGGCGCTCCCTCGTGTGCAGCGAGTCGTCTAGCAAAGGCAGGCAGGCCTTTGCTGCCTGATCAGAGAAAAGGAGGTGATTAGCATGCAGGTACGAGCGGGAGCGGTTCACCTGTTTACCATCGGCAATCTGCCAACGATTCACATCGTGCGGGTTGCGGAGATGAAGCTGACGCCGATCTACGATCAGGACGACGTGTCCTATGTCCGGCACCGTGAGCTGCGGATCAAGACTGAAGACGGCGAACTCGTCACGGTAGTACTGACCGCCTCGACGGAGGAGCAGCTCGCGATTCATGAGCTAGCGGACGAAGCGGCGTGAGTCCGCGCCCCGTGCTTCAGCGTCCGGCTGAGCACGCGCTGCGGCTCGCCCTTGACGAGCCGCTCCCCAAGATGGCCAACTGCTCAACGGCCCCAGCCTATGGTATGACCAAGACGGCGACGGTAATCGCAGTCCACGGAGCATGTGCGTGCTGCGTATCTACTTACTCGGCGGATTCCGCGCCGAGATCGACGGCTCTCCTGTCGCGCCAGACTTCTGGCCGCGGTTCCCACTAGCCCGTCGGTTCGTTAGCTTGCTGGCGCTTGCCCCACAGCACCGACTGCACCGTGACGAGATCGTGGATCGGCTCTGGCCCGAGCGGCCACCCCACAACCCGAATAACCGCTTGTCCCAGTTGCGCAGCCAGGTACAACAGGCGCTGAGTCAGCGGAATCCGGCCGCGCCCCGCTACATCGAGCCGCAGGGCCTGCTCGTTGTGCTGGCACCCGACGGGCAGCTCTGGACCGACGTTGACGCCTTCCTGGGGGCCGCCCACGCTGCAAAGATGGGGTCTGACCCCGCTGCTTATCAGGCGGCCATTGATCAGTACGGCGGGGATTTGCTGCCCGAGGACAGCACGGAGCCCTGGGTGATCAACCGGCGCGAAGACCTACGCGACCGCTACGTGGCCTTGTTGCTCGGGCAAGCCCACCTGCTTGCGACAGTGGGCGAGGGGGTGCAAGCTGAGGATCGGCTCCAGCGGGTTCTGACTCAAGCACCAGCCAACGAGCAGGCCCACTGTGGACTCATGTGCCTGTTCGCGCAGCGCGGGGAGCGCGACCGGGCCTTACAGCAGTTTGCTCGACTGCGCGAAGCGCTGAAACGAGAACACGATGCAGTCCCGAGCGCTGAGAGCGAGCGGCTCAGTCGCCGCATCGCGAGCGGCGAGTTCACGCCGACGGCCATCACCCCTGCCACATCCTTTCCATCTGGTGGAGCGCCGCACCACCTCCCTGGCCTGGGAGCCACCAGCTCGGCCCTGTTAGAGCCAGCCGCAGTTCTGGTGCGACCCGACGGGCAAAGCAGGAGTCCAGCCAGCTCATGCGATCAGACCGCCTTCGCGGCAGAAGCACCTTCTGCCACTAGTCTTGCACGGTTGCACCTCCCGACGCCCCAGTCAAGCAGGCGCGGGCGCCTGGCTGCCGTGGTGTGTGCCCTCGCGCTTCTGGGAGCGGCGCTTACCCTGCTGGTCCTGCCACCGGGCGAGCACTCTACTCCCCCGCCGCAAATCGCTATTGGCCAGGCTTTGTTCCCGAGGTGGCCCCAGCGCGCCACTGCCACGGGCCGCATGGGGTACGTTGATGGCGAATACGAAGTCGTCAGATCGGCGGGGCAGGCGGGTAACCTTGAGGCCTGGCAATCGGCGGAATCCGGCGGGCAGCGGCTCACCGATTTCGACCTGGAGATTGACGCTCGGCTGGTGTCTGGCCAGGATGACGCGAATCTCTACCTGCTCTTTCGGGGAGCGCCGCGCGGTGATCGCTACGCGTTCATCGTCTATCCGCGCGTGCGGCGCGCGGTGTTCTGGAGCATCTCCGGTGGCCGTGGGAAGCGGCTGCTGGACCATACCGGGTTAGAGGCCATTCGCCCTGGTGATGCCACAAACCGCTTGGGGGTTCAGGCCCACGGGACAACGATGGTGCTTCAGATCAACGGCCAGACCGTATGGCAGGGGCAGGACGAAGCCTCGACGGCGGGCTTCCTCGGCTTGGCGGTCGCGACGGACTCTGGCGACACGGTTGCCGCGCGCTTCGGCAGCCTGGTCGTGACGGTGCCAGCGGCGCTGCAGGCCGCGGAGCGTATGGTCGAGGTTTCTACGGATCGTCCGTGGCAGGACACGGGGATTCAGATCAACCGGGGGGACCGCGTGCGCATCGAGTATGTCGCGGGTCAATGGACGTATGGCGTACGGGACATCCCGCCACACGACGGCAGCGGCGGACCGGATTACGTGTGCGCCGAGGTGATGGAGCCGAGCCGCTGTGTGGAGTTGGTGCCCGACTTCAAGAAGGGCGCGCTGATCGGCCGTGTCGGCTCGCAGATTTTGCGGATCGGCAACCTGCTAGAGTTCACGGCGGAGGCTACCGGCCCGCTCCAGCTCTCGATCAATGACGGGCCTGCGTCGTTTGACGACAACGCCGGCAGCATCACCGTGCGCGTCACGATCCAAGGGCAGTGACCGCGTGAGAGCACCACAGAGCTGCTATTCCTGGGCGGTCAAGAGCCCCACCACCATCGACCGCTGCTGACCCTAACCCTCGATGCACTGACAATGCATGCTGCCTGCATGCACCGGTTCACGCTCGCCGCATCGGTGCGTAGTAGCGTGTTCCTCCGAGACGCGCCAGGCTCACCGCGAGCCGGTGGCACAGGGCTCCCACGGACCAGCGACCCGTCGCATGGCCGTGAGCAAGCGAGTGCAGGGTCATGCTCGTGGATCAGGTTTCTCCGCCCGGCAACGGCAACGGCGCAACGCACGCAGTCGTCCTGGAGATGCGTGGGGAGCTGCGCGAGCTGGCGCGCACGGTCGAGCGGTTGGCGCGGATGGTGTCCCTGCAGCACGCGCGGCTGCGGGCGCTGGGCACCCATCGCCGCCTCGGGATTCCGCAGACTCCCCAGGCGATGGAGCGGCGACTGGCTGAGATGCTCCCTGACTTGCCGGAGCGCGAGCTGGCAGTCTGTGCGCGGCGCGTGCTCGGCCACACCGACTCGCAGATTGCTGGCGATCTCTCCATTGCGGAGACGACAGTGAAGACGCACACGGCCCGGCTCGTTCGACGCTTCGGCCTGGAGAGCGCGCGGCAGCTCCCGCACCACTGCTTGGCTCAGCTCTGCGAGCACCTGGCTCGTGAGCTAAAGGACGACATAGATTCAACCTTTGGCTGACACCACCTGGCGGAGCCGCAACTACAATCTGGAGTAGGTTGCGGTCGGCACTGCCGCGGCGACCGAGGCGCTGTAACGTTTTGGCAACACCGTCGTTTGATGCTCATGGAGACCGACGTGGGGACGGGAGAGATGAGCCAGGCGCTCAGGCTGCTGACGATACTTGCGGTCATGGTGACTCCGTTCTTGCCGCCAGTCACCTCCGTCATCGCCCAGGAGCCCCCACGGCCGCGCTCGATTGGCAGTTTACGACGCCCGCGTCAAGCTCAAGCACCTCTACCAATCAATCCTGCTGTGACCCACTAGAGTATGGAACGCGCCTGCATGCGTACAGCGAGACAAAGAACCAGATAGTTCCATACGAACTGGATCAGTACGACTGTAGCGGAGATGATCGCGTTGTCGCGCCATTGTGCAGCTACGATAGCATAGTCGCTAGTAGATAAGGTCTTGCTGAGATATAAGAATGCCAGGAACAGCAGGCCGCTCGGCATCTGAGATAAGCCGACGAACAGTAACCAGGATAGTAATCGCCTTTTGGTTGGATACGTTGCTTGCAGTAGCTCCCGGCCAGAGATAGCTTTCACATGGCCAATGATACACCTGAGTGCGGGGTAAAGTAAAGTCCCACTGTACGCAATGGGGGGAGGATGCTTGCTATGCTGAGACTCGCCGCGATAGTCATAGCAGCTATCGCGGCCATGCTGATGCTACCAGCATCTCCGGTTCTGGCCGGCGATGGAACAGGCACGGCATGGGTGGGATCGAACCGGGTGAGTGCCTCGTATGGCAGTACCGAGGTCGATGATCAAACATCTCTAATCAACTACGTCAGTGTCACGGCAGCGGTCATGCCGTTCCGCGTATGGTCCAGCGTATGTGTAGACGTGCATATCGTCTCGCAGGGTACACTCGTCTATCAAACACGCGAGACCGCAAGCCTCTCGCCAAGCGATTACTCAGAGCCTTTCTGCCATCAGTTCGCTCCCGGCATTGGTGCGGCAGATGCGACCTGGGAAGTGTACCGGCCCAGTAACCCGGAGAGCCGGCCGCGTGTGCGGCGTGGGGAAAGCGAAATCCGTGTAGGATTCAAGTATGCGGAGTGGGCGGGGATCGATGTACAGCCCAGCGATGATCCCGATCACCCCGGGCCACAGCCGACAATCCCGCAGACGATGGACTCTGCTACCGTCACACTGAGGATTCCAGCCTCGTCGCGCCCGGGTGGCACCTGGATTAACCCGACGAGAGACTTGGCTCTGACACTGCAACCCGGTGATAGCCAGACGTTACACATCCGAGCGCGTGCGTACACCAATGAAGGAAATGGTGCAGCTGGGATCACGCGGGTTGATTTCACGATCCAACCAGCCGGGTCGGATAACTGGATGACGCTCTGTAGTCCCACCCACCCAGCGCAGGGCGACACGTTTGCATGTGATTGGCACTATTCTGCCCAGAACAGTGGCACGAGTATATTGAGCTTCGATGTCTACGATAGAGACAACAACGTGAACTACGCGCCGCAAGGCGAGCGGCGTGTGACCATCCAAGTGCAAGCTCCACCAGGATCGGGGGGACCCGGCGGTGGCACAGGGAACCCGGTATGCGCCGCGAGCACCGGAGCGATAACCTGTGGCGGTGCAGGGCCAGGGTATGGGGGGACTGATCCCGGACTGCCGGGCAGCCCACCCTCAAGTGGAAACTCGTGCGCGAACCCATCAGCGTCGATCTCGCCGCCGAGTGCCCGACCTGGGCAGCAAGTGTCCTTCCGCGCCCGTGGCTTCACTCCGGGGATGTCGGCGGCGCTTTCATTCTCTGGGCCGAGTGTTGGCCAACCCGCGACCGTGGCCGTAGACGGGGCGGGAAGTGTAGCGTTGCCGATCCTGGTGGAGCTAAGTGACCAGCCAGGCACCTATGTTGTTACGGCCGTGAGCGGCGCGTGCGTGGCGAGTGCCAGCTACGTAGTTGTGGGGAATGCTCAGGCCCCGCCCCAACCGCCGGGTGGAGGCATCACGAGTCCGGGGTGGAGCTGCATGAGCAGTGCGGCGGGCGTCTGCCAGACGCAGCCATCGCAACCGGTAGTGCAGTGCCCCGGCAGTTCTGTCCAGACGCAGCCGCGCCCTGCCAATTGCACGTCGCCAGCACCGCCTCAGCAAGGCCCGAGCTCGCCCCTGGTCTGCATGATCCCCGAAGGGTGCCCGGGGAGTCCCCAGCAGCCGCGCCCCCAACAACCAGCCCCTGGGGCGCAACCGCAGCCCCCGCCTGGCCACACGCCTCGAAACCCGAACCGCTGCACGGTGAACCCGAACGGGACGATAGCCTGTTAGGCAGGCTGAACCGCAGACTCGTCGGTCGATCAGCATGTCCCACGTCTGGCCCCGTAGCCATGACGCTGTAACACTGTGACAATCCCACGGTTTCGACACTCGGGAACGCAGACGCGAGGAGGCAGTGAGATGAGACACAGGCTAAGGATCCTCATGGTGTTCGCGGTGCTGGCCACTGCGCTCCTCTCACCACTCGGGACCACCCTTGCGCAGGAGCCAACCACGACGGCAGCCGGGCAGACGCCGCAGGTGACGCTCAGCCCCACGTCTGGGCCACCCGGCACGCAGGTGGTGGTGACGGGAACCGGCTGGCCTGCCGGTCCTGTCGACGTAGTGTTCCAGTTGCCCGGCGTGGCGAACCCGCCGACGGTCGCTCAAGCTGCCGCAGTGAACGGCACGTTCAACGTCACATTCCAGGTGCCTGACAACGCGCCCCAGGGCCAGCAGCAAGTCGGCTTCCGGAGCCAGAACGCCGTCCGCATCGCGCAGTTCACGGTTACGGCTCGCCCGTCGGGAGGACCAGTAACGGGTGCGCCTGCTGTCCCGCCCCCAACCACCCAGCCGCCTCTGACGACTCCACCACCTCCGTTACCACCGACCGTCTCAGTTCCCGGTGGGCCGCCAACGCAATCGGTCATCGTGGCAGGACCATGCCCAAATGGCGAGCCACTCATCGGCGTGGCTGGTCAGCCTGACCGTTGCTATAGTGACTTCTTGAAGTGGGCAGCCGAGCGCCCTATTGCCCTGCCAGCGCCTGGCTCTGTACCTGTAGCAGGTCCGGGTCCTGACATTGGGCCATTTACCCCGCGCGGTATAGGACGTGATGCCTACGGTAGTCTACGTAATCTGTTCGTGCGAACTCTTCTCGGAGTAGGTATCGGATTCGTCAATCCTGTCCTAGGCGTGGCGTGGAATATACGTGGATTGGAGGCATTGCACGAACAAGGCGTTCGTGATGCACAGGTGACGCTCCGGTTTTACCAACTGATTCAACAGCAACACGACCAGGAACATGTCGCCGTTTCAGAGAATTTCTGCCGCGCATACTGGCAGTATAGTACCTTGTCAGCGGAAGATGGCTATATGAGTAAGGGTAGTGCGCTCGGTTCTATCGCCGGTATAGCGGGTCTGGCCAACGAGATTCCAGGGTTGTCGGCTGCTATGGATGCCGCCTTGACCATGGCTCGCACCACCAACCCCACTGCCTACTGGCGCAATATTTCAACTCTCGCGAGCACTATGTGGCAAGAAAAAGACGATTACGTTCGTCAGGCTGGCTGCGATAAGTTTGAGGGCGACTACCGCAGGTAATGATATGGCGGCTCTACCTGCTGTGCCTACGCATCGCCGCATCAGATTACTACCAAGCTGGACTCGGGCCGATTAGAGGATTCAGTAGCACGGCCAGGCAACTCACGATGACAAAGACAAGTATGAAGATTGAGATCTGAAACAACGCACGCCTCCATGGAGACTGGAGCGAAATTCGCCGCTTGAGTTGCCAGAGGATCGGCAACAGTGATATAGCTATGCAATTGAAGGTCGCTGTAGAGATAACCCGATCTACACCGAACGTTGGGATTAATGGGAATAACACGGCCACTAAGACGGCAACCAATGCTATTGAGAGTAAAATTATCGTACATCTATCGTCCATATTGTCTAATACAGCCACGCAAGCCTCACTGTATTAATTTAAACATAGTTAGAGATTCGCTGCAACAATCGGCTTGGCAGGCGAGAGTAACATCGCACCGGGTGGAGCGAGCACACTCGACCCGAAAGCGGGGATCACGTGAGAATCGGAACGATCAGGTTAGCGGTCTTGGCGCTGCTCCTGCTGCAGCTAATCCTGCCCGCAGCTCGCGCAATGCGTCGGCTGGCACAGCACCACCCAGTCGGGCTCGGCTCGCCGTCGGCTCGTCCCCAGGTGCCCGAACGGCGGGCCGCGCTTGGCGCCCTCCCCCGCCGGGCGCTCCCGCTTCCAGCCGGCGCACGTGGGCGACGACCTCGGCCGGGCTCAGGTGGAGCAGTTCGTCATCCGACATGCCGCCATCGTGCCGGGCCCCCTACCCCGCTGTCAAGCACGCCAGGCTGCGCTCTCTGCCGGGCAGGTGAGTAGATACGCAAACACGACCGATACTCTGCCATCGAATCTGCGGGATGCGCTGGAGCGTAGCTCAGGTGCATTCTTTGGCTGTGGGAGATTTCCATCTACCGGTGGTGGGAACCCGTTAGCGTACTATACTGTCGATGTGCATGCATGGGGATACGTCTATGAGGACGAGGCTGGAAACCGGTACGCCGATACCTATACCGATGTGTATGGCCATACGGTCGAGGGACCATGGGATCTCTTGGGACAGCAACGTATCGTGACGTGCGGTGTACCAGCTTGACCTGTCTAGCAGCCCTTCATCTGCCACGCTTAATGCCATGACGTACGGCCTTCAACAAGCGGCTGCTATTGATCCCGCTGCGCGCGGCCGGTAGTCTCAGGATTTTCATGCTTTGCCTATAGTTGGCCTTATGCACTAGTACTTGAACAACTCCCGTGAAGGCGTTGTCAAGGACCACGCTAGAGATGCCATGCCGAGCAAGAACGCCCCTGATGATCTCAGCTTGCCATGTAGTGTTGCATACCTGAACACAGAATAACCTGTCCATACTACCTTCCCCTGCATCTGCCGCAGGTGCGTGTTCGAAGCGTTTTGTGCTGAAATCTATGCGCCAGAACTGAGTCTCAAGCCGTCATTTGTCCTCAGCTCTGCCTCGACCAGCCAGCGGCTTCAGCCCCCACAAGATCACGAACTCGCGCTCCCGCTCGTTGCCATCTTTGTCCTTGGACTTCTCCGTTGCGCGGCCACCGACCAGGTGAATCGCGTCGCCCTTATGGATCTGGCTGTTGTACCGGCGGGCTCGCTCGCCGAAGGCCTTCACCGTATGGTGACGCGTCGAGCCGTCCTCCAGGTGCTGCGCCACGCCGAACTGCAGGCGAGCGTTGCCGCTTTGGAACTCGCGAAACTTCGGCTCCCAGGAGACGTTGCCCAGCAACTCGATCCGATTGTTCTTCTCCCGTTGCTCTGCGGACGGCGCCGCAGGCTCGCTTGCTGATGGGAGCGGAGCTGGCTCTACCGAGCCAGGAGTACTTTCTGGAAGGGGTTGGTGAACGGGCACAGCCGCAGGTCGCTCGGGGTACAGGTGCTCAGGCGCCGGAGAGAGGCCCGCCGAGTAGGCAGTGATGGAACCCTGGTGGTCGATCCACACGGCCTGGCCCGGCCGGGTGGTGCTGTAGAAGATGACGCTGGAGTCGTCCAGCCCGGGGGGCGCAACGTCGGCCATGCGCACCTGCATGACCTCGGTGGTGGCTTCGATGTAGCCGTGCTCTTGCCACGCGGCGAGCTTGGAGCGGGACAGCCCGATGTGAAAGAGCACGCCCTGGCCATGGTACACGTCGTGGACGAGCTCGGTCTCGGCACGCAGCGCCTCGGCCATGCCCTGAATGTCCCACCGTGGCCGTGCTGGGTCTCGATCAGGGGGCGGGGATGAGAGATTGTCGCGCTCGTGCATCGGAGTAGAGCCCATTGTAGAGTGCCTGCTCACTCCTGTCAACTAGATCATGGCATGAACAAGGCTGTTGGCGCCCGCTCGCTGAGCGAGTACCACACGGGCTTGAGACACATGCTGTCGTGTGGTACTTTTCCTGGGTGCACGTGCGTGAAGAGGAAGCGCGATGCCAGTCGCTCGCAGCGCAGCAGCTCTAGCTCCGCTCGTGTCCACTGCTCCAGTGTGCAGCGGTGAGCTTCGCCCGGGATCGCGAGCACGAGAAGCAGGGTCTCTCGGGTGCCGAAGCGCTGCTGATACCCCTCGTGCAGCCAGGCCACCAGACCGCGGATCTTCTTTCGCCAGTGGGTCTGGGTCTCGGTCCCCATGTCCACTTCGACCGTGAGCCATTGCGGGCCCGACGGAGTCGTGATCTCGACCCACGCATCGGGCTGTACCGACAACTGTTCCTCTGGTGCGTCGCCGACCTGGACTGCGACCCTGTCGTAGCTGCCCTGCTGCTTGAAGGTGCGCTCGTGCACGAGGCGAGTGATCGAGCAGCGGGGATGCGCTCGACAGAATAGCTCCAGGCTGATGAGGAAATCGTTCAAGGTCAACGTGTGATCCAATCCCGAGTATTTGTGCGGATGCCGCGGCGAGTGGTGCAGCCGCTTGCCGACTTCAAAGCCCTGAGTTTCCAGGTAGCGCCGCCCTGTGTTACCCAGACAATACACATAGGGCCGATTGCCATTCAGACGCGGCACGGAAAGCTCTTGTCGCGCCAGAAGTTTGCCCCGAGCGAACTCAGCTAAACGCTGCCCGACGAAGTTCTCCGATTTGCCATAGTGAAGCCGCGCCACCTGCTCAACAGTGAGAAAATGGTACTTCGCCAGCGAGAGAAGTACAAATTGATCACGCTTGCTCGTTGGTGCACAGCGTGTACGCGATAGTGCCGTTTGCATCTGCAGTGTACGCATCTAGGGTCTAGACAATATACCAACAGAGTTGTACGATGTCCATATGCTTGTAGGAAGCCTATGACCAAGGAGAATGACTTACACTGTTCGCATTTTCGGTCTCAATCAGACATTGACTCCGCACCAGAAGCTTCGGCCCCACCTGCTGGAGGTGACCCCAGCGAGGACGCCTTCCTCTCCCAACTTCCAGACGAGGCCTCCGAGCGCCAAAGCGTCCCTGCCGAGGGAGGAGCAAAGCAGCAAAGAGACGAATCACCCGCTCAGATGCCAGAACGCGCCCGACAACCGCGCCGCAGGCGCCGACGGCCAAGACCCCAGGCGGCGGAAGTGACCTACACGCTGGAAGAGCGAAGCTCAACCAGCCGCATCCAGCAGGGTGAGTACACCATCATCCGCTCTGAAGTCGTCATCATTTCCGATCTTTGGGTGCAGAGTCCTGGCGCACCCAAAGCGCCCGAAGCACCTCCGGAGCCCCGCCCTGCACCTGGGGCGGAGCGTCAGCCTTCTGATCAGGGAGATCCCGAGCTGCCCTGACCCTTTCGCGCTACCCAGCACTCGTACGGCTCTTTGCCTTCGCTGTCGCGTTCCCTGCTCCACACCCGCTCGGCGGGAAGAAATCCACAGTCGCCCAGGAGGCCGCCGCCGATTCGCACCATGCGGCGTCCTTGGCGCGTGGCCGTGATCGTCACGATCTCGCGGATTCGGTTCGCGTGTTGGTGCACCCAACCAGAGAAGGTCTCCAGCAGTTGGAGCACACCATTCGGGTTGGCCCACGGGACGAGAGCGACGGTATCGACGTAGAGCACGAACGCTCGGGCCGGCTCAAAGTTCGAAACGCTGAGCGCCTCCTGCGGCTTCGGGAACCGAACCAGGCCGCCAGGCTCCAGTCCCGCTCGCAGCAGCTCATTGGCCTGGTCCGCGATGGGGTACCAGGACATGTAGCCGATTGGCTCCTGGCCGTCCTGCACCAACAGCCGAACGGCGTCTGGGAAGCGGTCCAAGACGCGACCAAGCTCATCGAGGTCGGAGTACAGCTCTTCGTCGTCACCGAAGGCGTGAGCGTCGATCACCCCAACACAAGGGAGCTGGGCCGGGTCCAGCGCCTGTACCACTACGTCAGCCGCCGGCACCTTCCCCGCTGACGCTACGTACAGATCGGTAGTTACCCTGGTCTCGATGTGGATGTGCACCCGCTCCCCGTTGTCGCCCAGCAGTACCGGGTAGATGCCTTTCTGCAGGCGATTGATCTGCAGCGCAGACCACGACCGGGTGATCAGCTCCACGTACGGGATGGCCCTGGCGCCGCGCTTGCCACCCGCGAGCAGCGGCACGACGAAATCCTCCGGATCGATGGGCAGGTCCCCCCGCCGCTTGCGCTCCACGGTTCGGCGCTTGAGAACGTCTGCCTCATCGAGCGCCTTCAGGTCCGTCTGCGGTTGAGGCGCACCGCGCTTAGGGCGCCCCCGACGCGGCCGCACAAGCGGCGCCGTTGCTTCCCGATACAGGGCTCGGAGCCGCTCCCGCGCGCGACGCTCTGCCTCATCCAGGCTGGGGTCAATCGGTACGTCGGGGGCCACCATCTTCATGACCGCCTCCAGGCTGATCTGCATCCAACGTTATGATACATAGCGGCCAACGAGTGTGGCAATTACAGCAATTATTGCGGCGTTTGGCGTCGCAATTATCATCAAAACCCGACGCTCGCGGACTATTTATTTCCATGCAGCCGCACCTTATCCTAGTAGATGAAACTTCGTTCTGCCAAACCGACCATTCGCCCAAGAAACGCCGTGTTGACGCCAAACAGTAGGGCAGCGCGAATATGCACCGCAAGTCAGCCATCGTCACCGTTAGCCGACGCCACCAGGCAGCGGTCGCGTACCAGCGCCGAACGGGTATGGCCGGCTGTGTTCTCCTCGGCCGGGATTTGGCAACTCGCAGCCCCCTGCTGCTGCACGACGCCGCGCGCAGTCGCCACGTCCTGGTGGCCGGGCCAACGGGAGTGGGTAAGTCTACCCTCATAGAGCACATCGTCGTTGCGGACATGCTGGCCGGCCACGGCGTCGTTGTCTTCGACACCTCTGGCGATCTCTACCGCCGCCTCCTGCGGCTTGTTCCCGCCCACCGGTGGCGTGACGTAGTGCTCCTGGACTACGCGGATGTCCGCCACCCGATTGCTCGCAATCCCTTTGCGGGCGTTTCCCTCGACGACTTCCAGCAGCGCACCATCGTGACCGCCGCGTGGGTGAATGCCCTGGCCAACCAGTGGGGCGTGGGCGCGAGCCAGACCTCGTGGGGGCCGGTGCTGGAGGAGTTCATCCAGGTCGCCGGCTACACGCTGCTCTGTTTGCCTGAGGCGACGCTCGTGATGCTCTTGCGGCTCGTCGAGGACCACACGTTCCGGCAAGAGGCCATGGCCCGCGTCCCCAACCCGGTGGTGCGGGACTACTGGCGGCGGTTCTCCGAGCGGCCGGATCAGGGTAGCCGCAGTAAGGAGGAGGTCGTCTCCAGTAGCTTGAACAAGATCCGCCCCTATCTGATCAACGACGTGCTGTTACCGATTGTCGGTCAGCGGCGCAGCCGCTTCTCCTGGGAGGACGCGCTCGCTCGACAGCAGATCGTTCTGGTACGCGTTCCCGAATATTTCGAGGCCATCATGGTTCGCCTCGTCTTCGGGCTGGAGATCGCGCGCTTCTCCAGCGCGCTGTTTCAGCGTCTGCGCTCCACTCATCGCCCACCGGTCTCCCTGATCTTGGACGACCTGCACCGCTACGCCGTGCCCGAGTTCGAGCGGTGGGCGGTTCTGGCCCGCAAGGCGAACGTCTGGGTGACCATGACGGTCCAGCACCTCGGGCAGCTCAACCGGGTGGAGGGGCTGCGCGAGGCCATGCTCAACGTCGGGAACAGAATCTTCTTCGCTCAGGTCGGTGGCTCGTCGGCCGAGACCATCGCCGACCAGATGAAGATCACGCCGCGGCCCCGCGAGCAATCCGGCTGGCAGATGGCGCCTGGGCCGGTGGCCCAGCCTGGCCGCTGGCTGTTGACCAAAGGTCACCAGAGCCCGCTGGTCCAGGCCTTCCGCCGTCAGTACCTGCTGCCCTTGCGGCCGGTGATCGGGGAGCACGTTCAAAACCCCGACACGCTGCTCGCACCAGATCTCGGCGCTGACAATTGGCGCGAGCAGGTGGACCGGCAGGTGCGCATCAGTCTCTTGTACGACGAGCGCCAAGCGGCATTGGCCTTTCTCGACGACGTCGACGAGTACCTCTACTCCCGCATGCACGGCAGCTCGGCCCGCATACCAAGCCTGCCGTCCAGCCTGATCGGCGAATCCTCCAAGCGCTTCGCAACGGCCCTTCAGGCAGTCGGGGAGGTACTGGCCAAACAGCCCATCCTGGGCGATTTCGGACTGTACGTCCCGCGCTGGGAGCCCGAAGAGGCCATGGCCAACGCGCGGGCGCGGCTGGTCAACGAGCTGGTGAACCTCGACCCGTTCGAAGTCCGCTGCGCGCTCCTGGAGCCGGCCGGCACCGGGCTGCACCGGCGCCACTACGCTGGCCGCACGCTCCCCCCGCTGCGGATTGGGTTCTTGCCCGATGTCGCGCGCAAAGTCACCGCGATGATCGACCGCTCGCGCTCTCTGTACGCCACGCCCCGACGAGCGGCCATGCAGGAGGTCATGCAGGACCTGGGGTTCCTGACCCAGCCCAGGCATGATTCCCCAAAGCGCGGCGCAGGGAGAGTTCAGTTGGGAGGACGGAGATGATTCGGTTCGGCGCCCCCGCAGACGACGACCAACCGGAACGGGGCGACAGAGCAGCCGCCATCGCCGACGAGCCTCGGCTTAACGACCAGCCAGACCGCAACAGCGACTCACTCAAGGAGGAGCTGGCGGGCTTCTCCGAGCAGCAGCTGGGCGACCAGGTCAAGGAGATGGCCGCCGATATCCTGAATGGCCTGCTTGGCAGGCTCACGGACGCCGGCGTGATTCGACCCGCACCCCCAACCCCGCAAGAGCTGGCCGCCACTACCGGCACGGTGATCGTGCTGGGCAGGGCAACCGCCGCTGGCGTGCAGGTGCAGGTGGTCAACGTGCAGACCGGCGCCACCCGACGGGCGGTAATGGCCGAGCAAATGGTCAGCGGCGAGCGGCGCCTGGCTGCCGTGCTGCCCCGGGTCCCGCCGGGTGAGTACGACTTGTTCGACTACCGCCACTTCGGCCAAATCGACGTGTTGGCCGGTGAGGTGACGGTCGTGGACTGGCGCGGCCGGAGGAGCGCATGACGACCCCGCGCGCACGGGTCGTACCGATTGCGCTCGCGCAGCGTGCTCAGGAGCAAGCGAGCTTTCCCGATGGTACGAGCCGCTTCCTCGACGACGCAATCGAGCGCGCGCTCGCCCATAGCCAGGCACGTAGGCAACAGACCCCCAGCGCCCCAATTCCGGCCGAGTGGTACGTGCTCGCACTCGGGATAACGATCGAGGAGTTCGACCTGACGACCGGTCGGCTGCGGCAACGGATCGCGTGCCGGCGCGTTCAGGTACGGCAGACGAGCAGGAGGTGACATGAACGGACACTACGACGACCTGCGGGATCAGCTGCGCCGCAAAGACGCGGAGCTGGCCTGGCAGCGCGAGCAGCTGGAGGACGCCACAGCGCAGCTGCGCTTTCTGCGCACCGAGCTGCGCGAATCGCTCGTGCGGGAGGTCGGCGCCTACAAGCAGATGACCGCAGTCTACCAGGAGACGGGCCAGATGCTGGGGCCGCTGATGGGTGAGGTCTGGCGGCTGCGGGGTGAGGTCAGTGGCGTCCACGGCTATCTGCAGGGCCGCCAGCGGCTCGATCAGGCGCTTGCCCTGCCCCCGCCACGCGAGGAGTCGGTGTTTGACAAGCTGGATCGCTGGTTCGGCCTGAAGTAGGAGGAGCCCATGCGCGCGATAGCCTTACTCGTGGTCGCCTTCTTGGGCGGGGCCGTGTTGGTTGCCAGCCTGGTGAACAGCCGGCCAAACGCCGTCAGCGCCAGCAGCGCCCCCAGATCCCTGTCCAGCACGGCACCCGTGGCGTGGGTGGCTGCGCAAGACAACGGCAGCAGCGCACCCCCTGCACCGAGCGGCGCCTACACCTGCCAGGGCTGCGCGGGCCGGATCGAGCCGCTGCGCGAGGCAAACGGCGTGATCAATCCCCGCGGCGCACACCTGCGCACCGGGCTACCCGTCACGCTGAGCCTTCAGGGCAGCGGCTTTGCGGACGTGTGGGACTGCTTCAAGGCCAGCACAGTGCGCGCGCCATGGTCTGGCCAAGCGTGTGAGGCCTCGATCCGTTGGTAGTAGTCCGGGGGCGAAGGTTGCCCTTCGCCCCTCTTCTTCTCCGGATTCGATAGGTATGGGCTCGCACCGATGGACCAAACAAACCATTCAGCCGAATCGCACGATCTTCCTGCCCGGTTTGTCCTCCGGCGGGCGCTGGTCTCCAAGCTCCGCCTCTACCGCGGCTTCGTCGCGGTAGCACCAGCGCAGGTAGTTCTCTTTGACCTTCGCCAGTTTCGTGGAATCGAGTATCGGGTCGGGCACGGGAATCGTTTTCATAGGGGTCACCACGCCCTGAGGATCGCGTACCAGGGCATGACGCCGGCGCAGCCGGTAGATTGCTTGCACCTGCTCCTGGAGCTGCTCGGGGAGCGAGTAGTACGCCGGGTGGGTACGGCCCAGTGCTCCCTCGTCCGTGACCACGTGCTTGACCCGCAGCGGATCCGGCAGCAGAAACGCCGGCGCCGTGCGGAGCGCATCGTCGTAGCCCAGGCCGAAGACAACCTCGAATCCGCAGTTCTGCAGGGCGCTGAGCATCCGGTCGTCGATTTGGCCGAGCGTCTGGTGGGCCAGCACCGCGTAGACTGCTCCCTTTCGGGTTTGGCTCAGCATATCGACCAGGGCTTCGGAGGACTGGGCGCTGAAGTCAGAGAACTCGTCGATCACCAAAAAGTGCGGCGGCAGATTCTTCTGGCCGATGCGGGCCTTGGCCGCCTGCTCGACCGACACGGTCAAGAGCGACCCGAGCAGTCGCCGGGCGTCTTGATCGTCCAGGTGCAGGTTGATCAGGAAGCTGCGGTTGTGCTTCAGGTGTTCGTTGAAATCCAAGGAGTTGCCGGCCTGGCCGAGACTGTAGCGGGTCACTTCGGCAAAGAGCATGAGAAAGACCTTGTTCAGCGTGCTCTCGATGCGGTCGGCTTGATCCTTCCCCCAGCGGTCGTACCGACCTTCGAAGAAGCGCCGCACCTCCTGATCGGGCACCCCTTTGAGCAGCTCGTCCCGCCAGGGCTTGTTAATCAGCACGTCGTGGAGCGCGGACAGGGGCAGGTCGTGGTAGATGAGCACCGACACCCCGGCCAGCACGATGTTCTCGAAATTGGGCGTGGCGCCGGGGCCGCCCGTGTTCATCCCCGGGTACGCCCGGCGGATGGCTTCCAAGACGAGGCGGGCGCGCGTGGAGGGGCTGAAGGGAGCCTGAAGCACATTGAAGGGGAGATAGCGCCGGCGCGCTGTAGCCTCGCGCAGGTCCAGGTACATGATGCGCTCGTAGCCTTCACCGCGGTCGTACCGTCCTTGGCTGACCAGATGGGCCAGCACCAGATCCGCGAGCGTGCCGTGGGGGTCGATCAAGGTCACGGACAGGCCGTGCGCCATCAGGGAGAGGGTGAGCGCGGCGAGGAACCGGCTCTTCCCGGAATTGGACTTGCCGATCACGTGCAGATGGTTGGCAATGTCGTGGGGGCTGATCGTGAACGGCCATTCGATGAACCCACCGCCGATGGTGCCTAAGACATGATGATCAGATGGATAGGAAAAGGGCAGTCTCATACGCAACCAGCTTAAGAGGAGCCTTAGTGTAGCAAATCGTACTCGATGCTCGTCAAGTGGTGGTGTTCCGGCACGGTATGGGGAGCGCAAGGACATGGTTCGATCCGCACGCCGCTGCGCAGCGGCAGGCGCTGTCGAGCCGAGGGAAGCTCGTCGGCACGAGCATCGGGTTGAGGCGCTGGCCGCGGTGCTCGACGACTACCTGGACCGGGACGGCCGCAGCCTCAACCGCATCGCCCGCGCAGCTCGCGTGGACGTGGGCTACCTATGGCGGCTGCGCGCCGGCGAGAAGCGCCGCCCGAGCCGGGACATTCTCATCCGCATCGGCCTTGCGCTGAAGCTGGAGCCCGAGGAGCTGGACGAGCTGCTCGTGGCTGCGGACTACCTGCCGATTACGCTGCGTCCGATTTAGCGTCCGGCCCAGCACTGTCAGCGGAAACGGGGAGGAGCCATGGTTACGGCGAGGACAGAGCTGCGATGGCGGATCGAGGAGAACCAGGCCAAGGCCAGGCTGCTGGCTCATCGGATGCGGGCGCTGGCCGCGGTCTGGCCCCGGGTGCGGCACGTGCCAGGAGGAGGTCAGGAGCACTTCGAGCGCACCGTGAGAGTATACGCGGCGGCGCGAATGACCGAGACCGACCGCCTGTGGGTGGCCGCCATGCAGGAAGCCGGAATCAGCAACGAGCTGATCCTGCAGGCCTGGGAGCGCAAGGACGAACTCAGCCGAAGTAGCCGCGAGCGGCTGTCCCGTCCCTGGCCGTGACGATTCGGTCCGGCGGCACGTCGGACCGTGGTCAGCGACGCTCAGCGGCCGGCGGCCTTCGGCGGCCTGCCCCGCTTGCGCGCCGTGGGCAGCGCCACCGAGGAGAGTACCGAGCGCTTGGGCTTGACCGCGCCGAGCATCTCCTCGGCCAGGTCAAAATATGCGTCGGTCATCACGAACGTCTTGTGCCCCGCCCAGCGCCGCACGAGCGAGGGGTTCTCCCCGTCGAGCGCCTTGCGCGTGATCCAGTCGTGGCGAAACAGGTGCGGATGGATGCGCACCCCGAGCTGCTTGCTGGCCCGGCGCAGCAGGTGCGAGAGGCTGTGGGGCGTCAGCGGCGTCCCCTCGCAGGTCACGAAGAGATGGTCGGACTGGAGCCGCCGGGGCACCCGCTCGCGCTCCTCGGTCCCGGGCCCGATCCGCCGCCGAGCACTCCTGCCAAAGAAGCTCTCGCGCCGGCGCAGGTACGTGCGCACCAGCGCGACCGCCTCGTCGGTGAGCGGCACGTAGCGCCACTCCTCGGTCTTGTCCGAGTAGACCTTAAGCACGTGGCTGTCAAGCTCGACGTTCTTGGTCAAGAGGTTGACGACCTCCTCGCGTCGCAGCCCCGTGTCCGAGAGCACCGCCAGCATCGCCAGGTTGCGGGAGCCCAGGAACGTGTCGGGGTGGTAGAGGGCAAACAGGTTGCCGCGGGTCTCGTCGGCGATCAGGTCGAAGCGAGGCCTCGTGGACTGGGGCACCTTCAGATCCGCCAGGACGTTGCCCTGGGTCCAGCCCCGCTGCCCGAGCCAGCGGGCAAACGCCTTGATCGCGCGCAGTCGGTTGGATAGCGTGTTGTCCGACACCCCGCGCTCGCGCAGGTGGCGGCGGAAGAGGTTGACCGCGTGCTCGTCGAACTGGCCGACGGTCGTGAGCCCCCGCTCTTCAAGGAAGGTCCAGAGCTGGGTGAGCGACTCGCGGTACCACTCGTAGGTCTTGGGTGCCCGCTCGGCCGCCTTCTTGGCCAGGAACTCCGGAATCGGGCCGCGGAGCTGGTGCGACTTCGACCCGACCACGTGCTCCAGGAGCGGCTCGTCGGAATGGTCCACGTCCTGCCACCGCTTGGGTCTTCTGCCCGGCATGGTAAGCCCCCCAGACAACAGTCGTCATTGTCTGGGGGGCAAAGCCGGAAGCGGTTAGGCAGGTGATTTTGGGAAAATCACTTTTGCCTAGGTGCCACTTTTTGGCGCCGGTATTGGGCTGGAGCGGGGGACGGGATTCGAACCCGCGACAACCTGCTTGGAAGGCAGGGGCTCTGCCGGGCTGAGCTACCCCCGCGTGACGGCGCGCGGCCGACCGTGCGCCCCGACGAGATTATGCGCGACGCGCGCCGCCCGGGTCAATTACCGCCGTCCGGTGCCCGAGCCGGAGCGGAGCCGGGCGCGCCGGGAGCAGCGGCGCGCCCGGGAAGCTCTGGCGCCACGAGCGAGTCCGTGGCCCGAGCGAACGGCAGACCGCGTAACAACTGTCACGGCGCAGCCCCCTCGTCTCTTGGCCGGGCAGCACCCCGACGGCCACGGGCGGTGCCCGTCAACGCGGCCGCGCTGGCCTGGTGGATGACGATCTCGTCCCCAAAGTTCGTCGACAGCCGCGCGCCGCGAATTTTGGCGCTGCGCTGCCCATTCTCTTTCCACTCGATCTTGAACCAGCTCGGCCAGAGCGATTCCCCGTCCAGCCGCACGTCCTCGATCTCGCCATCCCGCAGGTAGACGTCCAGTCGCCGTCCCATCGCCGCTCCCCGCCCGCCACCCTGACCCATTGCGCACCGCCCCCGGACAGAACAGACATGAAGGCGGCCGGTGGGGCGCACCGGCCGCCTCATCGCTTTGCAAGTTCCGGTCCCCCGAGGCATTCACCGTCACTATGCGGCGACGGCCACCCTGGACCGCGTTAGCGATAGCTGCGCTGCTGTTCGAAGCAGTTGGAGCAGTACACCGGACGGTCGCCTCGTGGAACGAACGGCACGCGCGCAATGCCGCCACACGCGGCGCACTGCGTCTCGTGCATCGTGCGCGGCGCCGGCCGATAGTCGCCGTAGCCCTGGTCGGTGTCGTAGCCGCCCATGCTGCGGCCGCCGCCCATGCCGGCCGCGCGTCGGGCTGCCCGGCACTCGGGGCAGCGCGCGGGTTCGTTGGTGAATCCTTTCTGCGCGTAGAACTCCTGCTCGCCGGCAGTGAATAGGAAACTGGTTCCGCATTCCCGGCAGGTCAATGGCCGATCGCTGAACGCCACCACGCTCCACTCCTGGTCGCTGTCCCGAGCCGCTGCGCGGTCGGGGCAGATCGCAATGTGGGAAAGGCGGACTCGTCAGGAGCCGCGGCCGTTCCGCCGCCCGCCAGGCGGGCGGCGGCGACCGCGCGCGGAGCGGGCCGCTTTCCACTGACGCGCATTATACGCACCTTCCCTCTATCTGTAAACCCGTCCGGGCGACATGCCCGCGGACGCCAATGACAGAGAGGCATCGTCCGCTCGTCGCGCCCCGTGGTACGGCTGCGTCACGACCGCTCGGGACTGGTTGACAGCTCTAGATGACTGGCGCCGGGCAAGCGTAGGATGGTCCGGGAGCCGACCTGCCATGGCGCGGGTCAGTCTGAGCGGTGGCTCCATCGGCCGCGCGCGGCGCTGCCCCCGACCGCCGCCGGCCGCGACGGAGAGAGTCTATGGCGGCGCACGCCGGAGCGGCTGGAGCGCCACGCTTCACTCACCTGCACGTCCACACCGAGTACTCGCTCCTCGATGGGCTGAGCCGCGTCAAGGAGCTGGTCAAGCAGACGCGCAAGCTCGGCATGGACGCGATCGCGCTCACCGACCACGGCGTGCTATATGGCGCCATCGAGTTCTACCTGGCGGCCCAGAAAGAAGGCGTCAAGCCGATCGTCGGCGTGGAGGCTTACGTCGCGCCGCGCCGCATGAGCGACCGCAGCGGGCTGGAGGACAAGTCAGGCTACCACATGACGCTCCTCGCCCGCGACGTCGAGGGCTACCGCAACCTGCTCGAGCTAACGACCCGCGCTCACCTCGACGGCTTCTACTACAAGCCCCGCATCGATAAGGAGCTGCTCGCGAAGCACGCGGGCGGGCTCATCGCCACGTCCGGCTGCCCGTCAGGCGAGGTGGGACGCGCTATTCGCGCCGGCGATCTCGACGCCGCGCGCCAGGCCACGCGCTTCTACCGCGATCTCTTCGGTCCCGAGAACTTCTTCCTCGAGATTCAGGACCACGGCCTGACCTTCCAGCCCGCCATTACGCGCGCCAAGGTGGCCCTGAGCCGCGAGCTGGACATCCCCCTGGTAGCGACGAACGACCTGCACTACGTGCGCCCGGAAGACGCCGCCGCGCAGGACATCCTGCTCTGCATCCAGACGAATAGCAATTTCGATGACCCGAAGCGCATGCGCATGGAGGGCGGTCAGCATTATCTCAAGAGCCCGGAGGAGATGGCCCGTCTCTTCCGCGAGCTGCCCGAGGCAATCGCCACTACCCAGGCAATCGCGGAACGCTGTAACCTGGAGCTGCGCTTCGGCCGCCTCGACTTCCCGCGGCTCGCCTTCATCCCCGAGAACGAGCATCCTCACGCCTACCTTACCCGGATCTGCCGCGAGCGGCTGCGTGAGCTGTATCGCCCGCTGCGGCCCGAGGTCGAGCAACGCCTGGAATACGAGCTGGGCGTTATCGAGAAGACCGGCTTCTCGGCGTACATGCTGTTCGTCTGGGACTTCGTGCGCTATGCCCGCGAGCGGGGCATCCCCTGCGGCCCGCGCGGCTCGGCGGCTGGCAGCATCGTGCTCTATTGCCTGGGCATCAGCACCATCGACCCGATGGAGTACGGGCTGACCTTCGAGCGCTTCTTGAACCCCGAGCGCATCCAGATGCCCGATATCGACATGGACTTCGCCGACAACCGCCGCGACGAGGTGATCGACTACGTCGTGCGCACCTATGGCCGCGATCACGTGGCGCAGATCATCACCTACGGGCGCCTGCTCGCACGCGCGGCGATCCGCGACGTCGGCCGCGCACTCGGCTACCCGCTGAGCGAGGTCGACCGCGTGGCGAAGCTGATCCCCACGCTGCCGCTCGGCATCACCATCGACCGGGCGCTGGAGGACAGCCCGGAGCTGAAGGCGCTCTACGACGGCGAGCCGCAGCTCCGGCGGCTGATCGACACGGCGAAGTCCGTGGAGGGCACGATCCGCCACGCCTCCACGCACGCCGCGGGCGTCGTCGTCTCGGGCGAGCCGCTAGTGCACCACACGCCCTTGCAGAAGGTCGCCAAGGGCGACTTCATCATGGCGCAGTACGACCAGAAGTCGCTCGAGACCATCGGCCTGCTGAAGATGGACTTCCTCGGGCTGGCCAACCTGACCATCCTGGAGCAAGCGGTCGCGCTCATCAAGGAGAGCCGCGGCGTCGAGCTAGACCTGGACCACCTGCCGGAGGACGACCCGCGCACCTTCCGCATGCTCTCCGATGGCGACACGACCGGGGTATTCCAGCTCGAAGGCCAGGCCATGCGCCGCTATATCCGCGAGCTGAAGCCCGCCACCATCCGGCACCTGGCCGCCATGGTGGCGCTCTATCGCCCGGGCCCGATGGCACACATCCCGACGTTCATCGCGGGCAAGGAGGGCCGCGTCCAGCCCAGCTACCTGCACCCGGCGCTCAAGCCTATCCTGGAAGAAACGTACGGCGTCATCGTCTACCAGGACCAGGTGCTGCAGATCGTGCAGGCGATCGCCGGCTTCAGTCTCGGCCAGGCCGACATCTTGCGCCGGGCGATGGGCAAGAAAATCGCGGAGGAGATGAAGAAGGAGCGCGACAACTTCCTCGCGGGCGCCCGCGGCAAGGGCGTCGACGAGCAGGTCGCGAACCAGATCTGGGAGTACATCGAGCCATTCGCCGGCTACGCCTTCAACAAGTGTCTGGACGGCGACACCCGGCTCGTGGACCTGAAGGGCGACCGTCACCGCGTCGCCGACGTGCCTGCCGGCACGTGGCTACTCAGCGTCGACGACCACGGCCACCTGATGGCGAATCGCGTCGTGGAAACCTTCCCGACGGGCACGAAGCCCACCGTCCGGGTCACCACCGCCGGCGGCCGCAGCGTGGTGTGTACGCTCGACCACAGATTCCTGACCCCCGAGGGCTTCCGCCCGCTGGGCGAGATCGGCGTCGGCGGCAAACTGCTGGTGGGCGAGGCCGCGACGCCAGCAGCGGAGCCAGCCTTGCCGGACGGCGTGCTCAACGACCAACCGGCGCCGGTCAGGGCGGCGCCCGCACGCGCGCGGCGCGGTGAGAGAAAGGCGACGCTCCTGATGGCGGGCGGCGCGCTGCCAGCACTCGCGGACGGTACGGAGCGCCCCGCGTCCGTCGGGCCGCCAGTTGGGCGTCTTGCCGACGCTGAGCACACCCAACCAACCCGCCTGGCGCCCGATGTCGTCGCCACGATCGAGCCCCTGGGCGAGCGCCCGACCTACAACCTGACGATGGCCGCGCCATACCACAACTACGTGCTTGCCAGCGGACTGGTCTCCGCAAACTCACACGCCGTCTGCTACGCCTACGTGGCCTACCAGACAGCGTACCTGAAGGCGAACTACCCGGCCGAGTACATGGCTGCGGTCCTC
>Ga0070741_10002641_pt1 | contig 47250 bp, 35 predicted proteins | sample Coa_R1_4_FD_66440 | JGI IMG/M metagenome (GOLD analysis project Ga0070741, IMG submission 66440) | Surface soil microbial communities from Centralia Pennsylvania, which are recovering from an underground coalmine fire - Coalmine... | ecosystem: Environmental > Terrestrial > Soil > Unclassified ... | reverse complement strand
TTCACGCAGCCGATCCCGCTTACCTGAGCTTCGAAAAGCTGGTGCTCCCCGTGGCAGTCGAACGCGGTATGGGTATTCAGGGCATGAAAAATTTCGCGAATGCGAAGCTGCTGCAGACCATGAGCGTGAAGGAGTGTCTGAGCTACGTGCTAAGCCTTCCGATTCATTGCACCGCTATCGGCTGCACAACCGTTGGCCAACTCGAAGACGATGTGCGCGTCGCCCAGGATTTCAAGCCCCTTGGCGGAGACGAAATGGCGTCGCTCCGCGAAAGAGCGGCCAAGATCAAAGGACCGCAGCTCGAAGATTGGAAGCGCAACGTCGAGTCGGCGGGGATGCCGGCAACGCACCACGACGTATAAACGATCCGGTCGAAGGTAGCCGGCTTACCGCGATTCGCCGACGCGGTGCAACTTCATCAGGTTTGTTGTGCCGGCGCGTCCGATCGGCTGGCCTGCGACAAAGACTACAGACTCACCTGCGCGGACGAGCCCTCTGTCCATCAGCAGCCGGTCCATCTGCGAAAGCATCTCATCGGTCGAGCCGACGTGCGGCGCCAAAAGCGGCACAACGCCATAGTTCACCGCCAATTGCCGTGCGACCGTGGGACTGGGAGTGATGGCGTAAATGCACACAGGCGGGCGATAGCGCGAGACGAGCCGCGCGCTCGAGCCACTGGCCGTGAAGACGACAATCGCCGCTACCTTCGCATCGCGCGCCGCATGGTAAGCGGCATCCGCGAGGATCTCGGCGTTGGTGAGATTCGGAGCCCGTGGCGGATCCTGATATCCGCGAGCGCTGATGGCGCGTTCGGTTTCGTTCGCGATGCGCTCCATGAACTCGACCGCCTCCACAGGATACTTGCCGATGGACGTCTCGGCTGACAGCATCACGGCGTCAGTACCGTCGTAGATCGCGTTCGCCACATCACTGACTTCGGCCCGGGTCGGATTGGGATTCTCGATCATCGACTCCAGCATCTGGGTCGCGGTGATGACGAACTTGCCGCTTCGCCGCGCCCGGCGAATGATAGACTTCTGAATGCGCGGAACCCTTTCGAGCGCCATTTCCACACCCAGGTCGCCGCGGGCCACCATCACGCCGTCAGCTTCCGCCAGGATTGATTCAATATTCTCGTAGCCCTGCGGCTTTTCGATTTTGGCGACAACCGCCACAGGCCTGTCGGCAACCGTCCTCCGCAACTGCTGCACATCGGCCGCAGTGCGAACGAACGAGAGCGCGACAATATCGACGCCGTGGGCAAGTCCGAATGCGAGATCGGCGCAATCCTTCTCCGTCAATGACGGACTGCTGACCGACACGCCGGGCAGATTGATGCCCTTGTGATCCGAGACCCGGCCGCCGCGCACCACGCGGGTCTTCACCGAAACGCCATTGGTCTCAATCGCTTCGAGCTCTAGCGCCCCGTCGGCCAGCAGTATGCGCGCCCCGGGATGCACATCGCGTGCGAAATTGCGATATGTGGTCGAAGCACGATGGCTATCTCCCGGCAGGGGGTCCACCGTAATTGTGAATTCGGAACCGGGCTGGAGAATTGCTTCGCCTCCTTCGAATCGGCCCAGCCGGATCTTCGGTCCCTGCAGGTCCAGCAGAACCGCAGTATGGGCGCCCGCTTGCTCGGAGACCTGGCGGATCATGTGGATCATCCGGCCGAGCTGCTCCTGATTGCTGTGGGATGCATTGAGGCGGAAAACATCTACGCCGGCGGCCAGAAGTCTGCGCAGCACCGGCTCGGAATCCGTGGCAGGTCCCAAGGTGGCGACAATCTTCGTGTTCGACATTAGAATGGGAGTTGCCGTCTTCCCATTGTGCCATCATGCCCCTTGTTCAAGTCGTGATTTTGGCCATCGTGCAAGGCTTGACCGAGTTTCTGCCGATCAGCAGCTCCGGTCACCTGTTCCTTACTTCCTGGCTTCTGGGCTGGAAGGCCGAAAGCCTGACATTCGATATCGCGCTGCATCTGGGCACTCTGATTGCCGTTGTTGGTTATTTCTTTCGGGATTGGTTACAGATCATCGCCCAGGCGTTCGGTATCCCGTACACGCCGAATGAGGAGCTGAAGAAAAACCGGGCGCTTCTCTGGCTTCTGGCAGTGGGTACGGTCCCAGTGGGCATCGCGGGTCTTCTGTTCAATAAGCAGGCTGAAACGGTGTGGCGGTCGCCGTTTGTCATCGGCACGATGCTGGTGGTTATCGGCTTTGTAATGTGGATCGGAGATCGACTGGGCAGCCGGTTGCGTCATTTGAGCGATGTGAATGGAGCCGATGCCGCGGCCGTCGGTCTGGCTCAGGCGCTGGCGGTTGTGCCTGGTACATCGCGGAGCGGCATCACCATTACCGCGGCGCTGTTTCGCAACTTTGATCGGGCGTCAGCGGCGCGGTTTTCGTTTCTTCTCTCGACTCCGGCCATTGCCGGCGCAGCCGCCAAAGCGCTTTATGACCTGTTGAAGCACGGCGGGATCGAGCCGGGAATGCAAGCTCCGTTTGCGGTTGGGATTCTTCTCAGCGCGCTGACGGGCTGGGCCGTCATCGCTTGGTTCATCCGATTTCTCCAACGCGGCAGCCTGGAGTTCTTCGTGTACTACCGCATCATTTTTGGCATAATAGTGCTTGCTCTGGCTATCATCCGTCGGCCAGCCGGATGAGGCTCCTGTCACCTACTCCACATAAGCGGCTGAACGAGCTCACCGGCGTTGTGCTGCTCTCGCTTGGTCTGCTCCTGTTGTTGAGCCTGATCTCTTATCACACACAGGACCCGTCCTGGAACACGGCCACATCGGCGCGCCCGCTGAACCTGATCGGCTATCCCGGTTCCTACGTTTCTGACCTTCTCTATCAGGTGTTCGGACTTGGGGCATTCGTATTCCCGTTCTTTGGATTTTTATTGGCGTGGCGATGGATGCGCTCGGAGGTGATCGAGGCCGAGCCGGTTAAGGTTGCCGGCACCATATTGCTGCTGCTGAGTTTGTGCGCGGCAATTTCTTTCGGGCCGCCGTGGCTCCTGTTCGGCGGCGCCGTCCGCGCCGGGGGCACGCTCGGTTTAGTTCTTGTGGCGCATCTCGTCGAAGCGCTGAACCTGGTGGGGGCCTTGGTCCTGACGTTCACGATCCTGGTTGTTTCGGTATATCTGATCTCCACGTTTACTTTCTCAAAGCTCGGTGAGTGGGTGGCGGGACCGGTGTCGTTGTTCCGGCAGGCGCGCGAGCGATGGGCCCGGCGCCGCGCCGAGCTCCGATTGCGCAAACTGGAAGAAGCGCAAGAACGCGCCCGGCGCCGCATTAAGAAGAAGCAGACAGCCGGGCCGCCAGAACCGCAGTTGCCGGAGCGCGAGGCAGAAGCCGCACCCGCGGTTGTTCCGCTCTCTGATGCTCCGCCCTGGGAGGTACCGGAGCCCTTGGAGCCCGAAGTCGCAGAAGCTCCGGCTGATGAAGAAATCCCGATCTGCCCGCTTGAAGAACCGGCGGCTCCAGTGCCAGTCTGGAAAGAGCAGGAACCGCCGGAGCGCCCGCACGAACATCCTGTTTATCGAGTGCCCTCCACGGCTCTGCTTAATGAACCGCCCGGACGCAATCCGTATGATGAGCAGGAACTGAAAGACATCGCGGCAAAGATCAAATCCAAATTTGAAGAGTTCAACGTGCTCGGCTCGGTGGTCCAGATTAATCCTGGCCCCGTGGTGACCACGTTCGAATTTAAACCGGAAGCCGGCATCAAATACAGCCGCATCACAACGCTTACCGAAGACCTGTGTCTCGGTCTGCAAGCCGAATCGATTCTGATCGAGCGCATACCGGGCAAGCCGACTGTCGGCATCGAGGTGCCGAACTCGAAGCGCGAGGTCATCAGCTTGCGGCAAGTGTTGGAGTCGGACGAGTTCCAGGAGTCCGCCTCGCGGCTCACGATCTCACTGGGTAAGGATATCAACGGCCGGATTAAAGTCGCAGCGCTCGATTCCATGCCGCACCTGCTCATCGCCGGGTCGACCGGCTCGGGTAAGAGCGTAATGATCAACTCGATGATCATGTCGCTGCTGTTCAAGGCAACGCCTGATGACGTGCGGCTGATCATGGTTGATCCCAAGCGGCTTGAGTTGGGCCTCTATGAAGGCATCCCCCACTTGCTGACGCCGGTAATCACCGATCCCAAGAAAGCTACAAACGCCCTGAAGAATGCCGTGCTCGAGATGGAACGCCGCCTGCGGCTGCTTGCCGAGTACGGCGTCCGGAATATCGATCAATACAACAAAAAACTGCGCAAGCTTCAGGAGGAACCCAGAAGCCTGTTCGAGGAAGGCGAGCCGCAGGAGACCGAAGACCTCCGTCCCCTGCCCTACATTTTGATTCTCATCGACGAGTTGGCAGATCTGATGATGCTGGAGGGCCGCAATGTCGAAGAATCAGTGACGCGCCTTGCGCAAATGGCCCGGGCAGTTGGCATGCACCTGGTACTCGCTACCCAGCGGCCCAGCGTTGATGTGATTACCGGACTGATCAAGGCAAACTTCCCCGCGCGAATCAGCTTCCGTGTGGCCACCCGCGTGGACTCGCGCACCATTCTGGATGTAATGGGCGCGGAACACCTGTTGGGCAAAGGCGACATGCTTTTCCTGCCCCCCGGCTCTTCGAGGCTGACGCGAGTGCACGGCGCGTTCGTTACCGAATCGGAAATCAATCGGGTGGTGGAGTTCTGGAAGGGCCAGGCCGCACCCGAATACGATCAATCTTTCCTGGCCGCGCCGCCTGCGGAAGAAGAAGGCGCCTCTACGGAAGAGAGCTCCGCAGAACAGGACCCGATGTACGAGGATGCTGTCCGGGTGGTGCTCGAAATGGGAAAAGCTTCTACCTCCACGCTCCAGCGCCGGCTGCGCCTGGGCTACGGGCGGGCGGCGCGTATTCTCGACATGATGCATCGCGATGGCATCATCGGGCCGCCGGACGGCAGCAAACCGCGCGACGTGCTGAAACGCCCCGACTGGCTGCGCGAAGTCGAAGACCAGTTCCGCTGAGTTCGAATCAACTTCGCATATACAAGCTCCGAATCAGGCGCGCCAGCTCGCGCGTATCTTCTTCTCGGCCCATGAGGAGGCGGTGCGGAAGCCAAAACGCATCGCCAATGCAGGCTTCCGCGACCGGGCAGGGCTCCACCCGGCAGCCACCACCACGATACAGCGGGTTCCCATACAGCGGATGGGGGTAGAACGGAGTGACGGCAATGCCGGCCGCCTGCAGAGCCTCGCAGAATTCGTCGCGGGTGATTCCGAAACGGTCCGCGTCGATCCGGCCCAGCAGCAAGTACCATGCATTGATCCGCGCCTGATCCGGAACGGTCTGCAGCCGCAGACCCGGCACATCGGCCAGCTCGGACCGCAGCAGCGCGGCGTTGCGCATGCGCAGACAGATCTGCTCCGGCAGACGCTCCAGTTGCGCAATCAGTACGGCGGCTTGCAAAGCCGTCATCCGCGTATTCGTCCCGAGAGTGTAATGATGGAACCAGCCTCCGCCGATTCGGCGGCCCTGGTCACCGATTGAGCGCGCGCGTTCGGCGAAATCCGGATCATTTGAAACCAGAATTCCGCCTTCCCCTGACGTCATCACTTTCGAATTCTGGAAGCTGAACGAACCCGCAAGGCCGATGCTGCCCGCACGGCGGCCCGACCACTCGGAACCGTGAGCGTGAGCGGCGTCTTCAATGAGCGACAGGTCATGGGCTTCCGCCAGAGCCATGTGCCGATCCATATCGGCCATTGGTCCGCCGAAGTGGACCACAATGATCGCCCGGGTCTTCGGACCGACCGCCGCACGCGCGCGTTCCGGATCGAGGTTGAAGCTCAATTCTTCGATGTCGCAGAAGACTGGTGTGGCTCCGACGCGGGAGACTGCGCTCGCCGTTGAAACAAAAGAAATCGCCGGAACAATTACTTCATCGCCGGGTCCGATTCCAGCGGCGGTTAGCGCCATCTCCAGAGTGACCGTGCCGTTCATAGCGGCGATTCCGAGAGAGCAGTGCTGGAACGCAGCGAATTCATTTTCGAAGCGCGCCACAAATTCGTGGTAGCCGCCCCAGCGGTCGCTCTCGATCACCTCGCGCAGCAATTCCAGCTCTCGCTCTGTCGATGCAGGCCATTTAGGAAAGTTCATAGTTCCCGCTCAGAGACGATAGTATCGCGTTTACAATTGAGCCATAAGTAGCGCATTCGGAGACAATAGCGGTATGCTTGATGCGCGCGCTGCCCCCGGACCGAATCTCAGCGATCACGATATTCAAGCATTCATCCAGAACGGCTTCGTGCGCATCGATGAGGCTTTCCCGAGGACAGTAGCGGAAGAGGCCCGCCGCATTTTGTGGCGTGATACAGGATGCGACCCGCTCGACCGTACAACGTGGACACGGCCGGTAGTTCGGCTCGGCGGCTATTCCGATCCGCCCTTTCGGGCAGCAGCAAACAGCCCTCGCCTGCTTGCTGCTTTCGACCAGCTTGTCGGTGTTGGCCGCTGGAGGCCGCGCCAGGACCTCGGTACCTTTCCCATACGATTTCCGGCCGATAGCGATCCCGGAGATACTGGCTGGCATGTGGATGCGAGCTTTCCGCCTCCGCCGGGCCATCCTGATCAATCCTACCTTTCCTGGCGCGTAAACATTTTTTCGAAAGGCCGCGCGCTGCTGATGCTCTTCCTGTTCTCTGATATTGGGGAAAAGGACGCGCCGACACGAATCCGCGCAGGGTCGCATTTTGACGTGGCTCGTGTCCTGGAACCGGCTGGGGAGAACGGAATGTCGTCGATGGAATTAGCACAACGGCTGGAAGATACTGCCGGCAAACCCGAGGTCTCGGCTACCGGGAAAGCGGGTACCGTATATCTCTGCCATCCGTTCCTTGTGCACGCGGGACAGCACCACGGTGGAACCGAGCCGCGTTTCCTGGCCCAGCCCCCGCTTGAATTGATTGAGCCGTTCCGGCTGGAGCGTCCGGATGGCGCATATTCTCCGGCCGAGGCGGCAGTTCGCATCGCGCTTGAGCGGGAACGTGCTGATTCGCAGTTTCTGATATAGCCGGATCATTCAGGCGACCGGTATCGAGAACTCCCGCGCACTCTGACCTGCAGGAGAGGTGATGCGCTCGACTACGTGCATCTGCCGGCGATCATCCGAGAGGGTGAGGCGCCTTTCGAATGTCAGGTTCAGGCCGTGCAATCTCAATTTCGACGTGTCTATTAGAGTACTGCCCGCCCAGTCGTGAGAATGCCAGTTTTCAAACTGTCCTCCTCGCGCAGCGTCAAATCGCGCACTGCCGCAGCCCGCTGTGGAGACACACCCGGTTCCGCCTCCGGGGCCGGTAATATCCGTTGCATCGGGCGGCGGGCTGAACTGAAAAGTCTCTAGTCGAATGGGTTCGTTTATAGTCGTGCGCGTAAACAGCAGGGTCACCTTGCTTGTCTGCGTTTCTTCATGCGCCGGACGGCGGTGGTGTTTCTCGCCTTCCACCCGCAATACCAGGTGCGTCTTTGAGTCGATCCAAAAAATGAGCGGCGAGCCAGAAACGGTCAGGGCCGGATACGGAGGCGGCTCATACATAACGGCGATCCTGTAGCACGCCGCATCCGAGCGGTCCACGCGGGCCGGTTCCGGTTCCAGGACCTCGGCCGCGGCTACGCGTTCCGCAATCCGGTTAAACAAAAACGTCACACCATTCGTAATCGGAAATTCCGGCCGGAACGCACCGGGCAATGGTTCGCCCGGAGGCAGACTGCTTCTTGAGTACCGCGCAGGACAGCCGTAGCAGTGATGAAGATCGATGCCATCAGTCACTATTACGTTGCCACGGCGGCCACCTTGCTCAATCCGGACTTTGTCCGGTGCAACAAAGAATGCCTTCCCCCGTTGCTCGCTACGGCTGAACCCTTCGTCATCGCCTGACTCAACAACGGTGACGAGCTCAATGGAAAGACTCGTCAATTTTGAATAAACGGCGGCCACAGCCGCCAGAACCGCGCCTGCATTCATTTCGACATCCTCCCAAGAAGTCGTACAGATAGCTTATGATCAAAGAATCCGCTCTCCTGCGGAATCGTTTTCGGAGTACCTATGACGCGCCAAAAGCATCTGAGCGCCTTCCTCATCAGCTTACTGCTCATTCCCGGCGGGGCATCTGCCTGGGCCACCGGAGGAGCAGATAACTCGCCTGACGGCCTCCCCACCTCGGCAGAGCCGATCATCAAACCCTCGGAAACCGGACCCGAGAAGTCTCCACCCGCTTCCTGGAAGCGACTACCGGAGTATATCTGGCAGGACCAGAAGGCGATGTGGATCGCCCCATTCCGCCCGACGCGTTCCAACGCAAAGTGGTTCGCGGTCATGGGCGCGGCTGCCGCCGGGCTCATCGCGACAGATAGATGGACATCGCGACAGCTACCGAACTCGCGCGATCAGATAGCTGCGGCGAGCCGAACCTCCCAGTTCGGCGCTATGTATTCGATGCTGCCGCTTTCGGCTGTCCTGTATCTCTGGGGAGGCCGCACCAATAATGAGCACCTCCGCGAGACTGGCCTGCTGGCGTTTGAAGCACTGGCCGACGCGGTTATTGTTACCAGCGTCATCAAGACGATTACGCAGCGGCAGCGGCCTATGGAAGGAGGGGGAGGCGGTCAGTTCTTCGCCGGCTCGGGGCGACTATGGAATTCCGGCGCCAGTTTCCCTTCCGGCCACGCCATGCAGACCTGGGCGCTGGCTTCGGTCATTGCCCATGAGTATCCGCGGCCTTGGTTTGTGCCAGCCGCTGTGTATGGATTAGCCGGCACCGTCTCAGCATCGCGATTCGCAGCCCGGCGGCACTTCGCGTCGGACATCGTGGTGGGAGCCGCGATAGGCTGGCTGGTTGGCGAGTACGTCTACAGGCGCCGGCACAACCCCGATTTCGAGCGCAGCAAGCCTGCGATGGCGATGCGAATTTTGAACCACGTCCACTTCGGGTCTGCGGCAGAGTTGCCACCCGGCGTCCCGGGCCCCTGGCAGGCACAGCGTATTCCCTAGGTCCGGTAATCCGGACCGCTCAGCTTCCGAACCCGCCGCGCGGCCGGTAGCCGGGCCGGCAGTGGACCCGGTACTTCCTACCCACGTCGCTCTCGATTTCAACGGAGATCTTTCGGAAGCCCTCGTTCGGGTTTGCTGCCGGATAGTATGTCAGCGTGTACATGTTCCCGAGGTCTTCGCGAATTGATTCGAAAGCCTCCACCTGCTTCTGCCAAGTTTTGGCCCAATAGGCCTTGCCCCCCGTGCGCGCGGCAATCCGGCGGAAAACGCCGCTTGAGATCGGATCCTTATTGACCTCATTTGTCGAGATCACGTAAATGGGAATACCTTCGTCCTCCGCCACAGCCCGAACATCGTCGGGCGCAACCATGCTCGCGTTGTCGGGGCCATTGGAAAACACAATCACCACTTTGCGGCCGGGCACTTTGGCGGCATCCCGCAAACAGAGCAGCAGCGCGTTATATAACGCTGTATCGTCGCCGGCCACCGCCTTCCGCAGGCCGACAATTGCCTCCGAGCGGTCCCGGGTGAGAGTAGCTGCTCGCGAAAGATTCCGGCTGAACGTGTAAACGGCAACGGAGTCGGCCCGATCCAAACCGCGAATGAAATCGGCGATTGCGTCTTCCGCATAGACAAAGCCGCGGTACATGAAATTACTCGTGTCGAATAGCACGAAAACGTTGGTGCCGATGAAGGCGTCCGAGCGCGGCTCGAGTCCGGGCTTGAGGGAAGCAGCCCCAGACGGCTGTTCAATCAGAGGCCGTGTAGTGCCGTCCTCATTGACCGCCACGGGCGTTTTCGTGCCTTCCGCAAAAGTCGAAATTCTTTGCAGAATGCCGTCCTCATAGATCCGAAAATCGCTGGGCTTCAGACCGGTGATATAGTTTCCACGGCTATTGGTCACAGTGAAGCTCAGGACGACCATGTCGACCTTGATTCGGAAGACGGGATGCTGCCCCTCTTGAGCCAGAACCACGCCGCCTCCTGCGGTGGCTCCGAAGAATCCGCGTCGAGTTAGCATCATGACAATTCCCTTTTTAAACGCTCTTCTATTGCAGTGCAGCCTTTTGTTCGGCTGCCATCCGGGTTCGCGCTTGCGCGCGCACCTCGTCGCCGACGATTCTCAAAGACCGCAGCACTGCCGGCCAGTCCTCCAGATGGGAGGCGAAAATCTGCTCCACAAGCTTTTGTGTCCACTCCGGGATTCTCAGATTAAGCTGCGTCGGAGGAACGTGCATCTCATCGGCGAGCTCGGCCCAATAGAGTGTATTGGACTCCCAGCTCTCGGCGAGAATCCGGCTCGAATATCCCATCAGTGTCGGGAAGGTACGAAGATTCAACAAGTCGGGGCGATAGGAATTGGCCAGAGTCGGTTTCGGCGTTCCGAAAGCCCGCGATATTTTGGGATAGTTCACCTCGTCGGGAAAAGCCGAGGCGAGACGCCGAAGCTCTGACAGGCAAGGGCCGGGAGCCTCCTGTTGACGGGAGATCATTTCCTTGCCGACCGCGAACAGTTCCGAAGGCGTCACACGCTCCAGCGCGGCCCGGACGTCTCCTTCTTCCAGCAGACGGCCGACTTCTACCGTACGCGCGGGAACTGCGTGAGCGCGGACAGCTTGCAGGACTTGCTCACGCACTGCGGGGTCGAGCGCCGCTTCGGCAAACAACGACTGCGCATACCGCATGTGCAAGGCAACCCAGTGCATCTGCGCCGGCGTGACGTTCCACCACCGCGGAACGGTGGCGCTGAGCATCATCTGCGGCACCAAGTCGCCCCAGATAAGCGCCTGGGTCTGGGCAGGCACCAGGAAGTTCTGCTCCGCCTCGGCCAGCGCGTATGGCAGCCCGGCAAGCGAGCCTACCAGACGGCCGCCGCCATTCGAGGGCCAGCCGGTGCCGAACAGCTCCGTGGATCGCCACGTGTGGTTCGATCCCTGGACGCCCAGAAAATCGTGGCTTCGGACAAACAGCGGATTCGTGTAGAGGATCTGGGCGCCTGGCGGCGCATAGTGGGCGTAGTTATACGCAACCAGCGTATCGCGGACAAACGGCGCCAACAGTCCGCGCGCACCTTTCAGCCGCTGCGGATCACCGCCGGCGCGATCCACCACCGCGCGCAGATTCAGTTTTCGCTGGTTCTCAATATGCTTCTCGGTCCAGTAGCCGAACGCCAATGCGTTCTTTTCGACTGCGGAAAGCGAAGCCCTCGGAAGCTGGATCTCGGAGATCCGGCTCGCCATGCGGTTCAGCAGAGCGGAATTCAGCCGATCTCCCTTCGAAAGGTTTTCAATATGATCGGCCAGCTCGAACAGAACATTTAGCGAAACGATCCGTTGTGCTTCCAGGATCCGCGTGATTTCCTGGGCTACTTGCCGGTGCGATTCCACGTCGGTCGGATTCGCAGTTCCCGCCAGCAGGTCGATAATCCGCTCCTGGGGTCCGGCGCCAGGACGTGCGTTCGCCGCTTTGAGAAGCAGCCCGACGCCGCCGCGTGCGGCATCGAACAACTGCTCATCCTCGCGGACCTGTCCGAACGGTTCGATGACGGTCGAAAATACCGCATCCGCCTGGCTGGCCGGGATGCTGCCCTGGCGCACGAAGATCTCCCAAAGACCGATCAGGGCTTGGGCGGAGCCCGCGGTGTCCGAACGCAGGAGCTGATCTTTGATCCGGTTGATCGACTCCGCCGTGTCCAGGAACTTCAAGATCGATTTGTCCGTGAGCGTGGGGACTTCATTGAAAATCGGGTACTGGCTGCCATACTGCCGGTATTGGCGCGCCAGGCGGTCCACCGTGTCGGGTTCGAGCGGCGTCTGGCGGTCGCGATCAAGATCGCTAAGCGCCATGAAGATCTTTAGCGGCTCGTTCTCGACCGCTTTGCGGCAGAGCCCGAATAAAGCTTCCAGCACGTCATCAGGCTCCTTCCAATTCGCGGCGGCCTTGCTCAGCTTTTGATCATATTTTCCGTGGGGATGATTGATAAATAGGTTGCGCCAGATTTCCAGGTTGCCCGGTATGTGCGGGCGGCCATCCCGATCGATGCGCAACCGGGTGGTGAGCAGCATCATATCAGCGTTGGACCGGAACACAGGGCGCGCCGGTCCGGGGCTGGTGACCCTGCCGCGGATGGCCGCGTAGAATCGCTTCATCCGTGCCGGTTCGGTCAGATAATCGAGCGTGGGGCCGCTAATGCGCGAAAGGGCATCGAAATAGCTGGCCATCCATCCGTCATCCCGCATAATCAGCCGTTCGAAGAATGCCGCACCATTATCCGGCGAAGCGCCCACCAGTTCAGCCCATGCGGCTGCGGAACGCTGGCCGCCCGGTACGATAGCCTTACCGTTCCGAATCTCGAACATCGCGCCGAAAAAGTCGAGTACGTGGGCAAACGCTTTGATGCGGGTTGCCGGAATTGCCTTGCGCAACTGCTCGGCTGTGGCCCGGTCCAGTTTGGAAAGCCCCAGGTATAACCGGCATATGGATGGATCGGAAAGAAAGACGTCGATGAATTCGCCACTCTCCTTCTCGCGGGCGGACAGCCAGTATTCCGGCCCGAATAAGACCGGCACCTCGGTGGGGTGGAAATCATAGACAAACGGCCGGTTCGTCCGCAGAGCCTGCTCGAGCGCGGGAAGAGGGAACCCGGAGTCGGTGGTCAGGAAGGCCCGCGTAGCATTGACGGTCTCCAGCACCACTTCACTGCCACAGCCTCCCCGCATTCGAAAACCCAGGATACGCAGCAGCTCGCCGGCATTGGAGGCGTCACAATTCTCAATCCGGATCATCTTGTCGGCGCCCGCCAGCTTCTCTAACTCGCGAGCTTGCGAGAGATAGCGGTGCACCAGCTTCAAGTATTCGGTCTGCTCCAGAGCATCGTTGCTGTGCGAAGCCTGATACCCGTTGGTGACGACGTTCCGCGCCAGCGCAGGCAGCAGGTCGGCGGGCTGTACCGTGCTGGAGACCGCGGCCATTCGCCCGAAGGAACGTAGAGGCCCTGGTATTTGAATGGATTGCATTTTTTCCGGAGGCGAAGAGCTGCTGCGCCAGCGGCCGGTCATCGGCTGCTTGCCTCCCGCCGCCGTGTACGCGTCCGCATCGCGCGCGGCCGCTTCCCGGTCACCCGCAATCAGGTCCAGCATCACCAATCGCCGGATTACAGCCTGCCGGCGGGGCTCGCCGGACTGCGGTAGGGCCGCAAGCAGCTTCCGATATGCCTCCGGCGCGCCCGGATCCGCATAACGGTCCAGAAACTCGGCGTATTCCTGGAGCGCCTCGACGCTGTTGGAATCCGATTGGGCGCTCCGCGCCAGGAGACGTTTCGCGCCTGCCGGATCTCCCAACCGCTCTAACTGCCGTGCCCGGTCCAGTGCCTGAGTGGCCTGAAGAGCAGAAATCAAAGTGTTACAGAAAAGAACAACAGCGAAAGCCTTCATGATGGCCGTCCCCGCTATGGTCAATCAATGTAGCATGATCCGCCGCTAGCGTGGGAGATTCTATCAAACCATAGCGCGAATGTAACGTACGGTATGTTAAATTGGCGACCCTGATTCGAATAAGCGGAAGCGGCAGTACTTTGGCGCGCAGACCGTACCCGCGGAGTCGGATGGGAAACGGCTCTTGCTACCTTGCCGCGCGGCTCGGCTCGAGAACCACTTTGTTTCCGGTGCGGCAGGATTGATATACGGCCTCGACAATCTCGAGCGCCTGAATTCCTTGTTCGCCTCCGACAAGCGGTTTACCGCCGCTGCGAATTGCGCCGGCGAAGTCTTCAAACTGGCGCTCGAAGGGCGTAAGCGAGATCGCCATGGGATCGGAGGAGCCGGAGGAGACATCCCTGGCAATGGGTGCCGGTTCGCCGGCATCGTCCTGTACATCCCAGGTTGTTAACTTATCGCCCGAAATCACAGCGGTACCTTTGGTACCGTGAAACTCCGTTCGCTCCGTGTAACCCGGCCAGAACGCCGTGGCAGCCTGAATGACTCCGGTAGCGCCGGAGGCGAACCGCACGACGGCATTCACGATATCTTCGGATTCAATTTTATGGAGCGCCCCGAGCTGCCAGTACGCGCAGAGTTCCCGGACCGGACCGGCCAGCCAGCGGAGGATATCGATCTGATGAATCCCTTGATTAATCAAGGCGCCGCCGCCCTCTGTCGTCCAACTGCCCTTGATCGGACGCGAGTAGTATTCGGCGGAACGGTACCACTTTACATAGCAGTCGCATTGGAGCAGTTTCCCGAGTCTTCCGGCCGCCAGCGCCCGCGCTAAAAACTGGCTGGAATCGTCAAACCGGTGCTGGCTCACCACGCCTAAGACAATTCCGGCGCTGCGGGCTACCTCGATCATTTTGCGGGCGGTTTCCAAATTCGTGGAGATCGGCTTCTGGACCAGGACGTGCTTTCCGGAGCCCGCGCACGCTTCGACCGGCTGCAGCCGAAAGTCCGGAAACGTGCACACGTCTACATAGTCCACTCGCGGGTGGCTGCACACCTCCTCATAGCTTCGGGTAAATTGGGCGCCATACTGCTCGGCAAAGCGCCGCCCTTTTTCCTCTCCGTTGTTGGTGCAGACTACAACCTCATATCCGAGATTGCGGTAAGCCTGCGCGTGTTTATGCGCGATCGCGCCGGTGCCAATAATCCCGACTCTCAATTCTTGATTTCTCCCTCGATCAGACTGTCATTGTAGCGGAGCGGAAAGCGCATTTCAGTCCGGCTAGAATGGAATTACGAGTCATGAAGTTCACACCCGGGCGGTTGTTGGCGGGCGGCGCCCCGATTTTGTGTCTGCTACTGTACTCTGGCGGCTGCCGGAAATCCGAGCCGGCAGACGTCGCTGCCAGGGTCAACAATCGCATCATTACCTACGCCGAACTCGAAAAGAATTATCAATCCCAGATTTCCTCGACACCGACCCCCGAGCCGCCGAGCGAAGACCAAGCGATGGCGCAGAAGCTCGAGATCCTGAAAAACATGATCGACAACGAGATCATGCTACAGCGCGCCGAAAAGCTTGGCGTTTTGGCTTCTGACGCCGATGTGGAGGCGAAGCTCAACGAGCTGAAGGCGCCTTACACCAAGGAGCAGTTCGACCGCCAGCTTCAGAGCCGCAAAATGACCCTCGATGATCTGAAGGCGCAGTTGCGGCGCTCGTTGAGTATCGACAAGCTGATTAACAAGGAGATCACGTCGCATATCACCATCACCGATGCCGACGTGGCTAACTTTTATAACGCCAACAAGGCTAGCTTTAATCTGCCTGAACCGAAGATCCGCATGGCGCAAATCCTGGTTACTCCGTACGCGGATCCGAACGTGCGGAACTTGAAGAACAGCAAGGCGCAGAACGAAGCCGAGGCGAAACAGAAGATCCTGGACATCGAAACCCGGCTGAAGCGCGGCGAGGACTTCACAATGCTGGCGCAGAATTATTCCGAGGACCCCAACACGGCGGCCAATGGAGGAGATCTGGGCTTCCTGCCCGAATCGGCGCTGGAGCGAACCAGCGCCCAACTCCGTACTATGGTGACGTCACTGCAGCCGGGCGGTATCTCTCCGGTGATTCACACACAGGAGGGATATCGAATTCTCAGGGTGATTTCGAAGGAACCGGCCGGCCAGCGGGAGCTTACCGATCCGCGCGTGCAGCAGGACATCCGCGAGACACTGCTGAACCGGAAAGACCAGTTACTGAAAGCGGCGTATTACGAAGTGGCGCGAAACGAGACGAAGGTGGTCAACTACCTGGCCCGGCGCGTTGTGGAGAAAGCTGGAGTGACAGGTAAGTAAGATCCTAGCGCGTGCTCACGCGAAAATCGTCGAAATAGGCCGCACTGCCAGGCCCGCTGCACAGACCGACTTTACCTGAACCTGAAATCGTGGTGTCATAAAACTCTAGCACCCGGCGGTGGTTCACGTAGATGCCGAACCGGCTCCCGCGAAAAACAACTTTCAACGTGCCCCACTGGCCCGGCGGAGGATTGTAGCGGGCGTGTATCTGCCCAGTTCTGCCCAGCGGGCGAAGCAGTGTCGCCCTGCCTCCCGCAATGCGGTAGACGAGCACGCTGTGGTCCAGGGCGTCCGCTCGCGCCATGTAGTAATTGTTGGAATCGCGATACCGCCAGACCACGCCTGCAAGCTGCTCCTCGCTCGTACCAATTGGTTTGAACCGCACACTGATTTCGCCGTCGGCCAGGCGGAGACTTTCCAGAACCGCAAGCGGCTGGCTGTCGGCTCTGTTGGAAACTTGAACGAGCACATTCGGCGGGCTGGGAGCGGTTGGCTCCCGAACTACTTCCCATTTGGGCGCAGCACCTGCCGGTGTGGATACGCTCACCCAGCCCGTGGGAAGTCTTCCCGGTGGGGAACTGTCAAAGCTCGCCGTCCGCGTGCTGGATGCCGTAGCAGTGACCATCATTGTCAGCAGCCAGGTTATCGTTTTCATGTGCGGAGGCCTGCGTTAGCAGTGTTCGGCCGCGGAATCAAAGCGGCGCCACGGTCCATTCGAGCCAAACTACGTTACCCTAATTTCCATTTGTAGCACCGACCCGGCGCTATGCCAAGGGCTTGAGCAGGGCATGATTTTGGTATATGACTAAAGTCCGATGCGCCTGCTTACTATTTTGCTTGCGGGACCGCTGCTGGCGGGCACTGTTCACATCTATGTAGCCAACAGCTCCGGGGACAATATCACGATTATCGACCCTGCCGAAAACCGCGCCGTCGGTGAGCTCAAGGTCTCGCGTTGCCCGCACGGCATTGTGCCTTCACCGGACAAGAAACGTTTTTACATCAGCAGCGAGGCGGAAGACGTACTGGACGTAGTGGAGCGGACTACAGGCAAGGTGATCCGAAGAGTCCCCATCGGCCGGCGCCCGAACAATGTCGCGATTACACGCGATGGCCGGCGAGTGTACGTTTGCATCCGGGATGAGTCCTGGGTGGACATCATTGACACTGCGTCACTGGAGCGCGAGAAGAGCGTGCCCGTGGGCCGAAATCCTCACAACGTCTATCTCACTCCCGACGGTAAATACATGATTGCCACCTCTATGGGAGACAACAAGCTGACCATAATCGATACGGCCCGGGAGGAGCCCGCGTTTGAGATCCCTCTTGGCGGCGTTCCCAGACCTGTAGCGATCGACGCCCGCGCGGACGGAACCATTCAACGGCTTTTCGTACAGCTCTCCGACTTGCATGGTTTTGCGGTGGTGGATTACGCGCAGCGGCGCGTCAGCGACAAGATCCTGCTTCCGGCAGCGCCACCCGGTGCAAGACCGCTGATTCCAAGGACGTTTTCACACGGAATTTCCATTTCGCCCGACAAAAAAACGCTTTGGGTGACAAGCCTTCTCGATAACTCGGTTTCGGTCTTTTCGCTCCCAGACCTGCACCGCCTTATTACAATTCCGGTTGGCCGCGGGCCCGATTGGATGACCTTCACGCCGGACGGCAAGCGCTGCTACGTTTCAAATGCCGGCTCTGACTCGGTTTCAGCCATTGACGCCGTTTCATATAAAGAACTGACGCGCATCCCGGTCGGGAAAGTACCGAAGCGAATCATCGCGACCGATTAAGCAAACTAGTACACGCGGCTGAAACGTCACCGCGCCATGATCTTAAAGGCGATCTCCTGCTCGCGCGGCAGTACGTTGCGCCCAGGCTTGTACTCGAAACGCAGCGGCACCGAAAGCGCCGCGACCGCGTGCTCCAGCGTTTTCTCGGGAGCATCGGAGTAGGGATTGTAGGGATAGATCGGCCACACGAGCCGCGCTGTCGGATCTACTTCCAGTGTCCAGCCCCCATGACGGATCCAGCCGCCCAACTCCCTGGACCCGTACTCGATCCGCTCGTCGCTCAACTTGACTCGCTGGCCCGCTCCGGTCTCCATGATCTCTCCGGCCCTCAACGCCAGTTGCAGAGTTAGTGTCGCCTCTTCCGGAGGACGGCCTCGCCCATTCACCCAAAACCGGAATTGCATCTCTTTTTCTGACGGCGGAGGCACTTCCAGAGAGATCCAGAATGTGTTGTAGGCCAGCGAGAGGCGGTCGCGCGAATCCTCCATTTCGAGCCGGCTGCTGATCGGCAGATGGAATTTCTGCCCGCGCGCCGTCTCCTGAATGGTCGCCAGCTCGGGCTGCTTTTTCGAATTGGCGCCGGAGATAATCTGTCCCAGCTTTTCGTGGAACACACTCAGATTCGCCTGCCGGTCCAGGTAGAACTGGTTAAAGACGGCCTGCGTGCTGATGATCCCGGACAGGCAGACTACCCAGGGGCCAGTTTTGCGAATACCCGCAGGAACGTTCAGCATGCGCCAGTAGCTCGGCTGTTCCTGAGGAATCGGCGCCTGTTCGCCCGAATGATAGTAGAGTGCATCCTGCGCAAGGCGGCCGGCCTCATCTACGGTCAATGACTCAGGACGGAAAAAGCCGGTCAAGAACTCAGCATAGCGGCGCCCGTCGGGGAAGGCGGTGAACGCAAACTGCCCCCATGCGCTTACAGCCCAGTAGCGATTGCGGTCATTGATCACCTCGACCGGCGTTCCGTCCGGATACGTGAAGTATTTGTGGAAGTCCGTAGATCTTCGCAGCGCCGCCAGCGCGTCCGGATCGTGGCTGTATTCCCAATACAGCGCTACGGCGCTCAGCGTGAGATGATCATAGCCCGTTGTCGGGCCGGCACGGCTGTGCTCGCCCCAATAGCCGTCGGGCGTCTGCTCCACCGCCGCGAAACGGCGCAGGATCGTGCTGCCGAGGTCTTTCCATTCTTTGTTTCCGAATACAATTCCGCCGAGCAGCAGGTTGGCTCCCCACAGCGCGTAGTGATTTGGAGAGGTGCTGATGTAAGGCGAGTTGTACCACGGAAAATCGAGCCGTTCCCGCGCCTGCTCGACGAAGGGCTCGATATTTTTTGCGATCTCTCGCTGCCAGCGATCCCGCCGTCTCTCGCCTAACTCCGGCTCAAGCAGGCGGTAAGCTTCCAGCCACATATACGTGTCCCAGTCGCTATCAAGCCGCGGCCCGAACACGCCTTTTTCGCTTTCGCTCGCCAGCAGATCGCCTATGCGAACGGTCAACTCCAACAGATGCCGGTCATGATAGCGGCTATTATCGGGATGCTGTTTTGCGTAAAGGACCGCGGGCGGCAGGATCGCGTACGGGAAGTGCCGCCACTGCCTTTCTGCCTCCAGTTCTTTCAGCCCAGCTCCGGGCATGGCGTTCAAGCGAGCTTCCGCTTTCCGAGCCCCTGCCTCCATCAGCCGAAAGTAGGCGCCGGGCAGAGGCGCGCCCGCTTCGCTCGCGCCTGAATACAGGCCCAGCAGAACAGCTATCATCGACAGCCTGTGAAGCGGCATGTGATTCGAGAGGGTAATCGCCATATGACAGGTCAACGCCTATCATACAGGGCGGAACTTCTCGAGCGGTTCACGCGGAGGCGAGGAGTCTTCCGAGTAAGCCGCGCACGGCGGCCGGATCAGATATGAAAAATCGCGCGCGCGTGGCTCCCTTGCCGACGTGAATTGTCCAGGCATTGTCGTCGAGTTTTGCGAACATGTCTTCGTCTGTTCGGTCATCGCCGATTGCCATGCGGAAGTTGCTTTCCGGGCACTCGGTGAGGATGCGGGTGACCACCTCGCCTTTGTTCATCCACGTAGGCTTGATCTCAACGGCCTTGCGTCCGCGAAACGCGCGCAGATCGGTTTCGGCCAGCATGCCTTCGAGCATGGCCACAAGCTCATTGGCAAGCCACTCTCCAAACTCCGGATCGGACATGCGATGGTGCCACACCAGAGAATGCTGTTTCTCTTCGACGAAGCTGCCGGGAGTGCGGTCCACAAAATGTTCGAGAACCGGCTGCACGCGCATCTTCCACTCATCATCGACGTGCGAGCGCAGCAGCTCCCATTCGCGGCTTCCCGGCGCCCGCAGCAAACCTCCGTGCTCGGCTGCCAGCCACAGGCCGGGGATAGCTCCGAACCAGTTGTCAAGGTCCGCGCTGCGCCGGCCGGAGATCAGCACCACGCAGTTTGCAGATCCCGCGGTAAGCCCGGTCAAGAGTTCGAGTAACCCCGGAGGCGGCACGGCATGCTCCGGACGGCCGGCGAAGGGGGCCAGCGTGCCGTCGTAATCGAGAAAGATCACGCGCCGGGAAGCTTCGGCGTACGCCTTCGCCAAGGCGCCCCAATCCAGCGGAGTCGGTCTTTCGGAGCCGCCTTGCACCCGCGAAGAGGCCGCGCGCCGCAGATGCTCCAGGAACCGTTCGCTCCAGGCGAATACGTTATTGCGCAGCACGCGGCGGTGCAGGGCTGTCATGCGCTCGCGCCGCTCCTCCGGCGGCAGAGATAGCGCGCGCCCCACAACCGCAGCCATCTGCTCCTCATCGAAAGGATTCACCAGCAGCGCCTCCCCCATCTCTTCAGCCGCTCCGGCAAACTCGCTGAGCACAAGCACGCCCGTTTCTTTTCCCTTGCAGGCTACGAATTCCTTCGCCACCAGGTTCATGCCGTCACGCAGAGGCGATACCCATCCGATCTCGGCGGCGAGATACAGAGCGACGAGCTCCGGCCGGGAGATCGCGCGGCGAATGTACACCACCGGCGTCCACTCCGGCGTGCTGTAGTGGCCGTTGATTTCGCCAACCAGTTCGTTCACCTCTCTTTGCAGCCGCTCATACGCATAGATATGCCCGCGCGAAGGGACGGCGACCTGAATCAGAACTACGGAGCCTCGGAGGTGCGCTTCCTCTTCGAGCAGTCTTCGGAAGGCCCGCAGGCGCTGGGGAATGCCCTTGGAGTAATCCATCCGGTCAACGGCGAGGAGAATGCGCCGTCCTTCAAAGCGCCGCCGCAGATTAGCCAGATGCTTGCGTGTATCGTCCTTTTCGAGCTGGCCAACGAAGTCGTCGGGAGCGATGCCGATAGGCAGAGCTTCGAGCCGGACGGAACGCCCGCCTGCATCCACCTGATCCATGGTGCTCTCCCGGCCGATAATACGAAGCAGGGAGCTGCGAAAATGATGCAGGTGGGAGTGGGTCTGAAAAGCGATGAAGTCCGCGCCCAATAAGCCCTTCAGCAGCTCTCTCCGCCGGGGGAGAATTCGGATTACATCGGAAGATGGAAACGGGATGTGCAGGAAAAACCCGATGCTTGCATCCGGCAGCGCGGCGCGCAGCATCTCCGGCAGCAGCATCAGATGATAATCGTGCACCCAGATTACGTCTCCGGGCTGGTGATGCTGAACCACGGCGTTGCAGAACATGCGGTTCGCTTCTACATAGGCCTGCCATCCTTCCGGATCGAAGACCAGGCTCGACGGGAAATAATGAAACAGGGGCCAGAGGGTCTGGTTCGCGTATCCTTCGTAAAATTTTTCCGCCAGATTGGCGGGCAGCTCAACCGCGAAGATCCGGTCGCGCTCGGCCCAGCGCTTCAGCACCTCCTGCCGCTGCGGGTCCTCGAGCGTGAGGGAGTTGCCGGACCATCCGATCCAGATTCCCTTGTTACGGCGGAGGATGGGATTCATGGCGCTGGCCAAGCCGCCGGAGCTGCGCTCGGTGCGCCACCCATCGTGCGAGCGCACCAGCGTCAGAGGCAGGCGGTTTGAGACAACGACGAGCCTTTGGCGGGATTCCATTACTATAGTTCGCCCCTGTTAATTACTTCGCCTGATTCAAGACTGCGTTCGTCAGGCGCGCCAGCATGATCTCTTCGTCCGTGCGCATGACGCGCACCGTCACGGGGCTACCGGCCGCGGAAATGACGGCTTCACCGCCGCGGTTGCGCTCACGATCCACTCGAATACCGAAAAACTCCAGTCCTTCGCAGATTCGTTCGCGAATGGAAGGCGCATTCTCGCCGATACCGGCCGTAAACACCAGCGTGTCGAGTCCGCCCAAAGCGGCGGCCATGGCGGCCAGAAATTTCTTGGCCTGATAACAGAATAGCGCGATGGCTTCAGCGGCCTGCGCATTGGCTGCTTCGTGACGTAGCAGGTCCTGCATATCGGAGCTGATTTGCGAGACTCCGATCAGCCCGGATTCACGGTTCAAGAGATGCCTCAAAGCCGCCGTGTCGATCCCGCGCGCCTCCAAAAGATGGAGGACTAAACCCGGATCAAGGTCGCCCGAGCGCGTTCCCATGACGAGGCCTCCTGTAGGGGTGAAGCCCATTGTGGTATCAACAGATTTGCCATTCTTTACCGCCGCCATGCTGCATCCGTTGCCCAGGTGAGCAATGACGATGCGGCCGGTCGCCGCCGCTCCTCCGGCCTCTCGCGCGAGCTCACCCAAAATGTAGGAGTACGAGAGGCCGTGAAATCCGTAGCGCACAAGACCTTCGGCGCGGAGCGCGCGTGGGAGCGGAAAATACCTCGAAACGGCAGGCATCCCGTGGTGGAACGCCGTATCGAAGCAAGCGACCTGCGGCAGGTCCGGATGCCTGCGAGTGGCGATTTCGATGGCTTTCACCTGATGCGGCAGATGTTCCGGTGCGAAGGAAATCAGCTCTTGCAGACGCTCAATCACGCGCTGTGTAATGCGCTGTGGCTCGCTGTATTCAGGACCGCCATGCACGATTCGATGTCCGATAGCGGTCAAGCTGCGCGCCGCACCATTGGAGTTCAGCCACTCGAATAATTGCTCAAGTGCCGTTTCGTGGTCGGGCATCTCGCGCTGCGCTTCGGCCAAAACGCGACCTGCCGAATCCTGCACTCGGAAATGGCCACTCTCCAATCCGATCCGCTCCAGGCTGCCGCGGACGACCCGTTCGGCCGCACTTCCCATCCGGTAAATACTGAACTTGATGCTGGAAGAGCCGCTGTTAATGGTGAGTATGGACCGTTCCGTCGAATTCATTAAAATGCGCTGTACGCCGCTGAGGGAATTCAGAACCGGATCGCGCAGATCACGTTTCAAACTCGTTGAATGCTCGTTTTCCGGCGACTCTTGCATTGTAGTTGCCGGGGTAGCGAGCGCATAGTGGCTTTCCGCCGCCGCATGTATCGAATCACACGGCATTGGAGACCGCAGATGCCGGTTCGGCTGCGATAATGAGACAAGCGCACGGTCATGTCTGGGAGACCTTTGGCGCCATCAGTCCCTACGGATGAGCGGAACCAGGATACGAACGCTAACCGGCAGCGGAACGACTGTTCTCGCTGTGGACGACGACCGAAGTGTCCGCGATCTGCTTCAAACAATTCTCACCGCACATGGCTACGGCGTAGTCACAGCGGACGGTGGCTGGAGCGCCATACACGCCTTCGAGAACGCCTCACAGCCGATTGATCTCCTTCTCACCGATGTCGTGATGCCGGACCTGAGCGGGCCGGTGCTTGCGGAAAAACTCCGGGCACTACAGCCGGACCTGGACGTCCTGTTCATCTCGGGTTTTCACGATTCCGAGCTGGTGCAGAGATTCGCCAGTATGCGAGGTTTCGGCCTGGTTCCAAAACCGTTCACGCCCGAAGCCCTGTTGCGCGCCATTGAGGCGTGCCTGGCGGCGCAGCGTTAAGGCTGAAAACGGCCGCCGGGCCATCCAGTGATACACTGAAACCACTCAGAAATGCAGACTCGCGGCCGGGGGTATGGGATGCGCAGTCCAGCGGTGGTGTTTTTCCTGCTGGCAACCACGATCGGGCGTGCCGGTACGCCGCTCGACGAACGCGCGGCACGCTTTCTTACCGATTTGATCCGGCTCGATACAACAAATCCCCCGGGTAACGAAGCCAGAGTCGCGCAGTATATCAAGCGCGCGCTGGATACCGAGGGCATCACATGCGAGCTGCTTGGACCTCATCCTGCACGACTGAATGCTGTGGCGCGGCTTCCGGGCTCGGGCTCCCGGCGGCCGCTGCTGCTGATGGCGCACAGCGATGTAGTGCCGGCCGACCGCGGTCAATGGTCGGTTGATCCCTTTGCCGGCGTTCTCCGTGAAGGCTATCTATACGGGCGGGGAGCACAGGACGACAAGTCGCTGCTGGCCGCCGAACTGGCTGTAATGGTGGAGCTGAAGCGGCGCGGCATCGCTTTGCAACGAGACATTATTCTGCTCTCGGAAGCCGATGAGGAGGCCGGTTCGAGCGGTATTCAGTGGCTGATCGCAAATGCGTGGAGCAAGATCGATGCCGATTTTGCGCTAAATGAAGGCGGTTTCGCCATGGATCTCGCCTCCGGCAAACGGCTTTATCATGTGCAGACCACTGAAAAGATTCCCACGCGTATCGTTCTTCGGGCGCACGGCACCGCCGGGCACGGTTCCCTGCCCCGAGCCGATAACCCGGTAGTAGCGATTGCCCGTGCGCTGGTGCGTTTGTCAGAGTCCGATCAGCCGGTGCGGCTCAACAGCACGACCAAGCGATACTTCGCGGCGCTGGCGCGCCTGGAGGATTTCCGTTGGCTGGCGCCGCTGGTTCGCAAGCTGGATGAAGCGTCGGGCGCATTTGCCGCAAATCAGATCCGCAGCCGCGATCCCGAGCTCGACGCGCAGCTTCGAACTACGCTGTCGCCCACCATGCTGAATGCCGGCACCAAGATTAACGTCATACCCAACGTCGCTGAGGCGCAAGTGGACGTGCGGCGCCTTCCTGACGAATCCGCCGACGAAGTGCTCGCGCGGCTTCGCCGCATCGTGCACGACAATTCCGTCGAAGTGCTCCCGGCGGCAGGGCAAGAGATGCCGGCGACGGAGCCCAGCTCCACAACCACACCGCTCTTCCGGGCCATGGAAGAGGTTTTCGCAGAAGCTTCTCCGAACGGCCTCGTCGTGCCCTACATGCAGCGCGGCGCCACCGACGGCGCTTTCTTACGCGCCAAGGGCATGGCGGTCTATGGCATTCCCGTATTCTTACGGGAAGAGCGCGAGAACCGCGCGCACGGCAACGATGAACGGATTTCTGTAAGCAACCTGGCCGCTGGCACTGAACTTCTCTTACGCGTTGTGCTCGCGGTCTCGCAGTGAAGAGCTTTTGAGAGCGTGAATCAACCGGCCTGCCGCAGTCCGATAACCGCGGCTCCTAACAGGCGCTCCAAAAACGGCTCCTGAGGATACGGGTGGCCCAGGTAATGCCGGAAGCCCTCGGCGAAGCGCACGCCCGCCCGCTGGCCCTGCGCGCGAGTCCATCGCTCCATATTCAAAATGTAGTCGTCCATGCCGTGGTGCTTCCGCAGCCACTCCCGTTGGCTCCTGTGCTCGGCGAGCATGCGCTTCTTCAACTCCATTTGACCTTCCACATCGACATAGAAGTCGGCAGCCAACGGCCGATTTTCGCGATCAACGCCGCCCACCGGATCCATGAAATACAGGTGCGGGATCGCGTTGACCCGCGGCGCTGGCTCGGCGGCGCGCGTATCGTAGTTGGTCATGGGCGCCGCAAAGCAGGCATCCCGAACCAGCGCGCTGGTCGCTTCATGGTCTGACATGTAATCGATCGGCGATGATGTCAGTACGATCTCAGGTTGAACGCGCCGCAGAATCTCGGTAACGCGCCGCCGCGAGGCATCATCGCTGAACACCGCCATATCGCGAAATTCAGCGCACTGATACTCGGCGCCGATGAGGCGGGCTGCACTTGCGGCCTCAGCCCGGCGGATGGCGGCGATCTCCTCCGGCGGGTGCTCGTGAGAACCGCAGTCTCCGGGCGTCATCGTGACGATGACGACCCGATTCCCCGAAGCGGCAAGCAAGGCCAGGGTCCCCCCGGCCAGAATTTCGACATCATCCGGATGTGCGTGAATGGCGAGAATCGTGGTCACCAGGTAAGAGGTCCAGTTTATGCGAGTTTTCGATTGCCGATTTCAATTCTAGCCCGGGAGCAAAGCGCGCGACGCGGCGAGCCTTAATCTGCATGGTCGTCCCGCGGCGCGGGTCGCGCACGAGCTTGGCCTTGTGTTCGGATACCACAAAGGTCCCGAAGCCGACCAGCTTAACCCGCTTGCCTTGGATCAGGCTGGACTGCACCCCGTCCAGAAAGGAGTCCAACGCACGGGAAGCCTGCGACCACGTGAGCCTGGCATCTGCGGCCATCTTTCGAATCAAATCTCGCTTGTTCACGACGCCTCCTCGCGATGGACCGGCAAGATATATCAAAGGCCCCAGATCGTGTCAATCGGCCCGTATGCTAATCTGAACCTTCGAACCAATGACTGCGATCCGCGAGAAGGCTCAGTTGATGAGCGCCTCGGAAATCGACCGGACGCTTGTGCGCCTGGCCCACGAGATCTTAGAAAAGAGCCGCGACCTCGACCGGCTGGCATTTATCGGCATCCGAAGGCGCGGAGTCCCGCTGGCGCAGAGGTTGTCGCGCAAGATTGAGGCGCTCGAGAAACATGCGATTCCGGTAGGCATTTTGGACATCAACCTCTACCGCGACGATCTCAGCACCGTAGACATCAAGCCTGTAGTCAATGCCACAGAGATTCCATTTTCGGTTCAGGGAAAAGATATTATCCTCATGGATGACGTGCTTTATACCGGCCGCACGGTGCGCGCCGCACTCGATGCGCTCTTCGATCACGGCCGCCCCGCGCGCGTTCAGCTATTGGTGCTGATTGATCGCGGCCACCGGGAGCTTCCGATCGAGGCGCGCTTCGTGGGACGCTCGGTGCAGACCACCGACGACGAGATTATCGAGGTTAAGCTCCAGGAAATCGATCAAATCGAAAAAGTGCTGCTGGTAGAAAAGGTGGCGCTGAGCGAGGCGTGAGGATGCCGGCAGGACTGCTCGGGATCGAAGAGCTGGATCGAGCGGAAATTGAAGCCATCCTCAGTCGCGCTAAGGATTTTCAGCTTGGTCCCGGGCAGCCGCTGCGGAAGCTGGATACGCTGCGCGGCAAAATGATCGTCAATCTCTTTTTCGAGGCGTCCACCCGCACGCGCACCAGCTTCGAGATCGCCGCCAAGCGGCTTGGCGCCGACGCGGTCTCGATCACGGCGGCGGGCTCTAGCGTGTCGAAAGGCGAATCGCTGGTAGATACGCTCAACACGCTGGCCGCCATGCATCCGAATGCGATCGTTATGCGCCACGCAGCTTCGGGCGCGCCGCACTTTCTTGCCCGGCACCTCTCCACGCCGATCATCAATGCGGGTGATGGGACACACGAGCACCCGACACAAGCTTTGTTGGATGCCCGGACGATTCTGGATCACCGGCCTGCGCTCGAAGGATTGCGCGTTGCGATCATCGGCGACATCGCTCATAGCCGAGTGGCCCGTTCCAATATCCACCTGCTCTCGAAATTCGGAGCGGATATTGTGCTGTGTGGGCCCGCCTCGCTGCTGCCGCCCGAGCTCGGCCAGATCGCGCCCGGCGTTCGCCTGACGACCGACATCCGAGAGGCCATCCGGGATGCAGACGTAATCATGATGTTGCGAGTCCAACTGGAGCGGCAGCATGAGGCGGCATTTCCGCACGGGGAGTATTTTCAGTTTTACGGACTGCGGCTGGAGCACCTGGCCCTGGCTAAGCCCGAGGCAATCGTGATGCATCCCGGGCCCATCAATCGCGGCCGTGAGCTCGCTTCTGAAGTCGCCGATTTCCAGCGCTCGGTAATTCTCAACCAGGTCGAAAATGGAATCGCCGTCCGGATGGCCGTTCTGGAGCGAATGATCGGATAATGGCCTCCCTGCTGATCAAGAACGGCCGCGTGATCGATCCCGCGGCAAACCTCGATACTATCGCGGACGTGTGGATCGAGAACGGACGTGTTGCCGGCGTAGGACCAGATATCCGCATTGGAAGCGCCCAGATCCTGGACGCCTCCGGCCTCGTCGTAGCGCCCGGTTTCATCGATATGCACGTGCACTTGCGGGAGCCGGGGATGGAACACGCCGAAACCGTGGAGACCGGCTCGCGCGCTGCCGCCGCCGGGGGCTTCACGTCGGTCTGCGCGATGCCCAATACGCTCCCGGTGAACGATAATCCTACGGTCACCAGCTACATTGTCGCCAGAGCGCGGCAGTTCGCTGTCACGAACGTATTTCCGATCGGCGCGATCACAAAGAACAGCGCGGGCGAAGAGCTGGCTGCCATTGCCTCGATGAAAGCCGCGGGGATCGTGGCCATCTCCGATGATGGCCGGCCGGTGATGAACGCGCGCGTGATGAGGCGGGCGATGGAGTTTGCCCGCTCGCTCGACCTGCCCGTAATCGACCACTGCGAGGATCTGCACCTGAGCGCCGGCGGCGATATGCACGAAGGGTTGACTTCCGTTCGGCTGGGATTGCGCGGCATTCCATCCGCTTCGGAAGACGTGATGGTGGCGCGCGACATCCTGCTTGCTCAACTCACGGGAGCGCGCTTTCATGTGGCGCATCTTTCTTCGCGTCATGCGCTCGAGATGGTGACTGTTGCGCGGCGCCGCGGATTGCCCATCACCTGCGAGGTAACGCCGCACCACTTCGCGCTCACCGATGCGGAGGTCCGGCCGTACGACAGCAACTACAAGATGAAGCCTCCCTTGCGCTCCGGCTGCGACGCCTCTGCGCTCGTTGACGGCATCGCCTCGGGCGCTGTGGACGTGATCGCCACGGATCATGCCCCGCATCCCGGCAGCGAAAAGATGCAGGAGTTCGAAAGATGCCCCTTCGGCATCACAGGTCTTGAAACCGCTCTGGGGCTTGCGCTGGAGAAGCTGGTCCATACCGGCCGGATCACGCTGCCCCGGCTGGTGGAGTTATTCACCGCCGGTCCGGCGCGGGTTTTGGGGCTTGATCGCGGCACGCTCGCACGCAACGCGCCCGGCGACGTTACCCTCTTCGACACCGAGCACCAATGGACGTACGACGTCAATAAGTCCTTCTCGAAAAGCAAGAACAGTCCATTTGACGGCCGCAGCTTCCGCGGCGGGCCGGTCGTGACGATCGTGAACGGCGAGATCGTCTGGCGCTGCGACCGGTAGCGCGAATGACGGCGCTCAGCGCAATACCATCGGCTTGCCGCCGGCTTCCTTGCTCCGCTGCGCGGCGTCCATAAACGCGAAAATCTCCAGGGTCTCTTCGTTCGGCACCGGAGGCTTCTTCGTCTGAAAGAAGGTGACGATCTGCTTTGCGAGCGGCGCGTAGCTGAACCGCACGTTGGCCGGGCTCTCCATGATCTGCTTGGGACGAAACACCACGGCGCCGTAACCGCCGCTAGGCCGGAGGGTGCGCACCGTGCCCAGGCGCCCGTCTTTCCAGCGGCCGACAATCACGTCAGAGCCGGAGCTGAAATCGCCGGCGGAGATCCGTGTCACTTGTTCGCAGCCGGGGCCCATGATTGTGAACAGCAGTTCGATCGGATGGATAGCGTACCAGGAGAGATCCAGATAGTGATGCTCCTCCATCGGTCCCGGGCCCCAGACGGTTACGCCCGTGGCATCGGGATATTTCATTGTGGTTGCAATTTCTCCAAATCGCAGGCCCGAAGAGCTGAACCATGGCACGCCGGCCTCTTTCGCCAGGCTCGCGATGGCTCGGGCGTCTTCGAGAGTCGCCGCCAGCGGCTTGTCGATAAAAACCGGCTTCCGCGCGGCAATCACCTGTTTGGCTTGTGCGAGATGGACTCTGCCGTCGCCGCTCTCCAGAAGTACGACATCGACTTTGGAGCACAAAGCCGGGATATCCGGCACGATCTCGATGCCGTATACTTTGTTGAGCTCCTGCGCGTAATTGTCCACGCGCGTGCGGCTGGAGACAATATCCGGGCTGCCGCCTTTGAACGCAGCAACCACTCGCGCACCCGGCACATGTTCGGGATCGGAAGCATTGTTCATGATGCGCGTGAAGTGAATGACGTGAGAGACATCGGTACCCACAATGCCCACGCGCAGATCCTCAGCGGGCGCGAGCACAGGAAGAGCCAGGCAAACCCAAAACCGGATTGAAAGATTCCGCATCGCCCGAGTAGCGTAGCGCATCGATCCCCCGTTTTCCCATATAAAAGTTAGATCGATCGCGGCGAAATTTTCTATTTGACGGGAGCGGCCATTTCCGTTACTTTGCGGTTAATCGTCTGTCGGGAGATTACCATGCAACGTAGCGGCTTCGTTTCACTCTTCGCTTTGGCTGCCGTCTTCTGCTGTGCCGGGCTTGCGCAAGTTGAAACTTCCACGAGCATCCGAGGGCTTGTTACGGATCCGAGCGGGGCGGCCATTGCCGGCGCCTCGGTAACCATCACCAACACCGCGACCAACGAAGAGCGGGCTACAACGACCAACGAAAGCGGTTTTTATGCTTTCCCATCGGTCATTCCGGGCACTTATAACATCACCGTGACGCATCCGGGCTTCAAGCGCGCAGAGGTCAAGGATCGCGTTGCACAGGTAACACAAAGCGCGCAGGTCGACGTGGCATTGCAGGTCGGCGAAACCAGTGAATCGGTGACGGTGTCGGCTGAGGGTGCCGAGCTGCTTTCCACGACGACGGCCGAGGTCGGCGGAACCATCGAGAGCCGGCTGGTCAACAACATCCCGCTGAACGGTCGCAATTTCTTCGATCTGGCGACCTTCCTGCCGCATGTCTCGCTCCAGAACCTCGGGCCGCAGATGTCGTTCGCCGGGTTCTCGCAAAACGCGGTTTTCGGAAACAGCCAATCGAATCCGCTGTTTCGGGCGAGCGGCATCTTCTCGGCCGGCAACCGGGATTCCGCCACGAATGTCTCGATCGACGGCGTGAACGTGCAGAGCTCCGTCTACCGCCAGGCGACGCCGCAACAGCCGCCATCGGCCATTCAAGAAGTCAAGATTCATGTTTCAAGCACGAATGCGGAAGTAGGCAATGGGGTGGCGGCGGTGAACGTGATCACCAAAAGCGGCTCCAACCAATTGCACGGCGAAGCTTACGAGTTCTTCCGCAATGACAAGATGGACTCGAACTACTTCTTCAGCAACCTGGCCGGCCGCGACAAATCTCCCTACCGTCAGAACCAGTTCGGCGGCGCGCTCGGCGGTCCGGTCGTCAAGGACAAGCTGTTTTTCTTCGCCGCCTATGAAGGTCTCCGTGTCAGACAGTCGACGTTTTCGATGGTGACACCACCGCCGAGCGATATTCGCACGGGCGATTTTTCGAACTTTCATCCGCCCGGGCCGAGCGGCACCTTTCTACCGACGCCGACGATCTACAACCCGTACCGGTTCGATCCGGCCACGGGCCTGAGGCAGCCTTTTCCGGGCAACAAGATTCCTCTGGGGCCGACGGATCTCTGCGCGCCGAGGCCCACGTGTGTCGATCCCGTCACTCTGAAGTTTTTGCAGGATTACGTCGCGCAGCCCAATGCGGTCATCGACGGCATTCCTCGTTACGTCGGAAACTCGCGGCAGGTTCTGAACAGTGATCAGGGCCTATTCCGGATCGACTATGCGCAGAGCGCCACGAGCCGCATCTACGGCCGGTACGGGCGCACGATCGCGCCGTCGACTAATTTCGCTCTGGAATCCCTCGCCGGACTGAGCCAGAATTCGCGCGACCAGAATGCGGTGGTGCACTGGATTAAAGTCATCTCCGCCGCCACGGTGAACGACGTGATGCTGGGTTATGCGCGGCCTTACTGGCTCTATGCCAAAGATACCAGCGCGCCGGATGTCGCTACCGCTATCGGACTGCTCAACACTTCAGCCCTGGGAGGCGGTCCGTCATTTTCGAACGGCTATAGCATGAACTCGTCGCTGTCCTTCTATCTCGAAGGCACCGACAATATTTATCACTTTGCCGACGACATCACTCATATTGCGGGCAGGCATAGTTTAAAATTCGGTTTCCAGGCAATTGAGCGGCGCTTTTATTACAACAACCAATCCAACGATAAAGGTTTCTTCAACTTCAGCCCCGCTTTCACCGCTGCCTGCCCGGACGGCAACACTGCTTGCAATGCAGCGCGGCAGGCGGCGGGACTTGATGCGGGAGGCAATGCATTTGCGTCCTATCTGCTGGGATTGCCCCTGAACGGGTTATTTCAGTTGAATGCCGCCTCATATCGCGGCTACAAGCGCTATTATGCCGGCTACGCGCAGGATTCCTGGCGTGTTTCGACGAAGCTGACATTGAATTACGGATTGCGCTACGAATACTGGTCGCCATGGTTCGTGCCGCGCCACACTGTCGCCAGCTTCGATGAGAAGACGGGACAGATTCTGTATGTGTTGCAGAATCCCCTAGACTATCTCGACCCCTCGAAGGGGTTCGGCAAAGATGCTCCGCTCAATCCGAACATTCCAGAGGAGGGCTACCGTCAGGGAAATAAGAACTTCGCTCCGCGCGTCGGGCTCGCGTATACCGTAACCCCATCCACGGTATTCCGCGCCGCCTACGGAATCTATTACGACGGAAATACCAACACGAACCAGTTTTCCGATATCAGCAGCGCCGTCGGGCCTTTCAAGCTGCGCTATGAACCCGTTGTCTCCTCCAACGAGCAGTTGCCAAACCTGCGGGTTGCCGGCAATTTTCCGTTCCCGGGGCCCACTTCGATTCCCCAACCGAACAGCAATCCTCTGGGCACATTCCGGTTTGTGAAGAGCTATATTCCGATCTCATCGGTGCAGGAGTGGTCCGCCAGCATCCAGCAGCGGCTCTCGACAGACTGGGCCGCCGAGATTTCATATCAGGGCACGCATGCGATCCATCTGCCGCAATTTGTGGACGTAAATCCACCCGCATTGCCGCAGGGACCGCTGGCAAATGTTCCGATCAACCAGCGCCGGCATTTCCCGCAGTGGGGCGTCATAGGCACGTGGTCGCCCATCGGCTACGGCCGGTACAATGGCGTGGCCGGCACGATACGAAACAACTACTGGCGCGGCCTCACGTGGATGTCGAGCTTTACGTATGCGAAGAACATCGTCAGCAGCTATCTTGGAACCAGCGATCAGGGTAATGTGCATGGCGATTACCCCTACATCTGGCAAGGACCCGCGCGACTCACTCCCAAGTTCCGTTTCGTAAATGCCTTCTCTTATCAACTCCCGTTCGGCAAGGGGAAAACGATGCTGGCGAGCGGCGTGGGAGCGGCGGTGTTCGGCAATTGGACCGTCAGTGGTGTCATTGACCTGACCAGCGGCAGCCCCAATTGGGTAACTACCGTGGATACCTCAGGCACCAACTATGGCGCAATGCCGAACCGCATCTGCGATGCGCGGAACGTACCCGGCGGACGCAACCGTCTGCAGTGGTTCAACACGACGTGCTTCACTCAGCCGGCGTTCGGCACCTGGGGTAACTCCAATATGGGCGTGTACGAGGATCCCGGCATCAATAACTGGAACCTTGCATTTGCCAAATCGATTCCCACAAACTTTCCGCGCGAGACGGGGAGAATCGATATCCGCGCGGACCTGTTCAATGTGTGGAACCACACGCAGTTGGGCCCTGCCACCGCGACGACGGTACAGCAGAATGTAAACGCCGGCACGATCACCTCGACGAGGCCGCCGCGGCAAATTCAGCTTTCGCTGACTTATGTATTCTGAATGACGCGAGTTGTCTTCGGCCTGATCGCGCTGGTGCCGGCCCTTGCTTCCGGTGCGGCCCCAGCGGCGCGCGTAGATTTTCGCGAGTCCATCCGCACCATTTTTGAGAAGCGATGCATCGGCTGCCATGGTTCGGCGCAGCAAATGGCCGGCGTCCGCCTGGATGACCGGGTGAAAGCGCTGGCGGGCGGCTATTCCGGGCCAGTCATCCTGCCGGGGAACAGCGCCGGCAGCCTTCTGATTCGAATGGTAACGACCGGGCGCGACGGCAAAGTGATGCCGCCGGCCGGGGCGCGGCTGACCGAAGCCGAGGTCGCTATTCTGCGCCGTTGGATCGACGAGGGTGCGAAATGGCCGGAGGATGCCTCGGCAGCCGCGCAGCACTCCCGTTCGTCCCATTGGGCGTTCCAACCAGTAAGGCGTCCTGAGCCGCCGGCCGTACGGAACGCGAACTGGATCTCGAACTCAATTGATGCGTTCGTTCTCGCGCGGCTCGAGCAGGAAGGGCTGGCACCTTCTCCGGAGGCCGGCAAACGGGCGCTCTTTCGCCGCCTGAGCCTGGATCTGGTCGGGCTCCCTCCTACTCCTTCCGAGATCGCGCGTTTTCTCGCGGACGCGGAGCCCGCTGCCTATGAACGCCTTGTGGACCGCCTGCTGGCTTCTCCGCATTTTGGCGAGAAGTGGGCCCGGCACTGGCTCGACCTGGCCCGCTATGCCGATAGCGACGGCTACGATCAGGACGCTGTCCGGCCCAACGCCTGGCGCTATCGCGACTGGGTCATCGAGGCGCTGAACCAAAACATGCCGTTCGACCGATTCACGCGCGAGCAGATTGCCGGCGACCTGCTGCCGAATCCCACGCTCGAACAGTTGGCGGCCACGGGATTCCACAGGAATACGCTCACGCCTCGCGAGGGCGGAACCGACATCGAACGCCGCCGCGATGAGCAAGTGATGGATCGCGCCAATACCGTCGGCACGGTGTGGCTCGGGCTCACCGTCGAGTGCGCCCGCTGTCATGATCACAAGTACGATCCCATCAGCCAGAAAGATTACTACCAGCTCTTCGCATTCTTTAACAGCGCCGAGGAAGTAGATCTGGACGCTCCGATTCCGGGGGAAGTCGGGCCGTATTTGCAGCGCCTTCCGGAGTACGAGAAAAAACTGCGCGAGCTCATGAGACGGTACCGTGTGACCGAGCTCCAGCCCAGATGGGAGGCCGAGGTGCGGGCCGCGGCCGCTCACCCCGAGGCGCGGCTCGAATGGACGCAGGTGCTCGAATACCTAGCTGTGTATTTCGACCACGGGCGCGAAATCCTCATGATTCCTCCAGCGCAGCGGACGCCAAAACAGGCCCATGGCATGATGCGAGTGTTTCTCAAGTACCCGGGGCCGATGGCGCTAGAGCCGGAGTTGAAGGACGTAAAGTTCGGCCAGGGATTCAAAGAACTCGAAGATCTCGATCGCGCTTATCCCGGCCTGGGCGAGCTCAACATCATTCGCGAAATGCGCGACCCGCCGAAGACCTACATTCATCTGCGGGGCGATTTCCGCAGCCCGGGAATCGAGGTGCAGCCCGATGTTCCGGCCGTGCTGCCGCCGCTCGCGGCGGGCGTGAAGCGGGACCGGCTGGCTCTTGCGAACTGGTTGGTCTCGCCGGAAAATCCGCTCACCGCGCGCGTAGCCGTAAACCGGCTCTGGCAGGAACTGTTCGGCAAAGGACTGGTTGCCACGTCCGAGGATTTCGGCACGCGCGGCGAGCCGCCCACACATCCGAAGCTGCTGGACTGGCTGGCGGCGGAGTTCGTCGCGAGCGGCTGGGATGTCAAACACATGATCAAACTGATCGCGATGTCGGCCACGTACCGGCAGTCTTCGCAGGTGCGGCAGGATCTGGAGACTCGCGATCCGGCCAACCGCTTGCTCGCCCGGCAATCGCGCATGCGGCTTCCTGCCGAGCTGATCCGCGACGCTACTCTGAGCGTAAGCGGACTTCTGAATCCGGCAGTAGGCGGCAAGAGTATCCGTCCTCCGCTGCCGGCAGGTACCCTCGAAGTGGCATATCGCGCCCGGTGGGATGAGAGCCAGGGCCCGGAGCGATACCGGCGCGGGCTGTATATTCTGTTCCAACGCTCGATTCCTTACCCGCAGTTAATGAACTTCGATGCTCCGAATTCGCTACTCACCTGCAGCCGCCGCGAGCGCTCCACAACGCCTCTGCAGGCGCTCAATTTGCTCAACGATCCCGTCTTCTTCGAAGCCGCACAGGCGTTTGCGTTTCGCCTCCTTCGCGAACAGCCCGGCGACCCGGACCAGCGCATCCGCTATGCGTACGAGCTCGCTCTGGGGCGGCTTCCGGAAGCAGACGAGTTGGCTACGGTGAAGAACTACTACTTGGCGCGCCGCCAACGAGAGCCGTCCGGCAACGATACGGCCGCATGGGTGGGAGTCAGCAGCATACTGTTGAACATGGACGAATTTCTTACGAGGGAATGATGGAACGCTACGCGGAGCTTCTGGCGCGGCGCGACTTTCTGCGGCACTGGGCGGCAGGCATCGGCATGATCGCGCTCTGGAACCTGCTGGCGCGGGATGGCTATGCCGAACCAGCCGCCGGTTCGATTTCGAATCCTCTGGCGCCTCGTAAGCCGCACTTCACCCCGCGCGCCAAGAACGTGATCTTCCTGTTCATGGAAGGCGGGCCCAGCCAGATCGATCTGTTTGATCCGAAGCCGGAGATGGCAAAGCTCGATGGGCAATCGCTGCCGGAATCAATGCGGAAGAATCTGCGCTTTGCCTTCATCAAGCCAACCTCGAAGGTCTGGGCCAGCCGCCGCAAGTTCCAGCCCTGCGGGCAATCCGGCATGCAGTTTTCCGACTGGCTGCCGCACCTTTCTGCGTGCGCGGACGATCTTTGCATGGTCCGCTCGATGTTCAGCGACCAGTTCAACCATCATCCCGGCCAGTTGCTGCTGCATTGCGGCAGTCCGTTGGTGGGCCGGCCATCGATGGGCTCGTGGTTGCTCTACGGCCTGGGAAGCGAATCGCAGAATCTGCCGGGTTTCGTTGTGCTGACTTCGGGCCATGGAAGCTTTAGCAGCTCCGGTCTCTTTACCAGCGGCTTTCTTCCATCGCTCTATCAAGGCGTGCCCTTTGCGAGTACGGGTGATCCGATCGCATATCTTTCCAACCCTCCAGGAGTTACGCAGGACGAGCAGCGAGCGCGTCTCGATACGCTCCGCACGTTGAACGAAAAGCACTGGCGGCAGACCGGAGACGCCGAGATCGCTTCGAGGATCGCTTCGTACGAGCTGGCTTTTCGTATGCAGAGCGCCGCGCCCGAGCTGCTGGATCTGTCCAAAGAAAGCTCCGGCACGCTCGAAATGTATGGAGTCCATCGCGAGCCCACTCATGCCTACGCCCGCAACTGCCTTATGGCACGTCGGCTGGTTGAGCGCGGCGTACGGTTCGTGCTGGTTTCGCACTCCAGTTGGGACGATCATGCGAACCTGCTCAGCGGTCATAAGAAGAACTGCGAGATCACGGACCAGCCTACGGCAGCGCTAATGAAGGATTTGAAGCAGCGCGGGCTGCTGAAGGAGACGATTGTGATCTGGGGAGGCGAGTTCGGGCGCACGCCGCTGGCCCAGACCGCTCAGCCCGGCCGGGAAGCCGTTACGGGCCGCGATCATCATCCCGACGCATTCACGATGCTGCTGGCGGGCGGCGGCATTAAAGGAGGCCTCACTTTCGGCAGAACCGATGATCTCTGCATGAAGATTCTGGAAGACAAGGTGCACATTCATGACCTCCATGCCACGCTGCTCGCTTGCCTGGGACTCAATCACGAGCAGCTTACATATCGCTATCAGGGCCGCAACTTTCGGCTTACCGATGTGGCCGGAAATGTGGTCAAGCCGATGCTGGTCTAGCTTTTCGTTTCCGCCGCGGCGACAATCAATGAAATCAGTATCACGTGCCTAAATTCGGCCTTTAAGAGATGACTATCCGCATTCGGTAGATGATGCGCTTAGGGCGAAGCTGGGAGCGCTCCTGCCCTCGGGAGGCTACTATCATCCGGAAATCAGGTTACTTTAGGTTCGGCGAACATATAATTCTTAAAAAGCCTCCGAAATAACTCGCAATTAACTAAAGAAAACATCGACAACCAATTCGAATTCAGGTGATAATCCCCACAGGATAACAAGTCTTTGAGATTGTAATCCAACTATCTTGTGAGGTCTCATGAGAGCGCAAACGGTTGACGTGAAATCTTCAACTGGGCGGATCGTTTGCTGCACGGTATTTCGGCCGGGCGGTAAGAAGCTGATGGCCAAAGGGCATGTCATCAGCGACGAAGACGTCCGCGTCCTCGAATCCGAAGGCATGGACCAGATTTGGGTCACGGAGCTGGAGGAAGGGGAGGTCGGCGAGGACGATGCAGTGATGGCGGTAGCGAACGAGATGGGCTGCGGAAGCCGGGAGCCTCGCCTGGCTGCCGGGGGCCGGGCCAACCTGCTCGCCACAGAAACGTGCTGCGTGCTGGTTGACGACGAGCTCCTGAAACAGATAAACTGTACCGCCAGTATAGTGATCGCTACGTCGCTGAACTTCAGCTTCGCGATTCCGGGGCAGCGTATTGCAACAGTGAAGAGCGCGCCCTTTGCGGTCTCGCAGGCTCAGCTTCAATCAGTGCTTGGTGTTTTGAAAGAGCGCGGGCCCGTGTTGCAGGCCCGGCCGATTCGGAATCCGTCGATTGCTGTACTCTACTCGGATGTGCTCAACGGCGAGAGGGCCCGGCAATTGTTTGAGAACATTATGCGCCAGCGGCTGGATCGTTTTGGGATTACGTCAAGTTTCGGGCTGGCGTGTGTGGAAGAAGAGAATCAGGTCGCGCGTTCGCTTCAGCAGCTACTGCGCACCAAGCCTTCGGTTATATTGATAGCCTCTACGACGGCCCCGGCGGGTCCGGAAGACGTTGTAGGACAGGCGATGATGAAGATCGGAGCCAAATTTGAGCGCTTCCTGGCTCCGGTCGAGCCCGGCAACCTGTTTCTGCTGGGCTATAAAGACGATGTGCCGATCATTTCAGCTCCTGGCTGTTTCCGTTCGGCCAAGCCGAATGTCGTCGATCTGGTTTTGCCGCCTCTGTTGGCGCGCTATCGTGTTTCAGGCTGGGAGGTGGCCTGCCTGGGGCACGGGGGTTTATTGGCGTAACGATCTCCTCCACCCCTGCAGGTTGTAACCTCCGAGCAACTTGCAGGTGCTCCTCAACCGGGCGCTGAGATGGCGCCCGGTTTTTTTTTACCATTCAGCTACAGACCCATCCTTGTGAAAGACGCGGGCCATCGGGCGAGTTCCGCCGAACGGGTATTTGTTGAGCGCGCTCTCCTGCAATTCAAATCCTAAGCCCGGCTTTTCCGGTAGCGGAAAACGTCCGTTGACCATCCGCATGGCGGGAAATCCCAGCCACTCCGCCCAGATCTTCTCTTTTTCACCGGGCTCCACGCCGCTACAGATCTCCTGGATCAGGAAGTTGGGCATCGCGGCGTCGACATGCAGCGTGGCAAGGCCGCCAATCGGTCCCTCGCAGGCGTGGGGCGCCATGGAGATGTTTGAGGGCTCGGCGACGGCCGAGACTTTCCAGAGCGCGGTAATGCCGCCGACGTGGTTGATGTCCGTCTGCAGAATGTCGACGACACCCATTTCGATCAACTCACGGCAGCCATAGGCAGTGATCAAGCGCTCGCCGGTGGCGATCGGAGTTGTGGAACGGCGGGCGATCCGCGCCATCGCCTGCACATTCTCCGGAGGGCAAGGCTCTTCAATAAAGAGCAGATTGAGCGGCTCTACTTCTTTGACCAAGATGGAAGCCACACTCGGGCTGGTTTTTGCGTGAAAATCGATCGCAATATCTATGTCCGGCCCCAGGCCTTCGCGCAGCATCGCCATCGATCGAACAGCCCGGTCGATTGTGGCGTGCGTCTCGATCCACTCGTAATATCCCGGGATGCCGGTCTTGAAGCAGGAGACACCCTGGCTGACAGCGGTTTCGCGGAGGCGCCGCAATTCTTCCAAGCTCCGCGCATTGGCGTGATAATAGCCGCGGACGCCCCGCGGATCCATTGGGCCTCCAAGCAGCTTATATACCGGCAGCCCGAGCGCCTTGCCGCGAATGTCCCAAAGGGCTTGATCGATGCCTGAGATGGCCGAGCCGATCACCGGGCCGCCTCGATAAAAGCTGTGAACATACATCGATTGCCAGAGGTGCTCGACCTGCATGGGATCAGCGCCAATCAGGAAATCGCGAAAGTCCTGGATGCAGGCGATGACAGCCGCAGCCTTGCCCTCCAGCGTTCCTTCACCCCAGCCGACGATTCCGTCATTGGTCTCGAGCTTGACGAATACGTACGGGCGGTCGGAGTCTGTGGCCAGCGTTACGCCAAAAACTTTGAGTCCCGTGATTTTCAGCTTCGAGCCGGGGAGAGGCGGCGCCATTGCGGCTTGGGCCGGCGCCAGGGCACAACCGCAGTCCACCGCTCCCGGCAGGCGCCGCGCCATCCAGGCGCCGGCCATTCCTTCAAAGAACTGCCGCCGTCTCATTGGATCCGCTCCGCATATTTTTCGAAGGCCTGCTCGCGAACCGTCACTCCAAGGCCGGGTTCCGAAGGCAGCGGAAAGTATCCATCCACCGGCTTCTCGACCGTCTGGGCCAGCAGTTCCGCGCGCATTCGCCGATCCTCGTCAGCTTCCGGCAATGGGATTTGCTGGATAAAAAAATTCGGCAGGCTGGCCGCGAGGTGGAGCGCGGCTGCCGTTCCAATAGGTCCTCCCAAATGGTTGGGAGCCACCGCCGTGTAGTAGGTCTCCGCGAGCGCGGCAATCCGCCGGATCTGCGATATACCATAGAATGCCAGATCCGGCCGGACCACATCGATCACCTGCTCGCGCAGGAGTTCCTGAAAATCTGCGGGCCGCTCAAGCGAGCGGCCGAACCCGAGCGGCGTCACGGTCTCCGAGGAGATTTTTCGGATCGCGCTCAGGTTGCCTACGCGGCAAGGCTCATCGAACCATAAGAGGTGAAAGCGCTCAAAAGCTGCGGCCAGTGTGGACGCATCGCCGGGCGTCAAGGACCCATCGCCATCCAGTACAAAATCCATGTCGGGGGCAGCTTTGCGAAACTCCTCCAGGCGGCGCACCGACGCGAGCGCAAATGTCTGCCCTTGGTTGCGGGCGCTGGGAACGGGGGTGGGCACTACTACGGCGCGGAAACCCATCGCGCGCACGCGCTCCAGGGAGGCCGCGAGAGATGCATCGGTATTGCCCCATAGCCGTGCAAGCGCTCGCGCCTTTGCGCGGGTCGGCCCTCCCAGCAGTTGATACACCGGAGCCTTCGCGGATTTGCCGACGAGGTCGAGCACGGCCATGTTTATGGCGGCGCGAAGCCGGGGCATGGGAGCCAGATCGCGGGCAATACTTTCGGATGCCGTGGCTTCCCGTCCGAGCGCGGCAGCGCGTGTCCGCTCCAGGTCGGCCGCACTGACGAGACCGCACTCACCATAGCCTGTAATCCCGGAGCGCGTAACCACGCGAACCACCGTGTACGCGCGCTTCGAAACCGGCTCTCGCAGCGCGAAAGCGTCGATTTTCGAGATGGCCAGGTCCGGCATGGCGTCACCAGCTAATGCCGCGAGCCGATAATTCCTGCTCCAGTTGCGCCCGGGACTGGAATTGTACGGCATCGATGCCTTCTCGGCGCGCTGCCTCCACGTATGCAGGAATATCATCTGTGTAAAAGCACTCTTCGGCGCGGCAGCCGGCGCGCGCGATGGCCTCCCGGTAAATTGAAGGCGAAGGCTTCATGGCTTTTACTTCATACGAGAGTACAAAATCGTCAAAGTGACGGAGTAGCGGATAGCTCTCACGTACCATCGCGAAGTGGATGGCATTGGTGTTCGAGAGCAGAAGCAGCCGATAACGTTTCCGAAGCCCCTCCAGCAGACTTTCCGGCACGAGCGTTTCCTTCAGAAAGATACTACTCCAGATTTGGCAGAAGCGGTCGTAATCGATGCGCAGTTGCAAAACCGTGGAAAGCTGCTCGACGAAGTCTTCCGGCGAGATCAGACCGGTTTCGAAGCGCTCTACCAGATTAGTAGCTGCGATGCGCGTGGGAATTTCGGCGGCGCGATAAGCGCACAGGTTTTCCAGCGCCTGATAGCCGCGATTGAAGTCGAAGGGGATCAGCACCTTTCCCAGATCGAAGATGACGGTTTTGATCATGAACTTTTGGGACCTATCCGCTACCATATTCCGATCAGCTTCCACCAGCCAAAGCCGACGGTAGACCAGATTAGTAAATTGACCAGAGAAACAGCAAAGCCGATGGTCCACCACTTACCGAAGGGCACGTAGTGGTGCGCAAAAAACATTGGCGAGGGCGTGGTTCCGTAATGCGTGAGACCGGCGGCGAAATTGGCATAGCACGCGAAGGCGAACACGACCAGGCCGGTGGGAGCGCCTTTAGCGATCAGAACGGCGCTGAACGGCGGAAACATGGCCAGAATATGGGCCGTGATGCTGGCGAATCCATAATGCACGTAAAAGTAGATCAGAAGCGCGACTACGAACAGCGATACCCAGCCCGAGCCCGGAAAGGCATTCCCCACTACGCGCGCGAACTCGCGAGTAACGCCGGCCTCATTCAGCTTCTTACCGAGGAGCACAAGGCCGCCATACCAGACGAAAATGTCCCAGGCGGCGCGGTTGCTCGTGACATCATCCCACTTCAATACGCCGGAGAGCAGCAATGCAACGGCGCCGAGCAGCGCCGTAAGGGTGATATCCACGTGATGCACGGGTGAGGTGACCCATAGGCCGCAGACCGCAATGAAGACCGCCAGCACCGTACCTTGAAGGCGATCAATAGGACCCATCCGCTTCAGTTCGCCGTTAGCAAAATCGCGGGCTTCAGGCGTGTGGCGGATCGCGGGCGGGTTGAGGCGGTAGACGACCAGCGGCACTATTGCAAGTGAGCACAATCCCGGTACGATGCCGGCAAGCATCCAGCTCACCAGGTTGACCGGGTAATGGAAGGTGGCGGTGGCAATCTGGGCGGCGAGCGGATTACTGGCCTGGCCGGTCATGAACATGGCAGCGGTGATGCAGATGTTCTGGTAGACGCCGGTCATGAGAAAGGAACCCAGCAGCACGGCCGTGGGGCCTGGATGGGAGCCATAAAGCTCGGCAATCGAGCGAACGATGGGCAGAACGACGCCGCCCGAGCGGGCCCCATTGGAAGGGATAACGCTCGCAAGCACCATATCGGTGAGCGATAGAGCGTAGCAGACGCCAAGCGAGCTTCGCCCGACGGCGCGGACGAATAGCAGGGCGATCCGGCGTGCGAGACCCGTCTTAAGCAGCGCGTCGGATATGAAGAAGGCGGCCATGACGAGCCATACGGTGGGATCGCCGAAGCCGCCCAGCGCGTCGGCGACAGTGATACCTCCGAATAAGGAAGCCAGCGTGATTGCGGTGAGAACCAGCGCGCCGCCGGGAATCGGCCGCAGCATGAGTCCGGCGATTGTGGCGCCGAAGATGCCCAGCAGCCGCCAGCCTTCAGGCTTCACCGAAGCGGGCCGGGGGAGCACAAGTGTGAGAGCGAAATAAACCGCCAAGAGAGCGATGACGCTCCCAATTTTGTGCCTGAGGGAAACGTTCGGTGGCTGCTTTGTTTCCGATGCGGGATCCGGACTGACGAGGTCGGAGCGAGGTGCGCGGGATTCCAAGGCCGGGGATTCCTGTTCGATCAGCCCATCATAACGTATTGCGATGATCGGATTTGACCGCTTTGTTTATCTACGCTAGGATGTGAATGCGGGGTGGAGCAGTCTGGTAGCTCGTTGGGCTCATAACCCAAAGGTCGGTGGTTCAAATCCACCCCCCGCAACCAAATCTTTTCAATTGGCTGCATTGCTGGCTGCTTTCTCTTCACCCTCAATCGCGAACGTTTTGCGAACATCCGCTCCAGATTTTTCGCGCGTATCCAGCATCGCCTTCTCGTAGCGGTGGCTCGCTTCCGGCCGTTTCGCCGTTGGCGAGAAGGCCACGGAGCCAGCGCACGTCCATGTTTCCCATTCCAATGATGCCGATTTTCACTCTTGGTCGTTGGGGCCAGAACGCACCGCCCCCAAGCCGATGTTCTGCCCCGTGACTCATCGTGCTGCATCTGCTGCGAGGAAGACGGCGACATCGGCGATATCTCTCGAATCGGCGATTGGATGGGAGGCGGACATACCGGCAGCCTTATCTCCCGGTATCGTTCCTGCATCATGTCGGTTTCGGTAGGACCGGGCGAGATTGCGTTCACCGTAATTCCTCGGCCCGCAAGCTCCCACGACAGCGCTCGGACGAACTGCTCCACAGCGCCCTTACTGCCAAAGTATAGCGATTGGCCGGAGAAGAACATCTTGGTGCCTCCAGTCGAGGAAACGATGACGCGACCGCCGTCTCGGAGGCGTCGGGCAGCTTCTTTAAGCGTGAAGAAAACGCCTTTCGTATTGATGTTGAAAATCCGCTCATAGGCCCCTTCGGAACAGTCCACCAGAGGCTTGACGATGATATCGGCGGCATTCGCGACGACAACATCCAAAGCTCCGACTGCCCGTTGAGCTTCATCGAACAGGCGCACGACTTCAGCAGGTCGTGAGAGGTGTGCTTGGACGGCTGTAGCCTTTCGGCCGCTCTCGGTGATGCTCTTCACAACTTCACGCGCCGCAGCATCGTTTTTGACATAGCCGATGACAACAGCGGCGCCCTGAGAGGCGAGGCCGATCGCGATTGCGCGGCCGATACCGCGCGAGCCTCCAGTAATTAAGGCAGACTTTTCTTGAAGCGGCAATTGTATTATTTCAGTTCCTCCGAGTCTCGGGAACAGCAACGATCAATTCGTCTCAAACGAAGGCGCGTTTCCACTCTGATATAGGGTTTCGAGAATGATGCCATTGATCTTCCAACCCGTGGCCGTCTCCTCGCGCACAAACCGATAGTGGCCGGCGACCATCCAGAGATCCGCCCGAGGATTCAAGCGGCATTTTGGTGTCACGCCACACGCAAGTAATCCTACGATTGACTTAGCTGCCTGATGGCGGGGTTGGGCTGTGGCCAGGCTCCGTAGAAGTGGTGGCCCTCTCCAACGTGGCAATCACGAACCATATCGTCGGGCCAATTTGGCGAGGAGCGGCGTGGCTCCCGCCGGGAACACATCTCGAAGTTCCCCGTATACCGCCAATCGCCTCCGTGCTATGCTACGCATACCTGCGCGCCGGAAGTCATGATGATGCCAGCCCTCGACGTCGCGCCGAAAGGAGAGCCATGTTCGAGACAGAGCCGAAACACACACGTGAAAACACGATGACCACGATTGTCGTTCTGGTCACGCTCATAGTGTTGCTAGCCATCGGATACTTCTACTTGGTCCGATAAGATATGTTGGGCATCTCACGCCCTGCGCTCAAGAGATGCCGGCCGAGACCCGAGCGACGCGCCTGTCCTCGGGCGCCAAAGAACGAAACGGATGTCGGAGTGTTCATCACCCGCCCCCGACCTATTGGTCTGACCTCAATCGATATAGAGAAACTCGTTCGAAGCGAGAACCATATGCGCCAGACTCGCCAAAGATTTCTTCGTCGTCTGCGCGGCCGGCTGGTTGGCCCCACGGTAAAGCGCCTCCATTTTCTGGAGGTACTCTTGCCCGAGCCGTACCTCGTCCACGTCCGGTTTGCGGGACAGCGCCAGCGAATACACCGTCTCGATCATGCCGGCCGAGCCACTACCTGTTCCGGCCGCTTCAATGGCTCGTCCCGCCAGCTCGCCGGCCACTTCCCAGACGAACTTCGCGTTCATCATCGTCAGCGATTGAAGCGGTGTTACCGACGGAATCCGGCGCGTGCAACTCGTATCGATAATCGGATAGTCAAACACGCCCAGTAAGCTGGCCGGATACGTGCGGCGCGCGGTCAGATAAATACTCCGCCGCCAGCGGGCGGAGGGCGGTTCCTTGGATGAAACTACCTGGAGGCCGTCCGGCTGCATCTCCAACCTGATGGGTGGGCCGCCCTGTGTTTCATCGAGCTTTCCCGATACAGCGATCAGTGAGTCCCGGAGCGCTTCGGCATCGAGGCGCCGCAGGTTCATATGCCACAAGAGCGAGTTGCTCGGGTCGGCCACCCTGGCCTTCGCTACCCACGGCTCAGCCCCCTGCCGCGCCGATTGCCGGTACACGGTCGAAGTCATGATCAGCTTATGCAGGTACTTTGCGCTCCAGCCGTGATCCATAAACTCCACCGCCAGCCAGTCCAGCAGGGGTTGGTTCACCGGCGCCGCACCCATCTTCCCGAAGTTGTCGGGCGTGGCGACGATTCCGGTCCCGAAGTGACCCTGCCAGATCCGGTTCACGATCACACGCGCGGCGAGGGGATTCTCCCGGCTGGTCAGCCATTTTGCGAACGCAAGCCGCATGCCGGACGACTTGCCCTGCGTCTCGGCCGGTCTCGCCGCATCGGTATCTTGATTCCAACACAACACTTCGAAGAAGCCCGCTTTCACCTTGGGCCCGGGCGCGTCCGCGCTGCCCCTTTGCAGAAGCCGGATAACGGGCGGCTTACCCACGTCCCATAAAGCCTGGATTTTTTCAGGTTTGATCAGCCGCTTCTCATATCGCCGGATCTCTGCGTCGATTGCTTCAGCAGCGCCCTTGTCGGCTGGCGAGAATTCTTTCCGCGCCTCTTCGTCTGTCACTTTCAGCGCGGCTCCGAATTTCTTTACCAGATACTGCTGCACCTCGTCCCGCTTGTCCGCGGCCGTCGATAGGGCTACGCGCGTGTCTTCCCGTATGGCTTCGGGAATCGATTTCAGCTTCTCGTTCAGGACCTTCTTTTCGTATGGCTCCTTGAGCGCCGCCAGTTGCTTCTGGAGCTCTTTCAGTGGACCCTCGATCGTCGCGTTGTGCTTGTCAATAGCTTCCTTTTCGGTCTTCGAAACGGTCCAGAGAAAGCGCTTCTGGGGCTGCAGCCAGTCCGCAGGATTGTAAGAAGTCGTGAACAGCGCCAGGAACCGGTAATAATCGCGTTGCGGGATCGGGTCGAACTTGTGGCTGTGGCAGCGGGCGCAGCCGACCGTCAGCCCTAATGTGCTGGCGGAGACCTTTTCCACGAGCTTGAAGAGCGCTTCATAGCGTTCCACCGGCAGATTGCTAATGTCCTCCTCGGTGATGTCCAGGACATTACGGAGATAGCCCGTGGCCGTGAGCAGGTCCAGAATGCGCGGCGTGAATTCTTTCGCGTTCTGCCAGTCCACCAGTTCGTCGCCGGCGATCTGCTCCGTCAGGAACTGCGACCACGGCATGTCTGCATTGGTGGACCGGATGACGTAATCCCTGTAGCGCCACATCCCCTCGGCGTACTCGGTCTTCGACGGATCGAAGTCCTTGCCGGTCGTATCCACATACCCAACGGCGTCCAACCACTGCCGCCCCCAGCGTTCGCCGTAGTGAGGCGATGCGAGCAGGCGATCGATTAGGCGCTCATAAGCTCCGGGCGCCTGGTCCTCGAGAAACTCGCGCGCCTGTTCCGGCGTGGGTGGAAAACCAAGCAGATCGAGATACGCGCGACGCAGGAGCTTCACCGGCGCCGCGTCGGGAGACATCGTGAGGCCGTTTTCCTCCAGTTTGGAGAGAACAAACGCGTCAATCGGCGTGCGCACCCGCCGCG
>Ga0070741_10002640_pt1 | contig 47253 bp, 41 predicted proteins | sample Coa_R1_4_FD_66440 | JGI IMG/M metagenome (GOLD analysis project Ga0070741, IMG submission 66440) | Surface soil microbial communities from Centralia Pennsylvania, which are recovering from an underground coalmine fire - Coalmine... | ecosystem: Environmental > Terrestrial > Soil > Unclassified ... | reverse complement strand
GATGCGCTGACGCACGATACCTTCCGCGGCATCCCGGGAGCATTCGAAGCAGCGATTTACGGGTTCCGCAATCTGAAGGCGCTGGGCATGCCGGTGCAGATCAACACGACCATCGCCCGGCACAACGCGCGACAACTTCCCAAAGTTTTTGAACTGGCACGCAATCTGGGAGCAGACGCGCTGCATACATTCCTGCTGGTGCCGGTGGGCTGTGGAGTGAACATCGCTGCCGAGCAGATGGTACCGCCGGAAGAATACGAGCAGATGCTCAACTGGTTTTACGATCGCTCGCTGGAAGGCGGAATTGAATTGAAAGCCACGTGTGCGCCGCATTACTTCCGGGTGGTCAAGCAGCGCCGAGCGGCGGAGCGTAAAGCAGCGGGATTTGGAGCGATGCCGGTGCAGGCACCAGCGGCTGACATCGGGCCGACCGAGATGACAATGCCCGGATCCACGGGAATTTCGTTCACGGGTGGACATCCGGGCGGCGATCCGGGACGACAACCGGGGGGCGGACATCCGGAGGGCATGAATGCGATGACGAAAGGCTGCCTGGCGGGAACGGGTGTGTGCTTCCTTTCGCACCAGGGCGAAGTTTTCCCCTGTGGATACCTGCCGGCGCTGGCGGGAGACTTGCGCAAGCAGACGTTTGCCGAGGTTTGGGAGGATTCGCAGGTGTTCGCGCGGCTGCGCGATACAGACGGCTTGAAGGGAAAATGTGGGTGCTGCGAATTTCGCAACGTCTGTATGGGCTGTCGGGCACGAGCGTATGCGGCGACCGGAGACTTCATGGACGAGGAGCCATTCTGCGTTTATCAGCCCAAGACGGTTGCGGTCAAAACAGACGAGAAACGTCCGGCGCAAGTTTCGGCAGACTGAGGAGATCGTGCCGGCGTGAGAACCTGCACGACCTGGCGCGGCCGCCAAAGCAATAAGGGATGGTGAAGTGGAAGAGTTGATCGGAAGAGGGGCGAAGAAACGTGATGATGCAGAGCGGATACCGGGCAGAGGCAATCGACGGGCGATCAGGGTGGTCATGAGTCCACAAAAATCCAGAATGCGGGCGCTTACGTTTCCCCGGGAGCACGGAGCCTGGGGAATTCTGCTGGTTCCACTAATGGTGGGAGCGAGCGTGGGAGTCGCGACGGGCGGCCATTGGTTGCCGCTGGTTCCATTCACCATCGCAACTATGGCTCTGTTTTGCCTGCGAACTCCGGTAGAGAGCCTGCTGGGGACAACGCCGCTGAAAGTGCAAACAGAGGAGGAGCGGCGGAAAGTACTCAACATGATTGTGGCGTTGGGCGTAGTCTCCGCGTTCGCGTTATGCAACTTGCTGTGGCGAGGCCGCAATATTGATCTGTTAGCATTCGGAGCGGTGGCGGGTAGTGCTTTTGGAGTGCAAGCGGTACTGAAGAAGATCGGGCGCAACTGGCGTCTAGCAGCACAGATCGCCGGGGCAGCAGGGCTGACGATCACAGCTCCTGCGGCGTATTACCTGGCTACCAGCAAGATTGACCTCCTGGCGGTGGTACTGTGGATCGCGAACTGGTGTTTCGCCTGTGATCAGATCCATTTTGTGCAATTGCGAATTCATGCGGCGCGCTGCAATGGATTGTGGGAGCGGCTGGCGCGAGGGCGCGGATTTTTTGTCGGCCAGGTTGTACTCGCGGTGGCGGTAGCTTTGGCGTGGCAGCACAGGATAATTCCGACAGTCGCGGCACTGGCATTTATCCCGCTGGTCCTGCGGGGCTTTGCCTGGTTTTTCCGACGGCCGCAACCTCTGGCCGTGCATAAATTAGGCCGCGACGAACTCACTCACGCCATCGTTTTTGGCATGCTCATAATTGTGGGATTCGCGATTTAGACGATCACTTCCGCTTTTGGGTCTCGCGCAAAACCGTCGAGTAGTTCACGCCGGCGAAGGTCGCGGTCTGCACGATCGTGCCGGTGACGCTGACTTTGGCGCCTTTGCTGGGAACGCCGAAACCTTCGCTCAGGACCCACATGGTTCCGGTGCCGTCGCTGAGCTGATACATGCCGTTCCCAAGCGCGCCGAAAGACTGCTGGACCTGTCCGGCGATGGTCACTTCCTTGTTAGCGTAGCGGCCGGGATCGGTGTTGATCTTATTGATGGTGGTGCGCTGGGGACAGGCGGTGAGAAAAACCACAGACAACAGCAAGGCGATGGTCCACGCACCCTCGATCTTTTTTGTCATAATCTCCTCGGTGAAGGCAGTAATGCTGTGATGCCAAAAACCGGGTCCAGTGCTGCACGCGCTTGACATCATGAGAAGGCGGCAGTACTTTCCGAGTTCGAAGAAACATTAAGAATCGCACCCAGGCGGCGAGGAGGCAATATGAAAGGATTCAAGCAATTCCTACTTCGAGGAAACGTAGTAGACCTGGCGGTGGGCGTGGTCATTGGGGCGGCGTTCGGCGCCCTGGTCACGGCATTCGTGAAAGATCTTCTCACGCCCCTGATTGCGGCCCTGGTAGGGAAACCGGATTTTTCGTCGCTACAGTTCACGGTGAACAACAGCACATTTCTGTACGGCGATTTCATCAACGTTGCAATATCGTTCCTGCTGATTGCGCTAGCGGTGTACTACTTCGTGGTGCTGCCGGTGAACGCTCTGGTGGCGCGAATGAGGAAAGCGCCGGCGCCTGCGGATCCGACGACGAAGAAGTGCCCGGAGTGCCTGAGTGAAATTCCGATTGACGCGCGGCGCTGCGCATTTTGCGCTTCGGCGATCGGGAGTTCGGCGGCGGCGTAAAGATTAACGCAGAGGAGCAGGGGTACGGCCTGCTGAGTGTGATTCAAGCCCATGGCGAAAACGGATTCAATGGTGGTGCGGGAGTGGGACGCCGATGCGTTTCACAAACGCGTGCTCGAGCTGGAGAAGAAGGGTTACGTAACGCGGCTGGAGAGTTACAAGATCACCGCGGAAATGAATCCCGAGAACGGGATTGTCAGCCACGTGCATACGATTGAGATGTACAAAGAAGAAGAGAGTCGTTAGACGTTGGTCTTTGGCTGTTAGCTGTCAGCAGGCGAGCTGGTCGCGGGTGATTTTCAGGCCATTGAGGTTGCCCAGGACGGTGACGGCAATCAGGGGAGTCTGGAAAAAGTCGTTGGCCAGAGCCCGAACATCTTCCACAGAAACCCTCTCGATGTTGTCAATCAGTTCATCGAGCGTGGCGAAGTGATCGAAATACATTTCCTGCCGCGCAAGATTAGACATGCGGGCGGTGCTCGATTCCAGGCTGAGCATGAGACTGCCCTTGAGCTGGTCCTTGGCGCGACGTACTTCTTCTTCAGGCAATGGCCCCGTCTTCAGTTGACGAAACTCGTTCATGATGGAGCCCACGACCTTGGGAGCGGACTGGCGTGAAGTTCCGGCGTACACAGAAAGGCAGCCGGTGTCGCGATAAGGATTCAGATCGCTATAAATGGAGTAGACCAGGCCCTGGCGCTCGCGGACGTTCTGGAAAAGACGCGAACTCATGCCGCCGCCTAGCAGCGTGTTCAGGACATACGAGGCGTAGCGGTTTTTATGCGCAATGGGATGTGAGGGCACGCCCACGCAGATCTGTACCTGCTCCAACGATTTCTTGTTGCGCATGATAATGCGGGGCACAACCTTGGGCGGTTCCCCGTGAAAGCCATTCGCCCGAGGAGGCAGAGTGGCGAACTGCCTGGACACCAACTCAACCACAGCGGCGTGGTTCAAACTGCCGGCCGCGCATACGATCAGGTTGCCGGGCGCGAAACGCTGGCCATAATTCTCAAAAACCACGGGCTGGGCGAAGCGCTTCACCGTGTCCTTCGTACCGAGGATCGGCTTGCCAAGAGGATGATCCTTCCAGAAATTCTGGGTGAAGATTTCATGGACCAGGTAGTCGGGATTGTCCTCGTCCATTTTGATTTCTTCGAGAATGACGCCTTGCTCGCGATCAATATCTTTGTCGGCGAAAACCGGATTCAGGACGAGGTCACTTAAGACATCCAGGGCGATAGGAAGATGTTCGTCGAGGACCTTGATGTTGAAGCAGATGCATTCCTTGGCGGTGAAAGCGTCCATATTGCCGCCGATGGAATCGACTTGACGGGCAATTTCTTCGGCGGTGCGCGACTTTGTTCCCTTGAAGACCATGTGCTCGATGAAATGCGAGATGCCATTCCACTGAGCATCTTCATCCCGCGAGCCGGTCTTGACCCAAATACCTAAAGAGACCGAGCGGATGTGCTGCATCTCCTCGGTAATGATCGTCAGACCATTAGGCAGCACTTCGCGGTGGATATTGCGTACTTCCTGAACCATGTTTTTCCTGAAGGGGCTGAAGAGCGCTCAGCCGAGAACCCACACCTTTATTCTTACACAGGCCTCCGACCTGTGCCTGAAACATTAATTCTTTAGTATCAGCGGATTACAGGTTTGTGCTGATTCCGGCCCAAGAGGCTGTGAATCACCATCTACAATGGCATAGACACCGGAACAGAAGCCGGGGATGCATGCCAGAGTTGAAGCCAACCACCCTGTTAGGCCTTGATCTTCAAGAGCTTACGGAACTGATAGAAAATGCGGAGGAACCCGGGTACCGGGCTCGGCAGCTGTTTGAGGCCATCTACGCCCAAAGAGCGGGTTCGACGGAGCAGATATCCACCCTGCCCAAAGCATTCCGCCGCAGCCTGGAGGAGAGAGGATTTTCGATAGGGACGCCGACTATCGAGAAGAAATTCACTTCGACGGATGGGACGGTGCGGTATCTGATTTTGTTTGCAGACGGCCAGAGCGTCGAGACGGTATGGATGCCGGAGGGAGACGATGGCGAAGCGGGCGATGGAAGCGAGGCCGGCGATCGCGTCGAGGGAAGTACGCGGACGTGGGATCGAGCGACGATTTGCGTTTCCAGCCAGGTGGGTTGTGCGGTGGATTGCCAGTTTTGTCTCACGGCTTTGTTAGGAGTCAAACGGAATCTCTCGGCCGGAGAGATCGTGGGGCAGGTCACGGCGGTGCTGAACGACCAGGGCGTCTGGCCCGGGCGCGAGCGAATCAACTTGGTCTTCATGGGCATGGGGGAGCCGCTCCTCAATTACAGCAACTTCATGAAGGCGGTGCGGCTGCTGGTAGAAGGCGTGGGGGTGGCGGAGCCGCGGATGACGGTATCTACGGCGGGGATAGTGCCGCGCATTTATGACTTCGGACGGGAGCCGGTGCGGCCGAAGCTGGCGATTTCGCTGAACGCATCAAATGACGAGCTGCGCAGCCGCCTGATGCCGATCAATCGCAAATGGAATTTGGAAGCATTGATAACAGCGGCGCGCGATTTCCCGTTGCGCAACCGTGAACGGCTGACATTTGAATACGTTTTGCTCGACCAGGTGAACGACTCCGTGAACAACGCGCGCGAGGTAGTGGACCTGGTTCGTGGACTGCGGGCGAAGGTCAACCTCATTGCGCTGAATCCGGGGCCGGATATTCCTTTCTCTACGCCGCAGGAAAACCGGGTGCTTGCGTTCCAGCAAGTACTGGTATCAGCCGGCATTCCGGCTTTTGTCCGCCGGCCTCGGGGCCGTGACATCTACGCCGCCTGCGGACAGTTGAAGCGTACGGCGAGTTGAGGTCAGTCGTTGGTCGTTAGTCGTCGGCGGCTGGACCGGACGCTGACATTCGTAACGAGAGATGATGAGGCGACTCCCTGCGGATAAGGCCATTTGTTTGTTGAGGGCTGACAACACGGGAGGCGGCGTACTCATCTTCAGATGAGACGCTGTTTGGGCCCTATGGTGATTAAGCGCCTTCCCCCTATCCTGCTCGCCGCCGCGCTCATCCTGTTGTGCGCCTCCTGCAGCTCTCCGTGGCGGGAACAAGTCCGCGCGGAGAAGCTGGAATCCCAGGGCCATCTTGCCGAAGCGTTAAGGGTTTATCAAGACACGCTCTCCCGAGTCGCTCCGCAGGAGCACAGGCGGATTTCCCAGCTGTATGTGCGCATCGGGGAGTGTCTATGGCGGCTGGACAATCCCAGCGAAGCATTGACGGCGTTTCAACAAGCGGTGGATGTCGATCCGTCGAACATGCTGGCACATATCAAGATTGGAACGGTGTACCTGGCAGGCGGTGCGCCGGGGAATGCCCGGGAACAGGCGAATTATGTATTGCAGCGGATGGACAATAACCCGGACGCGTGGGCGTTGTTGGGAGCGTCCTCGGCGGTAAACGGGGATGACGGGATGGCGAAGTGGGCGTACACCCGGGTGCTGGCGGCAGAGCCGAAGCGAGTGAGCGTGGCGGTGGCCTTGGCCGAGTTGTATGACCACGAGGGACAGACGGACATGGCGCGCACCATTCTGCGTAATTCGGGGGACGCAGATCGAACGAGCGCGATGCCGCTTCTGGCGCTGGGGCGACTCGAGGAAGAAGAAGGGAATTCCGCAGCGGCGGAACAGAGCTATCGCGGAGCGGTGGCTCGGGAGGACACTCCGGAAGCGAACCTGCGTCTGGCGCAATTCCTGCAAAGGACGGCGCGGATCGGAGAAGCCGAGCAGGTGCTACGGCACGTAGACAGCATGCGGCCGTTGCTTCCCACGGCCGTTCCAGACTTTGAATTCATCTCAGGACGTGCGCCAGTGGCGCTGGATCGCTACGAAGCGGTTTTGAGATCGAACAAGAGCGACCCGAAGGAGAAGGGGAAGCAAGACTCTGCAAAAGACAGTAAGGCGGCGCTGGCGGCGCGCATGGTGGAGGCTGACCTGGAATCAGTGAGCCAGGGTGCGGCGGTTGGGGGAATCCAGGCGCACGAAAAATCACTGGCAATCACCCGGGCGCGAAAGGATCTCGAGCAATACCGTTGGAACCTGGATCCGGCAACCACGGCGGTGCTGCAGACGGAAATTGCCCTGGCAGAAAACGATGGCGCGGCAGCGAACCGTAGTGCCGATGAAGCGGTGAAGCTTGCGCCACAGTCGGCGGCAGCGCACTACGTGCGGGGCGCGGCACGGATGCGGAGCGGCGATGCTACTGGGGCAGGGACGGAGTGGCAGGCGGCGCTCGATCAGGACAATTCGTTTGTACCGGCGCGTCTGGCGCTGGCTTCGGAGCGAATTGCCGCAGGAGACGGATTTGGGGCGGAGAATTATGTGATTGCGGTAGTGCGGGACGAGCCCGCGAACATCGAGGCGCTCAGCCTGTTTGCACGTGCGCTGGCATTACGAAAGCATTATCGGGAAGCGGAGCAGATCGCGCGGCGGGCGGTGGCAGTCGATCCGAAGAGTGCGGCGCCGCATCTTCTGCTGGGTGACTTGGCGGTCAGAGAGGAAAATGCAGCGACGGCGCTGAAAGAGTACGAACGAGCGTTGTTGCTAGAGCCGCACTCGCAACCGGCACTGAATGCACTCATCAATCTCTATCGTCACGCTGAAGTGACCCGTCCCATGTTGCAGAGGCTGGAAACGGTGGCGCAGCAGGAGCCGCCATCGCCCACCCTACTGGAAATCGCGGGAAGATTGTACGCAGAGCACCATTGGTACAACGACGCGAGCCGCTGTCTGCGACACGCGCTGGCCATCGATCCGCATCGTGCCACGGCAGCGACGGCACTGGCGCAGATCCAGGCGTCCACCGGACAATTGTCGGCGGCAATGGATTCGGCGATGCGTACCGACGATGCGTCGGCGGCCATGCTGGCGGCGGGGCAGGCGCAGGACAGAAACGATTTTGGAGACGCGGCCCGGCAGTATGAAGAAGCGGTGAAACGAGGCGATCGGACCGGGATCGCAGCCAACAATCTGGCCTGGTTGTACGCGAGCCAGGACAAGCAGCTCGACCGGGCACTGGAGTTAGCGCAAAGCGCGCAGAGTTTGTCGCCGCACAATGCAGCCATCCTGGATACGCTCGGGTATATCTACCTGAAGCGGCGGCAATACTCGCAGGCGGTACAGGAACTCGAACTAGCGGCGCACCTGGCGAGCGGAGAAGATGAGAGCAGCCGCGATCCAAAACTCCTCGAACAAATCCGGGAACATCTCGCCGAAGCCTACCGGCGAGCCGGCCAACCTACTGCGGCGCAATTGCAACTGCTAGGAATGAAGACCGGAAGCTGAGGTCAATCCCAAAAGTTTTATCTTCTTCCTGCCGCATGGATTGGTCTGAGCAGCAGGTTTCGCCTGCAGAATTGGCAATCGTGAAAGGAGATTTTTCATGGCAAACGAATTACAGGGCATGAGAGTAGCGATTATTGTGACGGACGATTTTGAACAGGCAGAACTGGTGGAACCGCGCAAAGCTCTGGATGCGGCCGGGGCGAAGACGACGGTGATTTCGCCCAAAGAAGGACAGGTGCAGGGGTTTAAGCATGATGAAAAAGCGGACAAGGTGAAAGTTGATATGCCGCTCAACGATGCGAATGCCGACGAATTCGATGCCGTGCTTATTCCCGGTGGTGCGCTGAATGCAGATGCGCTGCGTGTCGAGAAGAAGGCGCAGGAATTCGTGCGAAAAATCGACCAGGCGGGGAAGCCTCTGGCGGTGATCTGTCACGGGCCGTGGTTGCTGGTGTCGGCGGGACTGGTGCGCGGACGCAAGATGACCAGCTATCACACCATCCAGGACGATCTCCGAAATGCGGGCGCAAACTGGGAAGATTCCGAGTGCGTACGCGACCGCAACTGGGTGAGCAGCCGGCAACCCACCGATCTTCCGGTGTTTAATCGCGAGATGATCAGCCTGTTCGCTTCCGGGCGAAAGGGCGAGCGAAAAGTAGCGTAGTACTTCCTCCGGATCTGCCGGGCGGTTCTGCTGTGCAAAAGCAGTGGAGCGGCCCGGCGGCAGCTCTCTCCAAATGGCGCAGGCAAGGCCGCATCGCACGACACGAGGGCATCCAAACGAAATCAAGGAGAAATTGCCATGAAAGCTGTCGTGTTCCATGACATCGGCGACATCCGCCTGGATGAAGTGCCTGAGCCAAAAATCAAAGAACCAACCGATGCCATCCTCGGCCTCACTGCCAGCGCGATCTGCGGGACAGACCTGCACATGGTGAGAGGGACGATGCCGGGGATGAAGCCGGGAACAATCCTAGGACATGAGGGAGTAGGGCTGATCGAGGAGATCGGGCGCGAAGTGCGGAATTTGCGGGTAGGCGACCGAGTGGTGATCGGATCGACGATTGCGTGCGGCTACTGCTCGTATTGCCGGGCGGGGTACTACGCGCAGTGTGACCATGCAAACCCGAACGGACCCGGTGCGGGAACTGCATTCTTTGGAGGACCCAAGGATTCCGGTCCCTTTGACGGTATGCAGGCGGAGAAGGCGCGCATCCCATTCGCCAGCGTCAACGCGGTGAAACTGCCGGAGGAAGTGACCGACGATCAGGCCATTCTGATTTCTGACATTTTTCCGACGGGCTACATGGCCGCCGATATTGCAGACATTCATCCGGGGCGCACGGTGGCGGTGTTCGGGTGTGGGCCGGTCGGTCAGTTCGCGATCGCGAGCGCGAAGCTGATGGATGCGGGACGGATTTTCGCAATCGACACGATTCCGTCGCGGCTGGAGATGGCTCGGGCACAGGGGGCGGAGGTGATCGACTTCAGCGCCGAGGATCCAATCGAAGCATTGAAAGAGCTGACCGGAGGAATCGGTGTGGACCGGGCGATTGACGCAGTCGGGGTGGATGCGACGGCGCCCCACCATGGACCCGCGGTGAAATCCATCAAAGAAAAACAGAAGGAATTCAAACAAGAGAGGGAAGAGGTCGCGCCAAAAACGAATGTCAAGGACGGCAACTGGGAGCCGGGAGATGCGCCTTCGATTGTGCTGCGCTGGATGGTGGAAGCGGTAGCCAAGGCGGGAAGGATTTCCATCATCGGTGTGTATTCGGAAGCGGTTAAGCATTTCCCGATCGGCGAGGCCATGAACAAGAACCTGACGGTGAAGATGGGAAATTGCCATCACCGTAAATACATTCCGAAACTGGTGGACCTGGTGCGGGCCAACGTGATTGATCCGACGCAAGTCCTGACGCAGATCGGGCCACTGACCAGTGCGCTTGATGCGTACAAAAATTTCGACAAGCGGCGCGAGGGGTGGATCAAAGTGATGCTGGAACCGATGGAGCCACCGGCGCGGGCGGCGTAGATCCATTACAGAGTCAACAAAGGGGGAGCCCGGCGCTCCCTCTTTTTTACTGCGCGCCAATGGCTACTTTGCGCCGGACGGTTCTGCCGCCGGGGGCTGTGGGACCGCATTCTTGAGCGCGAGCAATTCCTGCTCGGTTCTCTGCCAACGTTTGGCGTCTTTGCCGAGCGTCTTGAGAGCGCCTGGGGCAGTGAAGAACTGGACAAGATTTTCCTTCAGCTGCGGGTTGATTCCCTCAAACTTGTGATCAGCGAGTTTGTCGAGAAGCTTGGTGTAGGTGTGGTCCGCAAGCTCGTATTCGCCGGGCGAGGTGGGGCGGCCAGTGTCGCAATCCCGATTGGGCAAATTAACGTTTCCGCTAGCGACATCGCGCAGCAGGGCGCGATAGTTGTCGACGGTGTGGTCGATACTCTGGATATAGAGATTTTCCGTTTGCGTAGTGGGAGTCTGAAAGGCGATGGCCTTGAAAGGTCCGAATTTCGGAACGAGCTTAAAAATGAAGGCCAGGAAACGGGCGCCAAAGCCAGGCCTGCGAAACTGAGTTCCCCATTCGCGCTGATAATCGGCGCGGGAAAGGTGATAGAGAAACTTCTTGCGTGAGAAATTTGGAATTTCCTTCACCATCTGCTTGCCGCGCACCAGCAAGGCCACACGGGTCATCTCCGGAATGACCTTACTGATGGAGCGGCGATAAGTGCCGATGGCGAGATCCTCGCTCTTAAACATACTGGCGAATTCGACGCCGTAAGTATTGCGAAAGGCACGCTCCATCGCCGGCCTGGAGACTTCGAAGCCGATGAAATCGTGATAAGCGTCGGAAGTGTAGCGCCCTTTCGCCACCTGGGTGACGTCGAATCCGAATTCGGTGCGAATGTGCGCCTTGGGATCCTGGGCGTAGGTGACTTCGCTTCCATATTTCTTCGCCAATTTGGGGAATTCGAGCGCAACCGAGCGGTTGACGGCGGGGTGGCCGTTGATGTCGGAAGAATAATGAGCGAGTGCGCCCAGGGCGAAAGCGTATTCATTGACATCAGCCGCATCACGAATCATCTCCTCGACGAAGTCGCCGCTGCGGACGTAGTGCACGAGATCACTGAAATCCTTGTTTCCGAAAGGATAGTAACCCATGTCCTGAATGACGCACCCCCCGTAGGCATAAGCGTGTGCTTCCTTTAACTGCTCGGGGGTGAGGCCAGGATATTTTTTAAGCAGCAAAGGCTTGATCTCGCTATCCCAAGCCATGTCCACGATTTCTTCGTGAGTGAGGACAGAGTAGGGGAATGCGGAGGGGCTAATGGCAAACAGGGCCAAGAACAAGCAGATTGCCCGGACATAGAATCGCGAGCGCGGGAAACAACAGGGGAATCGTTGAGACATGTTTCTTCTTGGACGCGGGACAGAGTTACAGGAGTTGTTTGAGCAGCTATTTTGCCGGAAGAGCCTCCAGGGCTGCCGAGGCCGAATCAATCAGGGCGGCCTCGTCTTCGAGCACTTTCGCGACCCGCACGATTTCGGTATCGGCCAGTTTCCAATCTCTTTGCTCGATGGCTTCGCGCACGCCGGGGATGGTTTTCACGCCGTAACCCGTGTAGTAGCCGGGAGCATAGATCATGTGCTGGAACCAGGCTCGGTGGGGCAAGCCGTTCGGGTCTGTCAGCTTGCGCTCGCTTTCGATCAAGAGCTGGTTAACTTTTTGTAGTGATGTCGCATTGGCGGTGAGCGCGCCGCTTTGCTCAATCCTAGTGAGCGTGTTCTGGTAACGCTGGGCGCTGCGCGTCAAAGTGTCGAGCGCGTTCTGCAGCGGAGCAAAATTCAGGTGTGGAGGGATGTCTTCGCGAGGCGGAGCGATGGTGGGGTGCCTGGGATCAGAATTTGCCTCATAAACGCCTTCGTCGAGTTCCTTGTCGCGCTCGACGGCCTCGTCCTGCTTGTCTTTCAACAGCTTCTCCAAATCGCCGACGTACTTATGAATCGTGTCGGCAAAATCGGTGAAAGTGTAGGGAAGCAGATCAGCATCGGCCATGCGCATGACCGCCGTGCCGACGGTTTGAGAGAGAGTGCGTCCGTAGACGAAATCGGTATCCGCGAAATGCGTGTACCAGTAAAAATCGTCGTAGATGGAGTGATAGATGCCTTCCTGGTCTTCGCAGCAGTAAGCCAGATTTAATGAAGCGATGCCGAGATGATCGATGAAAGCCGTGTAGTCGGAACCCGAGCCCAGGGCCTCAATGCGAACGTCGGAGCGATCACGCGCTTCCTTGCGCTCTTCTTCGGTCTTGCTGTGGGCGATGTTGGTCAAATAGCCGCGCTTCCAGACGGAAATGTTTTTCTCAGGATCCTGAATGTCTTTAGCAACCTCATTGATGAAATTTTCCAGGCTGTGCGAACCAAGGGCAAGCAGGACGCCACGGTCGTTGGAGTCGGTGTTGATGTAGATGGCCGCATGCTGGCGCAGTTCGTCGGCATGCTGCTCCGCCCACTCGGTTGATCCCAACAGGCCCGGCTCCTCGCCGTCCCACACGCAATAAATGATGGTGCGTTTGGGCCTCCAACCTTGTTTGAGCAGATCGGAATAGGAGCGCAACTCCTCGATGAGGGCTGAGGTGCCGGACACAGGGTCCTGCGAACCATTGACCCAGGCGTCATGATGATTGCCGCGAAGGATCCATTCATCCGGATACTGTGCGCCGGGGATTTTCACGATCACGTCATAAATGGTTTTCAAATTCCAATTGGATTGCACGCGCAGATGAACTTTGGCTGGACCAGGACCGACGTGGTAGGGAAAAGGGAGTGCGCCGCGCCATTGTTCCGGCGCCATCGGGCCCTTCAACGCCGCCAGGAGCGGCTGAGCGTCGCCGTATGAAATGGGCAAGACGGGAATTTTGGTGAGGGTGGGAGCATCCTTGATGGCGAGACGCTTGGCATTGGTAGTGGCGCCAACCCCGGGAGTCAGGGGATCGCCGGGATAAGTCGGCATGTCCATCACACTGCCACGCTGAACGCCGTCGCGAGGGCGCATCGGACCTTCGGGAAAAACGTCTTCGCGATAATATCCGTCGTCGTAGGGATCGGAGTAGATGATGCAGCCGATGGCGCCGTGCTCGGCGGCGACCTTGGGCTTGATGCCGCGCCAGGAATGCATGTAGCGGGCTATAACAATCGCACCCTTTACTGAAATGCCCAGACGCTGCAAACGGTCGTAATCTTCGGGAACGCCGTAATTCACGTAGACCAGAGGGGCAGTGACGTCGCCATCGATGGAGTAGGCGTTGTAAGTGGGAAGCTGCTCGGATTGCTGGCTGGAAGTGGGGTCCGAAGCAACTGGGGGCTCCTGGAGTTTGGCAACGAATTTGGTGGGCGCGACGAGTTCAACGGCGCGCTCTTTCGGCGTGGGAAATAAGACGTCGAAGGTCTCGATGTGAGCGTCGAGCCCCCACGACTTGAATTTCGCCAGCATCCATTCGGCATTGTCTTTGTCATAAGGAGAACCGAGGTTGTGAGGACGGGCGGAGAGGCGGCGGTTGTAATCGCGAAGATTGTCGGGAGACGGGATGGCGCGAAATTTTGTTTCCCAATCGCGCTCGGCCTGGGAACCATCCGCGGTGTAGCCGGTCAGGGTGGATGGGGAACTGCCGGCCGCCAATAACAATACAGATCCTAGAAGTATGCAGATCGCGAGTCCGCAACGACGCATTGCTGCCTCCGATGCCCGAGGGAATGTCGCGCCACGATGTTCCGCGCGGGGAGGTCGCATTATAGTCCGCGCGAAAGCCGCCATCTAGTTGGCGACGGAGGGAAGAATGGCGTAGTCTGTGGCGTCTATGTCGAACCGTGGAAGCCGTACTGCTCTACTGCTGATACTCTCTGCCGTTTTAGTTTCCGCACCGGCGTGGGCGAACTTCACACTGGAACAGGTGATGAGTTCGCCGTTTCCGACCGACCTGGTCGCGGCAAAAACTACAGGCCGCGTGGCGTGGGTATTTAACGCCAAGGGGACGCGCAATGTGTGGGTGGCCGATGCGCCGAATTTCACGGCGCGACAGGTGACTCACTACGAGGGCGACGACGGTCAGCCAATTGTCAGCCTGCGAATCACACCCGATGGACGCACGGTGGTCTACGCGCGGGGCACTGAACTGAACGGAGCGGGAGAGGCGGCGGATCCCACGCACGATGTGCATCAACCCAAACAGCAGGTGTGGGCGGCAGATGTGGACGGGAACGGCAAGCCACGACTGCTGGGAGAAATGGGTTGCCCGGGAGAGGAAGGATGCGAAGACATTCAAATCTCTCCGGACGGGCAATCCGCAGTATGGGCGGTGAAGGACAAGATCTGGATTGCGCCTATTTCCGGAAGCAGCCCGGCGCGGGAACTCACTTACGTTCCGAACAGCAAAGAACTCTCCAGTCCGCGCTGGTCACCCGATGGGAAACAGATTGCGTTCGAGAGTGACCGCGACGCGCACAGTTTTGTCGCGATTTATCAGTTCGGACGTGACCACCTGCTTTACATGGCGCCGAGTGTAGATCGTGACGGAGCCCCGCGGTGGTCGCCGGATGGCAAGCAGATCGCGTTTGTGCGAGTGCCGGGCAAGCAGGAGAAAATGCCATTGATTCCTCCTCGAACCATGCCGTGGTCGATTTGGGTGGGCGATCCGAACACGGGCAGCGCACATAGAATCTGGCAGAGCGGGCATGAACCAAACGACTCCTATCCCGAGCTAACCGAGGACACGTCGCTTGAATTTGTTGCGGGAAACCGAATCGTGTTCGCATCCGAGCAAGACGGATGGAACCATCTGTACTCCATCGCGGCGGACGGTGGACAGCCGACGTTATTGACGCCCGGGCAATTCGAAACGGAAGACGTGACGTTCAGTTGGGACAAGCAGGCGATTTTTTATTCGTCAAACCAGGGCGATGTTGACCGGCGGCACATCTGGCGCGTGGCAGCGAGCGGCGGAGTTCCTCAAGCGGTGACCAAGGGCGAGACCATCGAGTGGGCTCCGGTCGAGGCAGGAACGGGCGGGCCGGTGGTGTGCCTGGGATCGAGTGGCACCAGTCCGGCTATGCCTTATCGAATTACTGCGAACGGGCGCGAGATGATTGCCGCCTCGGAACTGCCCAAGGATTTTCCTTCCAACCAGTTGGTGACGCCGAAGCAGGTGATCTTCACGAGCGAAGATGGGTTTCGGATTCACGGGCAATTATTTGTGCCTCCGGGCCGGACGAGCGCGGGACCTGCACTGATTTTTATTCACGGCGGCTCGATTCGGCAGATGGTCCTCGGGTTCCATTACATGATGTACTACCACAACGCCTACGCCGAGAATCAATACCTGGCGAGCCTGGGATACGTTGTGCTCTCAGTCAACTACCGCACGGGGATCATGTACGGACGGGCGTTCCGAGAGCCGGCGAATGCGGGGTGGCGGGGCGCGTCAGAATACAAAGACATCGTGGCAGCAGGGAAATACCTGCAGGGTTTGCCGATCGTTGACCAGAGCAAGATTGGATTGTGGGGCGGTTCCTACGGCGGATACCTCACGGCGCTCGGTTTGGCACGCAACTCCGATATGTTTGCCGTTGGGGTGGACCTTCACGGAGTGCACGACTGGTCGACGTTTCTGAAGCGCTGGGAGAGCCGGACGGATGCGCCGGACGCCAAAGAAGCGGCGCAATTGGCTTTCGAGTCGTCGCCGGACGCCTCGGTCGATACCTGGCGCTCGCCTGTGCTGCTGATCCAAGGAGATGACGATCGCAACGTGCCGTTCAGTCAGACAGTTGATCTGGCACAACGTTTACGCGAGCATCACGTGCGTTTCGAGCAGTTAGTCTTTCCTGACGAAATTCATGATTTCGTAATGTGGAGGACCTGGATCACGGCGTACGGCGCGACGGCGGATTTCTTTGACCGGGTTTTCAAAAAAGGGGAGCAGATCGGGTCGAATCACTAGCTCTCAGTGGCGGGCGCGGGCAGCACGGATGAAGCAGCAGGTTCCGCGGCCGCGGCTCGGGCCGGCGGACGTAAGTTCATGATAGTTTTTCTGGCGCTGCCACTCGCCATCTCTTTTTCTTCGGCACCTCCAGCAGCGGGCAATTCGATGCGGAACATGGCACCGCCGTTGGGCCGGTTCTGGCAAAGGATTCTTCCCTTGTGTTCCTGGACGATACCGTAGCAGGCGCTTAGTCCCAGGCCGGTGCCCTTGCCTACTTCTTTCGTGGTGTAGAAGGGATCGAAGACGCGGTTGGGATCGCGCGCGCCCGGGCCGCTGTCGGAAAATTCGATGACCACCTGATCACCTTCGCGGCAGGTATTGACGATCAGGAAGCCGCCGTTCATTCCTTCCAGGGCATCCATCGCATTACTCATGATGTGCAAGCAGACTTGCAGGAGTTGGTGTGAATCTCCGAGCACGGCAGGGAGTTCGTTGGTGACGTTCATTTCCAGGCGAATGCTGCGCGCGGCGAGCCGCGGCTGACACATTTTGAGAGCCGTCTGGACCACCGAGTTAATGTTCATCAGAGTTTTCTCGGCGGGCGTCTGCTTGGCGAAGCTTAGAAGACTGTCCACCAGACTCTTGGTACGCCGGACCTGGTGGCCGATTTTATCGATCAGGCGTTGCTGCTCTTCGGTCAAAGGACGAGTGGAAAGCAGCAGATCGGAGTAGCCGAGCATGGCGGTGAGAGGATTATTGAGCTCATGAGCTGCCCCGCCCACCAACTCGCCCAACGACGCCAACTTCTCAGACTGAACAAGTTGTACCTGAAGACGTTTGAGGTTGCTGATCGAATTCTGTGAATTTGCCAGCAAGCGGATCAATTCGCGGTCCAGCAAGTGCTGTTTCAAGAAGAGCAGGAAGCAGAGGACGAGCAAACCCGCCAAGGTAAGCAGGAGGCGGAAGGAGCGGACGGTGTGAGGAGCGTCGCCGGCAAATACCGCGAAGAACGCGAGCATGGGTAGCGAGAGAATCGCAAGCATAGCCAGACGCGCGGTCCAGACACCATAGGCGGCGTTGGCCGGGCCCTTGTCGGCGCTGGGCGGAAGCTTTCGGCCTAACAAAGCCGCGGCTGTGAACCAGGCCATCGAGGCGAGCAGCGGAATGTCGTACGCGCTTCCGGTGTAGTAGGAGTGACGATCGATGGCAACACTCGCCAAATAAGAACTGACGGCGTAAAGAAAACTGGCTCCGAGGAAATGACCGTAGACGGATCGCCAAGGACCGGCAGTGCGCTTCCACAACCAGCCCAGACCCAGCAGGAACACCGTGCTCTCAGTCAGATAAAGAACGTTGAAGCTGCTGCCATAAAGAGTTTCGTTGGAAAGAACGTATTGCCAGGGAATCACGACAAATAAGTACAGGTAGAGCCACCAGGTGAGGAGCAGAACAAAGTCCAGGGATCCCAAGCGCCACACCCTGTTTTCGTCCTTCAGGTGAGGGATTACCGCGAGCGCAGCAATCATGGGAACAATATGCAGAAAGAGGATGACGTCACCGATAAAAGGATTGGGAGCTTCCTTGTGGAGAATGACTTCGACGTACATCCACAGGATCTGAGTCAGAAACCACAGTCCGACACCGAGAGCCATGAGCGCCCAGAACAATTTGGTACGGCCCTTTGCGGCAAAGAAGTTGGGCAGGATGGCGAGCACGGCGGAAAGGAGCAGCACACTTTGCGCGATGTCCCCAAAAATGGTGAGGGGCCGGCCGCGAGAAAGGAAGGCAGTCAGCGCCGCTTGGACGAGCACAAGCAGGGAAACGCCGATCAGCCAAAATTTTGCAGGTTTGGACAGGAACTGCTCCTAGCCGGAAATTCTAACGACAAAACAGGCGGTGCGAATGTTACCGAAGTACCCAATGTGCCGACCTTTGGGGCGGGGGCAGGATGTCGGGCAGTGGCTCTCAACTTGTTGTTTCTGAACGATTTCAGTGCTTTGACCATTGCCGGTCGGGCGGTCAGAAGTTAGACTAAGCATTGCGTCTTCAGCAATTTCCACTTAGGGAGCATCTCGAGCGGCTTGGGTGTCGGCCAGAGGAGGCGGCGATGAAAGGTGTGGTTCTGGCGGGAGGAATTGGATCGAGGCTGCATCCTCTAACCCGCGTTACTAACAAACATCTATTGCCGGTCTTCACTCAGCCCATGATTTTTTATCCGATCCAAGCGCTGGTGAATGCCGGGATTAAAGACATTCTCATCGTGACCGGGGGAACCAGCGCGGGAGATTTTCTTCGGCTGCTGGCGAACGGCAAGGATTTTGGTCTAAAGCGATTGAACTACGCCTACCAGGAAGGCGAGGGCGGGATCGCCGACGCGCTCCGGCTGGCCGAGCATTTTGCCGAAGGGGATAGCGTGTGCGTGTTTCTGGGAGACAACATCATCGAGAACAATATCTGCGAAGGGGCGGACAGTTTTCGTCGTCAAGGAAAAGGCGCGCACATCATTTTGAAACAGGTGGAGGATCCGCACCGATTCGGCTGCCCGGAGATCGTGGATGGGAAACTGCGCCGCATTGAAGAGAAGCCGAATCAACCGAAGTCGCCGTACGCAGTGACGGGCATCTATTTTTATGACCAGACGGTTTTCGAGAAGATCAAAACATTGAAACCGTCCGCACGCGGCGAGTTGGAAGTGACCGACATCAACAACCTGTACATCGAGGAAGGCACGCTGAGCTACAGCGTGCTCGAGGGTTGGTGGACGGATGCAGGGACGTTTGATTCGCTGCGGCGGGCAACGAATCTGGTCGCGGAGACCGGGGCCAACAAGATGCCGAAACCGGTTGCGGTGGGGCAGCACCAGTAAATCTTTTCTGGAGCTTTGCGTTGAAGATTTTTGTGACCGGCGGGGCCGGTTTTATCGGATCGAACTTTGTCCGTCACGTCCTCGGATTGGGACAGAAGCACGTTCTTGTCAATTACGACAAGCTCACCTACGCAGGGAATCTGGCCAATCTGCAGGCGGTCGCTTCCCATCCGAACTATTCCTTCGTGCGTGGAGACATCTGCGACGCTGCCGCGGTGAGCCGTGCGATGGCCGGATGTGATGTGGTGGTTCACTTCGCGGCCGAGTCGCATGTGGACCGCAGCATTTACGAGCCCGCGCCGGTGGTGGAAACGAACGTGACCGGAACGTTTGTGCTGCTGCAGGTGGCGCGGGAGTCAAAAGTCAAGAAGTTCGTGCACGTCTCAACCGACGAGGTGTACGGAGATATTCCGCCGGGAAAAAGTTCGGACGAAGAATATCCTCTCCAACCCAGCAGCCCGTACTCAGCGAGCAAAGCCAGTTCTGACTTGCTGGTGCGGGCTTACGTGAGGACGTACGGATTTCCCGCCGTGATTACGCGCGCCTCCAATAATTACGGGCCGTTCCAGTTTCCGGAAAAATTTATTCCGCTGATGATTTCGAATGCTCTGGAAGACAAGCCACTACCCGTCTATGGGGATGGCGCGCAGGAACGTGATTGGCTGCACACCGAGGATCATTGCCGCGCGATTTTCGCGGTGCTGGAACGCGGGCGGGAAGGCGAGACCTACAACATCGGCGGCGGACGCGTCGAAAAGAATCTGGACATGGTGCGACGGTTGTTGCGCATCGTGGGAAAGCCAGAGTCCCTCATCAGCTACGTGAAAGATCGTCCCGGCCACGACCGGCGATACGCTCTCGACTGCTCGAAGATGAAGCGCGAACTGGGATGGTCGCCGCAGGTTTCGCTTGAAGAGGGTTTGCAGCAAACCGTCGACTGGTACAAAGCAAACGGCGAGTGGCTGGCGGAGATTCGCAAAGGCGAATACCGTGGCTATTATGAGAAGTACTATCTGAATCGCGATTCTTCATTGCGGGCGATCAGCAACATCGCCGGCTAATCCGCCGCGATTTCTACCGCGGCATTCTGTCGATTGTTCCTTCTGCCATGCTCCCAATACTTCTTTCGTTTTTGATTCAGATGATTACTGCGCCGCAGACTTGAACAGTCTCGCAAGGCTGTCGATGTCGCCCGGTCCCGCATCACTGATCACGAAGTAACGAAGCCCGCTGTGATTCCAGGTTTCCATGTTGAAGGAAAGTTTTTTTAGCGGTGTGGAGGTCTGGCGCAGGGCCGGAAGCGAATCTTCGGGAAAAATAAAAACCGAAATGCGGTGCTTCCGCACCTGATAGATGAGATGAGCGCCCGGTGCGTGGTCGAGGTATGTCATGCGGCCGCCGAGCAGCGAGAAATCAGAATTGCCGAGGTCAGGAAGGTCGAAGGTAAACGGGATTTTCCCGGCGAACCAGGGTTTGACGGTGTGCCGGTCGGTGGAAACGACATCGACGGGCGAGGCGCTGGCGAGCGTGGCGACGTGCAAGTCGGCAATTTCAGTGAAAATCGCTTGGCTGCGAAGCTGCTGTTGATTTCTGTAGCTGAGGCCAAAGGCGATTAAGAGCAAGGCAAGGGCGGCCGCTCCCGTCACCCACGCCCAACGGAAGGTGCTCCGCCGAGGCGCTGCCATCTGTCGCTGAATGCGGTTGCGAAATTCAGCGCTTGGGGTGAATTGCCTGCCCGCGACTTGAACGTTGCGCTTGAGTTGCAGGCGGGCAAGCGCATCGGAAGCGCAGGCCGGGCAGGTACGAGCATGCGCATCGAAGGCGCGCCCTTCGCTGTCCGGAAGCTCTCCGTCGAGATAAGATCCGAGTTTTTCCTTCCAAGCCTCACAAGCCATGATCGATCCCTGCTGCTGCCGTATGCTGCGACGCTGCATTTCCACGCAAGCGCTCCCGCACCCGATTCTGCAGCATCCTCCTGGCGCGCGACAGGCGCGACATGACGGTGCCCTTGGGAATGGAGAGCGCATCGGCAATTTCCTCGTACGACATTTCCTCCACGTCACACAGAAGCAACACTTCGCGAAAAATAACCGGTAGCTCGGCGATCGCACTCTGCAAGAGCTCGGTGTTGGCGTGCGCGAGCAGAATAGTTTCCGGGGTTTCGGATTCCACCGCGAGTTCCGGCCCGTCCTCCTCATCTTCCAGGGGCACGGTCATGGTCGCCTTTAAGCCGGTACGCGAAGTCAAAAACGTGTTGTGCAGGATGCGATAGATCCAGGCGCGAAAATTGGTCCCCAGCTGAAAAGATGAAAAACCTTTGAGCGCCTTCATGTAGGTTTCCTGCACGAGGTCCTCGGCTTCTTCGCGGTTGTGGGTGAGCCAGTGAGCAAAGTTATAGAGATGATCGAAGAGCGGCATCGCCAGTTCTTCGAAAGAACCGGATTGGGGATCAACTCCGGACACGTCCTCGCTATCGTAAACCACGCAGCCCGCGATTTATTCCCGCCGGCGGCAAATAACGCAGAGCAAGTGATCACGCTAAACGGCCGGGACGGTGTGGGAATTTTTTGCTTCCGAGTTGGTTATTGCCTGCGAGGAGCAGAAATCGTGCTGGCAGCTTTACGTGGTGTGAATCCGTTCGATCCGCGGACAGTGTTTCTGGCGAAACACGCGCAACATGTGGTGTTGGTGCATTTTCCCATCGCACTGTTCATCGCGGCGGCCGTATTTGATCTTGTGCATGGGCTCACGAAGCGGCACGAGTTCGCGGATGCGGCGTACTACAACCTGACCGGAGCTGCGATAGCGGTGTTGCCCGTGGTGGTGACCGGCGTGCTCGCGTGGCGGTTTCAACTCGAAGGAGAAAAAATCAAAGGCGTGCTGGCGCTACATATGGTTCTGGCGGCGGCTTCCAGCGCGCTCATCCTCGTCGTATGGCGACGGCGATTGAACGTGCGCAAATCGGCAAGAGTTCCGGGCTGGTCTGACTATGCCGTGGAGGTTATCGCAGTGGCCGCGATCACGGTGACGGCACATGTGGGCGGATTTCTGAGCGGCGTGAACGGGCCGGGATAGACGCGGGGAATAAAACGGGCCGCACACAGTTATTGCGTTCGAGGGACAGCGAGGAAAAGATGACACAAGAAAATCATGACCGCATTGATGAACGGCTACAGCAGCTCAAGAACGACGGAATCGACCGGCGCGGATTCCTGAAATGCATGGCGTGGGCAGGAACGGGCTTGGTGTGGACATTAAGCGGCGGCATTCCCGTATCGCGTGCCTTCGGAAAAACGCATCGCGAGCGTGGGGCGGATTTCAGTTTCGTGCAGATCAGCGATAGTCACATCGGATTCAACAAGCCGGCGAACCCGGATGTCACGGCCACACTCCAGGCGGCGATCAACAAGATCAACGCGCTGCCGCATGCGCCGGAGTTCATCATCCATACGGGAGATCTCACGCATCTTTCCAAGCCCGGCGAGTTCGACACACTTGAGCAGGCGCTCAAGGGCTTATCCGCCAAGCAGATTTATTTCGTTCCCGGCGAGCACGACATGCTCGAAGACAACGGCGAGCAGTACCTGCAGCGATATGGAAAGCAAACCAAGGGCACGGGGTGGTACAGCTTCGATCATAAAGGGGTGCATTTTGTGGGGCTGGTGAATGTCGCGAATCTGAAAGCGGGAGGACTGGGATCGCTGGGTCATGAGCAGCTGGAATGGCTGGAGTCGGACCTCAAAGGGCATTCCGCGAGCACGCCGATCGTGTTGTTCGCGCACATTCCGCTATGGACGATCTACCCGGAATGGGGATGGGGCACGGATGACAGCGAGCAGGCGCTGTCGTATGTGAAGCGTTTCGGTTCGGTGACTGTGCTAAACGGACACATCCACCAGGTCATGCAGAAAGTCGAGGGGAAGCTGTCGTTCCACACGGCGATGTCGACAGCCTTTCCGCAACCGGCGCCCGGGACTGCGCCTTCGGCGGGGCCGATGAAAGTGCCTGCAGATCAACTGCAGCGAGTGCTGGGGATTACGGATGTGAACTACATGGTCAGCGGCAGCAGCCTGGCGATCGTGGATTCGCCGTTGGGCGCGACGCCATCATCAAGCGCTAGGAACGGTGGCAAAACCGAGGCTGCGCCGGCGTCCATGGCGGCAGGGAGCCCGGCAGCGGAAGTGAACATTGATAATTTTTCATTCACTCCCGGAGCTGTTACCGTGCGGCCGGGAACGCAAGTGACTTGGACGAACCGGGACGACATGCCGCATACGATTGACAGCGCGCAGGGGAAGTTCAAATCGGCGGCGCTCGACACCGATGAGAAATTTCAGTTCCGCTTCACCGAAGCAGGGGAATATCCGTACTTCTGCCGCATCCATCCGAAGATGACGGGAAGCATTGTCGTACGGTAACGACGGAAGAAATTCGGTCGCTAATCTTTATCGGCACGCACGAGGGCTTTGAGTTGCTGTTTCCAGGTTGGCAGTTCGACGCCGAAGGTCTTTTTCAACTTGCCGCTGTCCAGGACAGAGTAATGAGGCCGGCGAGCGCGGGTGGGATATTCGGAGGTGGTGATGGGTCGAATGCTTTTGGTCATGACGGGAACCTGTTCCATGATGGTGCTGGCGAAGCCACCTTTGCGAATCTCCGCCAGGATAGCCTCGGCAAAACCGAACCAGCTGGCTTCGCCGGCCCCGGCCATATGGTAAATGCCGCTCACAGTCTTGGGATTTTTGCGACGAGAGGATTTTGTCCCAGGCCTCTGCATTTTTGAGACGACCGCGGCTGTCGCTTCCGCGATGGCGTGGCTCCAGTTAGGAATCCCAACCTGATCATCCACAATCTTCAACTCTTCGCGTTCGCGGGCGAGGCGGAGAATGGTCAATAGGAAATTCTTTCCTCGGGTCGAGTACACCCAACTGGTGCGAAAAATCAGGTAGTTTGCCCCGGAAGCTTCGATGGCTCGTTCCCCGATGAGCTTAGTCATGCCATAGGCGTTGATGGGATTGGGCTGATCGGTTTCCACGTAGGGTTTCTGTTTGCGGCCGTCGAAAACGTAATCGGTGGAATAGTGGATGAGGAGGGCGCCGATTTTTGCGGCTTCTTCGGCCATGATACCGGGGGCATTGCCATTGATCATTTGTGCGTAATCGGGTTCTTCCTCCGCCAGGTCCACGGCGGTGTAGGCGGCCGCGTTAATGATCATGCTGGGGCGGACATCGGCGATGGTGCGACGAATGGAACTTTGCTGAGAAAGATCCATCGCGTCACGGTCCAAGGCGATGATCGGGCCAATATCTTTGAGGGCGCGCTGCAGTTCCCATCCGACCTGGCCATTCTTGCCGGTAATCAAAATGGGTGCCGTCATGCGGCCTCGTATTGTGGCAGATTTTCACGGGGAGCCCGCGCGAGAGTCGGATAGTTCTTATCTTTATCGGAGAGCAGGGGATCGGAAGCGCCCCACTCAATGGCGAGATCGGGGTCGCTCCATAAAATACCGTGCTCATCCTCGGCACGATAGAAATCGCTGCATTTGTAGAGGAACTCCGCCGAATCGGAAAGGGTGAAGAACCCGTGGGCAAAGCCGCGAGGAATGAAAATCTGCAACTTGTTATCGGCCGAGAGTGTAGCGCTGACCCACTGGCCGAAGGTGGGTGAACCGACACGAATGTCGACGGCTACATCGAGCACTTCACCGCGGACGACGCGGCAAAGTTTGGCTTGGGGATGACGAAGCTGGTAATGGAGGCCGCGCAGGGTACCGCGGCCTGACTTTGAGTGATTGTCCTGCACGAAAATCTCATGAATCCCCAGGGCGGCAAATTTATCCGCACGGTAGCTCTCAAAGAAGAATCCTCGCGCATCTTCTCGTACGGTCGGCCTCATGACGATCACGTCCGGGATCCTGGTGGCAATTCGCTCCATAGGGGTTCTAAGGGAATGGGCAGGATATCAGAGCGTGAGAATTCCGTGGGAACAAGGGTTAAGTTTTGATGGAGGAGGAGCCGAAGCGGCCAGCAATGCGGGTTTCATGGTCCGAGAGGTGCAGGTACTCTTTGGTGGGCGGTGGTTACTTATGTAAGTTGGTTACTTCAGGCCTACTGCCTACAATGTCCATGAGTACAGTCTCCCCAAGCCTGCGCGCCAAAGAGAGAGCCAGTTTATGGAACGACGCCGGGAACAACGAATCGCCATCATCTTACCTGTCCGGCTCTGGGGCATTGACCGCAACGGTGAAGAGTTCACGCAGATTGCGCGAACGATTCAGATCAGCAAGAGGGGCGGCATCCTCGAGGGCATAGACCGTTTCAAAGGCCCAGGGGAAGTGTTTCTGCTGCAGTACCGCGAGCGGCGGGCGCGTTTTGAGGTGGTATGGGTTGGGCACCACGGCAGCAATAAAGAAGGACAGGTTGGAATTCGCTGCCTGGACAGCGAAAAATTCAGTTGGGGCGTGGTGGCGTTAAAGCTGCCCAAAATTGTGTTTTCCGGGGAAAACGGCAGCAAGAAGGCGGAAGACCAACGTCGGCGATACATGCGGTACGGGTGCAACGGGTCGGCAACGATCCGGGTGGACGTGTCGGTTAGCGGGACGATCAGCGATATCAGCCTGGGTGGCTGCTTCATCACCACAAAAACACCGTTTCCCGCGGGCACGCCGGTGGGCCTGATGCTCACGGTCAATAACACATCGGTGCGGGTGAAAGGGATGGTACAGGCATCGGACGAGAGCGGAATGGGAGTGGCATTCTCGGCGATTACGGCAGAAGAGGGTATGTACCTGCAAAAAATTGTCAACGAGGTGGCCCGCAATCTCACCCGTCCGGAGCGGTTGCTGTGGCAGCCCAAGCCGAGTGCTGTGGTGTACTGCTAACTTCCTGAGCCGCCATGGGATGTTGAGATGAGGCGGCGGGAGCGTCCCGAAACAAAATCGGAATGCAAGAAATTGTCATCGCCTGCACGCTGGAAAATCGTTTTTGTGCAGTGTTTATCACGTTTTTCGATTGACTCGGATTTGTAAGCCGGATATAGTCCGCAGTTGAAACCTGTGATGCACACGACTCGATTTACGTACTGGTATAGCTACTACCCCTTCGGGGGTGGCGGCGCCAGGCGCGTGTGCGGGTTAGCAATGATAAGTTAATCGCCACAAAGTTTGAGCCTGACAGCCGCGACTCTCCCAAAAGTCGCGGCTTTTATTTTCTGTGTGCGATTTTGGGGAGAGCAAGACCAAAACAGCCGGGATAGCGGTGAGGAGCCCAAACCATGATTATCAATATGTCGGACCAGGCCACGGAACAGCAGATCGAACACGTTATCCAGCGAATCAAGGAAGCTGGATATCAGGCGCACATCACACGGGGAACCGAGCGCACGATTGTGGCGGCCGTGGGCAGCGGTGGCCGGCGTCACGAGTTGGAAAATTTGGCAGCCGCAGCGGGCGTGGACAACGTCGTGCCGATCGCGCAGCCGTACAAGCTGGTGAGCCGGCAGGTGAAGAACGAGCGCACCGTAGTGAACGTCGGCGGTGTGCGTATCGGTGGAGCCGACGTGGTAATGATCGCCGGACCGTGCTCGGTTGAATCGCGCGAGCAGATGTTTGAGACGGCGCATGCGGTGAAAGCGTCCGGGGCCAGCATGCTGAGAGGTGGAGCGTACAAGCCGCGCACTTCGCCGTACGAATTCCAAGGACTGGGAAAAGAAGCGTTGCAGATTCTGGATGAAGTTCGCCGGGAAACGGGGATGCCGGTAGTCACGGAAGTGATGGGCACGGAGGACGTGGACATCATTTGCGAGCACGCCGACATGCTGCAGGTGGGAGCGCGCAACATGCAGAATTACGTGCTGCTGCGGAGGCTGGCGACCATCCAGAAACCGGTGCTGTTGAAGCGCGGCCCGTCAGCGACCATCAAGGAATGGTTGCTGGCGGCGGAATATCTGCTCTCAGGCGGCAATCACAACGTAGTGCTCTGCGAACGCGGCATCAAGACGTTCGAGACAGAGACGCGCAATACGTTTGATCTGGCTGCGATAGCGCTGGCGCGCGAGTTGTCGCACCTGCCGGTAGTCGCCGATCCATCCCACGGGACGGGCAAGCGGAGTCTGATTGCGCCCATGTCGCGCGCGGCACTTGCGCTCGGGGCGGATGGAATCATCGTTGAGGTGCATCCCTGTCCGGAGAGAGCGTTGTCGGATGGACCGCAGTCCTTGGATTTCGCGGGGTTCCACGAGGTGATGCAGAGCCTGACGCTGCCCATGCGTGCCATGGCAACGTCGAATGGCAATGGCCACGAGAGCCACAATGGCAACGGCCATGCTCGGGTGGCGCAGCGTAGCGCCTAAAGGCTGCGGGCAAGGTGCCCGCGCCACACAAGAAGTTTGCAGTGCGCCGGCAATGCAGTTGGTGCAGCCCTCCCAGCCGGTGTTCCTGCTGAATCGGCGTACTGCGTTTAGGATAGTGGTATGTCCACGCAGGCGCCGTCCCTCTTCGCGCATCCCGCGCGTATCGCTATTGTTGGAACCGGAAATGTCGGCTCCACTTTTGCTTATGCCCTTTTGCTGAGCGGGCTCGCGGCTGAGATTGCTCTGATTGACGCGAATCGTTCCAAGGCCGAGGGCGAGGCCATGGACCTGAACCATGCGGTGCCTTTCGCGCATCCCACGCGGATCTGGGCGGGAGATTATAGCGACTGTGCGGGCGCGCTAATAACGGTAGTCGCCGCCGGCACGAATCAGAAACCGGGTGAAACCCGGCTTGCGCTACTGCAACGTAACGCCGACATCTTCGCCAAGATCATTCCGAACATTGTTGAACATAATCCGCGAGGAATTCTTCTGATTGCGACCAACCCCGTGGATGTCCTCACCTACGCCTCCTACAACTTGTCGGGATTGCCGGCGGAGCGGGTGATTGGTTCGGGGACGATCCTCGACACGTCGCGTTTTCGTTATCTGTTGAGCGAGTACTTCGGCGTGGATGCGCGCAGCGTGCACGCGTACATCATCGGCGAGCACGGCGACAGTGAAGTTCCAGTGTGGTCGCTGGCAAACATCGCGGGAATGCGGCTGCGCGAATTTTGCGCGGTGCGTGGCTGTGCCTACGATCCACAGGCCATGGAACAGATCTTCGCGCGCACGCGCGATGCTGCCTACCACATCATTCAGCGGAAAGGGGCGACGTACTATGCGGTGGCGGCCGGCATCCTGCGTATCGTCGAAGCGATCTTGCGCAATCAGAAAACCGTGCTCTCCGTCTCCAGCCTGGTGCACGATTATTACGGAGTAAATGATGTCTGTCTGAGCCTGCCGACTGTCATGGGAGGCGGGGGCATCGAGAAAGTGCTTCCGATCGAGCTCGACGGCACCGAACTGGAGCGGCTGAAGCGGTCCGCGGAAGTGCTGAAGTCGACGATCGGACAGCTAAAGTTGCCGGCAACCGGGAAGGCCAAAGAGGGGCAGACGGCCTGAATGTTGTAAAACACAACAGTGCACAGGGTCAGGATTCCCGATCTGGGACGAGTAACTAGCTCGTTCGACGAACAATGTCGTTCGAAATACATACTTCCCGAGACAGATCTTGCTATACTTTGCACGCGTTTGACTGCGTTTGTCCGTCCGGCTACACGGTTCACTGCTATTGCTCATCCGCCCGCGACGACAGCCCACAGCCAAATAGCTCGTTGGGCAGAGGACCTCGGTGAAAAATATCTTCGTCGGTAATCTGAATTTCAACACGTCGGAAGAGCAACTGCGCGAGCTCTTTGCCACGTACGGCCAGGTGGACCGGGTCAGCATTCTCACCGACCGCGATACGGGACGCTCCCGCGGGTTCGGCTTCGTGGAAATGGGGAACGAAGCGGAAGCCGAGAAAGCAATCGCGGCCTTGAACGGCGCCAACCTGGATGGTCGCACCCTGAACGTCAACGAGGCGAAACCGAAGACGGATAAAGCCGGTAGCGGACGGGGTGGTGGATTTCGCGGCGGCCGTTACTAGGGCGCACGTTTGTCGGGAAAGAAATCTGCGGAGTATTTTCGCGTCTATGTGGGCGTTCTACGCTCAGCATCTTCTACGCTCCGGTAGTTCTCCGCTCCAGCATATAATGGAGATTCGCATCACGACCGCCTCGCGGAGGCTCGGAAACGCTGTGTATAATCAAAGAGCAGCGCGCCCGTAGCTCAGCTGGATAGAGCGATTGCCTCCGGAGCAATAGGTCGGGAGTTCGAATCTCTCCGGGCGCGCCAGAAAACCTCGATCCCCGGTTATCTTTCGCTTACCGCCGCCTTCCATTTCCCTGCGCTAACTCTAAGTTTTCGCCCGCCCGTCTTTCTTACCATTAGTCAGACTCGGAGCGGAGCTCTAGACAATGAAATGAACTTAGCATATGCTTAGGCATATGCCAATCAAACATCGACCTGTATCTCGAGAGCAGCAGGTAAAGCTGTTCAGGAATGGCAGAAATCAGGCTGTCCGCATTCCTCGGGAGTTCGAGTTGCCTGGAAGCGATGCGGTGATACGAAAGGAAGGCGGGCGGTTGATCATCGAGGCGGTCCCGGCAAAGTCCCTTCTCGCGGTGCTCGATAGCTTAAGTCCGATCCACGAAAAATTTCCACGCATTGCGGAACTGGCCAACGATCCGGTTGATCTCTGATGCGCTATCTGCTCGACACCAACATTGTGTCCGATCTTGTGCGCAACCCTCACGGACTTATAACGCAGCGTATCCGGAAGGTTGGTGAGGCGCAAGTCTGTACCAGCATCATTGTCGCGGCAGAATTGCGGTACGGCAGCGCAAAAAAAGGGTCGCCACGGCTTACTGCACAGCTCGCGGCAGTCCTCGGGGCGCTCGAAATCCTACCTTTCGAAGCGCCTGCCGACGCAACGTATGGATTACTCCGAGCGCGTCTTGAACAAAACGGAAAACCGATCGGCGCGAACGATCTGCTCATCGCTGCCCAAGCGATTGCGCTACATTTGGTTCTGGTGACGGACAACGAGCGCAAATTTGCTCGTGTGGATGGCCTGACCTACGAAAATTGGCTGCATTAACTTTGAACTTGCGGTTTGGATTGGTTAGCGAAACAGAATGCAGAGCCAATCTGCGCAGTGATTCCAAAGCGACCAGAGTTCGTCCAGCCTCGGCAACGTATCAGGCAGCGTTCCTAATCAGCCGTGAATCAGTTATCGATCGCGGATGCGAAGAATCATGCACTGAGTATCTTCGTAGACAAGATCGAAGCTCCCGGTCTTGCTGATGTAGTCGATCCACTCCCGTGAAGGCGGAGCCGGGACATCGCCGACGAAGAGGAACGTGACGGGCGAACCCAGCGTCCCAAACTGCGCCCGAATGGCAGCCGCGGGATCGTCCTCTTTGCGCCGGGACAGGCGCATCGTGAGTTCCTCTAAGTCTGGGTGTTCATCCTGTAGATACAGGGGATCGAGTCCGGAAACGTAGGTGTGCGTGTCGTCGTAGAAGAATAGTTTGGGGAAGTCTCCCCAGTTCAGGTCATAGATCAGCGCGCCCGGCGGAACGTTTTGCCGCAGCCATTCCGCTCCGGCCTGGTAGTGACCGGCATCTGGAGTCACGCGCCGCAGAGTCGTGCTTGCGTAGTGGAGATTGAAGAGTGCAATTGCCGCGAGCAGCAGAGCCAGCGGAGCAGTGTCGAGAGCAGTCCAATGTCTTCCAATATGTTTGGCCCGCAATGAAACAGTGTGTGCTGTCTCATTTTCCTCGTGGGGTTCATCCGCGGGGCCGAGTTCTTCGCCGCGTGCAGCTTGCAATGCGAAGGCCGCGAACAGTACGGCAAAGGGCGGCCAATATTCCATGAACCGCACGGATCGAATGGTGATGAGCAGCAGGGCTGTCGAGGTCAGCAGGAAAAGAAGTGATGGCTGCAGGCGCTTCCGGTCACCACGATGAGCGGCGAGAGAATAACCGAACGCGATGTATCCCACGACCATTGCGGTGCAGGAAACCACAGAGCTCTTGAGAAAGTCCCAACTCGGCAGGGAATACCATTCAAATCCGGCTCCGCTGGGCATGGAAACCTGAGCAGACTTTGCGGCAACGTGTTCTAGAAACAGACTAATGTCATGGGGGAAGAAGGGATTGATCAGCAGGCCCGCGATCATGCCAAGAGCTACCCAAAGCAGCGGACGCCACTCCAGACGCTGTTCGCTCCACCAAATCACCGCTGTCCAAATCAGCGCGAGTAGTCCAAGGAGCACAAACAGGTTGTAAGTCCACACGTAGACGAAGGCCAGGGGCTGAAGCCACACGTACTTCCGCTCAAACAAGAGGATGACGCCGACGACCATGAATATCAGAGAAATGCTTTCCGCCTTGGTCATGCTCAGGCGGGCGTAGAACAACCAGGAGCATCCCGCGAGAGTTAACAGCCAGAGCAGAGGGTAACGAATGCGGTAGCGGACGATCAGCCAGTACACGGAAAAAACTGCAAGGGTTCCGAATAAGGCCGCGGCAATCTTTGCTCCCAAGGTGAGGTCGCCGGTCCAGGTGAAGGGAATCAGCAGGATGTGAAAGAGGAAATGTTGGTCAGCGTAGCGTGATGGGCTAAGCGTTGTCAGAGGCAACCAAGTGAAAGTAGGGGGGAAATGGCCGTGCCGCAGACCGTCCCAAAGCATCGCACTCCACTTGATGTGGTAGTAGCCGTCAAAATCGCCGCAGCAAATCCCTTGGGTAGAGAACTGCAGCCAGAAAAAAACAATTCCAATTAGAAGGAAGCCCGCGACGAACAGCATGGTGGATGCGTGTCGCCGTGGGACAGGAGTTTTCTCATAGGGCGCGGCTGTAGCTGATGTGAGCATGATCTTGTCGAAGGGCGCCGTCCACGGTGCCAAGAATGCCGCGAGTATAGCTCGGGTGGGAAGTCCGAGCTCGTCAATCGCAGGCAATGGCGATTTGCTGAATCGACATCACTGACCCGCCCCTTTACTGCGTCAGTATAATGTGCGTCCTGCGAAGAGGAGGCTACCGTGACCAACACGAATGAATGGGGCCAGCGTGTACGGATCAGCCATCGTGTACGGGTGTGCACGGGTGTACGTCTTTGGATGACAGCTGTTGCTCTGCTCGTGGTGTTCACTGTCGGCTGCCAGCGGAAAGCGGCAGAACAAGATTCGATTCCAGTAGGAGTGGTTCTGCCGATTACGGGCCGTGAGGCGAAGCCCGGCCAGTACCAGCGCGAAGGAATCGAGTTGGCGATCAAGCAGATTAACGATGGCGGCGGAATCTTCGTGAAGGACCTGAACAAGAAACTGCCGGTGAAAGAAATTTTCTACGACGACAGCTCGGACCAGGCGAAGTCGGCATCGCTGGCCGAACGCGCCATGAGTTCGGACAAGGTCGTGGCGGTGCTGGGAGCGTATTCGACGGCGCTGGGGGAAGCCGAGTCGGTGATGCCGGACCGTTACCAGACGCCCTGGATCACTACCGGAGCGGCGGCGACCACTATCTTCAGCCGCGGCTTCAAATACACGTTCGGCACGCTGAGTCCGACCAGCCTTCTTGGATCCACTACGGCAGAATATCTCGGTTCGTTGGTGGATTCCGGCAAACTGAAAAAAGGGCTGAAGATCGCCATGGCGCTGGAAAACACCGACCACGGCGTGGACTACGGGAACGGAATCAAGCAGTGGATTGGGGCGCATCCCGGCTATTTCGATGTGGTGTTCAGCGAGAGCTTCGATCTCGGCTCACCGGATTTTTCCGGCCTGCTGCAGAAAGTGAAGTCGGCGAAGGCGGACATTTTTCTGGCGGACGCTCACCTGCAGGACTATGTGACCATGCACCGGCAATATCTGCAGAGCGGAATGAAGCACCAGATGATCAGCTACGGAGCGCGGGGACCAGAGTCGGATGCGCGCAAGGCACTGGGCGACGGCGTGGACTACATTTTCGCGGGGATCTGGTGGTCGGACAAGTTGCCGTACCCGCAGGTGAAAAAATTCAGCGACGACTACACGGCTTTCACCGGTCACAAGCCGGACTCCTGGTATCCAGCGACAGCCTACGATGCCATGCGCATCCTGGCGCTGGCGATCACCAATGCGGGCACGTTGAAGAAGGATGCCATTCGCGACGCGCTGGCGCAGCCTGAACTCAAAGAATCGATTCTGCCCGGGCAAACGTTGAAGTTTGGAGCGAACGGGCAAGTGCAGAATCCATTTGTCATCGTGCAGAACAAGCCTGGTGGGAAAGTGGACATCGTGTATCCCAAGGATGCGGCGACGGGCGAATCCATCGCTCCCATCCCGAAGCATTAAGCCGCTGTAACTCCTCATGACGCTCATTGACTTCGCGAGCCTGCTGGTTTCGGCCCTGCTGCTGGCCGGAATCTACTCGGTGATGTCCGTGGGCATGACGGTCATCTACGGAGTGATGAAGATCGTGAACCTGGCGCACGCGGGGTTCATGATGCTGGGCGCGTACTTCGCGTGGGAGCTGTACGAGCGCTTTCACGTTGACCCGATTCTCGCGGCGCTGCTGGCTTTTCCCGTGATGTTCGTTCTCGGCGGCCTGGTGCACTGGCTGCTGGTGCGAAGGCTGCCACATTCCGACGAGCCTACTCTGCAATCGCTGTTGCTCATGTTTGGTTTGTGGCTGCTGTTGCAGAACATCGGGTATCTGATCTGGGGGAACACCGACCGTTCCATCTTTACGCCTCGCACTCTTTCGGTGGTACATCTGGGACCGATTGCGGTTTCCACCGTGCGGCTGATGGTGTTCGGTGTGGCGGTCGCATGTCTGATTCTGCTGGAAGTGGTGATGAACTACACGTGGTTCGGCAGATCGGTACGGGCACTGATTCAGAACCGTTATGCCGGGTTGATCGTGGGTGTGTACGAAGACGCGACGGCCGGACTCACCTTCGGTTTGGGGATCGGATTCGCGGGGCTAGCGGGAGGGCTGCTGGCCAGCCTTTATTCTTTCGATCCGGATTTTGGCCGAGCGTTCCTGATTCGAGCATTCGTAATCATCGTGCTGGGCGGCCTGGATTCGATCTCCGGAGTAGCACTGGGCGCGTTGGTCCTGGCACTGGTGGAAACTTTCAGCATTCTGTTCGTGCCGGCAGGGTACCAGTTGGCGATTTCGTTCGGGCTGCTGGTGGTGGTGCTGATCGTTCTTCCGGGAGGGATCGCCAGCGTATTGGCCAAGGTGCGCCGAGTCGCATGACAGCGGCTCCAGCCATCCCGCAAACACAAACAGCGGGAAAGCGGTGGAGGATTGCCGCACTGGTTGTGGGATTGGCCGCACTGATCATCCTGCCTCTGGTGGTCGACAGCCCGAATTTCACCCGCATTTTATTTCTGACGCTGCTTTGGGTGACAGCGAGCATTGCGTGGAACCTGCTCGGGGGATTCGCCGGCCAAGTGTCGTTCGGATTCGCAGTTTTCTACGGCGTGGGAGCGTACACCACGGCTCTCGCCATCAACGCCAAGGTGAATCCATTTCTCGCATTTGTGATGGGAGCAGTGGCCGCGGCGATTATCTCAGTGCTGCTGGGATTGCCGACGTTTCGCTTACGCGGGCCATATTTTGCGATTGCGACCATCGGCATCAGCGAAGCGGTGCGGGTCATCATGACCAACGTAGGCTTCACGGGAGGGGCCAGCGGGTATCGGATTCTGGAGGCAGCGCGGTTTCGACAGTTTGAACATTACTTCACTGCTCTCGGATTAGCGGTGCTGGCCCTCGCGGTATCGTCGCGGATTGCCAATGCGAAATTCGGGCTGGGGCTGAAAGCGATACGCCAGGATGAAGATGCGGCCGCCGACCTGGGGGTGAACCCGTATAAGTACAAGCTGGCCATCCACGCGGTTTCAGCGGCTCTGACGGGTGCAGCGGGAGGAGTGTTTGCGCGCTACGCGGCGTTCGTCCATCCTAACGGCGTGTTCGGGTTTCAAACCGGAGTTCACATACTGCTGATGCCGGTGATTGGGGGCATCGGGACAGTGTGGGGGCCGGTGGTCGGAGGTTTTGTTTTCGGGATTGTGGAGGAGGAAATCGTTGCCTCGTTTCCGCAAATCCACCTCCTGCTCTACGGGCTCCTGCTGATCGTCATTATTCTGTTCGAACCGGGCGGCATTCTGGGCGGAGTTCGCGAAGTGATTCGGAGATTTCGTGGCCTACGTAGACAGTAACGCTCCCATCCTGCAGGTGCAGAAGCTGACCCGTTACTTTGGCGGGCTGGCGGCGGTGATGGAGGTGAGCTTCGAGGTTCATCGGGCCCAGATTTTCGGGATCATCGGGCCCAACGGAGCTGGGAAGACGACGTTGTTCAGCATGATTAGCGGTTCTTTGAAACCCAGTGCGGGAGAAATTCGCGCGCTCGGCAAGAGTACGACCGGATCGTCTTCGCACCGGCTTGTGAAGGCCGGAGTTGCTCGCACGCATCAGATCGTTCGGCCGTTTCGAGCGCTGACGGTTTTAGAAAACGTGCAAATCGGAGTGTACTTCGGAAGAAGACCACCGGGAAACGCAGCGGGTGTAAAGCAACGCGCGCTGGAGGTGTTGCGCATGGCGGGAATAGAAGAGCTGGCTCTGCACCCGGCGTCGATTCTTTCGGTGGGACACCAGAAGAGACTGGAAATTGCGCGCGCGCTGGCGACAGAGCCGGAACTGTTGCTGTGCGACGAAATCTGCGGAGGGCTGACGCACTCCGAAACAGGCGCCATGCTGCAACTGCTGCGCAAAATACGCGACAACGGAACGACGGTGATGTACGTGGAACATGACGTGAAAGCGATCACGTCGGTGTGCGACCGGATCATGGTCCTGAATTATGGAAAGAAGCTGGCGGAAGGCACGCCGGCGGAGATTCAAAACGATCCCGCAGTGATCGAAGCCTACCTGGGCACGAGCAGGGGAGGAGAAAAGCGTGGTTGAGCAAGCGCTGCTCGACATCCAGAACCTGGAAGTCTCTTACGGGGCGACACAGGTTCTATGGGGCGTAACGCTTTCGGTGGAACGAGGTCAGATCGTGTGCCTGATCGGATCCAACGGTGCGGGCAAGAGCACAACATTGAATACGGTGATAGGGATGTTGAAGGTGCGCAAGGGCAGCCTCTTCTTCAAGCAGGAAAACATATCGCAGCTGCCACCGCGTGAGCGCGTGAAGAGACGGATGACGCTGGTGCCGGAAGGGCGGCAGCTTTGGCCAAAGATGAGCGTCGAGGACAATCTGCTCATGGGCGCTTTTCCCAGTGCATTCCGTAAGAACGCTCCCGCCAATCTGTCTCGACTCTACGACATGTTTCCGCGTCTCCGGGAACGCCGCCATCAGTTGGCGGGGACGCTGTCCGGCGGGGAACAACAGATTTGCGCGATCGGACGCGGGCTGATGGCGGAACCGGAGTTGTTGTTGCTGGATGAACCATCGCTCGGGCTGGCGCCGAAAGCGGTGGACGAGATCTTTGAAGTGGTGCGTCGAATCAGCCAGGCAGGGGTCACCATCCTGTTGGTCGCCCAGAACGTGAATTACGCCTTGCAGATTTCCGAATACGGGTACCTGATGGAAGCGGGCAAGATCACGCTGCAGGGATCCAGTGCTTCTCTTCTAGGGAACGATTACGTCAGACAGGCCTACCTGGGTAGTTCGTAGGCATTCCCCCGACGCAAAAGCCCGTTCCGCGGCCCGCCTATCCCACCCGGCAACGAGGGCTAACGCGAGGACCAATGGGAATCCCCTTGACAACCGTCAGGAGTGCGAGTAATTACCTCCAACTATCTTGCCGTTCTTTGTTTGGCGGCGAACCACGTGCCACAAACGTAGTCAGTAGAGTTCGTGACAGGGTACCCGGGAATGAAGACAAGCTGGGCCAAGGAGCCTGGCAAAGTCCCCCGGGCTCAGGAGGAAAAGCATGGGTAGCACGGCAATCTCGGGACGCGGTGTCACGTCCGATTACAGTATCTGGCGGGTGCTTATGGCGGCCGCCGTGGGGACGATGATCGAGTGGTACGACTTCTACATATTCGGCAGCCTGGCGGCAGTCCTGGCGCTGAAGTTTTACCCGCCGGGCAATCAAACCTTTGCCTACATCGCTTATCTGGCCACCTTCGCCGTGGGTTTCGTGGTACGCCCGTTCGGAGCGTTGTTCTTCGGACGGATCGGCGACCTGATTGGCCGCAAGTACGCTTTCCTGGTGACGCTGGTGATCATGGGCAGCGCCACGGCCGCCATTGGATTCATGCCAACGTTCAAAACGGCAGGCTGGTTCGCTCCCATCATCCTGATCGCCATTCGCGTATTGCAGGGCTTGGCTCTCGGAGGTGAGTACGGCGGAGCGGCAGTTTACGTTGCGGAGCACGTGCCGGACGGGAAGCGCGGTTTCTACACCAGCTTTATCCAGATCACCGCGACGCTCGGGCTTTTTGTCTCTCTGCTGGTGATCCTGGGAACGCAGTCGTCGATGTCCAAAGAAGACTTTTCCGCCTACGGCTGGCGCATTCCCTTCCTGATCTCCATCGTCCTGGTGGCCATCTCGCTCTACATCCGGCTGAAGATGAAGGAATCGCCAATTTTCACGCAGATCAAGAGCACCGGTATGAGTTCGGCACAGCCATTGAAGGACGCCTTCACCAACAAAGAGAACTTGAAGCGCGTGCTGATTTCGCTGTTCGGGGCTACGGCAGGACAAGGCGTGATCTGGTACACGGGCCAGTTCTACGCGTTGTTCTATATGCAGAGCATTTTGAAGGTGAACGCCAAAACTGCGAACTGGATCATTGCGGTCGCGCTGCTGATCGGAATGCCATTCTTCACCGTCTTCGGATCGCTGTCCGATAAGATCGGACGCAAGAGACTGATGATGGCGGGATGCCTGCTCGGAGTGATTACCTACATTCCGATTTACAAGGCGATGGAACGTGCAGCGGGCAACAACGTGGTGACGATACAGTCCACAAGAAACAAGGTAACGGGGGCAATCAGCTTGACTCCCATGACAACGGACGCGACAGGGGCGCTGGTCCCCGCCAAAGAGGCGCCGAATCCGAATTTCTGGGCATTGGTGGCCTTGATCTTTATCCAGGTGATTTACGTCTGCATGGTGTATGGACCGATTGCGGCGTACCTGGTGGAGGCGTTTCCCGCCCGAATACGGTACACGTCGTTCTCCTTGCCCTACCACATTGGAAACGGGGTCTTTGGAGGCCTCTTGCCGCTCATTGGGTTGTCGGCGTGTGCAATTACCGGCAATATCATGGCCGGACTGTACTATCCAATGGCCATAGCAGCGATGACGTTTATCGTGGGTAGCCTGTTTCTGAAGGAGACACACGGAACGCTGATCTGGGATGAGGTCTCGGGGAAACGCGTCGCCAAGGCGTCCTGATGATCGAAGTTAGTCAAAGGCCCGGCAAATCGCCGGGCCTTTTCTTTGTGCGCTGGAATGCTAGGGAAGAAGGATGACCTTCCCCGTTGTCTTTCGCCCTTCAAGGTCACGGTGAGCCTGCTGGACGTCAGCCAGAGGGTATTTATGAGCGATGCGCAACTTCAGTGCGCCCTTTTCGATTGCGCCCAGGACATCATTGGCTCGCGTCTCCAGTTCCTGCCGGGTTGCGATGTAATTAGTCAGCGTGGGGCGTGTGATGAATAAAGATCCCTTCTGAGTCAGTTTCATGAGGTCGAAGGGCGGCACGGCTCCGCTTGCTCCCCCGAACAGCACCAGATAACCACGGGGCCGAAGGACGTCGAAATCCTTGTCGAACGTGGCCTTGCCTACACCATCGTAAACGACCTCTATCCCTTTGCCGTCGGTGAGACGCTTGGTTTCGGTATCGAATTCCTGCTTTGTGTACACGATCACTTCATCGGCGCCGGCGTCACGAGCCAACTTGGCTTTTTCGTCCGTGCCCGCAGTACCAATGATCCGCGCCCCGATCTGCTTAGCCATCTGGACCAGCAGCAGGCCGACACCTCCGGCGGCCGCGTGCACAAGGGCCGTCTCGCCGCGCTTCAGGGGATATGTGGAGTGCGTCAGGTAGTGCGCCGTCATGCCTTGCAGCATCGCAGCGGCCGCCTGCTCAAAGCTGAGTTTTTCAGGAATTCGGACCAACCGCTCGGCTGGAACCGCCGCGTACTCGGCGTAAGCTCCAATGACATTGGTGTAGGCGACGCGGTCGCCCGGCTTCAGCGATCTAACGTCGCTTCCCACCTCGCTCACTACACCAGCGGCTTCCTGACCATCGATGAAGGGAAGCGCAGCAGGATAGCGGCCCTCGCGGAAATAGACGTCAATGAAGTTCACGCCGATCGCCTTAATCTGGACAAGGGCTTCGTTGACCTTGGGCTTCGGCACCGGGACGTCAACTTGAGTGAGAACTTCAGGTCCGCCGGTCTTTTGTACTTGAATGGCTTTCATGGGGAGATGTGATGATCAACTTTCTGCGAAGGTCGCAGCAACGTTTTTATCATGCGCGGGGGGCTGTCACCTCAAGGTGATTCAGGCAGCACGCATGTCAGTGATGACAATCACGGAAGCTTAGGCGTCGAGGGGTCATCATGGGTCAGATATTGGGTCCTGATTTTCAATGGAGGTGTCCTATGCCTACCGTGGATACCGCACCCAGGCTTCTCCTCAAGAACATCCTGTTTGCGACAGACTTTTCCCCGGTTTCAGACAAAGCTTCTTCGTTCGCCGTAGCGCTGGCGCAGAAGTATGGCTCGAAAATCTATGTCACGCACATCCTGCCGGAGCCTCAACCCGGGGTCGCGCATCCCGACGAAATCTCCAAAAGGGATGAGCAGATCAGGTCGGAAGCGGAGCGCTGCCTGGCGGACTTCCGCAGCTGCGACCTGTTCAAGCGTGTTTCCCACGAGGAAGTTCTGCTGCAGGGAGACATGATTGAGACACTAATGGCCACGATCCAACAGAAGGAAATCGACCTGCTGGTTCTGGGCACGCATGGGCGCAGCGGCATCAGCGAGTTGATCATGGGCTCGATCGCGGAGAAGATTTTCCGTCACATCTCCTGCCCGGTGCTGACGGTGGGTCCAAAGTGCGAATTTGCCGAGTCCCACGCGGTCAACATTGAGCGGGTCCTGTTCGCCACGGACCTGGCGCATGGGCCACACGCACTTCCGTACGCGCTATCGCTGGCGGAAGAGAATGGCGCCCATCTGCTGATGTTGCATGTCATCCAGGGCACGGTCATGTTCGAAGATGCTGTGCCGGACGAATGGTCAGACAAGGCCAAGAAGAACCTGAGCGAGATGTTGCCGGCAGATCTGAATCTCAAGTATGAGCCGACATTTCTTACGGCGGTGGGAACTGCCGCGGAGGAAATTGTGAATGTCGCGGTGGATGAGCGTGCAGACATCATCGTGATGGGAGTTCACACCGGCCCATCGTCAGCATCGCATGTGCCCTGGGCAATTGCGCACCAGGTCGTCGGGCATGCACCCTGCCCGGTGCTTACGGTCAAAGTCGCGTCAGAGTGAAATAAACCCTGGCGTCCTACCCGCCAGATTGGCGGACGGGCAGACCTCTTCTCGACGGAGGAGAGGTCTGCCATTTTAGGGGCGCCGATTCCCCGTCGAGACTCCGCCCGACCTGCTGAAATTGATGTATGCTTTCCTGCCGCGAAAGATTGGGAGGAGCTGTGGACGAGCGCATTCTCAAGCAATTTCGCGCCATCGTAGGCGACCGGGGCGTGATCTCATCTCCCGAAGAATTGCACACCTACGAGTGCGACGGACTCACGAACTTTCGCGTCATGCCGCTCGCGGTCGTGCTCCCCACTTCCACCGAAGAAGTTCAGGGAATCGTGCGCATCTGTTACCGCGAGCGCATTCCATTTGTGTCACGCGGTTCTGGGACAGGGTTGAGCGGCGGCGCTCTACCCGTGGAAAACGGAATTGTCATCAGCCTGGCGCGCATGAATCGAATCCTGGAGGTGGATCTTCCCAACGCGCGCGTTGTGGTGCAGCCGGGAGTCATCAACCTTGATGTGACCGGCCGCATCATGTCGGAAGATTATTTTTACGCTCCCGATCCTTCCTCGCAGTCGGTGTGCAGCATCGGCGGAAATGTTGCGGAGAATTCTGGTGGCGCGCATTGCCTGAAATATGGATTCACCACGACCCATGTGGTTGGGCTGGAAGTCGTCTTGTCCGATGGTTCCATCGTTCATCTCGGGGGGAAAACGCTCGATACTCCCGGATATGACCTGTTGGGAGTCTTCGTTGGATCCGAGGGGACTTTGGGAGTTGCGACCCAAGTGATTCTTCGCATCGTGAAAAAGCCGGAGTGCATTCGAACACTGCTGGCGGCGTTTGATTCGACGAACGGCGCCGGCGCGGCGGTCAGCGAAATCATTGCGGCGGGGATGCTGCCGGCGGCGATCGAGATGATGGACAACCTGGCGATCCAGGCCGCTGAGGCAGCGGTGCACGCGAATTATCCCGCTTGCGGCGGCTTGTTGCTGGTGGAGCTGGATGGTCCAACCACCGAAGTCGAAACGCTGATGGACCAGGTGGACGAGATTTGCCGCAAGTGCGGCTCGTGGGAAGTTCGTGTGGCGCAGACTGACGCCGAGCGCGCCGTCGTGTGGAAGGGGCGCAAGGCTGCGTTCGCCGCCGTCGGACGAATTTCGCCCAACTATATCGTGCAGGATGGCGTGATCCCGCGCACGGCCCTGCCGCGCATCATGGATGAAATCGTTCGTTTGAGTGGGGAAGCGGGGCTGCGCGTGGCTAACGTTTTCCATGCGGGCGACGGTAACCTGCATCCGCTGGTGTTGTACGACGCGCGCATCGATGGTCAGGAAAAATCGGCGGAAGCGCTCGCCACACGCATTCTCGAGCTATGCGTGGAGGCGGGCGGCTCGATCACGGGGGAGCACGGCGTCGGCGAAGAGAAGAAACAAATGATGTCGAAGATGTTTGCCGAACCCGACCTCGAAACCATGCAGCGCGTGCGTTGTGCTTTCGATCCACTCCAACTGTCGAATCCCACCAAGGTGTTCCCGCGCACCCGGTTATGCGGTGAAAAGCCGGGACGGTATGAACCCCATCCGCTGGAAGTTGCCGGAATCGCGGAGCGTTTCTGATGATGCCAACACGCGCTTCTTCGGCAACGGGCGTCATGGTTGAGATTCCCTGGGAAGAGTTACGTGGGATCGTCGGAGATCCATACCTTAAGCCGGCTGATCGTGAGGATGCGGTGGTCGGCGTGCAGCCGCAGATGGTGGTTGCGCCTGGCAATGAGAACGAAGTTGCGGCAACGTTGAAGTGGGCCGATCAAAATGGACTAGGAGTTGTCCCGCGCGGCGGCGGAACGAAAATGGATTGGGGGAATCCACCGATACGTGCCGACCTGGTACTGTCCACGGCCCGGCTGAATCGAGTGCTGGAACATGAGTGGGCTGATCTGACCGTCAGTGTGGAGGCGGGTGTCACTGTCGAGCAACTTCAGAGCACGCTGGCGGCGCATGGTCAACGGCTGGCGATTGATCCGTTGTTCCCGGAGCGGGCGACGATCGGCGGAATCCTCTCGACCAACGACAGTGGGACGTTGCGGCTGCGCTTCGGCGCGCTTCGCGATTTGATCATCGGCATCACAATCGCGCTCTCGGACGGCACGATCGCCAAGAGTGGCGGCAAGGTGGTCAAGAATGTGGCGGGCTATGATCTGCCGAAATTGCTCACCGGGGCGTTCGGAACTTTGGGCGTCATAACGCGAGCGGTTTTCCGCTTGCATCCCCTGCCGCGCTTGCGCCGTTCTTTCACGTTTGGGTTTGAGAGCGTGAAGCAGGGAAACGAGCTGCTGCTGGCGATACAAGCGTCCAAGCTGGCGCATACGGCATTACAAGTTCGCGCCAGCGGAGAAGGGAAATGTGAGCTGGACGTTCGCTTCGCGGGCGCCGAGACCGGTCTGGATGCGCAGTCGGCAACGGTTCGCAGCTTGGCCGGATCAGGGCGCGAATCGGGAGATTCGATGGGCGTATGGGATTCGTTACAGAAGTTGTGGGTTGATGCTGAAAATTGCGTGATTGCGAAATTCAGCGTGCAGCCCACCGAGATTGCGGCGACTTGCGAGCGTTTTAAACGGACGACGGATGCAGGCACAATCGGGTGGAGGGCAGTGATCCAGGGCACGGGACTGGGCTGGATGCGCCTGGATGCTTCTGACTCCGCAGCGCTGGACGTCGTGTTGCGAGACTTGCGAAACCAGATTCAGACGTTCGTGGTTCTGCGTCGTCCCGCGACGCTGGCAGAATTTGACGTCTGGGGCGCGACCGGAGATTCGTTTCCGCTGATGCTGGCGCTCAAGCAACAATTCGATCCCAACGGCACTCTGAACCGGGGCCGGTTCCTGGGGGGCATCTGATGGGAACCGGGGAGAAGACAGAGGCATCGGGCGCATTCGACGCCATTCACCCGCCCTCGCTCGACATCATTAATAAGTGCGTGCATTGCGGATTCTGTTTACCCGTGTGTCCTACGTACGCGCTGTGGGGCGAAGAGATGGATTCGCCGCGCGGGCGCATTTATCTGATGAAGATGGCAGCGGAAGGGACGGCCACGATGAACCGCACGTGGGTCGGCCACTTTGACGCTTGCCTGGGATGCGTGGCCTGCATGACGGCGTGCCCTTCGGGCGTGGACTACGGCAAGTTGATCGAAGCGACGCGGGCGCAGATTGAAAGGAACTACGCGCGAACCCGCTCGGAGCGCCTGTTTCGACGCATGCTTCTGCGGACCATGGCACGCCCGAACCGCTTGCGCACACTGCTGCTTCCGGTCCGCATTTATCAGAAGACTGGATTGCAAGCTCTCGCGCGGAAAACCGGACTGCTGAACCTTTTGCCGAAACGATATCGTTCAGCGGAAGCGCTTCTACCGACTCTCAGGTCGAATGGCTCGCTCGCGGGAGTCATCCCGGCGCAGGGCGAGCGGCGACGCCGGGTGGGACTACTCACGGGATGTGTGCAGAGCGTCATGTTTTCCGGCGTGAACGGTGCGACGGCGCGAGTGCTGGCGGCGGAAGGTTGCGAAGTCGTGTTGCCGCCGGGGCAGCAGTGTTGCGGCGCGCTAATGGTACACGCGGGAGAGGAAAGGGAAGCGCAGGAATTGGCGCGCAAGACAATTCAGGCATTCGAGGCGGCGCAAGTGGATACCGTCGTGATCAACGCCGCGGGTTGCGGCTCAAACATGAAGGAATACGGACATCTACTGCGCGATGATCGGCACTTCGCAGAACGCGCCCGGCAATTCTCTGCGAAGTGCAAAGACGTGACTGAAATTTTGGCTGAACTGGAGCCCCGCGCACCGCGGCATGCGCTGCCGTTGCGCGTTGCCTATCACGATGCCTGTCACTTGCAGCATGCGCAGAATATTCGGACACAACCGCGCTCGTTACTGCTGAAAATTCCCGGCCTGGAGTTGAAGGAAGTTCCGGAAGCGGCACTCTGCTGTGGGTCCGCCGGGATCTACAACCTGGTGCAACCGGAAGCGGCGCAGGAACTCGGCGATCGCAAGGCTGTGAACGTTGCTGCCACCAAGCCCGACATCGTGGCCACGGGAAATCCTGGATGCATTTTGCAGATTCAGGCGGCGCTCAGGCGCCAAGGCTCGAAGATTAAGGTGGTCCACACCATTGAATTGGTGGATGCATCCATTCGCGGCGCATCCGCCGCATCGTTCCATTCCTGATCTCACCTCGGCGCATTGCCCGCTGCCTTGTTCTTGTCCAGGTAACCGTTAATTTGCGCTTGCCACTCCGGTCCGGAGTTGCGGTCTTGCTCGGCCAGATGCAGCACGTGAGGCTCAGCCTTGGCGCTCAACGCGGTGCGGTCGTATTCCACTTCAACCTTCGTTTGATTGCCTTCGGGTCTGAGCTTCAGCGTGATCAGCGTGACCAGCGCGTCGGGAATGACGTAGGCGTATTGCACCTGCCCGTTCTTCACATCGAACTGAGTATTCACCCAGACTGATCGCAGGTGTCCATGCTGAACGGCGAACACCATGCCCTGCTGGTCGTTCGCGGGCAGGGGATAGATGAATTGCGGATTCCAATCGGGGGCCCACAGTTTTTCTTTTTCAGCTCCCAAGAGTGGCGCCACTCGTTCCAGGGGTGCATTGGCAAGGAAGGAAAATTTTTCCTCGGTGTGGAGGCACGGCTTACCAGAATTTGCAGCGCCGGCAGCCATCGCGGAGTGCAGGTGGGCGGCGGCTTTGGGCAGCAAGGCCAGAGCGGCACCGGCGACGGCGCCAATGGCAAATATCCAGAATCCCTTCATGAGGACTTCTCCTTCAGTTTGTGGCTGTCGGTGGCGCGCAGCGTCATGCCGAAAATCTTTTTAAGTTCTTCGATCCGGGCGAGCGACTCCTTGCCGAATGGCGCCTTGCCTTCAAAGGCGTGCAGCACGATGCCTTCGAGGAGATCGCCGAGAGTGATGTCCCGCAGTTCGGCAAACGCTTTCAGCACCTTGAGGATGCGTTTTTCAATGCGGACCCCGGTCTGGACGCGTTCCACTTCGATCAGTTCATTTCGAGCAACCATGGTACATATGTACCACGGTACCAAATTCAAGACAAGAGCGAATTGAGGAGAGGCAGGTCAGCCGGCAGAAGGGCAAACTTGGGCACCGGGCATCGCATCCCATTGCCGAATCCGGTCGTGGAAACGATCGAGGAGAGGGCGATGCGAAAAGATTTCCTGTTTGTGATCGCGATTTTTGTGGCGGTTGCTGTGGCCAGCTATGCGCAATCCAGCAGCAACCCGAGCCAGTCGAGCAGTTCCGGCAGTTCGATGCAGAGCGGCAGTTCAGCCACCAGCCACTCGCGCAAACACCGTTCCACGGATCAGGCCAACAATCTCGAAGGTTGTGTTGTGCGGCAGGAGACCGACTACTTTATCCAGCCGGTGCGGGGCGCGCGCGTGCACCTGAACGGCGGCAACCAGGATTTGAGCAAGTACGTGGGCCAGGAGGTGCGCATTTCCGGCCGCTACAATCCTTACGACCAAAACAATGAAAACAGCGCGCAAGCCACGACCCAGCCCAGTGGCGCGCCGGTCACCGGATCCGTGGGAACGGGAAAGGCAACAGACAAGACGGATCAAGTATTTCTGGTGACGCGCGTGGACAAGGTATCCGATACCTGTCCGACCACGACTCCGGGCAATACCACTAACCCGCAGTAGCGCACGTGCACAATAAGAAAAGGCCGCGAGCAGCTCATGCTCTGCGGCCTTATTTTTTTACCGAATCGGCTAGTGATGTACGAGGCGGGTAAATGGATACACGTACGCCTGCAAGGTCACGAGCACTCCGACCAGCGCAGCCAGAGCGATACTGTGGAAGAACACGAAGCGCAAGATGTCGCCTTCGTGTCCATACCATTCGGTTGCGGTACTGGCGACGACGATGCTCTGGGCATCAATCATCTTGCCCATCACACCGCCGCAACTGTTGGCTCCCGACATCAGCACGGGCGAGAGGCCAATCTGTTGTGCAGTGATCTTCTGCAAGCTGCCAAACAGCACGTTGGACGCAGTGTCTGAGCCGGTAAGAGCGACACCCAACCATCCCAGCATGGTGCCAAAGAAGGGATAGAGCACACCGGTTCGGGCGAAAGCCAAACCCATGGTGGCATCGAGCCCGCCGTACCGCGTCATGAAGCCGATGGCCATCATGGCGGAGATGGTGAGCAGCGAGAAGCGAACTTTCTTGATGGTCTTGAGATAAGTCTTGAACAGCATGCCGAGGCTGCAGCCCATCACCAAGCCGGAGATAATTGCGGCAATCAGAATGCCGGTGCCGGTCGCCGACAGCCAGTTGAACAGGTACACGGCGCCTTCAGCAGTAGGTTTGGGAACAACGGGCGGCATGCGTTGCACAACTTTGTCGAGGCCGTGAATCGCATACTTGTAGATTGACAGTTTGTCCAAGGCCACTTTGATGCTGGGCAGGCCCCAGCAGAAAACCAGGATGCTGAGAATGCCCCAGGGCACCCAGGCGCTGACCACCTTGCCGCGGCTGTAGCCGTGCGATCCGCGCGCGGCGCGCTCGCCCTCATGCTCAAAGCCCCAGACTTTCTTCGGGTGCCACATCATGAGGAAGGTAATCAACGCCAGCATGGAAACGACGGCTGCCACGACGTCCACCAGCCAAGGTCCGTGAAAATTCGACATCAGGTACTGGGGAATGGCGAAAAATACGCCAGCGATCAGAACGGCGGGCCAGATTTCGAGCATGCCGCTGAACCCGGCAAAGGCCCACATCAACCAGAAGGGCACGAGGACAGAGAAGAAGGGAAGAATGCGTCCGGCCTGCGCGCC